>ENA-OQHA01000017-OQHA01000017.1-human-gut-metagenome-genome-assembly--contig:-NODE-17-length-80766-cov-4.774142_pt1 | contig 80766 bp, 77 predicted proteins | sample MGYA00242558_ERZ504707 | MGnify/ENA primary metagenome ERZ504707 (study PRJEB26092, sample SAMD00036197) | human gut metagenome | host: Homo sapiens | study: EMG produced TPA metagenomics assembly of... | reverse complement strand
CACGATTCAGCGGGTGAAAGTTTCCAAATAATAATCTTAAATAAAACCTTCTTACCTATGAAACACCTGACACATTTGGCAGCCTTATGTGCATGCCTTACCAGTTTTCCTGTATCAGCGCATGTGCAGGAAGTGATGAATGAACCGGATTCAGTATATCTGTTTTCGTATGCTACCGTGAACGATGCGGGGCGTAGTGGCCTGAAATTAGCCTGGAGTACAGATGCAACACGCTGGTTCAGTATCGGCAACGGATATGGATACGTGAGATGTGATTATGGCGCCTGGGGAGCCGAGAAACGTATGTTTAATCCTCATCTGGTGCGTGATGAAAAGGGAGTATGGCACTGCTTCTGGCAGTTGAACGAAAGTGGAAAAGAATGGGGACATGCCACTTCGCCGGATTTAATGAAGTGGAATCCGCAGACTTATTATATGCAGCCTGCTCGGGATGGTGAACAGGTCCCGACCGTAAAACGAGGAAGTGAAACGCGTAAGAAAGCTGTAGTGGAAGGTGTATTGGAACAAGGATATGTGCAGAAAGTGGCCTGGGAAGACGTGGATCGTCTGTTGAAGTTCGTGGACTATCGGGCTTACAGAGACCAGTTGCACAATGAGCGTACAGAACAGGATGCACAACGTTTTGCCGGACTGGCTCCTGTATCCCTGCAATTGACGGTACGTCCGGAAGAGGCGAAGCTATCAGTGATAAATTGATTGGTATTTTCTTTGAAGATATTAATTACGGAGCAGATGGTGGACTTTATGCGGAACTGGTACAGAATCGTGACTTTGAGTATTCTCCGAAGGACAATGCACATCAGGGATTTGACAGTGGCTATGCCTGGAGTGTATGGGAGAACGGGCAGTCGTCGGCTGTGAAGGTGTCAACTGAAAATCCTTTGCATGAGAACAATCCGCATTATGTTGTATTGCAGGCTAAGCCTGGAATGGCCCTCCGTAATTCAGGCTTTGATGGAATTACGTTGAAGAAAGGAGAAAAGTATGATTTCTCTGTCTTCTCTCGTATGCCTGAAGGAAGCAAAGGTGGAAAGGTAATCGTACGCTTGCTGGATAATGAGGGAAAGGAAGTGGCGAAATCTTCTGTACGGGTAGCAGCCGGAAAATGGAAAAAGCAGTCGGCTGTGCTGACGGCTCAGACTGATGTGGATGCAGCTGTGCTTTCAGTGGAACCGGAAGTGACGGGAGAATTGCATCTGGATATGGTTTCCTTGTTCCCTCAAGAGACTTTTAAGGGGCGTAAAAATGGATTGAGAGCCGATCTGGCACAGACTTTGGCCGATTTGCATCCGCGCTTTGTACGTTTCCCGGGCGGTTGTGTGGCACATGGAAACGGAATTGATAATATTTATCGCTGGAAAACTCAGTGGGTCCGCTGGAAGCCCGTAAACCGATGGGGAACTTGTGGGGGTATCATCAGACATTAGGTTTGGGATACTTTGAGTATTTCCAGTTCTGTGAAGATATAGGAGCAGAGCCTCTTCCAGTGCTGGCGGCCGGTGTTCCATGTCAGAATTCAGCTTGTATTCCGGGAAAACCTTTGAGCGGCGGACAGCAGGGAGGTATTCCCATGGAAGAGATGGATGCATACGTGCAGGATATTCTGGACCTGATAGAATATGCCAATGGTGACCCGAAAAAGAATAAATGGGCAAAGATGCGTGCAGAAGCAGGCCATCCGAAACCTTTCAACTTGAAGTACATCGGCATTGGAAACGAGGATTTGATTACGCCTATTTTTGAGGAGCGTTTTGAAATGATTTTCAAGGCGGTAAAAGAAAAGTATCCGGAAATCACGGTGATTGGTACGGTCGGTCCTTTCTATGAAGGTACGGATTATGAAGCCGGATGGAAGTTTGCTACGCGCCTGAATGTGCCGATGGTGGATGAACATTATTATAATACACCGGGCTGGTTTATAAATAATCAGGATTATTACGACCGTTATGACCGTACAAAACCTAAAGTGTATTTAGGAGAGTACGCCGCACATTTGCCGGACGTCCCAATAACATTGAAACAGCTTTGGCTGAGGCGCTGTATCTGACTTCGGTAGAACGTAATGGTGACATCGTGTCAATGACTTCTTATGCGCCTTTGTTGGCCAAGGAAGGACACACTCAGTGGAACCCCGATTTGATTTATTTCAATAACCGTGAGGTGAAACCTACCGTAGGTTATTACACCCAGCAGCTTTACGGACAGAATTCCGGAGATACTTACTTGCCTGCCGACCGGAAAATAGACAATCCTCGTCAGGATGTGCAGAAACGTATCGGTACTTCTGTGGTACGTGACAGTAAGACGGGAGATTGGATTGTGAAGCTGGTGAACTTGTTGCCAGTTCCGGTAAAGACGAAAGTGGAAGGCTTGACGCAAACTGAAAATGGAAAAGCAGTTTTGCAGGTCTTGAGTGGAAAACCTACCGACAAAAATGCACGACCGGTGAAGAAAGATGTATCCGTGACAGAATTGTCGCAGTATGAAATGCCGGCTTATTCTTTGAGCGTGATTCGTATAAAGTCGGACGAAATGACAAAATAACACTGCTTTTGAATGATTTTTAGGTTATAATTGATTGATTTCTATTTCTACGGTTTGGTGGTAAGTCTCTATTTTTGTAAAAGAGAAAAATGAATACCATGAATAAATTATTGAGAAAATTGTCATTAGGGGTGGTTTGTCTTTTGATGACGGCTTTTATCTGCTCGTGTCAAAGTGCGCAAACCGGTGGAACGTTTGAAGTGGGGAAAAATACGTTCCTGTTAAATGGAAAGCCTTTTGTGGTGAAAGCTGCGGAGGTGCATTATCCGCGTATTCCGGAACCTTATTGGGAACAGCGTATCCTTTCTTGTAAGGCTTTGGGCATGAATACCCTTTGTCTGTATGTGTTCTGGAACTTGCATGAACAGCAGCCGGGTAAGTTTGATTTTTCCGGAAATAAAGATATTGCCAAATTCTGCCGCTTGGCACAGAAGCATGGAATGTACGTTATTGTACGTCCGGGTCCGTATGTATGTGCAGAATGGGAAATGGGTGGATTGCCTGGTGGCTGTTGAAGAAAGACGATGTGCAGTTGCGTACGCTGGATCCTTATTATATGGAACGTGTTGGTATTTTCATGAATGAAGTAGGCAAGCAGTTGGCTGACTTGCAGATTTCTCGTGGTGGAAATATTATTATGGTGCAGGTAGAGAACGAATATGGCTCGTATGGAATAGACAAACCGTATGTATCGGCCATTCGTGATTTGGTGAAAAAGCCGGCTTTACAGATGTACCTTTGTTCCAGTGCGACTGGAGTTCTAACTTCACCAACAACGCACTGGATGATTTGCTTTGGACCGTAAACTTTGGTACGGGAGCCAACATTGACGAGCAGTTCAAGAAACTGAAATCACTGCGTCCGGAAACTCCGATAATGTGTAGTGAATTCTGGAGCGGCTGGTTCGACCACTGGGGACGGAAGCACGAGACTCGTGATGCGGCTACAATGGTGAGCGGTATCAAAGATATGCTGGACCGTAATATCTCTTTCAGTCTTTATATGACACACGGAGGAACAACCTTTGGCTGGTGGGGCGGTGCCAACAATCCGGCTTACTCGGCTATGTGCAGCTCATACGATTATGATGCGCCTATCAGTGAAGCTGGATGGACTACACCGAAATACTTCCAGTTGCGTGACTTGCTGAAACAGTATCTTCCGGAGGGAGAAACCTTGCCGGAACCTCCGGCTCAGTATCCGGTGATTTCCGTACCGGCCATTACAGAATGGGAAGTCGCGCCCTTGTTCGATAATCTGCCTCAGGCTAAACAGTCGGAAGATACTAAGCCTATGGAGCAGTTTGACCAGGGCTGGGGAAGTATCTTGTATCGTACGACATTGAAAGAAGATGTAAAAGGTATTTTGCATATTGATGAAGTACACGACTGGGCACAGGTCTTTGCTGATGGAAAATTGCTGGGCCGCTTAGACCGTCGTCGTGGTGAGTTCACTTTACCGCTGAAAGAAACCTTGAAAAAAGGTACACGTCTGGATATTCTGGTAGAAGCGATGGGACGTGTGAACTTTGATAAGTCAATTCATGACCGGAAAGGTATTACGAACAAGGTGGAAGTGGTAAGCGGCGAACAGGTGAAGGAACTGAAAGGCTGGGAAGTATACAACTTGCCTCCGTTCTATGAATTTGTCAGCCAGAAGAACTATCAGGCAGGCAAGCCGGTTGACGGACCTGCATATTATAAAGCTACCTTCCGTTTGGATAAGACAGGTGATACTTTCCTGGATATGCAGACTTGGGGAAAAGGTATGGTTTGGGTAAACGGACATGCTATGGGACGTTTCTGGGAAATCGGTCCGCAGCAGACTTTGTATATGCCGGGTTGCTGGTTGAAAGAAGGAGAGAATGAAATTATTGTGCTCGACCTGAAGGGACCGGCTGAAGCAAAAGTGGCTGGCGTAGAAAAACCGATTTTGGATATGCTGCGTGAAAAAGCACCGGAAACTCATCGTAAAGACGGACAGAACCTGAACTTGAAAGCTGAAAAAGTAGTAAATGCAGGTACTTTCAAAGCTGGAAACGGCTGGCAGGAAGTACGTTTTGCGCAGCCTGCAGCAGGACGCTATTTCTGTCTGGAAGGTACTTCTAACTATGAAGGAAACAATATCGCAGCCATTGCAGAGTTAGATGTGCTGGATAATAACGGAAAGCCTGTTTCTCGTGAGAACTGGAAGATTGTGTATGCCGACAGTGAAGAAACACGTAGTGGAAACCGCACGGCAGATAAATCTTCGACTTGCAGGAAAGTACTTTCTGGCAGACGGTAGACAATACCGCTTATCCTCATCAGATTGTCATAGATTTAGGTAAGGAATATAATGTGACCGGTTTCCGGATGTTGCCTCGTGCAGAAGCCGGTGCACCAGGTTTGATAAAGGATTACAAAGTATATGTAAAGAAATCTGACTTTACGTATTGACTTTCAGTTCGTATTAAGACTTAAGGTATTAAAAGGTGGAAATATCCCATGGACGGTGAGTCTGTGGGATATTTTTTGTCCGTAGAAATAAAAATAAACTCATTCTGCTTTCTTTATGGCATTTTTTTACGAACTTTGCCGTCCAATATGAAACAGGTATGCAGGGAATACTTGCATGTGACAAATTTGATAAGATGAATAAGCCAAAAGCTGTATTTAGAGAAATAAACGAGAGCTATACGCTACAGGAGGCCATAGCTGAAGCAAAACGTTGCTTGAATTGTAAGAATCCTTCTTGCAAGAAAGGATGTCCGATAGAAAATCATATCCCGGAGTTCATTCATGAATTGTCAAAAGGCAATATGGGAAATGCCATGGCAATCATTAATGAGAAGAGTAACCTGCCGGCTATTTGTGGTCGTGTCTGTCCGCATGAAAAGCAGTGTCAGGGGCATTGTGTATTGTACCGAAAGGGAAGGGAATTGAAATCGGTAAGCTGGAACGCTTTGTGGCCGATTTTGATACGGAAATGAAGTTGATTCGCGAAAAACTACCTCAGAAGACACGGGGAAAGGTTGCCGTGATTGGTTCGGGACCTGCCGGACTGACCGTAGCCGGAGACTTGGCTCGTCAGGGTTTTAACGTGACAATTTTTGAGAGCCAGGCAGAACCGGGTGGGGTGTTGATGTATGGCATTCCGGAATATCGCCTTCCCAAACAGGTGGTTCGTCAGGAAATTGAGAAGATTGAAGCACTGGGGGTGACTTTTCTGTTGAACTGTGTGGTAGGAAAGCAGCTGAACATCGATGATATTTTTGCGCAGGGATACGATGCTATTTTTATTGGTTCAGGTACGGCTCTGCCCAAATCATTGGATATTCCGGGGGCCGGATTGCGTGGAGTGATTCAGGCGACTTATCTGTTGCATATGGCCAATATCTATAATGAAGGCACTGTTGGCGTGATAAGGTGCGGTTATCGAAGGAGAGCACGTGGCAGTGATGGGATGCGGAAATGTAGCCATGGATGCGGCCCGTACGGCCGTACGTATGGGAGCGGCCAGTGTGACCATTGTGTATCGACGTACGGAAGCCGATATGCCCGCTATACAGGCAGAATATCAGGCTGCCTTGCAGGAAGGTGTGAAATTCTTATGGCAGACTTCCACGACAGAGTTCCTTGGAAATGAAGACGGGAAGGTTGTCGGACTACGTGCCAATACGCCGGAGGGAGTCAAGGAGTATGCTTTCGATCGCATTTGCCTGGCTGTGGGTTCACGTCCGGCCAGTCGGATTGTGTCGACTACGGAAGGCATAGAAACCGATGATAACGGGTATGTACTGGTGAAAGAACGTCCTTTCGGTATGACAAGCCGTAAAGGAGTATTTGCCGGAGGTGATGTGGTGCATCGTCCGCAAACGGTAGTGATGGCTATGAAAGCAGCAAAGAGCGTGGCAGTGGGTATCGCACAGTATGTCGATGCTGTAAAATTGCTGAGTGAATAACCTAATTATAAAATAAATACTAAAGTTTAAGGACTATGCCCTGATAACTCAGGAAAAAGCATTAATTTCGCGAATTCAAATGAAACTTTAGAATTTAGATACCAAAAAAACTTTACGATAATGATGGAACTTGATTTACTCACGGCTGTATCACCGATTGACGGTCGCTACAGAAGCAAAGCAGGAACTTTGGCTGCTTATTTTTCAGAATATGCGCTCATGAAGTATCGTGTGCGGGTGGAAATTGAATATTTCATCACTTTGTGTGAATTGCCTTTGCCGCAGCTGGCGTCATTTGATATGACTCGTTTTGAGTCTCTTCGTGATATCTACCGTAATTTCTCTGAAGGAGATGCTGCACGTATCAAGGAAATTGAAAGTGTGACAAATCACGATGTGAAAGCTGTTGAGTATTTCATCAAGGAACAGTTTGATAAACTGGGTGGACTGGAACCTTATAAAGAGTTCATTCACTTCGGACTGACTTCACAGGATATCAATAACACTTCAGTTCCTTTGTCTATCAAGGATGCGTTGGAAGAAGTCTATTATCCGCAGATTCAGAAACTGATTGACCAGTTGACTGCCTACGCAGAAGAATGGAAAAATATTCCGATGCTGGCAAAGACTCACGGGCAGCCTGCTTCTCCTATCGTCTGGGCAAGGAAATCATGGTTTTTGCTTATCGTCTGAACCGTCAGCTGGCTGTATTGAAGGCTTGTCCGTTGACTGCGAAATTTGGTGGAGCAACCGGAAATTACAATGCACATCACGTGGCTTATCCGGATTTTGACTGGAAGGCTTTCGGTAATAAGTTCGTTGCTGAAAAATTAGGTTTGGAACGTGAAGAATATACTACACAGATTTCAAATTACGACGGACTGGGTGCCATCTTCGATGCAATGAAGCGTATCAATACCATCATGATTGACATGAACCGTGACTTCTGGCAGTATATTTCCATGGAGTATTTCAAGCAGAAAATCAAAGCGGGTGAGGTCGGCTCAAGTGCCATGCCGCATAAGGTGAACCCGATTGACTTTGAGAATGCAGAAGGTAACCTGGGAATGGCCAATGCAATATTGGAGCATCTTTCTTCCAAATTGCCGGTCTCTCGTTTGCAGCGTGACTTGACGGACTCTACAGTGTTGCGTAATATCGGTGTTCCTTTCGGACATACGGTGATTGCCATCCAGAGCTCACTGAAAGGTCTTGGAAAATTGCTGTTGAATGAACATAAAATCTATGAAGATCTCGATAATTGCTGGAGCGTAGTGGCTGAAGCTATTCAGACGATTTTGCGCCGTGAAGCTTATCCACATCCGTATGAAGCGTTGAAAGCGCTGACTCGTACGAACCAGGCTATTACAGAAGCTTCAATCAAAGATTTTATTGAAACACTGAACGTCAGCGAGGATATTAAAAAGGAATTGCGTGCGATTACTCCGCACAACTATACTGGAGTCTAACTTTAAAAAATAAATATCGCCCGAGAGGGTGTTGAGTATTAATATTAGCATTAAACAAAAAAATTATGGCAGAAAAAGAATTCAGACAAGATGGCGAAAACAGCCAGTCTGGCCGCGATGGTTACAAGTCTTACAACAGAGAAGGATATAACAAATATGGTAGAGGCGAGAAAAGCAACAGCTACGGTCGCCGTCCGTATAACAACAATAGAGAAGGGGGAGAAGGTTATCGTTCTTCTTATAATCCTCGCTTTAATAATGGAGAGGACCGTCCGCAGAGAGGTGCTTACGGTAATCGCCCGCAGCGTTCATACGGAAACCGCTCCTACAATAATGAAGGAGGAGAGCAGCGTTCTTCTTACAATCCTCGTTTTAACAACAATAATGGTGGACGTCCGCAGCGTGCATACACTCCTCGTTTCAACAACAACCAGGAAGGAGGAGAACAGCGTTCATATCGCCCGCGCTTTAATAATGCACAACAGGGTGGAGAACAGCGTCCGTATCGTCCTCGTTTTAACAACAATGGCGGACAGCAGGGTGGATATGGTCGTCCACAGGGAGGTTACCGTCCGCGTACTGCCGACTACAACCCGAATGCAAAATATAGTATGAAGAAGCAGATCGAGTACAAAGAACTGCTGACTGATCCGGATGAGCCGATTCGTTTGAACAAGTTCCTTGCGAATGCAGGTATCTGCTCTCGTCGTGAAGCGGATGAGTTTATCACTGCAGGAGCAGTATCTGTAAATGGTGAAATCGTAACGGAACTGGGTACAAAGGTGAAGCGTTCGGATGAGGTGAAGTTCCACGATCAGCCGGTAAATATTGAGCGTAAGGTATATGTACTGCTTAATAAACCGAAAGATTGCGTAACGACTTCGGATGACCCGCAGGAACGTAAGACGGTGATGGATTTCGTGAAAGGTGCTTGCAAGGAGCGTATCTATCCGGTAGGACGTCTGGACCGTAATACCACAGGTGTACTGCTGTTGACAAATGACGGTGACTTGGCATCGAAACTGACTCATCCTAAGTTCTTGAAGAAGAAAATTTATCATGTATACTGCGACAAGAATGTGACAAAGGCAGACTTGGATCAGATTGTACAGGGTATTACACTGGATGATGGTGAAATCCATGCTGATGCTATCAGCTACGCGTCGGATACAGACAAGTCGCAGGTGGGTATTGAAATTCACTCTGGAAAGAACCGTATCGTACGTCGTATTTTCGAATCGCTGGGCTATCGTGTGATTAAGCTGGACCGTGTGTACTTTGCGGGATTGACCAAGAAGGGATTGCGTCGCGGTGACTGGCGTTACCTCACAGAACAGGAAGTGGCCATGCTTCGTATGGGATCTTTTGAATAATGATAAATATAGCAGAACACAGGGATACACGGAAACGGAGCATCCCTGTGTTTTTAGATTAATTGATAAAACATAGAATCAAAATGGAAACAATTCGTAGAACAAAAATTGTTGACCTGCTGAAGCGTGAAGATTTTGGCGCGATGGTCAATGTGAAAGGTTGGGTGCGTACTCGCCGTGGTAGCAAACAGGTAAACTTTATTGCATTGAATGATGGTTCTACTATAAATAATGTGCAGATTGTAGTCGACTTAGCTAATTTTGATGAAGAGTTGCTGAAGTTGATTACAACGGGTGCATGTCTGAGCGTGAATGGAGAACTGGTAAAATCGGTAGGCTCCGGACAGGCAGCAGAAATTCAGGCACGTGAGATTGAAGTATTGGGTACTTGTGACAATACTTATCCATTGCAGAAAAAAGGACATTCAATGGAGTTCTTGCGTGAGATTGCTCACTTGCGTCCTCGTACGAATACGTTTGGTGCAGTGTTCCGTATCCGTCATAACATGGCTATTGCGATTCATAAGTTCTTCCATGAAAGAGGTTTCTTCTATTTCCACACTCCTCTGATTACAGCATCAGACTGTGAAGGTGCCGGACAGATGTTCCAGGTTACTACCATGAACCTCTATGATTTGAAGAAAGATGAAAACGGTTCTATTATTTATGATAATGACTTCTTCGGAAAGCAGGCAAGTCTGACAGTTTCCGGACAGTTGGAAGGTGAATTGGCTGCTACTGCTTTGGGAGCAATTTATACATTCGGACCGACATTCCGTGCGGAAAATTCAAATACACCGCGTCATTTGGCTGAGTTCTGGATGATTGAACCGGAAGTAGCTTTCAATGACATCAATGACAACATGGATTTGGCAGAAGAATTCATCAAATACTGTGTACAGTGGGCATTGGACAACTGTTATGACGATGTGAAGTTCTTGAACGATATGTTTGATAAGGGCTTGATTGAACGTCTGCAGGGGGTATTGAAGGAATCATTTGTACGTCTGCCTTATACAGAAGGTATCAAGATTCTGGAAGAAGCAGTAGCTAATGGACATAAGTTTGAATTCCCGGTTTACTGGGGCGTGGATTTGGCTTCAGAACACGAACGTTTCCTGGTGGAGGAACATTTCAAGCGCCCGGTTATCTTGACGGATTATCCGAAAGAAATCAAGGCTTTCTATATGAAGCAGAATGAAGACGGAAAGACGGTTCGTGCCATGGACGTGTTGTTCCCGAAAATTGGTGAAATTATTGGTGGGTCAGAGCGTGAAGCAGATTACGACAAACTGTTGACTCGTATTCAGGAACTGAATATTCCGATGAAGGATATGTGGTGGTATCTGGATACTCGTAAATATGGTTCATGTCCGCATTCCGGCTTCGGATTAGGCTTTGAACGTCTGCTGTTGTTTGTAACGGGCATGGCCAATATCCGCGACGTGATACCGTTCCCGCGTACACCGCGTAATGCTGAATTCTAAAAGAGAATTGTATACAGGAAAAAGTCATTCCATGCGGGGTGACTTTTTTTGTGTGTTTGCGATAGAAAAATGTACATAAAATGCGTGATTCTCAAATTATTTTATAATTTTGTAGGTACCTGATAGGTAATTCTAATACTTTTAGTTATGAAAATACGTTATTTTTTCTGGTAGCATTTCTAATGCTCTTAGCTGTCGGCAATTCGATGGCCCAGGCTGTGCAGGAGAAGACTCCCGTCAATTTGCAGGGAGTTTGGCAGATGTGTTTCTATCGTTCTAATTCTCCGGATATACCGGGTGAACTTAAGACAAGTAATTCCTTGAAGATTCTTTCTGACGACGGACGCTTTATCAATTTGTTGATGATGCAGACGGGAGCCGTTATTTTGGGATATGGAACTTATGAGATGAATAGTGAAGGAGTATATACGGAATGTGTGGAGAAAAATGTGCATCTTCCTCAATTGAATGGAAAGAAAAATGAAATGCACTTTGATTTGAAAGAAAACGGTACGTTGATGTATGTGAAGTATTTCCTGGAGAGCGATGCCAACGGGAATAAGATTGATTCCTGGTGTCATGAAATCTGGAAGAAAGTAGAGATGTCACCGGTTTATCCGGGCGATGAGTTACGTTGACGGAAATGAGATAATAAACCGGGAAAAGGCCGTTGCGACAGGATGTCCGTAACGGCCTTTCCTTGTTTTATGGCATTAAAGTGTGATTCATAATCAATCGGTTATCCCGCGAAAAAAAGCTTAAAATTTTTGTCGGTTAAAAGAAAAACCGTACCTTTGCAAGCCGATTATTATCAACTAGTGATAAATTTTTAATTCTGAGTGCTTTATCCTTCTTTGTCCGGGAAGAATAGGGAGGTAGGAATTTGTTTTTTAGTAGTTAACATTTTAAAAAAGATTTAAGAGTGGATACTTTAAGTTACAAGACCATTTCTGCAAACAAGGAAACAGCAACTAAAGAATGGGTTGTTGTGGATGCTACCGATCAGGTTGTAGGCCGTCTCGGTGCGAAGTTGCAAAGTTGTTGAGAGGTAAGTACAAACCTAACTTCACCCCTCACGTAGACTGCGGTGATAACGTAATTATCATCAATGCAGACAAAGTGAAATTTACAGGTAAGAAAATGACCGACAAGGTTTACCTGAGCTATACCGGCTATCCTGGTGGCCAGCGTGAGATTACTCCGGCTCGTCTGTTGGCGAAACCGAATGGCGCTGAAAAATTGATGAAAAGAGTAGTAAAAGGTATGCTTCCTAAGAATCGTCTGGGAGCTAAGTTGCTGGGTAACTTGTATGTTTACGAAGGAAGTGAACACAAACACGAAGCCCAGACCCCGAAAGTAATTGATATTAATTCACTTAAATAATAAAGAATGGAAGTAGTAAATGCATTAGGCAGACGTAAAAGCGCAGTAGCTCGCGTTTTCGTAAGCGAAGGTACAGGAAAGATTACTATTAACAAGAGAGACCTTGCACAGTACTTTCCATCAACTATTCTTCAGTATGTAGTTAAACAGCCGTTGAACAAATTGGAAGTGGCTGAAAAATATGATATCAAAGTTAACTTGTGCGGTGGTGGTTTCACTGGTCAGTCTCAGGCTTTGCGTCTGGCTATCGCTCGTGCACTGGTTAAAATCAATCCGGAAGATAAGAAGGCTCTTCGTTCTGAAGGTTTCATGACTCGCGATTCTCGTTCTGTTGAACGTAAGAAACCGGGACGTCCGAAAGCACGTCGTAGATTCCAGTTCAGTAAACGTTAACGAGGGGACAAGTTGGATAAGGGACAAGTTAGCAAGGTGGTTCACTCGGTGGGTCTGTCCTTGTTGCCTCGTCAACTGATACCTCGTCACCTAAAGAAGCGTTTAGTATCTAAACTGTCAGGATTCTTCCTGCAAGCTCTTGTCGGAAAGACTACCGGGCAGTTGGTTCAATAAACAAAAAAGAAAGTAAACGATTAAAATTAAAAACAATGTCAAGAGTAAATTTTGATACATTATTGGAGGCTGGTTGCCACTTCGGACACCTTAAAAGAAAGTGGAACCCTGCAATGGCTCCTTATATTTTCATGGAACGCAACGGTATTCATATCATCGATTTGAACAAAACTGTTGCTAAAGTTGAAGAAGCTGCTGAAGCTTTGAAACAAATCGCAAAATCAGGAAAGAAAATCCTGTTCGTTGCTACTAAGAAACAAGCTAAACAAGTTGTAGCTGAGAAAGCTGCTTCTGTAAATATGCCGTACGTAATCGAACGTTGGCCGGGTGGTATGTTGACTAACTTCCCGACAATCCGTAAGGCTGTGAAGAAAATGGCTACTATCGACAAATTGACAAACGATGGTACTTACTCAAACTTGTCAAAGAGAGAAGTTCTTCAGATTTCTCGTCAGCGTGCTAAGTTGGAAAAGAACTTGGGTTCTATCGCTGATTTGACTCGTCTGCCGTCTGCATTGTTCGTAGTAGACGTATTGAAAGAAAACATCGCAGTTCGTGAAGCTAACCGTCTGGGTATTCCTGTATTTGCTATCGTAGATACTAACTCAGATCCTTCAAACATCGATTTCGTAATTCCGGCAAACGATGACGCTACTAAATCAGTAGAAGTTATCTTGGATGCTTGCTGCGCTGCAATGGCAGAAGGCTTGGAAGAAAGAAAAGCTGAAAAGGTAGATATGGAGCTGCTGGTGAAAATGCACCGAAAGCTGCTAAGAAAAAAGCTACCAAAGCTCGCATGGATAAAGCTGAAGAAGATGCAATCAACGCATCTAAGGCTGCTGCGTTCATGAGCAAGGATGAAGAAGAAGCTTAATCAATAAAGTAAGTTGAGAATTGAAAATTGAAAATTGGGAAAACTGTATTCTCAATTCTCAATTCTCAATTCTCAACTTTGTTTTTAAGAACATTACTAACTCAAAATAAAAGATATTATTATGGCTGTAAGTATGGCTGATATCACCAAGCTTCGTAAAATGACTGGAGCTGGATGATGGACTGTAAGAACGCTTTGGCAGAATCAGAAGGCGATTTCGACAAAGCAATGGAAATTATCCGTAAAAAAGGACAGGCTGTAGCTGCAAAACGTTCTGACCGTGAAACTTCAGAAGGTTGCGTGTTGGCAAAATCAACTGGTGACTACGCTGCAATGATTGCTTTGAAGTGTGAAACTGACTTCGTTGCAAAGAACGCAGATTTCGTAGCATTGACTCAGGCTATCCTGGATGCTGCTATCGCTAATAAGTGCCAGACTTTGGATGAAATCAAGGCTTTGCCTATGGGTAACGGTACTATTGCTGATGCAATTGTAGAACGTAGTGGTATCACTGGTGAAAAGACTGAATTGGATGGTTTCAATTTCGTATCAGGTGCTTGCACTGCTGTTTACAACCACATGAATAAGAATCAGCTTTGTACAATCGTTGCATTCAACAAAGAATGCGATGCTCAGGTAGCTCATGAAATCTGTATGCAGATTGCTGCCATGAACCCGATTGCAATTGATGAAGCTGGTGTTCCTGAATCTGTAAAACAGGAAGAAATCAATGTAGCTATTGAAAAGACTAAGGCTGAACAGGTACAGAAAGCTGTTGAAGCTGCTTTGAAGAAAGCTGGTATCAATCCTTCTCACGTAGATAGCGAAGAGCACATGGAAAGCAACATGGCTAAGGGATGGATTACTGCTGAAGATGTAGCTAAAGCTAAAGAAATCAAGGAAAAAGTAGCTGCAGAAAAAGCTGCTAACTTGCCTGAGGCTATGATTGAAAATATCGCAAAAGGCCGTCTGGTAAATTCTTGAAAGAAGTTTGCTTGCTGAAACAGGAAAGTATCATGGATCCGAAGAAGACTGTAGCTGATGTATTGAAAGCTGCTGATCCGGAACTGGCTGTTGCAGACTTCAAACGTTTCACTTTGCGTGCTGAATAATTATTAGGATGCAATATTCTTTCGGGCGTGCCATTTGGTACGCCCGATTTGTTTTACGGTTACTTGGTTCAAGTAGCCGTTTTTATTGATTATTATCAGGAAAAGTAATCTTTCAAGCAGGATTATTTTGTATTTTTGCTGTCGGAAAACATAGAATGGAATTCTAACTTTTAAACAAAATAGATTATGGCAAAGAAAGCGCTTTTAATGATTCTGGACGGTTGGGGTTGTGGCGACCGTCAAAAAGATGATGTAATCTTCAATACTCCGACTCCTTACTGGGACAGTCTGTTGGCTAACTATCCTCATTCACAGCTGCAGGCCAGCGGTGAAAATGTAGGTTTGCCTGACGGCAGATGGGTAACTCGGAAGTAGGTCACTTGAACATCGGTGCAGGCCGTATCGTATATCAGGATTTGGTGAAGATTAACCGTGCATGTGCCGACAACAGCATTATGCAGAACAAGGAAGTAGTAGCTGCTTTCTCATACGCAAAAGAACATGGAAAAAACATCCACTTCATGGGATTGACTTCCAATGGTGGTGTACACTCTTCTTTGGAACACTTGTTCAAATTGTGTGACATTGCAAAGGAATACGGACTGGAAAATACTTTCATCCACTGCTTCATGGACGGTCGTGATACAGACCCGAAGAGCGGTAAGGGATTCATTGAACAGCTGACTGCTCATTGCGAAAAATCAGCTGGAAAGATTGCTTCTATCGTAGGACGTTTCTATGCAATGGACCGTGACAAACGTTGGGCACGTGTGAAAGAAGCATACGATTTGCTGGTAAATGGTATAGGTAAGAAAGCTACCGACATGGTACAGGCTATGCAGGAATCATACGATGAAGGTGTAACAGACGAATTCATCAAACCGATTTCTACTGCAAACTTCGACGGTACTATCAAGGAAGGTGATGTAGTTATCTTCTTCAACTACCGTAACGACCGTGCAAAAGAATTGACTATCGTATTGACTCAGCAGGATATGCCGGAAGAAGGCATGAAGACCATCCCGGGATTGCAGTACTACTGTATGACTCCGTATGATGCTTCATTCAAAGGTGTACATATCTTGTTCGACAAGGAAAACGTACAGAATACATTGGGCGAATACCTTGCAAGCAATGGCAAGACTCAGCTGCACATCGCAGAAACTGAAAAATATGCCCATGTAACCTTCTTCTTCAACGGTGGACGTGAAACTCCGTATGATAACGAAGACCGTATCCTGGTTCCTTCACCGAAGGTCGCTACTTACGACTTGAAGCCGGAAATGAGCGCATACGAAGTAAAAGATAACTGGTAGAAGCTATCGGTACACAGAAATATGACTTCATCGTAGTGAACTATGCAAACGGTGACATGGTAGGTCATACAGGTATCTATGAAGCAATTGAAAAGGCTGTAGTAGCTATCGACAATTGTGTGAAAGATACAGTAGAAGCTGCTAAGGCTAACGGTTATGAAGTCATCATCATTGCTGACCACGGAAATGCAGATCATGCATTGAATGAAGACGGTACACCGAACACAGCTCACTCTTTGAATCCGGTTCCGTTTGTATATGTAACTGAAAACAAAGACGCCAAAGTAGAAAATGGTGTATTGGCCGATGTTGCTCCTTCTATCCTGCACATTTTGGGTATGGCACAGCCGTCTGAAATGACAGGTCGCGACCTGATTAAATAAGAATCCACAGTGATTTAGAATATAGAGCCGGGGTTCGTTATCGGAAGATAATGGACTCCGGTTTTTTATGCACCATGCTAGAGTGATTGTGTTTCAGATAGGGAGAACACAGGAATGCAGTCTTGGAAAAAATAAAAAGCCGCAAAGTAAATAAAAGGAATTACTTTGCGGCTTTCTGTCAAAACAGAGTTTATTATGCTTTTACTCCGTTGTATTCATCAGATACAGTTAATTTTTTGCGGCCTTTAGCGCGACGTGCTGCCAATACTCGGCGACCGTTTGCGGTAGCCATTCTTTCACGGAAACCGTGTTTGTTTCTTCTCTTTCTGTTAGAGGGTTGGAATGTTCTTTTCATTTTCGTATATACTATTTTATGTTATTATTCCATGCGTTCGGGCTGCAAAATTAGTGACTTTTTTTAATAATCAAAGTGCTAAATCATTTTTAGACAAATCTTTTTGCGTTTTTTCGCGATTTAGATTAATTTTGCAACCGTATTCAGAGAATAAATCAAACTATTACATAATAATAAAGGATTTAAGTTATGATTAATGCTCAAGACATTAAAATCGGAACCGCTATCCGTATGGATGGCAAATTGTATTTCTGCATTGACTTCCTGCATGTAAAACCGGGTAAAGGAAACACTTTCATGCGTACAAAACTGAAAGATGTGGTAGACGGATATGTATTGGAACGTCGTTTCAACATCGGTGAAAAACTGGAAGATGTACGTGTAGAACGTCGTCCTTATCAGTTCTTGTACAAAGAAGGTGATGATTATATTTTCATGAACCAGGAAACTTTCGAACAGGTACCTATCGCTCATGACCTGATTGAAGGTGTAGACTTCCTGAAAGAAGAAATGATTGTAGAAGTTGTTTCTGATGCTTCTACTGAAACTATCCTGTTCGCAGAATTGCCGGTAAAAGTTCAGTTGAAGGTTACTTACACTGAACCGGGTCTGAAAGGTGATACTGCTACTAACGCTACTAAGCCTGCTACTGTAGAAACTGGAGCTACTGTACGTGTTCCGTTGTTCATCAATCAGGATGAAACTATCGAAGTAGATACTCGCGACGGTTCTTACGTAGGTCGTGTAAAAGCTTAATGCTGACAGACACTGAACTTCAGATAAAAAAGAAAGCCGTACTGGATGATTCCGGTGCGGCTTTCTTTTTTGTGATGCTGGCTTACAGTAACTTGATTCCTTTACCTGCCTTGAGGGTGATATTCTTGGATTTTCCGTTGAAGCAGACTTTCGTCTTTCCGCCTTTGCGTGACTGGATGTACAAGGATGTGACTTTACTGTCTTTCCATTCCATGTCGACGATGAACCCTCCACGGGCACAGATACCTTTCACGCTGCCGTCCTTCCATTCCTCCGGAAGAGCCGGAAGCAGGGTGATATTGTTCTCGGAAGATTGCATCAGCATTTCAATGACGCCGGCACAACCGCCAAAGTTACCGTCAATCTGGAAAGGCGAGTGTGCATCGAGCAGGTTGGGTAGGTACCTCCTCCGCGTCGTGCATCCTTTCCTTTGTATCCGTCCGGACTGACATAACGCAGTAGGCGGCGGTAGATGTGGTATGCATTCTTGCTGTCTTGCAGACGTGCATAAAGATTGACGCGCCAGCCGGTGCTCCAACCCGTGGTATTGTCTCCTTTGATTTCCAGCGTACGGGCACAGGCCTTTGCCAGCTCCGGTGTTTCTTTTACTGATAAATGATGTCCCGGATATAAGCCGAACAGATGCGACTGATGACGGTGTTGCGGTTCCTGGTCTTCCCAGTCGTGGAACCATTCCTGCAGATTTCCTTTCTTACCAACCTGGTAAGGCAGCAGACGGGGAAGCGTCTTCTCTATCTGCTTCCGGAAGGTTTTGTCTGTACCTAATGCTTCGGCGGCCTTGGCTGCATCTATCAGGCATTCGCGTGTCATGGCCAGGTCAGAAGTACAGCCGTAGGAAGTGGCTCCGGCATAGCGTCGGGAGTCAGGAACTTGTTTTCGGGCGATGTACCCGGTGAGGTAATCAGTTTGCCGTCTTTTTCTATCAGCCAGTTCAGGCAGAATTCGGCTGCACCTTTCAATACCGGATAATATTGCTGGAGAAATTCCTTGTCCTGTGTGAAGGTGTAGCGTTCCCAGATATGAGTAGACAGCCAGGCACCTCCCATGGTCCAGCATGCCCACGACGGGTCGCCCACGTTCAGTCCTACCGGACAGGTCATGGCCCAGATGTCCGTATTCTGTCCCAGACACCATCCTTTCTGTACGCCGTAGTAAGCCTTGGCACTTTCTTCTCCTGTGTGTTGCAGGTTGGCGATGAAGTCCATCAGTGGGCGGTGCATTTCACTCAGATTGGCCGTTTCGGCTGCCCAGTAGTTTTCTTCCAGGTTGATGTTGCTGGTATAGTTGCAGCTCCAGGGTGGGAGCAGGCGCTCGTTCCACAGACCTTGCAGGTTGGCGGGTACTCCCGGTGTACGTGAACTGGAAATGAGCAGGTAGCGGCCATATTGAAAATACAATGCTTCCAGTTCCGGATTCCTTTGTGACTTGTCTGTATATTGCAATAGCTGTTCGTCGGTAGGCAGGGCTGCAATGGCCTGGTCTGTCTTGCCGAGGTGAAGTTCTACACGGTCGAAGAAAGATTTGTAGTCTGCCACGTGTGCATTTTCTAATTCCTCAAACGTTTTCTTTGCTGCCCGTTCCATGCGCCGTGCTACCAGGTTCCGGTAGTCACGTCCCTCTTTCATGGGGTCCTTGTCGAAGCCGTTGAAGCTGGTGACGTTGGCTATCAGAATCAAGGCTTCTTTTCCGCCTTTCACCTTCAGTTCGCCCGATGGAAAGCTTTTGACCTCACTCTGAGGAGCTATGACCCGAATCAGTGTGCGGAAATGCGTTCCCCGTTCCGGATCATACAGATGCTTGTTGTTTACTCCGTCAAAATATACGGGATAGGAATGATAGGCGGCATACCCTTCGGCAGAAATTTCATTACCGTTGGCTGTGGTGGCGTGAGGCAGAAGTGAGTTGAACGAAAGAGTGGCTTGCAGCCCTTGTGCACTTTCCGTCTGAAGGCGCAGCACAATCACCGAGTCGGGGGCTGACGCAAAATAATCGCAGGCAAAATCTTTGCCGTTTCTCTGGTAAGCGGTTCGTGCCATGGCCCGGCTGATGTCTAGTGTCCGTTGATAGTGGCTTACTTTTGCCGGTTCGGCAGAATAAGTAATGGAAAGTTGGCCTAGCGGCTGATAATTTTCGCTGTAGTGTCCCTGTACTTTCCGCTGGGCGCGGTCGGCTCCGCGGTAGTCTTCCTTGTCGAGCAAGGCACGGATTTCCGGAATAGCCTTGTAGGCATCGGGAGTTGTGACTTTCCGGTCGGGTTCTCCGGTCCATAGGGTAATGTCGTTCAGAGAGAGTACGTCCTTGTCGGTTCCTCCGTAAAGAATAGCTCCCATCGTACCGTTTCCGATGACGAGTGCTTCTTCAAAAAATTCAGCAGGACGATTGTAGTGCAGCACTAAGTTTTCTTGTGCTGTAAGATAGGTAGGTAAGGAAAGAATACAAGTTGTGGCAATAATACCTTTCCAGTTCCTTTTAAAGTTACTTTTCATAGTCTATGTGTTAATAAAGAAAATCAGTCGCAAGTTATCAAGAAATATCCGTACGGGCAAAACTAAGGCATGAAAGTGAGGTGAAAAATACAAACAGAAAACGCCTTTGCGTTTTATCTCAAACGCAAGTGCATTTGAAATGAAACGCAAGGGCGTTTGCATTAAAACGTAAAGGCGTTTTCGGTGAAACTCTTTGGCGTTTTGAGCGGGATACAAAAGAGCTTTTAAATTCTTCCGAAACCCCATAAAAAAAGCCTTTCCATCATCGCGATGAAAAAGGCTTCTTTTTATTCTTTCCAGAAAAATAATCAATTATTTTTCTTGTGGTTTGCATAACGGCTCATGAACTTGTCCACACGTCCTGCAGTATCCACCAGCTTAGACTTACCAGTGTAGAACGGGTGAGATGAGCTAGAGATTTCCAGCTTAACCAACGGATAAGTTTCTCCTTCGAATTCAATTGTGTCTTTAGTAGCACAAGTTGAACGAGACAGGAACATGTCGCCGTTTGACATGTCTTTAAATACTACCGGACGGTAGTTTTCAGGATGAATGCCTTTTTTCATTTTAGTATATACTTTTTATTGTTATTATTGACAAATAAATATGTGGTAACACTGGTAAAGTGTGTAATGGTCTATTTCGGGTTGCAAAGATACGCTATTTCTTTGAAACTAAAAAGAAATACCCGAAAAAAATATTCTGTCACTCAAAGGCTTTTATATAATAGGTAAATCAGTTTTTGTCATATCTACTTTGCATCCTTGCCGCATGTTATGGTAAATATTCCGCTTAAAATTGATTTGCCTCAAGAAAAGACAGAAAATCTCCGATTTAGTATATTGCTAATTCTTTTTATATTGTTACTTTTGCAGATGGAATTAATTACTAACAATTATAAAACTTACAAAAATGGTTAATTACAAAGAGTTAGGCTTGGTGAACACAAGAGATATGTTTGCCAGAGCAATCAAAGGTGGATATGCTATCCCTGCTTTCAACTTCAACAATATGGAACAGCTGCAGGCCATCGTGAAGGCTGCTGTAGAAACAAAATCTCCGGTTATCTTGCAGGTATCTAAAGGTGCTCGTAACTATGCTAACCAGACTTTGTTGCGTTACATGGCAGAAGGTGCTGTAGAATATGCAAAAGAATTGGGTTGCGCACATCCTGAAATCGTGCTTCACCTTGACCACGGAGATTCATTCGAATTGTGCAAATCTTGCATCGACATGGGATTCTCTTCAGTAATGATCGACGGTTCTCACTTGCCATACGAAGAAAACGTAGCTTTGACCAAGAAAGTGGTTGACTACGCTCATCAGTTCGATGTAACTGTAGAAGGTGAACTGGGTGTGCTGGCTGGTGTGGAAGATGAAGTTTCTGCAGAACACCACACTTATACTAACCCTGAAGAAGTAATCGACTTCGCTACCCGTACAGGCTGCGATTCACTGGCTATCTCAATCGGTACTTCTCACGGTGCTTACAAGTTCAAACCCGAACAGTGCCACGTTGATCCGGCTACAGGCCGTCTGGTTCCTCCTCCATTGGAATTTGCCGTACTGGATGCTGTAATGGAAAAACTGCCGGGATTCCCTATCGTTCTTCACGGTTCTTCTTCAGTTCCTCAGGAAGAAGTGGATACTATCAACAAGTTCGGTGGCAAGCTGGAAGCTGCTATCGGTATTCCTGAAGACCAGTTGCGCAAGGCTGCCAAGTCTGCAGTTTGCAAGATTAACATCGACTCAGACTCTCGTCTGGCCATGACAGCTGCCATCCGTAAGGTGTTCGCTGAAAAACCGGCTGAATTCGACCCGCGTAAATACCTGGGTCCGGCTCGTGACAACATGGAAAAACTTTACAAGCACAAAATCATCAACGTATTGGGTTCTGACAACAAGTTGGCTCAGTGCTAATTGCGCTTGATACTTATTACACCTGAATAAAATGAATGAAGCTGCTTTCCTTTCGGAAGGCAGCCTTTTTTTTAATTTCTTACCAGAACTTGTTCTGAGAAGGGTTATATTCAAATCCTGCTTCTTTCAAACGGTTCAGAATATCTTCCTTGCTCACATTCATGTCTGCACAAAGGGCATCGAGCGAAGGATAGTAGTCTCTTAACTTCATGTTGATGAAACTGAAAAGCATCATCGGGTCTTTAGGTAATTCCATATTGATAAATAATTTTCTATACAATCTTTTTTCGGCGTGCAAAGTTACGACTTTTATTGCTTCATTAATCCTATTTAGTTGATAATTTATTTGTTATCTTTGTCCTGTTATGTCAACTAAACGAATTATAGAAGATAAAGATTTCTGCCGTATTGTGATTGCTACGCGCCGGGGAGCAAGGAACATTACAATGCGTGTCAAGCCTGACGGCTTGTATCTCACAGTACCGCCTTACAGCAAGACGGATAAAGTGCTTTCTACCTTGGAGCAGTTTCGTGCCGATTTACGGGAACGCTTTCGGCAGGTGGCGGTACGGCCAATCGACTTCAGCTTTCGGATTGAGGCCGACTGTTTTCGTCTGTCATTATCTCCCAGCCATTTGAAATGTTTTACGGTGCGGCAGATGCCTTCGGGCGAAGTGACCGTGTTCTGTCCGGAGCATACCGACTTCTCGGATGAAGCTGTTCAGAAACTGGTGCGTGGAGCTATTTTACGGGCGATGAAAAAGTGGCGGCTGAGTTTCTGCCACCTTTATTACACGTGTGGGCAGAACGCTTCGGGTTGACTTACCGAAAAGTACGGATTACCGCTGCCCGTTCACGATGGGGAAGTTGTACTTCGGCCAAGACCATCAGTTTGTCTTGTTACCTGATGTTAGTTCCTTCTCACTTGATTGATTATGTTATTTTGCATGAACTGGCTCATACGCGTGAGATGAATCACGGCCCTCATTTTTGGGAGTTGCTTGACAGCATGACGGCAGGGCAGGCCTTACGTTTACGGGGAGAACTTCGGAGGTTCCGGCCATCTTTTTAAAAAGAATTTCAAACATGTGTATAATGTACACTTTTTGATGTAATTTTGTACCGTAGAAGATAGGTAACAGGTAAAAAAGATTGTTTGCATGAAAAAAAGTTTACTGGCACTTGCCTCCGGTACACTCGGGTTAGGTATTGCTGAGTTTGTGATGATGGGAATACTGCCCAATGTGGCTCGTGATTTGAGTATCAGCATACCGGAAGCCGGACATTTTATTTCGGCGTATGCCATAGGAGTTTGTGTGGGAGCACCCTTGACGGTGTTTGTGGCTCGTACGCGTCCGTTGAAACAGATATTGTTAGGACTTGCTGCCATTTATGTGATTGGTAATTTGTGTGCGGCGCTTGCTCCGGAATATTGGACATTGCTGCTTATGCGGTTTGTGTCGGGACTGCCTCACGGAGCATTTTTCGGAGTCGGTTCTATTGTAGCCGAGAGGGTGGCCGATAAAGGGAAAACCTCGCAAGCTGTAGCCCTGATGATTGCCGGTATGACCATTGCCAATTTGTTTGGAGTGCCCTTGGGTACATTGTTGAGCAATCTGTTCTCCTGGCGGTTCCCCTTCCTGTTCAATGGATGCTGGGGAATGCTGGTATTCTTCCTCGTCTGGAAATGGATACCTGTTTTACCCGCCTTGCCGGATGTGGGCTGGAAAGGACAGTTCCGCTTTTTGCGCAAGTTAGCTCCGTGGCTGATTATCCTGACCACGATGTTTGGCAACGGGGGAGTATTTTGCTGGTTCAGCTACGTCACTCCGCAGATGCTGCATGAAGCGGGTTTCCAACCGGAAAGTCTGACATGGATTATGATGCTGGCCGGATTGGGGATGACTATCGGTAACCTGGTAGGAGGACGATGTGGCGATTTGTACGGACTGGCACCGGTGATTCAGTTTACGCAGGTATTTATGATGCTAGCTTTGCTGGGCACGTTTCTGTTTGCAGGAGTACCTTGGCTTTCCGTATTGCTGATGTTTATTTGTGCGGCAGCCTTGTTTGCGGTGTCTCCTCCTCAGCAATTGTTGTTGCTGCAGAACTCCAGAAGAAGCGAAATGATGGGAGCGGCTTGTGTGCAGATTGCTTTCAATTTGGGAAATGCGGTAGGAGCATATGCCGGAGGACTTCCGATTGATGCAGGATTAGGTTATCGCTATCCGGCACTGGTAGGAGTCTTTGTGGTGGCTTTAGGATGGGTCTGCGTTACCTGGTATATCCGGAGGGAACGCAGGCAGTTAAAGAATGAAACAACCGATACGATTGTAACGTAAAAATATGCTATGAGATTACTTTTGTTGACTTTATGTATCATATTATTGGGAGGAAATAGTCTGCGCCTGGAAGCGAAGAAACATTTCTTCTCAAATTATAATTTCTGTCATATAACAGAGGAAGCCGGCTTGCCTAATAACTCGGTGACTGCCGTAATGAAAGATTCATTCGGATATATCTGGGTGGCCACTCAGGACGGGCTGGCGCGTTACGACGGCTATCGTTTCCTGAGTTATGGGGTGAAGGAACCTCTTTACCGCTTGAAAGGAAACTATGTCTACACATTGTGCGAGGATCGCCAGAAAAGGCTCTGGGTAGGTTCGGATGCCGGACTTGACCTGATTGACCTACAGACAGGTCTTTCTTTGCCCGCGTCTGATTTAGGAGCAGTATCGGAATTATCATCTTTGTTTAATTCGTTTGTCCGTTCGGTGGTACAGACTACCGATGGAAATATATGGGTAGTAACCGACAAGATGCTGTGGTGTCTGGAACTGGACTCTTCAGGAGTCGTGACGGCTTTTTATCGGATGCAAGCTGAAGCCGATGAGAGTGTATCGGCCATTGCGGAGATTGAAGGAGGACTTTGTGCCGGAGTAGGTAACTGTATTTACCGGATTGTGAAAGAAGGAGGAAATAAGTTGCGTAAACAGCAGCTTTCGGATGCCATTGTACCTTTTAGTGATGACTGGCGTATCTCTTGTCTGCAAGCCGACGGCGATTTCTTGTGGATAGGCAGTAATCGTGGACTTTTCCGCTATTACCGGCAAACCAAGACGATGAAGCGTTACCGTTACTCTTCGCATCGGGAAGGGATGCTCAGTCAGGCTTATATCACGGACATGAAGCTGACTTCCGACGGCAGTCTGGTGGTTTCCACTTTCAACGGTCTGAATGTATATGACCGTGAATCCGATACATTTTCTTTTATCCGTCGGGTGGAAGATTCCGAAGAACGAGGATTGAATTCCAATATCATAGTCTGTCTGTTTACCGACGGGCAGGACATCTGGGCCGGTACACAGGATGGAGGAGTCAATCTGTTGTACCTGTCGCGCAGGTTAGAGGTTGCCAGATTAGGGGATATTCCCTGGAAACTTTCGGCAGGGCGCACACCGCAAATCAGTGCTGTGACGGAAGATAAAAAGGGAAATTTGTGGATTGGTACGATTGAGGGAGGACTTTATCAGATGAACCCAGAAACGGAAGCAGTGCAGCATTACGCTTTCACCCCTCATAGCTCGACATCTATTCTTTCCAATAATGTGAATGGCATATTGATAGACAGTGATAATCATCTGTGGGTTTATACTTGGGGGGCTGGAATTAGTGAGCTGGATTTGAATAAACCTCATTCTGTCTTTCGTCAGCATTCCAATGGAGAAGTGCCAGGGCTGGAGGATGATTTTATTATGAGTGCGGTGGAAGATTCTGTCAACAGGGGTATTTGGTTTGGAACGACACATGGATTATTGTTTTATGATAAAAAGCAGGAGCTATTTAGCCGGGTGGATTTTGATTCCAGTGTGAGTGAGTTCGAATCAGTAGGTTCTTTGTGTGTAGATCGGAAAGGACGATTGTGGGTGGGTACTTCTGAGGGGGTATTTATTGTTGATCTGTTTTCTTTCGCCCGTTCGCGTCGGCATTTTAATTATATTTATTTACGCTATAAGTTGAATGATGAGAAATCTACGCAGGTAGAGCGAGTCAATGTGGTTTTTCAAGATCGTCGTGGCGAAATCTGGTTAGGAGGAAAAGCCACAGGACTTTATCATTTAATATCGGATAAAGCAAACCGTTTTCAGTTTAAGCATTATGGAAAAGAAGAAGGCTTTTATGAAAATACGGTTTATGGCTTATCCGAAGATGGAACAGGTAATTTATGGATTGCTACAGAGAATGGATTATTCCGTTTGCTGGTAGATAGTGATACTTTTGTCTTATACGGAAAGTCTGATGGTATTTTGGACAAAGATTATGATTCACATACATTGCATTTCTCATCACGTTATAAACGCTTGTATTGCGGGAAAGATCATGGATTGTGTGAAGTGATTTGAAGAAAATACCAAAATCGGTCAAGGAACGTACAGTTGTTATTTCTTCTTGCCGTGTGAATGGTGAAAACTGGACTTATGAGACTTCGAAAAGGCTGTCTGATTTGGGGGAAGGGAATAAACTGGAACTTGCTTTGACCACTTTGGAGTATGGATACAACGAGGCGGTTCGGATTCGTTACAGAGAAAAACAGAATGGAGAGGAATGGGTGGAACTTCCTGCAGATAATCCGGTGATTGCTTTGCCTTCACTTCCGGGAGGACAATTCCAATTGGAAATGCAAGCTACAGATCAGGAGGGAAGATGGCAAGATGACATATTGGATATAAATATTCAGGTACGTCCTTATTATTATAAGTCGTGGTGGTTCTGGTCGTTACTTTTGCTTGTTGCAGGATGTTTGTCCGTAGCCTTTTATCGTTATAAAGTACGGCAGTTAAAACATCGGCAGGTATTATTGAAACAATTAGTAGCCCAGCGCACACACGAACTGGAAATACAGAACCGTAGTCTGGAAGTAATGGCTCATCATGTAGAGGAAGTTGCAGAAGAAAAAATACGTTTTTTTACGCATATTACCCATGAGTTCCGTACACCGGTTACATTGATTCACGGACCTATTCAGCAGGCATTGACACTGACTTCAGATAAGGAGGTAAAGGAGCAGCTTCACATAGCCGAACGTAATGTAGAAGATTTATTGTCATTGGTGAATGAATTAATGGATTTCCGTAAACTTGATATGGAAAAGGTGCAATTGAACATCCGGCCATTTAACTTGATTTCTATGGTTGAAGACTTATTGGCACCTTTTGTCTCCTTTGTGAAAGAACGTCATATTGTATTACGCACGTATTATCGTCTTCAGGGACTTTCTGTAAATGCTGACCCTAAATATCTTCATCGTGTGCTGACAAATCTATTGGCTAATGCTGTGAAATTTACGCCTGATGGGGGTGTTATAAGCCTTTATGTGGCCAGAGTAGTAGATTATGAGGGAAAGGTGCAGCTTTATCTGTCGGTATCGGATACTGGATGTGGAATTCCGGAAAAAGATTTACCTAAAATTTTTGATAGTTTTTTTCAAGCACAGAACACTGTGGCTTATCCTGTTTTCGGACAGACGGGCACAGGTATAGGACTGAATATTTGTAAGCGGATTATCACGCTTCATGGGGGAGTGATATCTGCTCGGAACAACCATTCTGGAGGTACCTCTTTTAGAATATTGCTACCGATGAAAGACATGCCGGTAAAGGAGCATGAAACTGTTGTAGAAAGGCATTTGGATGAAGAAAACATGTCATTGGTGAAACCAGCTTCATCGGCACATGAAACCCTACTGATAGTGGATGACAACTCTGATATGCGCCGTTATATCTGTTCTTTACTGAAACAAGAATATAAGCTTTTAGAGGCAGAAAATGGGAAAAAAGCTATAGACATAATAAAAAATGAGCATGTAGACTTGATTATTAGTGATTTGCTTATGCCTGAAATGGATGGGCTGGAACTATCGAAAAGAGTAAAGGCAAATTTAGAGACCAGTCACATTCCTTTTCTAATTCTTACGGCAGTGTGCTCGGAGGAGAATGAGAAAATCTGCTATTCAGTAGGGGTTGATGAATATTTGTGTAAACCTTTTGATGCAGAAGTTCTTAAATATCGTATTCGTAACATTCTGGCTTTGCGTCGTGGTTATCAGGAGAAACTTTCAAAACCTGCTGCTCTGGCATTGACAGATGTGAGTGATCTTGGATTGATAGAAGAGTCCAGAGATAAGGCCTTTATGGATCGGGCTATCGCCTTGATGAAAGAGCACTATGCAGAGTCTGAATATGGGCTGGATGCTTTTATTCGTGACATGGGATATAGTAAGACATTGGTTAACCAGAAGATGCAGAATCTGGCAGGAATTCCTATCGGACAGTTTATGAAGAACTTTAGGTTGGATATGGGCTATCAGTTGCTGAAACAGAAAAAAGGAGATACCAATGTGTCTGAAGTTGCTTATGCAGTAGGTTTCAATGATCCAAAGTATTTCACAAAATGTTTTAAGCAACGTTTTGGCTGCTTGCCAAGTTCTGTGGGGCATTCGTAGGGCAAAAAAGAGAGGCCATCTCAAACTTATGTTGAGACAGCCTCTTAAAAAAAGGAATTTAGAAATGTACCGTTTCACAACGGCATTTTTAAAAACACTTGGGGCTATTTTTGAATTACCCCAGCTGTATTTTCCAAGTGTATATTTTCTGCAGCATAATCAGGACGGGTATCTCCCCAATTGACTGTACATCCTTCCATTTGGATGTCGGATGCTGTGTGGAAGAAGAATCCATACGTTTTTCCTTTTAGAAAGCCTTCTCCGTCGCATGGACGCTTATCGTATACCCCACCTTCAAAAGTGGTCCGTTTGTGGAGATTTACTTCTACCTGGTCAAAATAAATTCGGTTGATTTTGTCTATCGTATCTCCACTGACAAATATTCCGTTTTCACTTGTACATTTGATATTGTGGAAATAAATACGGCTGACTTCTCCACAAGCACCTTTTACGGCTCCTTTCGGGAAACGCCATCCGGCATCTTTATGATTTCCTACTGCACGTGGGAAAGATGTGACGTAAATCGGTTCTGCTTTTCCCCACCATACATCAGAGAAGAAGCGGCAGTCTACAATCATATTTGAGAATATGACGTTGGTAACTGTACCTTCATCACGGTTTTGAATACCTATGCCCCGGTTGCTGTCTTTGATGATGCAATTAGTGAATAACACATTGTTGATTTTGTCCATGTTTTCCGAACCGATTTTACGGCGCATGAACGTGAAGTCATGGTGCAGTTGGTCACTACCACGTCTTCACAGCTTCCATACTGTTCAAATTCACGTCGGTTCTTCAGACAGATACAGTCATCTCCTGATTTGATGAAGCAGTTGGAAATACGTACGTCTTTGGAGTGGTCTATATCAATTCCGTCACCATTACGTATTTTCAGGTCATTAAGAATGCTGATACCATCAATCATTACATTGTTGCAACCTATTAAGTGTACAGTCCAGTAAGCGCTGTTGCAGATGTTCACATCGCGTATGACAAGTTTTTCTATGTTGGTCAGTGTCAGAACATGTGGACGCGGGTCGAAATCGGTGACAGGTTTCAACTCATAAGAATCTTCCAGTTCCTTTCCCATGAATGCAACTCCGTTTCCGTCAATGCTTCCAGTTCCGGTGATTGATACATTTTTCAGGTCCTTTCCACTAATCCACATCATGCCTTCTCCTCGGTTGGCACCGAATGCACTTTCTGTATAGATGCTTTCGTCTGGATTTGCCAGCAAACGGGAGTTAGGGGCCAGTTGTAGCTCTACGTAAGAAGCTAACTTAAATGGTCCGCAAAGAAACGTATGCCCGGATGGAACAAGCACTGTTCCTCCGCCTGCTTCCGAACAAGTATTAATAGCTTTCTGAATGGCTGAGGCGTCATCGGTTTTTCCATCTCCCGTAGCACCATAGTCCATGATGTTGTAAACCCCTGTTTGAGGTGAATGGCATGCTCCGAATAAGAAGATGCTAAGTAGTGCAAAAAGAATGTGTCTTGTTTTCATTATGCAAATTTTTTACGTTTTTATTCTGCAACCTCAATTAAGGAAGGTGGACAATCTTCAGGAGTATTTCCCCATGTTTTGTTGGGAGTATTTCCCATTGTAAATACCATCTCACCTCCTGCTATAATATCTTTGTGCGAAATATAGTTCTTGGTATAAGCCTTCCCGTTTAAGGTTACTTTTTGTATGTAGATATTTTCTTCAGAGGCATTCTCTGCTTGAAGAATAAATGATTTTCCATTTTCCAGATGTAGTACAGCTTTAGGGAATGAAGGACTGGCCAATACATAGAAAGGTGAACCTGGACAAACTGGATAAAATCCTAAAGAAGCAAAAATATACCAGGCTGACATCTGTCCTGCATCGTCATTACCTGAAAGTCCTCCTGGAGCATTCAAATATTCAGTTTCCATGATATGGCGTACTGCCTGCTGGGTTTTCCAGGCTCGCCGGCATAGTTGAACATGAAGGCCACCTGATGGCAGGGTTCATTCCCGTGCCAGTACCGGTGTTCGCTGAACATAGAGTCCAGTTTCTGCACGAAGTTATCGCGCCCTCCCATGCACTCCATCAATCCGTACGGGTCGTGTGGCACGTACCACGTATAGTGGCAGGGAGCTCCTTCCGTAATGAACTTGGTAACTGGAACGCGTTCTGTTCTTTCAGGAAAGTGCCGTCGGCATGTCTTCCTTGTGCATATCCGGTCTGTGGGTCGATGACGTGTCGGTAATTCCGGGCGCGTGCGGACAGCACTTTATAGTCTTCTTCTTTCTGAAGCAGTCTGGCCACTTGTGCGAGGACAAAGTCGTCATACGCATATTCCAGTGTGCGCGACACCTGCTCTTTTACGTGGAATGCATCGGGTACGCCGTCTTCCAGCGGGATGTATCCGTATTTCAGGTACGACCGTAAGGCGCGCGTCCCATTCCGTCCAGATAGTCTTTCTCATCTGCCGGTGATTCGAACGCGTTTTTCCGCATCGCCTCGTATGCCTTTCCAATGTCAAAATTGCGGATGTCTTTTATGCAGGCATCGCCTATGGCGGCAATGCAGTGGTCACCAATCATGGCAGCCGTATAGCTGTTCCAGCATGGGAAGATGGGCAGCCATCCGCCCTGTTCGTACTTGTGGACGAGTGACTGCATCATGTGACCGGCTTTGGTGGGATACAGCAGGTTAATCAGCGGATGCAAGGCACGGTAAGTGTCCCACATGCTGAAATCATCATAATACATTTCGTTTTGTGCCAGTTGGAGGATAGAATCCTTGCAGCTGAAAGCCGGGTATCTGCCGTCCACGTCATTGAATGTGCGCGGGAGGAAAGAAGCCCGGTAAAAAGCACCGTAGAATTTCTGTTTGGCTTCCAGGTCAGGAGTTTCCACTTTGACGGCAGACAAGTGTTTCTCCCAGATGGCGGTAAGTTTTTCCTGCGTCTGGTCGAAGTCCCATTGTGGGATTTCCTGTAGCAGGTTCTTTTCTGCTCCTTCTCTGTCGGTAAATGAAGAAGCGGCCTTGACTAAGACTTGTTCGTTGCTTTCTACGTGAAAGCCTATATAGATTCCGATATTCTTTTCGTTTCCAATGTGGGTTTCTCCGGGGAACACGCTGTCTGCACGGAAAGTGCCGAACTCACAAGGTTCCTTTTGATAGTCCACCATAAAGTGTCCGCTGTATCCGGCAGGTTCTCCCCAGCCTGATAAATGCGGTGTACGGGATTGTATCCGTAGATACGCTTCCGAAGGGTATCAATTTCGATGTATCCTTCTCCTTCATCGCTGTTAGGATTGACGATGAGATAGGCTTTTCCTGCCTTCTGGTAGGTAAAGCGGAATATGGCCGACCGCGAACGGCCTGTCATTTCAGCCTGAAGATGCTCTTCGGGCAAAGTAACTGAATAGTAGGAAGGGGTAGCCGTTTCCTGTTCATGTGCGAAACGTGTCCCTCTTTTTTCGGGTATGCAGCGTAATGAATCGAATAACGCTGACAATGTCATAGAACCGTAATCCTGGGTGCATCCTCCTGTAATCCAGTGCGAATTGCGGAAGCCTTGAAACAAGGAGTCACGGTAATAATAAGGTGCGATGCATTTTTGCTCGGTATCCTGTGTCTGTGGTGTCCAGAAGTTCATCCCGTTAGGCTCCAGTACGGCAGGCAGCGTCTGTCCGTATTCCTCCGTGTGCTTTCCAAACATGCCGGCAGTATGCGTGATGCTGGCGGCAGTGCCCATTCTTGTGTCAATGTATGGCAGAAGCCTCTCGGTGGTCTGACCGTGAGTGCATGAAATAACCAATGGGGTGATTGTTCCCAAAAACAGTGATTTGAATAATATGGCAAAATGCGTCTTCATGAATTTTCAAACTACGTGAAAGCGTCTTTTTGTTTCTGTAAGAATAAGGAATGAAATGGTATATTCTTTGTGGGATTAAGACTATTAAACTTGTATTTGGTAAATGTTGTAGTAAAATTGTCTTTTGCAAACCTAATGTTGGAATAGCTCAAATTATCGGTGAGGTATTTTCCTCACCGATAATTTATATAGAGTAATTATTCTCCGTATCCAGGATTCTGTTTCCAGTTGGTGTTTGCATTGAGTACGTCACGTGCCAACGGTAGCAGACGATATTGGGGATTAGCTGCATCCGGATTATAATCATACTTAAATCCCCAGTCACGCTCAAAGTCACCAAAACGAATTAGGTCGTTACGACGCCAGTGTTCGTCGAGGAATTCACGTCCACGTTCGTCCAAAATTTCCTGGAGATCCGGGTCATGATTCAATTCTGGAGCGTGTACATACGTGCGAATCTGGTTGAATAGACTTTGAGGTGTGTCGCCTAATGTAGCTGTACCGCCACGGACAATAGCTTCACATTTCATCAAGATAATGTCTGCATAACGGAAGATAGGTACGTCGTTGTCTTGATTACGACTGTATACGTTGTAATCGTTGATATCTGGGAAGAATTTGATGGAACGATAACCTTGTGTCCATCCGGTTAAAGTTGCGCCACAATTGAGGTCTGCATCTGGTGTTCGTATAATAACATTACCAGAATTGTCTGTATAACTGCCAGTTGCCAAAGAAATAGATTTGCTGAAAGTGACTAAATCTCCTTTATAAGTGTTTCGTACGTTAGTTGGCATACCTGTTGCATTATCATATTGGTATACATCGAAAGACTCCTCATCAATATTTTCCCCTGTATTTCCGGCAATTACTGTATTACGGTCATCTCCTGGCAGGCAGAATAATTCAACAAATTCAGGGGTTAGAGTCATGTTACCACCTACAGAATTGGTCATTTCAATACTATAGAAACCATTGTCGTTCTGTCCACGACGCCAGGTACGAAAACGGGCATAAGTCATACCTTGTGCGGTGACAGCATCATACGGCATGGCATAGATAAAGTCTTTGATTTGTGCACCGTTGGTGTACATGAACTTTTCTTTGTAACCGTCGTTTAAATTGAATAGTTGTGACTTGATGACGCGATCACAGGCTGCGATACAATCATTCAATTTTTCATTAGGCGTAGTAGAGGACCAACTGGAGCTGGTAACATCTTGTGTATACACGTTCCAATTGATATACAGTTTAGCCAATAGTGCATCAACCATCCAGCATGTTGGTGTGCCGTAGGTCGATTCAGATACTTCACTTGGACAGTTATCACGTACAGCAAGTAGTTCTGTTTCAATCCATTTAGCTACTTCTGCACGTGGAGAACGTTCGATGGCTGAATTGTTGTCTACCACTTTGTAGTCAATGATGGGGGTATCTCCCCAGTTGTCCATCAAAAGGAAGGTGTAGAAGGCACGAACGGCGCGGAGTGGGGCGGTGAGGCTTGCCTGGTCTTCACCTTCTCCTAAGTCCATCAGTAACTGGTTGCAATTTACAATACCAGCTTGAATATCGTTGTAAACCGCCAGCTGGCTGTTGCTGGCATCCGCATTGACCATGTGGAGAGAAATGTTGGACATATCACGTCCGTTTAGGTAATCTCCATCGAAACTGACTGCGGTATATTCGTCGGAGTTGCAAGATATGAGTTCGTCATAACGGCGTCCCAAAGCACCGCGGAAGGCGTAATAAGCATTGTTTATGCGCGCACTCAGTGCAATCTCAGAATCAGGATATTCAGTGTACTGAGACTTGATGTCTACGTCTAGGTCCGAACAACCGACAGTTGTAAGTGCCAGTAAGGCAGCAGAAATAAAATATCTTGTTTTCATATTTTTATGTCTCCATATTTTAGATTAGAAGTTTACATTTACACCTACCATGAATGTACGTGTACGCGGATACTGGGTATTACGCCAGTCCATACCAGGTGTCAGACCTCCCAGATAGACTTCCGGATCTAATCCCTTGTAGCCGGTAATGGTAAATACGTTATTGCAGGTGGCATAGATACGCAGGTTATTCACCCAATTGCCTAACTTTCCGAAATTGTATCCCAGTGTTAATGTAGCCAGGCGGAAATAAGAGCCATTTTCCAGATAGCGGTCAGAAGGACGCTGTGCATTGGAATCAGAGAATTTTTGTTCTGTGGCCACTTCGCTTAACACGTTTTTCCCGGCTGCTACCAACCCAACGTTATTATAGTAGTTTCGGGTTGCATTGTAGATCTGGTTTCCTGCTACACCTTGGAAGAAAGCAGTTAGTGTCCAGTTTTTCCATGTGAAATCATTGTTCCATCCGTAAGTCAATTTAGGTTGTGCGCTACCTGTTTTGCGGCGGTCTTCGTCTGTTGGGGCGTCGGTCGTTCCAATCAGTTTTCCATCGGCATCATAGTCGTTGAATACGGATACTCCGCTTTCATTGTAGCCAGCCCATTCGTAAGTATAGAACTGTCCGATAGGAGAACCTTCCATAATGCGTTGTACATTTTGACCTGAGAATCCGCCAACATCAGGGTCAGACATATCAATGTAAGGTACAGAATAGGATGCGTTGGTCAATTTCTCTACCACGTTTTTGTTATGTGACAGGTTAAGGGTTGTACTCCATGTGAAGTTATGGGTTTGCACAGGCACAGCATTGATGGTGATTTCGATACCCTTGTTGCTGATATCACCTACATTGGCTGTCATGGTACCATAAGGATAGCGGTTGGTAGAAACCGGATAATCATAAATTAAATCACTGGTACGTTTGTCGTAGTATTCGATGGTACCGCTCAGGCGGTTGTGAAGGAAACCGAAGTCGATACCGATGTTGAACATACTGGTACTTTCCCATTTCAAATCCGGATTAGCATTTCGGGTAGCTCCCAGCATTCTATAATTGGATGTGCTTCCATCTGGATTTACGTAGGTGAACCATCCTGTAGCACCATACAGGGGACGTGCGATAAAAGCGTCGAATCCCAAAGAGTTTCCGCTTACACCGTAGCCAACTCTTAATTTCAAGTCATCGAATACGTGTTGGTTTTTCATGAATTGTTCCTCTGTGATGCGCCATGCTGCAGATACAGATGGGAAAGTTGCCCAGCGATTGTTTTCACCGAAAGCAGAAGAACCGTCTCGACGAACAGTTGCTTGCAGTAAGTATCTGCTCTTATAGCTGTAATTAATACGTCCATAGAAGGAGATCATTCTCAGTGTAGAGAGGTTGTTACTGATGACGTCATTAATATCTATGTTATTGGCCATACCCAAGTTGTGGTAAGTTAAATCGTCATTATAGAAATTATAGACTCTCAGTCCGAAACCGTCGTTGTTGTCAGCTTGTTCCCATGAGTAACCCAGCATGATACCTACTTTATGTGCATCTGCAAAAGTATGGTTCCAATTCAGGTAAGTTTCCATCTGCTTGCGGATGTTTTCTGTAGTGCTACGGTCTGCCTGTCCGTGTTTCGAAATAACTGAAGGCAACTGGGTTTGTGTGGTATTGTAGATGTTGTAGATGTATTGTTGGTTTTGGTATGAAAGATTAAGATTCCAGTCCAGACCGTCGATGATATGCAGGGTGGCTTGCGCTGTACCTTGCAACAATTTTTCTTTTGTGTCATAACGGTCTTCGTTAATCATTGACAGCGGGTTATAGTTCTGTGAAATATTCAGGTTACGATACCATGTACCATCTTCATTTTTTACAGGAACCAAAGGGTTGTAGTAGTACATTGCATCCAATACGCTACGACCTTGGATGTCGGTTGGTCCTGTAGAACTATTACGGATGCTGGCATTTAGACTGAGGGCTAATTCTAAACGGTTATTTAGAGCTTTGGTTTGTACGAAGGTACGTGCATTCAAACGATCCATATTAGTGCCTCTTACCACACCTTCACGGTCTTGGAAGTTAAGTGAAGCACTATAGTTTGTTTTTTCATTGCCGCCGTTAATAGATACGTTATGATTATGGCTGAAACCAGTACGTAACACTTCATCTTGCCAATTGGTGTTAGCCGGATTATCTACATTGTAGTAATCATTCAGCTGGGTAATGTTATTTGTTTTGGCATAGCTTAGTAACTCATCTGCCGTCATCATATCTAAGGTTTTTAAGGTACGATCCCATGCTACGTAACCGCTGTAGCTTACACTCGTACGTCCATCTTTCTTTCCTTTTTTCGTAGTGATGATAATCACACCATTGGCAGCTTTAGAACCATAGATGGCTGTAGCAGAAGCATCGCGCAAGACATCGATGCTTTCAATGTCTTCTGGAGCTACCAGAGAGATACTTACTCCCGGTACCCCGTCTACTACGTAGTAAGGTTCCATAGCCTCACCGGTACGCAGTGAAGAAGCACCACGCAAAGAGATGGAAGCCGAACCGTTCGGGTCGCTGGTATTGGCGATAGTCAGCCAGGAACTTTACCTTGAAGCATCTGAGCCGGAGTTGTAATAACACCGACATTCATATCTTCTGCTTTTACAGTAGTAATAGAACTGGTTACATCTTTACGTTGCATGCTACCATAACCAATAACAACCACCTCGTCTAAAGTTTCTGTATCTTCTTTCAAGGTTATATTCATTCTATTACCTCTCACTACATTTTCTTGTGAAAGAAAACCGATATAAGAGAATACAAGTGTTTTACCTTTCTCTACTCGAAGAGAAAAATTACCATCCATATCAGTCACGGTTCCGTTGGTAGTTCCTTTTTCAACTACGTTTACTCCAATCAAAGGATCACCGGATGTACTTTTTACATGTCCTGTAACTGTGAGCTGCGCAAATGCCCATGAGACATTCATCAGAAAAAGAGCCATAAACAAAGCGAATGGCCTTAGTCTTGCATTTTTCAATTGTACTTTACACATAAACTTAGATTTTTAAAAGGTTAGTTTTTATCAATCTTGATATAGATTTTTTTACGATGAAGGATGTAGCCGGTTAATCCCATTACTGAGCAGAATAGCAATGAATAGATAAGAGAGGCCAGATATTCATCTGGAACAGCAATGGTGATTGTTTGATAGATAGCGTCTTTTATTTCCCATTGAGAGAATATGATTGCCACAACCTCACTGAGCACGTAAAGGAACAAAGGATTCATTCCGAAAACCAGGAAGAAGGTCCATCCTTTATTGATGTTCTTTACGTCTATTACATACATAAGCAATGCCAATAGCAGAGAGCCCCAGCCACATGTGACTAAAACGAAGGTGGTAGACCATATCCGTTTGTTAATCGGCATCCAAATGGAAAGTACATAGCCGATGACTAGCATCATTACAGCTGCTGTAATGAGCTTGACAATCCGTTTGTTTACAGATATCTTTTCCAGCAACAATCTGCCACACATAAATCCGATGAGCGTGTGGGCTACGGCAGATAATGTGCCGGCAAGGCTTCCGGATCAATCGGACTCTTTTTGTAAAGATGGGCTTCTCCAAATACGTTTCTGTCAATGACCGCAAGCAGATTGGTGTCATCACAGGCATAGCCATTTCCTGTCAGAAGTAAGATGGAATAAGCAAGAAGTAATCCACCGCAAATCCATGGGAGATACTTATGATTGATATAAATGACCATAAGCGATACGATGCCGTAGCATAGGCCAATTCGTTGTAATACACCAGGAATGCGTAGCGTGTCGATGGGGAAGAAGTCTCCATTGCACGCATATCCGAACCAGTCAATCGCTAATCCGATTAGAATGATAAGGAATGTACGTCGAACAATCTTTTTGACCACTTCCGAGGTAGGTTCGAAGTTAAATTTCCGAAGAGAAATGTAGGTGGAGATACCGACCATAAACAGAAAGAACGGGAAAACCAGGTCGCACGGAGTGAGTCCGTTCCATACAGAATGACGCAACGGTGCGTACGAAACGGGGCCTCCGGCATTATTTACCAGAATCATGCCGCATACCGTGATTCCGCGTAAGATGTCTAATGACAACAATCGTTTCATGGTGCTTTTCTGAGTAATGGTTGTTTTAATTATTTATTCGGAAACACTTCATTAAATACTTCTTTTGCTACGCTGACACAGTCACCTTCCGGTTGCGATGCGTACGGATTGTGAGCAAGTGTCCAAGGTTCTTCCATGGCATAGTAGTCCAGTTCCACCATCGGTTTGCCATCAAGCACATCCTGGAGTGTCTGCCAGTAGGCTGCCCAGCGTTTGTAGTAGAAATCTTTCAGAAGACCGTTCCATTCTTTGTGAGCATAGTCGCGAAGTCCTCCGTCGTTGGCACATACGCGGTTTCCCCATGTGGTAATCTGTACGCGGGCATTCCATTCATACAAATCTTTTTCCTCTGGAGTAGTTCCCAGGTTACGGGCCTGTTCAATCCAGCGTCCTACGCGGAATTCACTTCTGGTGCCTAACAGACGGTTTTGTGCCAGCAAGATATTCAGAAACTCTTGTGAGTGAGCTGCAAAGCTCTTTTTGTCGAAACTCTTGAAGTCGGCAATGGTCTGGTTGTAGACGATACGTCCTCTGTCGGAGAGTGACTGACGGACGATGTCTACCAGGTCATATTCAAAGTTGTTGTTGCCTTTGTATTTGTCGGCTACTTCCAGCATCAGGCGGGCTGCCGCTTCCGTGCTGGTCGGGTCATAATAGTTCTGCATCTTAGACCAGCTGGATGCCTGGAAGTTATTCAGTCCGGGACGGCCGCAGAAAATGGATTCGTGAGGGCCTTGCTGGTTATTGCCAAACGGGCAGTTGTAGATGCCGTCGGCAAGAATGCTCCATGCCTGTGTAATTTTTTCATCCCGTACACCGTAGCGTGCGAAGAGATAATCTTTTAACCATTCTTCCTTGGTGAACTTTTCCGGACGCCAGGGAAGTTCGCACATCAGTTCGAACATCACTGGATTGTTTTCGCTACCTTCCATGGTCAGACCGATGCCTTTCAGATGGGCGGCTAATGGATTGTTCTTGGTAAGGTAGAAATTGTTCAGCAACTGGTCCATACGTCCGTGCAGACCCACGTTGCCTCCGAAGTTTTCTATCATACAGAACAGCCAGTCGTGTTGCTCATAACCCTTTTCACGTTTCCAGATAGAAGGAATACCCCACATCGGACGGCATTCGCTGAACAAGTCCAGAATCAGGATATCCCCGTTGTTCAGGTTCTTGATCATCTCCGGGCGCGGGTTTTCCGTCCATCCCTGAATCACCCATGTAGCCTTCGGATTGACATCTTTCATTGCTTTAAGTACAGCCTTTCCGGCTGCATCAAAATCTACACTTCCCGCATCTTCAAGTTCGTGGAACGGATCCATAGAGTAATAGTTGGCTTTGCCGAACAGTTTTTCCAGTTCCTTGTAATATAAAGAAGCAATTTCATTGAAGCGTGAGTCAGTTGGAAGCAGGAAAGCCGGACGGGTAAATCCGTTCCACAATGCGGGTTCGGTTACGTTTAGTCCCAGTTCCTTATTGGCATCATGAGGTACCATACCGGAATAGCCCGGAAATACCGGTTCGATGCCGTATTCGCGCATACGCTTCAGAATCTTCTTCTGCAGTACTTCCTGCTGTGTGTACCAGCTGTCAGGATTGGGACCGCCCCATCCTTCCAGGTTGTTCATGGCCCACCATGCCAAGAAAGCAGGTCCTGCAATGAATTTATTGATTTCTTCTTTCGTATACCCTAATTTTTCGAGCATGTTTTTCCACACGCATTCCTGACCGACTACTGCCAGTGGCAAGTTGATTCCGTGCAGTGCCATCCAGTCGATTTCCTTTTCCCAGCGTTTCCAGTCCCAGAAAGCCATGGTATAGGAATAAGTGCAATAGTTGAAATCGTAGCGTAAGGAGAGGTTGGTTTCCTTGCGTACCGGAGTAGAAACTTTCGGTAAACTTTCCGGCAGTTCGGCAGTCATGCTGTTCCATGAAAGATGAATGCTGCGTAATATTTCAGGTACCAGTTCAAGCCGGTAGCGATGTTTACGTAGTTGTTTCCCCGAATGACTACTTTGTCACCTTTCTGGTCGAGTTCAAAAAAATCGGATTGTCCTTTTTTTACTTGTATGATGAATTTCTTGGAAGCTCCCGAATCAATTCTTTCCAGAAGTCCGTTTACGGGATTACTCCATAACTGAGCAAAAGGGAAGCAAAGACATGCTAATAGGATAAGTAGAAATTGCTTGGTTTTCATAATAATTATTTTTAAGTATCACAAAAATCATGTTTTATCGGGAATTTGAGGAGGAAAATAGTGAAGAAAAGGGAGAAAATAGTGCATTGTGGTTTTTACGCCTTTAAATTGACCTATGTCAAGACACTCTCCGCGCTAAATGTTGTAATTTTGTCACGTTTTTTAGAGAGTTAGTACGTGGAACAGGCAATTCAACAAACAGGTATCCGGAAAGGCTTGACGAAGCTCGTGATTCCTATCTTTATCGAGACTTTATTGATTATGATGTTAGGTGCTGTCGACACCGTTATGCTGAGTCAGTATTCCGATGAAAGTGTGGCAGCAGTAGGGGTGGTGAACCAGATTGTGATGTTTGCTTTCCTAATTTTTGAGGTAATCAATATCGGTACTTCTGTGCTGTGTTCGCAGTACCTGGGAGCAGGAATGAGGAACAAGATGGTGCAGGTGGTCGGTGTGTCTTTGTTGCTGAACCTGGTCGTGGGACTGGTGGTCAGTGCCATTCTGCACTATGGAGCAACTACATTATTGGGATGGATGGGACTTCGTCCGGAACTGCTGAAATATGGTATCGGTTACATGGAGATTGTAGGTGCGTTTGCTTTCTTCCAGGCTATCTCGCTGACCATTTCCGCGTCCTTGCGTAGTGCCAACAAAGCCATTTACCCCATGCTGGTTACGGTGCTGGTCAACGTGATGAACATTATCGGAAACTATTCCCTGATTTTTGGTAAGTTCGGCCTGCCTGCCATGGGAGCAGAAGGAGCGGCCATATCTACCTCCATAGCCCGTGGGGTGAGCATGATTGTCTTGTTTGTCATTCTCTTCAGAAAACATATTCCGTCTTTCCCGATGGCTCTGTTCCGTCCTTTTCCTTGGATAGAACTGAAAAACCTGTTGAAGGTGGGAGTCCCTTCTGCCGGGGAGAATATGTCGTACAGTTTTTCGCAGGTGGTCATCACCTATTTAATCAATATCTTAGGAAATGATTCGCTGGCCACACGAACCTATACGGTGAATACCACCATGTTTGTCTATCTCTTTGCCATCGCCATGGCACAAGGAGGAGCCATCAGCATCGGCCATTTGGTGGGGCAGAAGCGGATACGTGCGGCCTACCTGTTGGGAAAGTACGTCATGCGTTTGTCCATTTTAGTTTCGCTGGGACTTTCGTGCATCTGGGCCATATTCGGTCATACAATCTTCAGTATGCTGACGGACAACGAGAATATTATCCGGTTGGGAGTGACCATTCTCATTGTCGATGTCATCGTAGAGATAGGGCGTGCCGTAAATATCTATGCCACGAATGCCCTCCGCTCGGCAGGTGACGTGAATTATCCTTTTTATGTCGGCTTGATTGTGCAGTGGACGGTCTCTGTCGGACTCAGCTATCTGTTCGGTATTCATCTGGGTTGGGGACTGGTCGGCATGTGGTGTGCCTTCCTGCTCGACGAGAACATCCGTGCCTTTATCTTTGTGAAACGGTGGAACAGCCTGAAATGGGCGAAAAAAGGTTTTGTGAAGTAAAAGCTACATGTCCGATTGAATCAGGCAGAAATAGAACAGGATGATGCAGATGATGTCGATGGTAAGTGCAATGACCGACCAGCGCAGAAACTGCTTGTTCTTCTTGACGGCTCCGTAGATGATTCCTAAAATGGCAGACAGGAATACACCGGCTACGATGCCAAACAAACCTTGTACGGCCACTCCCAGCAATACAAGGATTCCCATGGTGATAAGAATGTTGTTTTTCATGTCGGTTCAAGTTTTGTAATGAAAAAGGGAGCACGAAGCTCCCCCGTATGATGTTTTTATAAGCTGGCCTTGATGGCGTGGATAACGGCGAGGTAAATCCGTCGTGCTCCAGCGAGTTGATACCTTTGATGGTAATTCCCCCCGGAGTAGTCACTTTCTCGATTTCTGTGGCCGGATGTGCATTTTCGTTGTTTAGCAAGAGTTTGGCTGCCCCTTCCAGTGTTTGTGCCAGCATGGTCTGTGCATCGTGTGGCTTGATACCCAGTTCTACTCCTGCCTGCATGGCAGCTTGTACGTATTTCAGTACGTAGGCAATGCCACAGGAAGTCAGTGAGGTGGCAGCTGCAAATTGTTTCTCCTCAATCAGCATGGAACGTCCCATCTCGTTAAAGAGCGCAGTGAGGGAAGTAATTTGTTCTTCCGAAGCATTGCGTGCAGCAATCAGTGTCATGCTGACTCCTTCTGAAATGGCCGTATTAGGAATGACGCGGAACATCGGCATTTCCGGGTCTACAAAATGTGCCAGGTCTTCAAAAGTCAGTCCTGCTGCCACCGATACCAGAATCTGTGGTCCTCTTAATCTCAGCGGCTTCAGCACTTCTTCCACTTTCCACGGCTTGACGGCAATAATGATAATGTCCGCATCTTCTGCCGCTTCTTTATTGGAATGCGTTACGTGAATGGCAGGAAATTCCGCTTTCAGTGCGTTCAGCTTGCCGGCACTGGGGTTGGATACCGAAATTTCTTGTGCCTGAATATAATGTCCGTTGGCCAGTCCACGGGCAATGGCACCTCCCATGTTTCCGGCTCCGATGATTGCTACTTTCATATCTTTCAAGTTTGAGTTCTTTATTCGCAAAGTTATAATTAAAAATGAGAGTTGGGCTATATAATGGAATTTATTTTGGTATTCAATTTACAGAAATTGATAAGTTTTGTTGCTATAAAAAGAAGGTTCTGATTTACAGTTCCTTTATAGTTGCCAGTACTTCCTTGCCAGTACTCCAGTACTGACGGGGAAGTACTGAAGTCCTACTATGGAAGTACTGGAGTACTTTCAAGAAAGTACTGAGGTTTGGGGGATGATTTGGAAAAAACTTGGATAAGAAAGTATCAACAACAATGAAGTTAGATGTGCTATCTTTGTGAAAAGGAATATGATATTATGAGAAACGTGCAATTTTAACTTCTGTTTTGAGAACACTCTTCCTTATATCATTTTTGTAGAAATGGCGACTTTAAAAATAGAGTAAGATGAAAAAATGGATTGTGAGTGCCTGTCTGCTGATGATGCAGGCTGGAGCATGGGGCAAGATTACATTGCCCGACATTGTGAGTGACAATATGGTATTGCAACAGCAGACCGAAGCTTGTCTGTGGGGAAAGGCAAATGCGAATGCCGAAGTGATTATCCGTCCGTCGTGGAACCGGGAAGTGTATAAAGTAACCGCCGATGCGGAAGGAAAGTGGGTGGCCCGAATCCAGACTCCCACGGCCAGTTATCAGGCTTATACGATTTCCATTTCCGACGGAGAGGAAGTGAAACTGAACAATGTGCTGGTAGGCGAAGTCTGGTTCTGTTCAGGGCAGTCGAATATGGAGATGCCTCTCCGAGGATTCGTAAACTGTCCGATAGCAGGGGCTAATGAAACCATTGCTACTTCATCGAAATGGGAAGGCATTCGTGTGGCTACCGTGGAGAAAAACGGTCAGGTAAAACCAGTGGATTCGTGTAAAGGGAGCTGGAAGGTAAGTAATCCGGAAAATGCACCGGCTTTCAGTGCGACGGCCTTTCATTTTGCCATGATGATGAATCAGGTACTGGATATTCCGATAGGAATCATCAACTGTAGTTGGGGTGGTTCTATGGTGGAAGGATGGCTGCCTCGTGAAGTTGTGTCCCAGTATCCAGATATTGACTTGAAGAAAGACATTCGCAAGGAGGACGGACATGACTGGTGGCATTACCTGAGTCCGACATTGATGTATAACGGCATGTTGAAGCCACTACAGAATTATACCATCAAAGGTTTTTTGTGGTATCAGGGAGAATCGAACGTAGGAAAACACAAAACGTATGCTGAACGCCTGAAGACAATGGTGGAACTTTGGCGTAAGGAATGGGGGCTGGGTGAATTGCCTTTCTATTATGTGGAGATTGCGCCGTTTAACTCTACGGAAACTACCGGGTGCGCATACCTTCGTGAAGCACAGTTCAAGGCGCAGTCTATCATTTCGAACAGTGGTATGATTTCGACCAATGACCTGGTAGAACCTTATGAAATCAAGAATGTGCACCCCAAGAATAAAACAGACGTAGGAAAGCGTCTTGCTTATATGGCTTTGAGTAAGACCTACCATGTGCCGGGTATAGAGGCATGCGGACCTGTTTATAAGTCGATGGAAGTGAAAGACGGTGCAGCTATTTTATCCTTTGACCATGCAGAAGAAGGGTTTAACCGTCTGTCGGGTATGGAAGGTTTTGAAGTAGCTGGAAGCGACAAGGTATTCTATCCGGCAAAAGCTGAAGTGTACAATAATTCGCAGATAAAGGTAACTTGTGACAAGGTGGCGCAGCCTGTTGCCGTACGCTATTGCTTCCGTGACTTTCAGCCGGGTAATGTGGCCAACTTGCGTGAATTGCCGTTGTATCCGTTCCGTACGGATAATTGGGAATAAGCGGATTTCTTTTAATATAATAAAGCCGACTTGCCTTATGTGGGCGGCAAGTCCGGCTTTTATTTTGTGTATGTATGGTGAAATTTATTTTACTTCTTCCAAATACAATACCCGGCTGGCATAATCATTTAATTTATGATAGTCTACCTGATGAGTATAAGGAATTTCCAATCCGTTTTCCATCAGGAATGCGCCACTGTAGACTTTCCCTTCAAAGGGCAACGGCTGATTGTCAATCCGGTTCAACTCTGTGATACGGTAAGTCTTGTCGGGATGAAGTCCGGCCATTGTTACACGCGGTAAGTGCTGATTGACAAAATGTTCTGTCTTCCACCAGTAGAATACAGCCTTGTCTTTCTCCGGACTGGTATACATTAAGGAGGCTACTCCCAGATGGTCGTATGGAGAAACAAGGCGATAAATATCTCCTAACTGAACTACCGGACGGATTTTCTTGTAATCGGCTATTGCTTTGCGACACAGGTCTTTTTCTTCATCGGTCATGTTTTTAGGCTGGATTTCCATTCCTAATCGTCCGCTCATAGCCACATCGATGCGGTATTTAAGTGGAACGGTGCGGAAGGTCTGGTGGTTGGGAGCCGCACTGATGTGCGAAGCCATGGCAATGGCAGGGAAGAAGTAAGATGTTCCCCATTGCATGTAGATGCGTTGCAGTGCATCCGTGTTGTCGCTCACCCAAAACTCATCAAAGTAAGGAAGATAGCCATAGTTGGCACGACCGCCTCCACTGGCACAAGCCTGAATCACTAAGTCCGGATATTTGGCACGGATACGCTGACATACACTCTCAAAGCCTTTGTGATATTCTATGTACATGTGACTTTGTTTGTCAGCTGTCAGGTAGTTGGAGCCGTGATTCATAATAGCCATGTTGGCATCCCATTTAATGTAAGCGATGTCGGGGTACTGTGTCATCAAGTCGTCAACAACCTTGAAAACGAAATCCTGTACCTCCGGATTTGCCAAATCAAGTACGACCTGAGTACCTCCACGTCCAAGAACCGGATCACGCTGAGGAGCTTTCAGTATCCATTCAGGATATTTTTCATATAATTCGCTGATTGTGTTTGCCATTTCCGGTTCTATCCAGATGCCAAACTTGATGCCATGCTTCTTTGCATCCCTTATCAATCCCTCAATACCTTCCGGAAGCTTATTTTTGTCTGTTACCCAATCACCCAGCGAAGAGCTGTCGTTCTTACGTGGATATTTGTCACCAAACCATCCGTCGTCCATTACGAAAAGCTCGCCTCCCATTGAAGCAATGTCGCTCATCATCTGGTCCATTCCTTTCTGGTTGATGTCGAAATACACACCTTCCCAGCTGTTCAATAAAATATCACGAACCACATTGCCATGAGCCAGTTTGTAAGTACGTCCCCATTTGTGGAAATTACGGCTTGCGCCGCTCAGCCCTTTGTCGCTGTAAGTCAGGGCTACGGCAGGCGTGCGGAATACTTCTTTTTTAGAAAGCATGTATGAAGAGTTTTCTTCGTTGATGCCGGCATAGAACTGATGATAATCGCTGTCGTCGGTATCAATTTTCAGTTTGTAGTTGCCTGTGTAGCAAAGGGCGGCTCCAATGACTCTTCCTGTATTTTCCTGTGGTTTTCCATCGAGTGAGAACATCACTTCTGCATGTGAGGTATGTGAATTACGTACCCCATCTTTATTTTTAATCACGGTCATTCCCGGCTGTAGCGGTTCTTGCGTCAGTTGTCCTTCATTAGCCCATGAACCAGACAGGTGTGAAAGCCATACATTTCCTCTGCGAATGGGTAAGTAGGCAGAAGAGAACTGGCTCAGATATACCGGTTTCTTTTCTGTGTGGCTTACCTCGGTCCAAGTTTCTATCATGTCTACATCCTGATATGCTTTGTAGTGTACGTCGACATAGAACGGATATACTTGTCTTTCAGGTGGACAGTCGTTAATGTAGACTGCTTCTCCTGATTAGTGCTGACACTTACCACCTCCATTTGTGTAGACATGTTACCGTCGGCGTGTTTTACAGAAAGAGCAGCTTCTCCTGGACAATTCATTCCATATACGGGGTAAGCCGTATGGTTACAATTAGATGCTTCATTGATGTGTTGCAAGTCTGTTTCACTCAGTTTGCTTCCATAGTAAAGATACTTTAGCTCACCGCCATTGGGAGCATTCAGTACGAGCGATGTGTTAGGGGTAGAAATACAGATGTGCTGTGCCATTGCATTTCCGGCCAAGAAAGAAAGGCCTGCTAAAAGATAAAGTTTGCTTTTTGCACTCATGCTTTTCAGTTTTGATAATAGATTTTGTTTAATTATTTATTTGTCTGCAAAAATAGGTGTTGTTTTGTGATAAAACTGATATGTTTTTATCTTATTTTTGTGGGAAACAGAAAATAGAGAATGAGACGCTTTTTCTGAGAATAATAACTTTTAATTATGGCCTTATTTTGTTCCTTTTTAAACGTACTGCTATGGAAAAGTTGTTGAATGAGAATTTTATACGAGAAATAACTCCTCTTTCAGATAAAGATTGCTTTTACATTGCCGATCGGCATAAGAAAGAGTTTACATATCCTATGCATTGTCACCGTGAGTTTGAACTGAACTTTGTGGAGCATGCACCTGGAGTGCGTCGTGTAGTCGGGGATTCGGCTGAAGTGATAGGTGATTATGATCTGGTATTAATTACGAGTCCTGATTTGGAACATGTGTGGGAACAAAATACGTGTACCTCAGAAAATATCCGGGAAATAACTATTCAGTTTGTTCCTTCTTTTATGAACGGGCTGGTGGAAACGAATCAGTTGATATGATTCGTAAAATGCTGGATAAAGCACAGTATGGGCTTTGTTTTCCCATGGATGCCATGATGAAAGTATACTCATTGATTGACAAGCTTCCTGAGATGAAAGGGTTTTATGCCGTGGTACATTTCCTGACCTTGCTTTATGAACTTTCTTTGTTTACTGACCAGGCGCGTACTCTTTCAAGTTCTTCGTTTGCCAAAATAGAGGTGCATTCAGACAGTAGGCGTGTACAAAGAGTACAAGACTATATAGGAAAGCATTATCAAGAGGAAATAAAGCTGAAACAGCTGGCTGATATGGTAGGTATGACCGAAGTATCTTTCAGCCGTTTCTTTAAGTTGCGTACAGGTAAGAATTTGTCAGATTACATTATTGATTTGCGGTTGGGGTATGCCACGCGTCTGCTTGTTGATTCAACGATGGCGGTAGCTGAAATCTGTTATGAGTGTGGCTTTAATAATTTATCTAATTTCAATCGCATATTTAAAAAGAAGAAAGGATGTTCCCCAAAAGAGTTCAGAGATAATTACAGAAAGAAACGTACCATTATTTAATAGTATAATATATAATTAAGGAAGGCCCTCTTTTTATCTGGTATTGAGAAAAGAGGGCCATTTTTCTGTTTAGGTGGGGAATAAATGAACTTCGATCAGTATATGATAAAATTATATCATTTTTATCAGTGGGTATCGGCTAATTTTGCAGCGTTGAAATAAATCTAATAGGTATGCAGAAACGAATTTCTTTTCTATTACCTCGGAGTTGTGTGAATATTTTGTTTGCAGTAAGCGAATGAAGAATGATATAATAGAAGTTGAATACACACATTTCATGAAGGGACAGAATCCGGTTGATGATTGTGCAGGGTAGAAGGAAGAGAAGGAACAGTCGGTGATTTGTTTTATACTAGTGATAGATAAAATTGTATCATTATTACAATACGATTGTTTCTACCTTTGTGGTTGTAAGAAATTTGTAATATAAAGCGACTTTTAATCTGATATTATGTAGAGAGGATTCCGTTTGTTGGCTTTTCGCATATATCTATTGATGAAGAATTATTAATCATACAAGTGATACACTATGAATAAAAATGTAAAAAGATGTGCGCTGGTTGCTGGTGCATTTGCCATGGCTTCTATGGGAAATGTGTATCAGGTGCAGGCTTCTGAACTTCACGTATCGGAAGTGTTGCAGCAAGCGAAAAGGCAGATCAAAGGAAAAGTAGTTGATGCTGCCGGTGAAACTGTGATTGGAGCGAATGTTCTGGAAAAAGGAACAACTAATGGGGTAATTACGGATATTGATGGTAATTTTGTGTTAAATGTTTCTTCTGGAGCTACACTGGAGATTTCTTATATAGGTTATGTAACACAAACCATAAAGGTCACAAACCAGACATCTTTACATATTGTATTGAAAGAAGATTCCGAGACCTTGGATGAAGTGGTGGTAGTGGGTTATGGAACCATGAAGAAAAGTGACTTGTCTGGTGCTTCTGTATCAGTGGGGGAAGATGCGATAAAAGGTTCTGTGATTACCAACCTGGATCAGTCTTTACAGGGACGTGCAGCAGGTGTTTCTGCCGTAAGTACTTCAGGAGCTCCGGGTTCTTCGTCTTCTATCCGTGTACGTGGACAAGCTACCATTAATTCCAATGCGGAACCTCTATATGTGATTGACGGAGTAATTGTACAGGGAGGAGGTGCTTCGGGCGCAGATTTCGGTCTGGGAGATGCATTAGGTAATGGTTCTGTATCTACCATTTCCCCGCTTTCTACCATTAACCCTGCCGATATTGTTTCAATGGAAATTTTGAAGGATGCTTCGGCAACCGCGATTTATGGAGCGCAAGGAGCAAATGGAGTGATATTGATTACGACTAAACGAGGTAAGGCTGGTGAGGCTAAATTTACGTATGATGGCATGCTGGCTGTACAAAGACAGACCAAACGGCTGGATATGATGAACTTGCGTGAATTTGCTAATTATTACAATGAATTTGTGCAAGTGGGTGAATTGGATGTGAACGGATATTATGCTGATCCCTCTATCTTGGGTAAAGGAACGAACTGGCAGGATGCGGTTTTCCAGACAGCATTGCAACATCAGCATCAGGTTTCTGCTGAAGGAGGTACGGAAAAGATTAAATATTATGTCTCTGCTTCTTATATGGATCAGGATGGTACGTTAATCGGATCCAACTTAACCGTTATTCTTTCCGTGTGAATTTGGACTCTCAGTTGAAAAGCTGGTTGAAACTGGGATTGAGTGCTACCTATCATCTACGGACGAAGATTTGAAACTGGCAGATGGTGAACAGGGTATTATTAATTATTCATTGAAAACTGTCCCCGATATTCCTATTTATGATATTGACGGAAATTATGCGACCATTGTGCGTGAAGGTTACACGAATCCGAACCCGATAGCCATGGTATGATGGACCAGGTGCTGCTGAACCGCCAGAAGTTGACAGGTAACATCTTCTTTGAGGTAACACCGATAAAGAACTTGGTATGGCATGCGGAACTGGGCTATGATATTAGTGCTTCCAAAGGTGAACGCTATAAACCTATGGTGGACTTTGGTAGTTGGAAGCGTGACAGTAACTATAGTAGTATTCAGAAGAACAGCAGTACATTCTGGCAGCTCAAGAACTATGTTACGTATAGTGGCATGATAGACAAGCATAATTTTACGGCCATGCTGGGACAGGAATGCTGGGCGTCTAACTATGACAATATCAGCGTAACTAATACAAATTTACCTTCTGATGCGGTGCATAATCCTGCTCTAGGTACTGCTACTCCGGTAATTGGTTCAGGATTTGGCAGTTCGGCTATGGCATCGTTCTTTACTCGTCTGACTTATAATTACGATAACCGTTATTATGGGACTTACACTTACCGTTACGATGGCTCTTCAAACTTTGGTCCGGATAACCGTTGGGCAGGCTTCCATGCACTTGCAGGTTCGTGGCGTTTTTCAAATGAAGAATTCTTTAAACCTTTGTCTGGTGTAATTAGTAATGGTAAATTGCGTTTAGGCTGGGGACAGACTGGTAATGCAAATATTGGAGGATATTTGTGGGGAACTTCTATCGTGAAAATGAGTTCAAGTCTCGGAACGGGATATCGTCCGAAAAATATTCCGAATACCAGCATTAAGTGGGGAATCTCAAGAACAGTGGAATGTAGGATTGGACTTGGGATTCATTCAGGACCGTATCAATTGGTTGTAGACTGGTATAAAAAGGTTTCAAATGACATGTTGATGGCTTTGCAGTTACCTTCTTATATGGGAACTCAGGGGAATACCAGCAGCCGTTTGGATCCTCCTTATGGTAACTATGGTAGTATTGAGAATGCCGGTGTGGAAGTTTCACTCAACACGCATCCGTTAATTGGAAAGTTCCAGTGGGATTCCGATTTCCAGATTTCATTCAATAAGAATAAATTAAAGGCATTGAGTGGAACGGCCAATGCACAAATTGTTGGCTATGGACAATGGAATGACGTAGTTAGTGTGTCCAATGTAGGTGAGTCATTGTATAATTTCTATGGTTATGTATGTGATGGCGTTTATCAGGATTATGAAGACCTGCAGAAATCTCCGAAACCAGAGCAGTATCCGTCAAACGGAGTGTTCAACCGAAAGAATACAGTTTGGGTAGGTGACATCAAATATAAGGATATTAGTGGCCCGGATGGAAAACCTGATGGAGTCATTAATGAATATGATAAGACGAACCTGGCTCTCCGATGCCGAAATTTACTTTTGGATGGACCAATACATTCCGTTACAAGGATTTTGACTTGTCGATTTTTATTAATGGTTCTTATGGAAATAAGGTAATGAATTATTTGGGCATGCAGCTTACTCACATGAATTCTGCATGGGAAAATCAGTTGAACTCGGTAACGGGTCGTGCCAGACTGGAACCGATTGATCCGGACAAAGTTTATCCTGCCGGTCAGTATTGGTATGATGATGTGACTAATGTGCGTGTCTCTAATCCGGAAGCTGTTATTCCTCGTGCTTCTATTCAGGACCCGAACGACAATGACCGTATCAGCGACCGTTATGTGGAAGATGGTTCTTACATCCGTTTGAAGAATATTACACTGGGTTATACTTTCCCGAGTAAATTAATCAAGAAGTTCGGCATTAATAACTTACGGCTTTATGCGAATATTCAGAACTTATTGACAATTACAGGATATGATGGTTACGATCCTGAAATCGGAGCCAGTACGCAAAGCACTAATGTGTACGGATTGGATTACGGACGTTATCCGTCGCCTACTGTTTATTCATTCGGACTGAATGTTTCTTTCTAACCTGTTAAATTTGACTGTATATGAAAATCAAGAATATTAAATATGTGGCTTTGGCTGCGGTCTTTGGTATGGGAGCAACTTCTTGTGATGATTTTTTGGATCGACCGACTGAAGACAATTATAATCAATCTAATTTTTACCAGAATGATACCCAGTGTGTGCAGGGAGTAAATTTCTTGTATAACTCTCCATGGTATGATTTCCAGCGTGGTTTCTTTAAAGTGGGTGAAGTGATGTCTGGTAATTATTATTGGGGGAAAAGTCCTTATCTGGATTTTACAGTGAATGGAACGGACCAGGATTTGGTCAATATGTCTTATTCTTTGTGGTCTGTCATTGCTTATTGTAATACGGTATACAAAACTCTGCAAACAGCTAACTGTTCTGAGAATGTCAGAAGACAGTGTATGGCTGAATGTTTGTCTTGGAAGGCTATGGCTTATTTCTATCTGCACGTACTTTCGGAGCTGTACCTATAGTACACGATAATTCCAAAGAACTGGCAGATGGAACTTACAATGACAAGAAAAAGGTCATGCTGGCTGATGTCTATGAATATATTGTCATGACATTGGAGAAAGCAATGGAGTTGTTTAAAGATGAGGATGGAAATGTCATGAAAGGTGACGCCGGACGTATAGATTATTATGGGGCAGAAGGATTGCTGGCGAAAGTTTATTTGACAAAGTCTGGTGTAGGACAAAACGGTATGCGTGATGAGGCTGCCTTGAATAAAGCTAAGGAATTGGCAGAAGATGTGATTGATAATTCAGGTCGCAAACTGATGGAAAACTATGCAGATATATTCCGTTTGCAGAATAATAACTGTGAAGAAAGTCTGATTGGCTGGCGTTGGGATGCGGCAAGCGGTCAGTACACGGCGCAGAATACGTTACAGTCAGACTTGGCTATGGTGGGATTTGATGAATTTGGAGATAACTGGGGTGGTTATAATGGCCCTTCCATTGATTTGCAGCTGGCCTTTGGAGTTACTCCGGACCAGAATCCGAAAGACCGTGATAAATCGGTTATTGATACTCGTCGTAAAGCAACCATGATGATGGCGGGCGATAAATATGAATATTTCTGGCAGGATAAGGGAGGCTTTGATTATATCAACTTTATCTATGATAAGGATGGTTATGGTAAAGGCGGCCCCGGAGAATTGCAGAGTCCGACAGGAGCCAATGAGGTGAAGCATTTGTATGGCAATGCAAATGATCACATGAAAGGTCTGGGTGTATCGGCTGCAAGTATGTCCAGTAGCTTGAGTACTCATTTATTGCGTTTGGCTGATGTATATCTGATTTATGTAGAAGCTGTAATTGGAAATCAGGGTTCAACCACGGATGAAAAGGCAAGGGATGTATTCTGGCAAGTACGTCATCGTGCGGTAAGTGAATACAAGTTGCCTGCTTCTGTTTCCTGGGAAGATGTATGGAAGGAACGTCGTCTGGAACTGGCTTGTGAAGGAGATCGTTGGTATGATTTTGTTCGTTTGTCTTATTATGATTCATCAAGAGCGATTAATGAACTTGTAAACCAAAAGCGTGATGTGTACGACAACTTGAATACGTTGTATAAATCCTATTATGAATCCGGACAGACGACTTGGAATGCTACTTCAGACCAGCATTATACCAATAATCCAAAGGTACCTAATGTGACAAAGGAAAGTTTTACATTGCCGTTCCCCTCTGAGGATGTGGTATTTAATCCTAATTTGATGGAAGACCCCGTACATGTGGATGTGCGTACGGAGTATAGTTATTAATCTTTTAAATGATGCATAAAATGAAAACAAGATATATCAATTGGTTCTTTGTGGCAGCATTGGCTATGATGGGCTGTCTTATGACTGCCTGTGAAGATCAGCCGGATAAATATGAAATTGCAGACGGGGTTCCTACTTTGAAATATGTGCGCTCTCCATTGCCGGAAGAAGCAGATTCATTACTTGTGGGAGCTTATCTGGGAAATACGGTTTGTCTGGTGGGAGATAACTTGCGTAGTATCTATGAACTTTATTTCAATGATCAGAAAGCTACCTTGAATACAAGTTATATGACCGACCATACTGTTTTGGTGGACATTCCTAAGAACATTCCGGAAGAAGTGACCAATAAAATCTATATGATTACCAAGTCTGGAGCAAAGGTGGATTTTGATTTTAGTGTAATGGTTCCTGCACCGGTGGTTAGTTCTATGAGTTGTGAATATGCTCCGGCCGGAAGTGAAGCCGTATTGTATGGTGATTACTTTGTAGATGACCCTAATGTGCCTTTGACAATTTCCATGCCTGGAGATATTACTGTGGAAGGAGAGCAGATTACGAGTATTACGAAAACAGCAGTCAAATTTATAGTACCTGAGGGAGCGGTGCAAGGAAATATTCGTGTGAAGTCTATTTACGGAACCGGACAATCTGTTTTCCAGTATAAGGATACACGTAATATTCTGTTTGATTGGGATGGAAAATATGAAGGTGCTTTGGCCGCAGGAAATTCCTGGAATGGTGACAATGAAAAGAAAGGGCAGATTCTTACTTCTGTCCCTCCTGTGGATGGAAAGTATATGGTGATGGGACCTGCCACCCTTTCTGGTGGACAATGGCAAACTCCAGGAGAGTATCTGATGATGTATTGGCCTGATCCGAATGCAACGGAAGGTTGTGTACCTCTTTATAATTTGCCTCAGTTTAAGAAAATGCTGGAAGATTATAAGATTGAGGAATTAGCATTGAAATTTGAAGTATATGTTCCGACTTCTAATCCATGGATGGCAGAAGGTATGCAAATTCGATTTACCTCATTGGATGAAGTTTCTATGAGTAACCAGACACAGGATTACATCTGGAATGATGATGAAAGTCATGAAGAAGGAAAGGCTCCTCGTGGCGTTTGGGTTCCTTGGGAAGAAACTGGTTCATACGATACAAACAATCAGTGGGTTACAGTTACACTCAAAATGTCAGAATTTAATAAGTTAGTTTCTGGACTAGCCAGTGATACAGAATTTACTCAGGACAGATTCGCCGGTTTAAGCATCTTCCTGCGTGGAGGTGGAGTTGATGGTAAAGAATGTGAACCGATTATTTGCATAGACAATATTCGGGTGGTTCCGGTTGAATAACATTTAAAGACTTAGACGTATGAATAAAATATATAAGTTTTCAGCATGGTGGATGGTTTGTCTCATTCTATTGAGTTCTTTGACATTCACCGCTTGTGAGACAAATGATGTGGATACCAATCAGTATAAGGGAGGTATTAGTTTGAACGTATTTGGACCGAGCCCTGTGTTACGTGGGGGTGAGTTGCGATTCCTTGGTTGCGGAATGGATCAGGTTGCATCAGTATTGATTCCCGGTTGTGATGCCATTACGGATATACAGCTTATCAGTGCGGAAGAAATCAGGGTGATTGTGCCTCAAACAGCTTTGCCCGGGTATGTGACTTTGATGCTCCGTAATGGAGAAAGTATTGTTACCAAGACTCAGTTGACTTATTCCGAGCCTGTTTCGATAGAAAGTTTCTCTCCGGAAAGTGTAAGACCTGGTGATGTGTTGACTATTAAAGGGGAGTATCTTAATTTGATGCATCAAGTGATTTTTGCAGAGAATGTGATTGTCTCTGATGAAGTGATTGCTGAAGAAGAGGCAACAGAGGCTACGAGTAAGTTCTTAAAGCATACACGAAATGAGATTCAGGTGCGTGTACCTGAAGAAGCCCAGAGTGGAAAAATTATTCTTTCTGACGGGGCAGAAATTCCTAACAGACTTTATTCAGAAGTAGAACTGCAGGTGGTATTGCCTTCTGTTGCGGAACTGGCAGACTATAACAATATTAAGCCAGGAGCATAATGACCGTTACAGGCGAAAACTTTGATTTGGTAAAAGAAGTCAGGATGGAGAACGGAGAAAAGGTGGAATTTGAATTTTCTGCTGAAAATAAGACCTTGCAATTTACTCTTCCAGCCAATGCGGTAAGTGGTTTTATTTATGTAGTCCCAGCTTCAGGTGTACGGATACCTGTAGCTAGCATAGAACTGGCCAAACCGGGTAATTTCTCGTGTGCAACTTCTGATGTTGCAGCCGGTGGGCAGATAACGATTCAGGGTGAGAATTTGGATTTGGTATCAGCAGTCATATTTTCCGGTGAGGTGGAAGGTGAAATCATTTCACAGTCACCTGAACAATTGGTTGTGTCTGTTCCTGCATTGGCTCAAAGTGGCATTGTTACTTTTAAGATGACGAATGGTGAGCAGGTGTCGGCTTTGAATCTTACAATTAATCAACCATGTCATATAGTCAGTTCTTTAGAGGACGATTTTGAAGCAGGAAAAGAAATGATTGTAGAGGTGGCGAATGGTGAGCTTTTGACAGAAGTTAAAATTAATGGAGTGACAGTAACACATACTCTTGAAGGTACTCAGTTGAAGATTAAAGTGCCAGAAACAGCCGGAGCAAACTCTATCTTGGAGTTAGTTTCTTCGGATGTGAGTGTAAAGTATACCGTTTCATTCGCTAAAGTTATTTGGACAGGTTCTTTTGTAACTACTTCAGCTTGGGAAGGTAATCAGGATCTTGGTTGGGGAAATTATGACTGGAGCTCTGTACAACCAGGTACTATTATAACTGTTTATTACACTTTAGATATGGAGGAAACTAACTGGCAGATTAAATTGGGAGGATGTGCGATTGGTTGGAATCCATTGCCTACGATTCCATCTCAAAGTCTAGAAGCTGGTTCGACACGATTCTCTGCTACATTGACAGCTGAAGATCTCCTTGTTTTGTCTCAAGATAATAATGCAGGCTTAGTAGTGTCCGGTTGTAACTTTACAATGACCAAAATAACTTTAAAATAAAGATTTTTAAATGAATATACGTATGAAAACAAATATAATGAAATGGATGTGTCTACTGGCAGCTCCTGTAGCTTTAATTGCCTGCAACACCGAGGTGGAACATGATGTCCCAGCTGTAGATGCTCCGGTACTGGTTTATTCTTCTTTGGCAGATGGAGCTTCTGTGAAAGCCGGCGATTTTACATTGAAAATAGCTTATGATAAGAATGTATTCTTTTCTACAGCTGATACGACTCAAATCACCATGACCAACGACGGACATATTCGTAATGGGATTGTGTATGGTAAGAATGATACATTGACGTTAACTGTGAGTGCGCCCTCAAGAGCTACAGACTATACGATAACTATTCCGGAAGGCCTGGTAACTGGTCCTAACCAAATGCCTGCTCCTGCATTTTCATTAAACTTCAGAACACTGGATTTACATTCTAATCTGGTAATGGCCACATCATCGGAAGCAGAAAAATTGTATAAGTCTTGATAGAAAACTATGGGAAGAAAACAATTTCCGGTATAATGGCGAATGTGGCATGGAATACGGATGAGGCTGAGCAAGTCAATACATGGACAGGACATTACCCGGCTTTGAATACGTTTGATTATATGCATATCCGGTATTCTGGACAAAACTGGATTGACTATTCTGATATTTCTCCGGTAACAAATTGGGCAAACGCAGGAGGTATCGTGTCTTGTATGTGGCATTGGAATGTTCCTAAAAATACAGATAGTAACATTGATGACTATACGGCTACTTTGTCGGAAACTGTGTTTAATGCTCAAAAAGCTACAGAAGAAGGAACATGGGAGAATGGTATTGTAAAAGCGGATTTGGAAACGGTTGCCAACATGCTGAAACAGCTGAAGGAGGCAAAGATTCCTGTGCTGTGGCGTCCGTTACACGAAGCAGCCGGTCAGTTCTTCTGGTGGGGAAAAGATGCGGAGAGTTTTAAAGCACTTTGGAAAATGATGTTCACCTATTTTAAAGAACAAGGTTTGGACAATTTGATTTGGGTGTGGACTTCTGAAAATAAGGATGATGCAAACTGGTATCCGGGTGATGAATATGTGGATATTATCGGTCGCGACTTGTATGGAAAGACTGCGGAAGAATGTGCGGAAGAATTTAAGGTATTGACTGCATTGTATGGTGACCGGATGATTGCCTTGACAGAGTGTGGATATTATGCAGATTCTAATGATGCAAGTAAAAATTCGCCCATTGGGAATATAGAAGCACAGTGGAACAATGGAGCTGCATGGTCGTGGTTTATGCCATGGTATGGCAATGCAGGCGAAGGAACTGAAGCAAAACCTCATGCCGACAAAGCTTGGTGGGAAGCTGCATTTCAGTCAGAGACTGTATTGGATCGTGAGGCAGTGAAGGAAGCGATGAGTAAATTATGAGGTAATGATGGGGAAAACTCTGTATGAGAAATATCTTACTTTCTGCATGCAGAGTTTTCCAATTTCTTTGAATAAATATTTTACTATCTGCTTTTGCTAAAATTGTATCAGAAAGGATGGGATGGAAAACCTACCTTTGTGCTATGTAATTTTAAAGCTGATTCTTATGAAAAATTCTTCAAAACTAATTTTAGGAATAACGATGTGTTTGACGATTGCTTGTGCAAATGGTAATAAAACTACTATTGAGACTGATAGTCCGGAAGCTCAGGCGATGTTAGATAAATTGAAAGCTATACCGCAGCAAAGACAATTCATGTTTGGGCATCACGATGATCCGGTGTACGGCATTGGTTGGGATGGCGACTCTGCACGCAGCGATGTGAAGAGTGTATGTGGTGACTATCCAGCCATGATGTCCTTCGATTTGGGGCGTATTGAAATCTATGGAAATAAGAACTTGGATAATGTATCGTTGGACCGTATTCGTCAGGAAGTCGTGGCGCAATATGAACGCGGAGGAATGTCGTCTTTCAGTTGGCACGTGGATAATCCGGTAACGGGAAAAGATTCATGGGATGTGAGTGATTCAACAGTTGTGAAATCTGTATTGCCTGGAGGAGTAAATCATGATAAGTTTATGGGTTGGCTGGATAAAGTGGCCGACTATCTGAACTCAATACAAACGCCGGAAGGAGTAAAGGTACCAGTCCTTTTCCGTCCGTGGCATGAGCATACGGGAAGTTGGTTCTGGTGGGGACAAAATCTTTGCTCTACAGAAGATTATAAAGCACTTTGGCGGATGACGTACGAACGTATGCAGGAAAAGGGAGCTACCCAGCTGTTGTATGCTTATTCTCCAGGTACGGAGCCTAAGGACTCTGTGGAGTATCTGGAGCGTTATCCGGGTGATGATATTATCGACTTGATAGGAGTGGATGCTTATCAATTTGATAAAGATACTTATGTAAATAGTTTAGATAATGCACTTACTATTATGTCGCAGGTAAATAAAGCACATAAAAAGGTGATGGCTGTAACCGAAACAGGTTATGAAACAATTCCTGATTCGGTATGGTGGACGCAAACCTTGATGCCGGTAATAGAGAAGTATCCGATAAGTTATGTACTGGTATGGAGAAATGCACGTGAAAGAGAAAATCATTATTATGCGCCTTATCCGGGACATCCGTCGGCAGATGATTTTCTGAACTTCTACAATGATTCACGCACATTGTTTGCGGGAGATATGAAAAATGTAAAATGAAATAAAAATATAAATTGATATGAGTACTTTTGAAGATAAGGTAAAAAGATTGTTCGCTCAGCATGAAGAGTTGATTACTCGAAAGAATGAGCCTGTTGAAACCACCAACGGTGTGTACACTCGTTATAAATATCCGGTAGTAACCGCAGCTCATACACCGATTTTTTGGCGTTATGACTTGGATGAGAAAACCAATCCCTACTTGATGGAGCGTATCGGAATGAATGCAACTATGAATTCAGGAGCTATCAAGTGGAATGGAAAGTATATATTGGTCGTACGTGTGGAAGGTGCCGATCGTAAATCGTTCTTTGCGGTGGCTGAAAGCCCGAATGGGGTAGATAATTTCCGTTTTTGGGATTATCCTATTACCATGCCCGATGATGTGATTCCGGCTACAAATATTTATGATATGCGTCTGACAGCACATGAAGATGGTTGGATTTATGGTATCTTCTGTGCAGAACGTCATGACGACAATGCACCAGCCGGTGATTTGTCGTCAGCTACAGCTACGGCAGCTATTGCTCGTACAAAAGACTTGAAAACCTGGGAACGTCTGCCGGACTTGAAGTCGAAAAGCCAGCAGCGTAACGTAGTGCTGCATCCGGAGTTTGTGAATGGCAAATATGCTTTTTATACTCGTCCGCAAGATGGATTCATTGATGCTGGAAGTGGTGGAGGTATCGGCTGGGCTTTGGTAGACGATATTACGCATGCGGAAGTGACAGAAGAAAAGATTATTGACTGCCGCTATTATCATACGATTAAAGAAGTGAAGAACGGTGAAGGTCCTCATCCTATCAAGACTTCCAAAGGATGGCTACATCTGGCACACGGTGTACGTGGTTGTGCAGCTGGCTTGCGCTATGTGCTTTACATGTATATGACTTCATTGGAAGACCCCAGTAAGTTGATTGCTGCTCCGGGTGGATATTTTATGGCTCCGGAAGGGGAAGAACGTATTGGTGATGTATCGAATGTGCTGTTTACCAATGGTTGGATTGCAGATGAAGATGGAAAGGTGTTCATTTATTATGCCTCTTCCGATACACGTATGCATGTGGCCGTTTCTACAATTGATAAGTTGGTGGATTATTGTATGAATACGCCACAAGATGGCTTGACTACTACAGCTTCGGTAGAAACACTGAAACAATTGATTGATAAAAACCTGAAATTGATGAAATAATAAAAAAGTAAGTACTGCTATGATAAAACTCACGGAAAAGATTGGCTACGGATTTGGGGATATGGCTTCCTCCATGTTCTGGAAATTGTTTGGAGCCTATTTGATGATATTCTATACGGATGTGTTCGGGCTACCGGCGGCAATGGTTGGTACCATGTTTTTGGTGACACGTATCTGGGATTCAGTGTTCGACCCGATTGTGGGGGTAATTGCCGACCGTACTTCCAGTCGATGGGGGAAGTTTCGTCCGTATCTGCTATATCTTGCAGTTCCGTTTGGTTTGATAGGAGTACTTACTTTTTATACACCTCCTTTCGGTGATGCAGGGAAACTGGTGTATGCGTATATCACTTATTCGTTGATGATGATGGTGTATTCTGGCATTAACGTACCTTATGCTTCATTATTGGGAGTGATGAGCCCTAACCCGTCAGAGCGTAATACATTATCTACTTACCGTATGATGTTTGCTTACCTGGGTAGTTTTATTGCTCTGTTATTGTTTATGCCGATGGTGAACTGGTTTAGCGGGCATAGCAAGGAGTTGAGTGACCAGCAGTTTGGTTGGTTCATGGCCGTGGTGGTGATTGCCGTGATGTGTGCCGTGCTGTTTTTAGGTTGCTTTGCTTGGACAAGAGAACGAGTAAAGCCGATTAATGAGAAGAAAACTTCTTTGAAGGAGGACATTAGGGATTTGTTTCATAATAAGCCTTGGTGGATTTTGTTTGGAGCTGGAGTAGCAACATTGGTATTTAATTCTATCCGGGATGGAGCAGCGGTGTATTACTTCAAGTATTTTATTATAGAAGATGAATATCGTACTGTTTCACTGATGGGAGTATCCTTCGTGTTGAGCGGTTTGTATCTTTCTGTGGGGCAGATTGCGAATATTGTAGGTGTAGTCTTGGCAGCTCCTATGAGTAATAAGATTGGAAAGAAAAAGACTTTTGCACTTTCCATGCTGATTGCTTCGGTCTTGAGCGTGATATTTTTCTGGTTTGACAAGGAGGATTTGACATTGATTTTTGTATTTCAATGTTTGATAAGTGTATGTGCCGGTAGTATCTTCCCGTTGCTCTGGTCAATGTATGCCGATTGTGCCGATTTTTCAGAACTGAAAACGGGAAACCGTGCTACGGGATTGATATTTAGTGCTTCATCCATGAGCCAGAAGTTTGGATGGGCCATTGGTACAGCAGTGACCGGATGGTTGTTGTCTTTCTTTGGCTTTCAGGCTAATGCCGTACAGAGCGAAGAAACCATCATGGTATCAAAATGTTCCTAAGTTTACTTCCGGCAGCAGCTGCATTTATTTCGATAGTTTTTATTGTCTTCTATCCGTTAGGAGAACAGAAGATGAAAGGTATAATGGAACAGTTAAACTTAAAGAGAGAATCAAAAGATGAAGAATGAGAAGATAAATCAGTTCTGCGTGGAGGTGAAGGCAGAGCTGGAACAGAATATACTTCCGTTTTGGATGCAAAAGATGATTGACTGTGAACATGGTGGATTTTACGGTCGTATTACCGGAAAGGATGTATTGGAGGCATCTGCATCGAAGGGAGCCATCCTGAATGCACGTATCTTGTGGACTTTCTCGGCTGCGTACCGTCTGCTTCACAAAGAGGAGTATCTGGAAACGGCTGCACGTGCCAAACATTATTTGATTGATCATTTCTATGACACGGAGTTTGGGGGTATTTATTGGGAACTGGATTGTGAAGGGAATCCACTTGATACCAAGAAGCAGATTTATGCCATTGGCTTTGCCATTTACGGGTTGAGTGAGTACGCGCGTGCGACGGGAGATGCGGAAGCCTTGGATTATGCTTGCCGGTTGTTTGAGGTAATTGAAAAATATAGTTTTGATGCAGAAAAGAACGGCTATCTGGAAGCTTTGACGCGCGACTGGCGTCCGATAGAAGATATGCGCTTAAGCGATAAGGACGAGAATGAGAAAAAGACGATGAATACGCACTTGCATATTCTGGAGCCTTATACAAATCTTTATCGTGTATGGAAAGATGAACGCCTGAAGAAGCAGATTGTCAATCTGGTCAATTTGTTTTTAGAGAAGATATTGGATGCCAAAACGTATCACCTGAATCTGTTTTTTGAAGATGACTGGACTAATAAGTATCAGATAGTATCCTACGGACATGATATTGAAGCTTCGTGGCTGATACATGAGGCGGCACTGGTAGTAGGGGATCAGGATTTGTTGAGAAAGGTGGAACCGGCTATTGTGAAAATTGCTGAGGCGGCAGATGAAGGTCTGAATCCGGATGGCAGTATGATTTACGAGAACTTTGTCAGCAAAGGAAAAATTGACCGTGAGTTGCACTGGTGGGTTCAGGCTGAAAATGTGGTAGGGCATGTGAATCTTTTTCAGCATTTTGGCGATGAAGAAGCATTGCAAATCGCGTTGCGATGCTGGAACTTTATTCAAACGAAATTAGTGGATAAGGTGCATGGTGAATGGCATTGGAGTTTGTATGCGGATGGTACCATCAATATGAAGGATGATAAGGCTGGCTTTTGGAAATGCCTTATCATAACGGCCGTATGTGTATGGAGATTCTGGAACGTTTCTCCTGAACTGGAAAAATAGAATCTCCTTTAATGGAGATAACTTATGGGTAATAAGAAAGGATAACAAAAAACGCTTGATGTGGAAATGCATCAAGGCGTAAATGTAAAAACGTGATACGTTTTTATTATTTGATAAGCCTATGTAAGCGAGTCAGGAATTCATCTGCTTCGTTCATGCTCAGGCAGAGCGGCGGAAGCAAACGGATGACGTTGGTACCGCTGACACCGGTAAATACTTTTTCTTCGAAAAGTAGTTTCTGGCGGAGTTCCTTGATGGGTTCCTCAAATTCCATTCCAATCATCAAGCCGCGACCGCGTACTTCTTTGATTCCTTTGAAGCCTTTCAATTCTTCCAATTAGGTGAGTACCTACTTTGGCCGCATTTTCAACCAGATTTTCTGCTTTCATTACATCAAGTACAGCGATAGCTGCTGCACATGCCAGATGATTGCCACCGAAAGTCGTTCCTAATTGTCCATATACCGGAGTGAATTTTGGACTGATCAGTACACCGGCCATTGGGAATCCGTTGCCAATGCCTTTAGCTACGGTAATCATGTCAGGGCGTACGTCATTGTACTGGTGAGCAAAGAATTTACCGCTTCTTCCGTAACCCGACTGGATTTCATCCAGAATCATGACGGTATTGGTTTCGTCACACGCCTGGCGAATGGCTTTCATGAACTCTGTAGTAGGGAGCTGAATTCCTCCTACGCCCTGGATACCTTCAATGATGACTGCACATACATCGCCTTTGGCCAGTTCGGCTTTCAGCGCTTCTGTGTCGTTTAGCGGCAGGTATGTCACGTGTCCGTTGTCATTGATCGGAGCAATGATTTTCGGATTGTTGGTTACTTCTACTGCCAGTGAAGTACGTCCGTGGAAAGCTTTTGCGAAAGAAATCACACGTGTACGTCCGTTATAGAAAGATGCCAGTTTCAATGTATTTTCGTTGGCTTCTGCTCCAGAATTGATTAAGAAAAGCTGATAGTCATCATAACCGCTGATGGCTCCCAGACGGTCGGCTACTTCCTGCTGTAACTTGTTTATTACAGAGTTGGAATAGAATCCCAATGTAGCTACTTGTTTGCTGATGGTTTCCACATAGTGAGGATGTGCGTGACCGATGGAGATAACGGCATGTCCTCCATAAAGGTCAAGGTATTCCTGACCTTTGTCGTCCCATACGTGGCAGCCTTTTCCTTTTACGATGTTTACATCGAACAAAGGATATACGTCGAATAACTTCATATAATTAAGAATTAAGAATGAAGAATGAAGAATGAAGAATTGGAGCTGAAGTCTTTTCGCTTCTTATTCTTCATTTTTCTTCATTAATTTGTTTTTTACAGTCCTGATGGAAGATACAAGTAGGGCTATAAGTTCACCGCAATCGTTCTCCATACTGATAAAGGACACTTCATTTAAATAGTGTGAGTCGTGAAGCAGATTGAGCCAGTAATCCGTTTCGTTTGCTTCCTTTAATGCCACACTTAATTTATTGACAAAATCGGCTTGGCTTTGTGCAAATTCAGATTCACGAATTAATGCTCCGATAGCTGTTCCAGAACGAAGAATCTGTTTACTTAACACGAATTCTTCCTTTTGTTCTCTGAGATACTTGTTCATGCCTATGATGCGTAATGCGAAATCATAACTTTTGGCATGCAACAATGAATCTTCTCTCTGGCGTGAATTCTTCATTCTTCGTTCTTCATTCTTCATTAATTAGAATGCGCTCGGTTTCAGTTTCAGTCCTACTGTTTCTTCCAGATTGAACATCAGGTTCATATTGTGTACAGCCTGACCGCTGGCTCCTTTCAGCAGGTTGTCAATGCAAGAAATAATGAGCAACTTGTCGCCATGCTTTTCCAGATGAATCAGGCATTTGTTGGTGTTGAGCACCTGCTTCAGGTCGATGTTCTTGTCTACGATGTGGGTGAAAGAATCCTTCGCATAATACTCTTCGTACATTTTTACAATCTCTTCCAGCTCTACCTTGGTCTTTACTACGATAGTGGCAAAAATGCCACGGGCAAAGTCGCCTCGGTAAGGAATGAAATCGATTTCTGAATGGAAACTGTTCTGCAGCTGTTTCAGCGACTGTTTGATTTCTGGTACATGCTGGTGTGAGAACGGTTTGTAGATGCTGAGGTTGTTGTTACGCCAGCTGAAATGACTCGTAGCTCCCGGTTTTACACCTGCTCCGGTACTTCCGGTAATGGCGTTTACCATTACGTCGTCGTTCAACAGCAAATGCTTGGCCAATGGCAGAAGTCCGAGCTGAATGCATGTAGCAAAGCATCCCGGGTTAGCTACGTGCTTGCTATGACAGATAGTGCGGCGATTCAGTTCTGGCAGACCATATACAAAGTCATGGTCGTCCGATTTGATTCGGTAGTCCATGGACAGGTCAATGATTTTCAAGTCTTCCGGTACATTATGACTCTCCATGAATTTTTTTGTATCACCGTGAGCCGTACAGAAGAACAATACATCGATGGTATCGAGTGGAAGCTCATCTGTAAACACTAAATCGGTTTCTCCATACAAGCCTTCGTGTACGTCAGTAATCTTGTTGCCCGCATTGCTGGAGCTGTTGATAAATGCAATCTCTACATCCGGATGATTAAGCAGCAGGCGAATCAGTTCGCCTGCCGTATATCCTGCGCCTCCTATAATTCCTGCTTTTATCATACGTCAGCTTCGTCTTTATGGTTTGCATAATAGGCACGAAGCGGAGTAGACAACACCTTGATGAAGCCTTTAGCGTCTTCTGCAGTCCATCCTTTCTGCATTTCTCCGTATTCGCCGAACTTGTTCTTCACGAGGTCATCTTTTGATTCTACTCCTACAGTAGAGAATCCGTACGGGCGAAGTTCCAGAATAGCAGTTCCATTGACGTTACGCTGTGATTCGGTCAGCATGGCTTCGATGTCGCGCATTACCGGTTCCAGGTACTGGCTTTCGTGAAGGAACATGCCGTACCAGTTAGCTACCTGGTCTTTCCAGTATTGCTGCCATTTACTCAGGGTATATTTTTCCAGGAAGCGGTGAGCGCCGATAATCAGCATCGGAGCAGCAGCTTCGAATCCTACACGGCCTTTGATACCGATAATCGTATCACCCACATGCATATCACGACCGATACCGTAGCTGCACCAATCTCTTCTACTTCTGGATGGCTTTAATCTTGTCGTCGAACACTTCACCGTTTACGGCATATAACTCACCTTTCTTGAATTCCAGTTTCAGTTGTTCGCTGCCAGTTTTGGTTACCTGTTTCAGGTAAGCACTTTCCGGCAATCCCTGTGCAGAATCCAGAATTTCACCACCGCAGATAGAAGTTCCCCAGATACCTACGTTGTATGAGTATTTCAGTTTAGTGAAATCTGCCTCAAAACCATTTTCCTTCAGGTAATTGATTTCATATTCACGGCTCAACGCCATGTCACGTGTCAGGGTAATGATTTCCACTCCCGGAGCCATTACTAGGAAAGTCATGTCAAAACGCACCTGGTCGTTGCCGGCACCAGTAGAACCGTGAGCAATGGCATGAGCTCCGATTTCGTTGGCATAACGGGCGATGGCCAATGCCTGGAAGATACGTTCAGAACTTACAGAAATAGGGTAAGTACCGTTACGCAGTACGTTTCCGAATACCATGTATTTCAGGCTCTTTTCGTAGTATTCCTGTGTTACGTCAAGAGTCACATATTTCACAGCTCCCAGTTTGTACGCATTTTCTTCGTTCTTTTTTAACTGTTCCGGGCTGAAACCACCGGTATTGGCGCATGCTGCATATACTTCATATCCTTTTTCCTTTGCCAGATACATTACGGTAAAGGAAGTGTCCAATCCGCCGCTGAAAGCAACGACAACTTTTTTCTTTTCTTCCATGGTGCTTATCTTTATATCGTGAAGCTTTTCGCCTGTATGAGTTCAGGAGAAACCTTGCTTGAGATATTTTTGTATTTAGAAATTGTTTATTTTATCGTCTGTGTGCAAAGCCGGATCGTAAAGCATGGCTGTGCAGATACAGAATTTGCGGTTTTTCGCCATCAGGATTTCGTGGTTGATACATCCTTCACATCCTTTCCAGAATGAGTCATCGTCGGTCAACTCGTTGAAAGTGACAGGTACGTATCCCAGCTCTGTATTCATTTTCATGACCGCAGCTCCTGAGGTCAGACTGAAGATTTTGGCTTTCGGCATCGCAGACGAGCCAAAGTAAAAGAGGCATGCTTGATACGTTTAGCCAGTCCGCATCCTCTGTATTTCGGATGAACAATCAGTCCGGAAGTAGCTACGTACTGCTTGTTTCCCCATGATTCGATGTAAGTAAATCCGGCAAAATCATCTCCGCACAGTGCATGATGGCTTTTCCTTCTTTCATCTTGGTAGCTACGTATTCGTGTGTACGTTCGGCAATACCCGTACCGCGAACTTTGGCTGCTTCTCTAATCGTGTCCAATATTGTGTCAACGTAAACCTCGTGTGAGGCGTCGGCTACCATTACATCAATTTGTTTAGTAGGTTCCATTTTTTATTCTTATCAGTTAGAGTTGGTTTATATTCGGTATAATGTTGGCAAGAGCATGCTTGACTTCTGTACGCGTACAATTTTCGCGAATCACCAGCATGATGGTGTCGTCGCCGGCAATGGTACCGATGATTTCATGGAAATTGTGCATGTCAATGTCGTATGCCAGACTGCTGGCATATCCCGGGCGAGTCTTGATCACAGCGATGTTGTGGGAGAATTCAATGGAGATGAATCCGTTGTGACGCAGCATTTCGCTGGCTTTTTGCGGCTCTGTCATGCGCTTGTACATGGTATTGTTGGGAAGCACATATACATAGTTCCCGTTCATGCTGGCAGCTTTGGCTACCTTCAGTTGCTTCAAGTCGCGCGACAGGGTGGCTTGTGTCAATTGGAATCCTTCTTTTGTCAACTCCTGCAAGAGTTCGTCCTGACTTCCAATCTCCTTGCTGGAGATAATCATTTTGATTGAATCAAGTCTGCTATTCTTGTTCTTCATTGTATAATTATTCTTTTACGGCTGCAAAAATACGGATATATTTTGAATATCATGCATAAATTCTTACTTTTTTGTGTGTTTATTCTGAAAAATGCATGAATATAATGAATAAATAACCATTGTGAATTTTATTTTGTATTTTTGTGCACGTTAATTACAGAGACAAAGAATCATGAAGACCACATGGCTACAGGCAGAAAAGGATCCGATGGGAGCTGCCATATACGATTACTTCAAGAATGGAAAGGCTGGAAAGTTAAGAGTTTTCTCTTCACAGTTTGAGGAAGATGAAATTCCAGTGAGCGAATTATTCCGTACGTATGAACACATGCCCTTGCTGGAACAAACCGCACTGGATATGGCTCAGGGAAAGATTTTAGATGTAGGAGCAGGTAGCGGCTGTCATTCCTTGGCTTTAAAGCAAATGGGAAAAGAGTCTGTGGCTATTGATATTTCTCCTCTGTCGGTAGAAGTCATGCAGGCACGTGGACTGGATGCCCGTCTGGTCAATCTGTTCGACACACATTTCGCCGAACGTTTTGACACTATTCTGATGCTGATGAACGGTTCGGGAATTATCGGACGGGTAGAGAATTTCGGTGATTTCTTTCAGCGGATGAAACTGTTGTTGAATCCTGGTGGTTGTATCTTAATGGATTCAAGCGATTTGAGATACCTGTTTGAGGAGGAAGACGGAAGCTTTGTCGTTGATTTGGCGGGCGATTATTACGGTCAACTGGATTTCCAGATGCAATATAAACAAATAAAAGGAGAAGCATTCGACTGGTTGTATGTGGATTTCAACACACTGAGTCTGTATGCTTCTCAATATGGATTCAAAGCAGAGCTGGTGAAGGAAGGCAGTCATTATGACTATTTGGCCAAACTTACCTTGTAGCTCTTTGCTTCTTTTTCAACCATAAATAATACCCGCTGAGTGGAAGTACGCCTCCGATAAAAGCTGCCAGGAAATAGAGTATCTTTGTATAGATACCTCCCCAGCTTCCGGTGTGGAAGGCATAGAACCAGCCTTTCAGTTTCTGTGCGCGAGGCACTTCCGCATAGGTTGTGGTTTCTGTAATCTCTCCGTTCTTCGGATTGAATTTCAGGGTATCCGTACGGCGTAATTGCTGTCCCTGGATAACTAGTATCTTTTTTTCTTCTATACGGAGTGAAGTGTAGCCGGTGTATTTTGCCTGTACTTCCTGAACTGCCTTGTCCCAAGCCGTATAATCGGTTTGTTTCTTTCCTCCTTTCTTGGCACGTGCATCGTTTTCCTTTTGTGGGAGAGAAGTCCCGTGAGTTTGGGCCTGCTTCGAAGTGTTTCCTCCAAAAAGCCCGTAAGCAAACGAGCGATACCAGCCAAACGACCAGGTGAGCCCGGTAAGTGCATGATCAGCAGGAAGAGGGTAGAATAAAAGCCCAAAGCTACATGGCTGTCATACCAGAAACGGCGCCATCCTTTGCGGCATGAAACCTTCAGCCGGTTATTTAACGCTTTTCGAGTTCGGGGCCACCAGATAACAAGGCCACTGACAAGAATCACGACCATCAGCAGGGTGGAGATGCGACTATCATTTTCCCTACAGAGGAAGCTCCTTTCTGCGGTGGAGGATTCAGTAACCAGCGATGCAGTTTCCGCATGGTTTGAAAAAAAGCGTTTCCTTCTATCCATCCGTTCACCTCTCCCGTGTACGGATTCACACTCAGGCTTTTTCTGCCTGCGTTTTTGAAAGTCACCGTAGCTGCCTCATCGACTTTTCCCGAATATTGCAGTGAGGTTAGCTTGAGTGAATCGGCGGTCTGCTCCTTTATGCGTGCAATCAGTTGTGAAGGTGGAAGAACGGCAGCGTTCCCTTCTGGAACGCTTACCTTATATAGATGGGGGTTACACGCCTGAGTGATTTCCTTTTCGAATACCAGTGCAGCTCCCGAGAAACAAATAATGGAAAGAATAATTCCCACTGGAATAGAAAGCCAGAGGTGTATTTTCCCGAATAATTTTCTCATTTCTAAATGTTATTGTTGGGTTAATGCAATTTTACCTACTGTTGTAATTTCATCGGCTTCCACTTCCAGTCCTTTTACAGCTTCTCCTGTTTGAGGATTGATTTTATAGAATGTGGGAGTAGCACCTTCTTCGGTAGTCAGTACCGGAATATAAAAATACTGATTTTCCAGATAAGGAGAATTTCCGAAAGAAGAAATCAGGTTCATGTCAGGCAATCCTGTAATAGGAATCAGCTTCTTTTCGCTGGCTTTGAATATCACCAGTTCATTTTTAGGTGCATTGGTTCCCAGTGTGGCTACCTCTTCAATGCTGCATCCGTAATTATTGAGCAGGAAATAATCGCCACCTACGTGCCAGCAGCGGAACAACGGATGGCCGCTCGCACCGCTCATCGTTTCCAGGTTGCAATAATACTCATCGAAGGCAGTACTTCCGGCAGGGATGCGCACGACACCAGAAGGAAGTGTACCTTGTACCTTTGTCTTTAAGTTGCATCAGCCGCAGGCTGGGTAGCCGTACGTCCATATCCTCCTGAAAATACATACAAGTTTCCGTCATCGTCGCTCCAAATGGTCTGATAGTACTGAGAACGCATGCGTCCGCAGGCAAAACCAATCTTGTCTGTTGTCGCAATAACCGGTTCTTCATCAAAGTTGCTGCCGCTGTAAATGGCAATATAAGCATTATCAGGATATTGGGTAGAAGGAATCTGTCCGGCAGTATACTTACCGCTTCCTGAGCCGCCGGTACCGGTTGCCACATAATCCTGACTCAACACCTTATCGGGCCAGGTATTCACTCCGTAGTGACTCATACCCATGGGAATAATAGAGGTGTAGAGCTTTCCGTTGGCTTCCACAAATCCGGCCATAGTTACCTTTTCACCATTTCCTAAAAAGTTCTCGGCCAAAATATCCTGTTGGTTGGTACTGGTAGTACCATCTTTCGCATTCAAGTAGTTAAATAAAAAACCTTGTGCCGCATTACCCTGACTGTCCGTCTGCTTGGTGTCTCCGGTCGATACGGTAATCACATTGTCACCCCATGTGCCGTAGGTCGTAAAACGGTTGAATGTATAAGTGTATTTTTTCTGCGGCACATTGTTGGTATCCAGATAGTAACATCCTCCGGTGCCTTGTGAGCCGTCGTTATATTTGATTCCGAAAAATAATTCTGGTCGTAGAAAATCCAGTAAGAAATCTGGTCCTGAAATTCTTTCCCGTTTTCAATGACTGAGATTTTGCCTTCGTCCAGACTTTCGGCCGTAAGCAGATAGGAAGTACCTCCTGCGGTAACCGGAATGACGTAGTTTCCTTTGAAGTTGTTGTGATTGCTGAAGGTTGGGTCATTTTCTTCGTTCTGACACCCCATGAACAGGCCTCCCATGCAGAAAGCGCCCAGTCCTAACATAAAGTTCTTTTTATTCATATACTTGTATTTATATTTTTATTGGTTTATTACTTTCCAAAATACACTCGAAATTTTCCATAAAATGCCCGTCCGGCTTTTTGCAGACTAAAGTTGTCATACAGTTTCTCATCGGTGAGATTCCGGCATTCAAATGAAATGTTGTAACGTCCGTTTCGGATACTGTACCCTAAAGAGAGATTGTGCGAAATCTGCTGCGGTACCCGAATCTTAGTAGACGGGTCACCAAAGTTTTCCCAATACAAAGGGAAGTCATGCTGGTAGAAACAATCCCATCCGAATGTGAGGGTATTCCCTTTCGCAAACAGATTATGCCAGTAGAAGTTCATGTCTACGTTTGCATACTGGTAAGGAATGTTCGGGATACGCTGTCCGTATGTCAGTGCATTCTGTCCGCTGCTTGCTGCCCGTTTCTTTTCCTTGTCGCGGGTGTCAAGGTTGTTGAACGTACCTCCCATATTGAACCAGTTGCTGTAACTGTATCGCAAAGACACATTGAATCCTTTTGTCTCTACCCGGCCATGATTAGTGTAGCTTCCGTAGCTGGTGCCTCCTACGGTCGACAAGTCACGTTTGATGTAGTCTTGGGTGTTACGGTAGATGATTCCTCCTTCCACATACAACCCGTGTTTGCCTAACTACTTGTTGTAGCTGGCACTCAGGTTCACGTTGTCACTACGTTCCGGTTTCAAGTCAGCTTTTCCCGCTTCAAGGTCACCGTCACCAAACAGTTCCTGTGTGCTGGGCATGCGCAGCGCCTTTTCGTAAGAGAGCTTCAACTGAATGGCTTTTCCTAAGAAATAGGTTCCGGCGGCTCCATATCCGAAAGAGCTGACACTTTGTGACACCCTCGTATCACTTCCTACATTGTTGTCGCTCAACTGCACCGTTCCTTCACTGTAAGAGTTGTAGTGCTTGCCGAAGACCGACAGATTCCATTTTTCAGAAGGCATCAGGCGATAAGATAACCCTGCAATATTCTTTCGGCTTTTGGTAGGTTCATCATAATCTTCCAGTACGGAATTTTTCTCAATCAGACTTCGTCCTGTACGACGAAAAGTACTGAATACATTATTAAACGTAAACGAGTGCATTCTGCCCAGTCGGTATACCGCAGTAAGTGTGGTATTCCAGTTTGTATTGATTTGTTCACTGAACTGGTGATTCTGTTCGCCGGCAGTCGATCTGGGGATACGGTCACCCAGCCAGTTGTATTTGTACATTGCTGTATCTACGTTTGTCGTCAGGTTGTGGTTGTAATTGGCCGTAACCGTCACATCCAGTCCTTTGGTGAAAAGATTCTGCTTGCGATATTCTACCGAAGGAACGATGGAATAGCCATGACGATGTTTCTCGCCGAATACGATTTCCTGGTACACTCCGTTCTGTATTTCTTTGTAGAAATGCGAGTAGGCCACATTAAACATCAGCCGGTCGGCCCAGCTTTTCCCGGTAACTCCGATTTTTCCGATGACCGCTTCGTTGTGGAATGTATCATTGAATCGTTTTACGCGCTGTATGTTACTTTCATCGCTGACAGACGTATTGTTTTCGTGGTTGAACTCTTCCACCCAGTTGTTGATATAGTAATTATTGTCAGAGTAATTCTGATACGCATTGATTTCGTATGTCAGTCCGTTTCTGAAACTCTGCCCGAAGTTTACATACGATTTATGCGTGTTGAACGAGCCGTATGAGTATGACGCATCCAGAAACCAGTTGCGCTTCTGTTTGTTGGTTACAATGTTGATAACTCCACCCAAGGCATCGGTACCGAAGCTACGGTACCACACCTTTATATACCTCAATGCGCTCGGCAAAGTTGACCGGAATGTTATTCAGGTCGAAAGCCGTTCCTGCCCCTTCCTGTGGCACCCCGTCGATAAATACTTTTACATGCTTGCCGCTGAAGCCGTCGAGCATCAGCTGCATGTCCGAGCCCACACCTCCAGATTCGCGCAGTTTCATTCCCGGAAGTTTCTGTAACGCTTCACTTAAGTTTTTGGTAGAATTCTGCAGTTCACGTGTATCTACAGCTACGGCATTAAAGGCCGAGCGCTTGATACGTCCGACTCCGTTGGAAACGACTACGACTTCATCCAGCTCGGTGACTGAAGGCTTCAAGATTACATTTTGTTTGCTACGTCCGTCTGCCAGAATTTCCACTTCTTTTTCTACCGTTTCAAACCCGATGGCAGAAACGGTCAGTATATATTTCCCGGCGGGTGCTTTCAGATGATACAAGCCTTTTTCGTTGGTTGTACAGCCATATTGCGTACCTTTCAGGTACACCGTGGCGAAGTCAATGACACTCTTGTCCGAAGAAAGAACTTTTCCAGATAGTAGTGAACGGCCTTGTGCAGAAAGAGATAAGACACAAGCACCCAATAATATAAAAAGTACACCCCACTTCAAATTTTCGCTTCCCCGCGAAAAAGATAAATTTCTCATTTACTGTAACTCGTATTTTTTGTTCAGGACTAATTTTCTGTGTGCAAAATTAAGGCGATTGTCCGGGTGGGGCAATCGCCAAATATGGGTAATTTAGACTATGTATAAATACCTATTTGTAGGTATTGTGTAGTTTGTCCTATGAAATGTAACGGGTTACGGTTAGAGAATTTGGACTGTTACAGGATATGGAAGTGCTTCAATGCCTGCATGATACCCTCTTCATCCACTGAGGTAGTGATATAATCGGCCGCAGCTTGTATGTGAGGAGCCGCGTTTCCCATGGCGATTCCCATACCTACATGTTTCAACATCGGAATGTCGTTGCCGCCATCACCGAAAGCCATGGTATCTTTCAGGTCAATGCCGTAATAAGCCAACATCTGATCGATACCGTGACTTTTACTGTTTCCCCGTGCAATGATGTCGGCAAAGAGCGGATGCCAGCGCATGGGTTCACAATGAGTCAGTACCTTTCCGAATATCTCTTCGTCTTTTTCTTCGGGGAAATATCCCATAATTTGCAGAATTTCTTTCTCTCTTGCAGTTTCTATGGGACGGATTTCCGGAATGTCAATTTGAATCAGACGGGCAATCTCTCTGACAGCCTCATCCTCATGTGTCAGGAACCAGGTATTGTCGTGTACAAAAACAAACGGCATTTCCGGATGGTCATGCTGGTACTGAATGAGTCGTTCAATGTCTTCTTGCGGCACACAACCCTTGTAAATGTCTTCATGATTTGCTGTGAAGCAATGTGCTCCGTTCAGCGTGACATAACCGTCGAAATCCAGGTCACCTACGGCATCCATCATCAATGTCTTTGGACGGCCGGTGGCAATGAATACCTTAATACCTTTTTCTCTCAAAAGTCGCAGGGCTTCGCGGGTAGACTCCGGCACGGTGTGAGTCTGGAAAGAAACTAATGTTCCATCAATATCAAAGAATATCGCTTTTACCATTTTTCGTGTATTAAAAGTCCGTGCAAAGATAGCGAATTTTTAGGAGAATTTTTTGGACCTATGTGGAATCTGCCAGATGATAAGTGGACTAATGAATATGATGATGAGGCGGAAACTCTAGTAAAATCTGTATAAAACTTTCCGGACTCTTTTACGTTTCGCATGGCGGAACCGTAGGTTTTCCGACGCGGAAACTTACGGTTCCCGATGCGGAAACATAGGTTTTGGGCAAGGGAAACATAGAAAATGTAATTTGGAATTCTTGATTGGGGTACTGTGTTTTTTTATCTGCAGGGAAGAGGAAAGGTTTGTTCTGAAGGAGAGTATTTATATAATTGTGATAAATTGTTTTGTTTCTGTGTGGTATTTATTACATTTGCCACTGAATATGATTAAATAATGTGTATTTGAAAGATTTTTCAGGTGTTTCCTGTGCAAAAGTGAGAGTGAATCATGGAAAACAAAACGTATCAGTATAAAAGAATCACGGTAAAGATAGGTAGTAACGTGCTGACCCGCCGTGACGGCACACTGGATATAACCCGCATGTCAGCATTGGTGGACCAGGTGGCCGAGTTGCATAAAGCAGGAGTGGAAATCGTACTGGTGTCTTCCGGAGCGGTAGCTTCAGGAAGAAGCGAGTTGAAACCCTTGCGGAAACTGGACAGTGTGGACCAGCGGCAACTTTTTTCGGCAGTGGGACAGGCTAAGTTGATAAACCGTTATTATGAACTGTTTCGTGAGCACGGCATTACCGTAGGTCAGGTACTCACGACTAAGGAGAGTTTTTCTACCCGTCGGCATTACCTGAACCAGCGTAATTGCATGAAGGTGATGTTGGAGAACGGGGTGATTCCTATCGTGAATGAAAATGATACGATTTCGGTGACCGAGCTGATGTTTACCGACAACGATGAACTATCGGGTATGATTGCTTCGATGATGGACATGCAGGCATTGATTATCCTTAGTAACATTGACGGCATTTACAACGGTTCACCTTCGCAGCCGGGTACTTCTGTGATACGTACGGTGGAGCGTGGAAAGGATTTGTCGGATTACATTCAGACGGAAAAGTCCGGATTCGGACGGGGAGGGATGCTTACCAAAAGCACCATTGCCCGTAAGGTGGCCGATGAAGGTATTGCCGTGATTATCGCCAATGGCAAGAAAGAGAACATCCTGTCGGATTTGTTGTGTCATCCGGATACGACAGTCTGTACCCGTTTCCTTCCAGCTATGGAGGGAGTGTCGAGTATGAAGAAGTGGATTGCGCACAGTGAAGGCTTTGCCAAAGGGGAACTTCATCTGAACCGTCAGGCAGTAGAGGCCGTCAAAGGAGTGAAGGCTACCAGCATCCTTCCGGTGGGAGTGACGCGGGTTGTGGGAGATTTTGAGAAAGATGACCTCGTGCGCGTGATGGACGAGCAAGGACGGCAGATTGGAGTAGGCCGTGTATCAGCCGACTCGGCAGAAGCACTTTCCATGGTGGGACAGCACGGGCAGAAACCGCTGGTACATTACGATTATCTGTATTTGGAATAAACCGGGATGGCTTACTCCATCGGTACGGTGCGTTGTTCTGCCACGGATTGTATGGACAGAGGGGTAACCGAAGTCCAAAGAGCCAGGTCGTGTATATCGGCCGGGTAAGGTATCTCCTGTTTCATTTCGGCTTCTAATGCTTTGAGCATGATGTAGTCCATTCCCTCATGGTGCGTGTCGATGCGCAGTGCTTCTTCTCCCCATTGTTGCCAATAGAGGTGTTCGTATTTTTGCAGGTAAGCGGTATCTGTCTCCCATGTTTCGTGCGGACTTTTTCCTTCCAGGTAAATGCGTCGCTGTTCTCCCTGCCAGATTCCTTTGGTGCCTTGTATTTCGAAGTCCAGGCTTCTGGGGCGGGGAAGAGTGGTGTCGTGAGTCAAAGAAACCAAGGTTCCGGAAGCTGTCTCCAGTTGGGTGACGGTTACGTCTCCCTGCGTGACAGGCACGTGAGGATTTCCTCCTAATTCACGGATACGCTGGTATAGGCCTGCGGGTTTGGAAGAAAAGGTGGTCAGGCGTACAAAACGGTCTTTGCGGGGAATGCCGGCGATGAGGCAGAGAGGAGCCAGTCCGTGAGTAGGATAAAGGTCGCCATTTTCCTGCTGGTAGAATTTGCTTCGCCAGATGCTTTCTGTCTTTTTCCGGTTGCCTAGACGGCCATGGTCATCGAGCAAGAGGCTGCGCAGGTCGTGGCGGTATCCGCCTCGCATGTATACAATTTCTCCCATCTCGCCGCTTTCTACCAGACGGTACAATGCTAACACCTCTCTCCGGAAAAGGACATTTTCCATCGGAAACACTTTTCTTCCGGTGCTTTCGGCTGCCTGTATCAGGGGCTTGTATTCGTTCAGGCACAGTCCTCCTTTTATTTCCAGTGCTACGTGGCACCCTTTTTGAATGCAGTATAGGGCATGTGTGACATGAAGCAGCCACGGAGAGGCAATGAAAACTAGTTGCGGTGCCTGTTCCTTGATCATTCGCCGGTAATCTTCTCCTCCCCGGTTGTAGCAGGGCACTCCGTAGTCTTCTTCCCGCGCTTCAGTCGGCAATGGCTGTGACGTGGTAACCGGAAATATGACGGATGAGCGAGAGCAGTTGTTTTCCGCGGTAGCCCATACCGATAAAAGCGATATGCAGTATGTCGTTATTCATCTTTATAATCCGTAATCCATATTTTCTTTTGCTCGTGATTGATTCTGTAGCGGATTCCCGGACTCAGAAATTTGAGTGTGGAGAGGAACTCGTCTAGACTTTCGTCACGCAGCGTTGCTTTGTATTTGAGTTTTTTGGCGGAAGATGAAAGAAGAAACTGGTAACCGTAGTGCCGGTAAAGTTCTCCTCGCTTATCTTCTAGTGTATGGCCGTCAAAGATAACTGTTTTTTCGCGCCATGCATAGACGGAACCTACAGGAATTTGTATCTTTTGAAAAGTACTGTCCTTGGGCTGACATAAAAAACTTTCTCCTGGAGAGAGTATGGTCTTTTGTGAAGTAAAGTCGGGAGATATTTCTACTTTTCCCTTGAGCAAGGTGACCCGGCTCTGTTCTTCGTTTGTGTAAGCCGAGACGTCGAAGTTGGTTCCCAGCACTTTAATTTTATAGTGAGCGGTGTGTACGTAGAAGGGTTTTCCATTTTGAGATTTTACGTCGAAGATGGCTTCACCATGTAAGGTGACGTTTCGTTCCTTTTTCCAGTTGCCGGTCGTATAGGAAAGGGTTGAACAGGCATTCAGCCAGACACTGGAGCCGTCGGGCAGTTTTACTTTAGCCTGTTGTCCGGTTTCTGTTTCTACGATGACTGGGTAGGATTCTGTCTGAGGCGTGAATAATCTTTCCGCTTGCCATCCGATAACCAGGCAAAGGAGAATGGAGCCGCATAAAGCCGTGTTGTCCGGATACTCCGTCTGCGGGTAGTCTGTGGGCTGATGCCTGTCCGGTCTGCGAATTTTTTCCATTCATTCTGAGTATCAGCTTCCAGTTTTTCTTTTTCATATTCTTGGTGGAGCCAGGCTTCTTTCAGAGAAAACCATGCTTGCTGGTTTTCCTTGCTTTCGCATAACCATTCATAAAGCTGCCGGGTTTCTTCCTCTGTCAGCTGGTGGTGCATATATTTTTGAAAGTCAATTTTCTTCATCATGAGATATCGGATTTTAAAAGGTTAGAAAAGTAAAGGAAGAAAGTGTGTCAGCGAGGCTCTTATTACCTTCAGCCCACGGTACAAATGGTTTTCTACCGTCCGGATGGATAAATTGAGTTCTTCGGCTATTTCGCTGCTCTTCATTCCTTGTCGGTGGTTCATCTGTACAACCAGACGGCATTGCTGAGGCAGTTGCTCCAGAGCCTTCTGGAAATTTTCATCGAGTTCCTTAAAATAAAGGTCTTCCAGCACGTTCTTTTCCTTAGTATAATATGAAAGTTCCAGTTCTTTTAATTTGGTGTCTGTCAGGTTGGAGAAATTGTTTTGTAAGGCATTTCTTCTTATTTGTTTCAGGCATTGAGTTTTCAGAATCTGAAACAGGTAGGAGCATAAGTCTCCGGACTTTCAATACGGTTCCGATATTCCCAGAAAAGAATGAAACTTTCCTGTGTCACGTCTTTTGCCTCGTCTTCGTCTCCTAATATCTTTTTACAGAAGACATAGGCTCTTGGGTGGTATTTTTTGTAGAACCACTCAAACGATGCCAGATTTCCTTGTTTGATATCAGAATAAATTGCATGTGCTTCCATAATGCTGTTCTTTACAGAGAGTAAAGTGAGTAAGTTGTAATAAGGTCTTGTTTGTGGAATAAGGAAAAAGGATGGTTCAAAGATAATGTTTTATCTTGTACAGACCAATAGTAAATGTTTTTTTTATGATGGTTCTATTTACGGTTCTTTCCTTGAAATATCAAATAATGTATAATCTGGCCTTCTCCTACCGGTTTCAGGAAAGCTTGTTTTATTCCCTCGAAAAAACGTCTAGGCGTTTCATCCTGCATGTCGAAGCGTATTTCTCTGCACGCCGAAGCATTTTATTTCAACTGTTTTATTAATAAATGTTTAAAAACCGGATGCCGTATGAGTAAATATTCCAGTTCTTTTTCTTTGTTTTAAACAAAGGACGTCCTGGGATTGAGGAAAAAGGAACTCTTCTGAAAGATCAGTAATGCCGCTGGGATTGAAAAGCATCATTAAATATGGTATTATTAATTCGCAGAAAACGAAGTAATGGAGGGACATAAAATGATTGTTCTGAATCTGGAATTAAAAGGTATTTACGGGTTTGATGATTTTCATATTAATTTCAGTTATCCTAAAAAGATTGTTAATTCGATCATTGAGCATGAACATCTAAAAGGACGGGAAAGGTTCCGATATAAGAAAGCAGTAATCCTTATGGGAGCAAACGCAACTGGAAAAACCAGTCTTGGGAAAGCATTACTCCGTATATTTGGATATATATCTGACGGAAATCCATCCCGCTTTTTGATATGGCTGCGGATAACAACGGATATTTCTGTATAGATTTGTGAATGGGGATTATCGTTTACAGAGACTGGCAGTTCGTATTGATGCGTTAAATGAGGATATTGATATCCGATATCAGACTGCAGATATAGATACAATGGATTCGTATGAGAAATGTGTAAAAAAACTTAAGGATCAAACAGTGGAGGCAACATCAAAGCCTCTGAAAAAGCTGGTGGGTAATATACAATATCGTTTTTGCGTACCTGAAATAGAGAAATCATTAAAACTTACGGGCGCAAATAAAAAGGTTTTACTAAAAACATTACATGACCGTAATTGGAACGCTTGATCCTACACTGCAGGA
>ENA-OQHA01000016-OQHA01000016.1-human-gut-metagenome-genome-assembly--contig:-NODE-16-length-82992-cov-6.683642_pt1 | contig 82992 bp, 71 predicted proteins | sample MGYA00242558_ERZ504707 | MGnify/ENA primary metagenome ERZ504707 (study PRJEB26092, sample SAMD00036197) | human gut metagenome | host: Homo sapiens | study: EMG produced TPA metagenomics assembly of... | reverse complement strand
TTCTTTGAAGGTTACGCAACGCGCAGAAGGATAATGCAGTAGATAACTAACTAAATCGTAACCTATTACTATCAAGAGCAATTAACCTACGCTCATTTCCAATAAATTACACTCTTTTCGTAACTTCAGATGGCAAAGATACGGCTTTTCATGACGTCACAAAGTTTTTAAAAGATAAATCCATCATCCAACCGACGAAAACCGTTGTTTTTACGACAAATTATTATATAAAAAGCACTTCATACTGAAACTTTTACATAAATACCCGCTTTTATCCATAATAAAACATTATCTTTGTACGCTTTTTTAGATGAAATAATATTAAATCAATTTTTATGATCAATCCTATTGTTAAGACGATCGAGCTGAATGATGGAAGAACCATCACACTCGAAACGGGAAAGCTGGCAAAACAGGCAGATGGTGCTGTTATGCTACGCATGGGTAACACCATGTTGCTGGCTACTGTTTGTGCAGCAAAAGATGCAGTTCCCGGTACAGATTTTATGCCTCTCCAGGTAGAGTACAGAGAAAAATACTCCGCATTCGGACGTTTCCCCGGTGGCTTTACCAAACGTGAAGGAAAGGCTTCAGATTACGAAATCCTCACTTGCCGTCTGGTAGACCGCGCATTGCGCCCTCTGTTCCCGGACAATTATCATGCTGAAGTTTACGTAAATATCATACTTTATTCTGCTGATGGCGTAGATATGCCGGATGCACTGGCTGGTCTGGCTGCTTCTGCCGCACTGGCTGTTTCTGACATTCCGTTCGGAGGTCCGATTTCTGAAGTACGTGTAGCACGTATCGACGGTCAGTTTGTCATCAACCCGACATTCGAAGCACTAGAACGTGCTGACATGGACATCATGGTTGCCGCTACTTATGAAAACATCATGATGGTGGAAGGCGAAATGAAGGAAGTTTCAGAACAAGACTTGCTGGAAGCCATGAAGTTTGCTCACGAAGCAATCAAGGTTCACTGCAAAGCTCAGATGGAACTGATGGAAGAAGTCGGCAAGACTGTAAAACGTGAATACTGTCACGAAGAAAATGACGAAGACCTGCGCAAGGCTGTACACGATGCTTGCTACGAAAAAGCATACGCCATTGCAAAATCAGGCAACAAGAACAAACACGAAAGAGGAGATGCTTTTGATGCTGTTTGCGAAGAATTCAAGGCTCAGTTCTCTGAAGAAGAACTGGAAGAAAAGGGTCCGATGATTGACCGCTACTATCACGACGTAGAAAAAGAAGCAATGCGTCGTTGTATCCTTGATGAAGGCAAACGTCTGGACGGTCGTGCTACTACAGAAATCCGTCCTATCTGGTGCGAAACCAGTCCGCTGCCAGGTCCTCACGGTTCTTCTATCTTTACTCGTGGTGAAACTCAGTCTCTGAGTACTGTTACACTGGGTACAAAGATGGACGAAAAGATTGTAGACGATGTACTCGACCAGCACAAAGAACGCTTCCTGCTTCACTACAACTTCCCTCCTTTCTCTACAGGAGAAGCAAAAGCACAGCGTGGCGTAGGCCGTCGTGAAATTGGTCACGGTCACCTGGCATGGCGTGCATTGAAAGGACAAATTCCTGCAGATTATCCTTACTGCGTACGCGTAGTTTCTGATATTCTTGAATCTAACGGTTCTTCTTCTATGGCTACAGTTTGTGCCGGAACATTGGCTTTGATGGATGCAGGTGTACCTATCAAGAAGCCGGTTTCAGGTATTGCGATGGGATTGATCAAGAATGCCGGCGAAGATAAATACGCTGTATTGTCAGATATTTTGGGAGACGAAGACCACCTGGGTGACATGGACTTCAAGGTTACAGGTACACGCGACGGTATCACAGCCACTCAGATGGATATCAAGTGTGACGGTCTGACTTACGATATTCTGGAAAAAGCATTGATGCAGGCTAAACAAGGACGTGAATACATCCTCGGCAAACTGACTGAATGCATTGCAGAACCTCGTGCAGAACTCAAGCCTCATGCTCCACGCATTGAAACTCTGACTATTCCGAAAGAATTCATCGGAGCTGTAATCGGCCCGGGCGGAAAGATTATCCAGGGTATGCAGGAAGAAACCGGTGCTACTATCACTATTGAAGAAGTAGACGGTGCAGGCCGCATCGAAATTGCAGGAACAAACAAGAAATGCATCGACGATGCAATGCGTATGATCAAGGCTATCGTAGCTGTTCCTGAAGTAGGTGAAGTATACACTGGTAAGGTTCGTTCTATCATGCCTTACGGTGCATTCGTAGAATTCCTGCCGGGAAAAGACGGATTGTTGCACATCTCTGAAATCGACTGGAAACGCTTTGAAACAATCGAAGAAACCGGATTGAAAGAAGGTGATGAAATTGAAGTGAAGTTGCTGGACATCGACCCGAAAACTGGTAAGTTCAAGTTGTCACACAAGGTATTGCTTCCGAAACCGGAAGGAATGACTGAAAATCATCCGAAGCGCGAACGTCGTCCGCAGAACAACCACAAGGATAAAGAATAATCTACTTATATATCCTTTAACCCCAAAGGCTGCCCTCACCGGCAGCCTTTTTTATTTGATACCACCACACACAAAAAGACATTTTTAACATCCCTCCTGAACCATTCTGTTTTTATTTTCGTACTTTTGGGTAAATGAACTTTAAATAGCTATATTATGAACGCAAATCCTGTATTCAGTTTGCACATCCCGACAAAATTTTGTTCGGATGCGGAGAGTTAAGAAAGTTGGCGACAGAAAAGTTACCCGGCAAGAAAGCCCTGATTGTCATCTCTCAGGAACCTCCATGAAGAAATACGGCTACCTAGACAAAGTCGTTGAACTGTTGCAAGAAAACAATACAGAATCTATTGTCTATGACAAGATTCTGCCCAACCCGATTAAATCTCACGTAATGGAAGCTGCATCTGTCTGTCGTGAACAGAAATGCGATTTCATCGTTGGACTTGGCGGAGGAAGCAGCATTGACTCTGCGAAAGCCATTGCGTCATGGCCTGCAACGACGGAGATTACTGGGATTACATCCCGGCAGGCAGCGGAAAAGGACGTCCTGTAACCAAGGCACTGCCCGTAATTGCCATTCCTACCACTGCAGGAACAGGTACGGAAGCTGACCCGTGGAGCGTGATTACCAATGAAGAAGCAAAAGAAAAAATCGGCTTCGGAAGCACACTGACTTTCCCTGTACTTTCTATTATCGATCCGGAATTGATGGTTTCCATCCCTCCGCATCTTACAGCTTATCAGGGATTTGATGCCTTCTTCCATGCAGCCGAAGGTTTCTTAGCAAACTGCGCCACTCCTATCAGCGACTTGTATGCCCTTGAAGCCATTCGTTTATTGTACAAATACCTTCCGGTAGCTGTAAAAGACGGACGTAACCTCAAGGCACGCGCCAAAGTAGCATGGGCCAGCACATTGGCCGGACTAGTAGAAGCCACTTCCTGCTGCATTTCCGAGCACTCAATGGAACATGCCATGAGTGCCTTCCATCCAGAACTGCCGCACGGATCCGGACTGATTGCCATCAGCGAAGCATATTTCGAAACATTCCGTAACGACTGCATGAAACGTTACATGAAAATGGCCGAAATCATGACTCAGCAGAAGAGTAACCGTCCCAGCGATTTTATTGATGCACTGGTACGCATGCAGAAAGAATGCAACGTATACCAATTGAAGCTGAGCGACTGGGGAGTGAAAGAAGAAGAACTCCCTCTCATGGTACAAAATGCACGCGACACCATGGGTTCATTGTTTACCCTCGACCCGCGTCCGTTGACCGACGAAGAAGTGTTACAGATTTATCAGAAATCTTTCCGATAAATACCGGAGTCAGATACAAAAAAGGAGGAATGTTTGTTCCTCCTTTTTTTGTATCTCAGTTTTAAAACTTTTAAACCTGTGCCATAGCCTGTTCCAGGTCGGCAATAATATCGTTGACATTTTCAATACCGACAGACAAGCGAATCAAATCAGGGGCCACACCCGCTTCAATCAGCTGTTCATCTGTCAACTGACGATGTGTATGGCTGGCCGGATGCAACACACAAGTACGTGCATCTGCCACGTGAGTCACAATACAAGCCAGCTTCAGACTATCCATAAATTTGATAGCCTCTTCACGAGTTCCTTCCAAGCCGAAAGCAATCACGCCACAAGAACCGTTAGGCATATATTTCTGAGCCAGTTCATAATACTTGTTGCTCTTCAATCCGCAATAGTTTACCCATTTCACTTTCGGATTTGCTTCCAGCCATTCCGCTATTTTCTGCGCATTTTCACAGTGACGCGGTACACGCAAATGCAATGTTTCCAGTCCCAGGTTCAACAGGAACGCATTCTCCGGTGACTGTATAGAACCCAAATCGCGCATCAGCTGAGCAGTAGCCTTCGTCATATAAGCCATCTTTCCAAAAGCTTTTGTGTAAGTAAGTCCATGATAAGACTCATCGGGCTGCGTCAATCCCGGGAATTTGTCGGCATGTGCATCCCAGTCAAAATTACCGCTATCTACAATGGCACCTCCCACACAAGTAGCATGTCCATCCATGTATTTCGTAGTAGAATGTGTCACGATATCTGCTCCCCATTCAAAAGGACGGCAGTTAATCGGAGTAGCAAAAGTATTATCCACAATCAAAGGCACTCCGTGTTTATGGGCAATACGGGCAGATTTCTCAATATCGATCACATTGATACCCGGATTAGAGATTGTTTCTCCGAACAAACATTTGGTATTCGGACGGAAAGCCTTTTCTATTTCTTCTTCCGGAGCATCTGCATCAATAAAGGTACACTCAATACCCAGTTTCTTCATCGTTACAGCGAACAGATTGAATGTACCTCCATAAATGGTAGACGAGCAGACAAAATGGTCGCCTGCCTCGCAAATATTAAATACGGCATAGAAGTTAGCTGCCTGACCCGATGAAGTCAGCATAGCTCCTACCCCTCCTTCCAATGCCGCAATCTTGGCAGCTACGGCATCATTCGTCGGGTTCTGCAAGCGAGTATAAAAATAGCCGCTGTCTTCCAAATCAAAAAGACGAGCCATCTGTTCACTGGTATCATACTTAAACGTTGTACTTTGATAAATAGGCAATACACGAGGTTCTCCTTTTTTCGGAGTCCATCCAGCCTGTACACAAAGTGTCTCTTTGTTGAATTTCTGTTCCATCTTATATAATATTATTTATCTACAAATCATTCTGACGGACAAAAGTAAGAAATATTCCACCATTGATAGCAGATTTATGAAAAAAAGATGTACATTTGGCGAAAACTTAAAAGCATTACTATGAACGCAGAATTCCAATTCAAGCACGAAATCCCAGTACAAATCCGTTTCAGCGATGTAGACCAGTACGGTCACATGAATAATTCCGTGTATTTTTCGTTGTACGACCTGGCTAAAACATCCTATTTCCGCGATGTGTTTGGGGAAGAAGAACGCGACAAATTCAATGTGGTAGTAGTCAATATCAATGCAGACTTTTTAGCACCTGTATTCTTTTCTGACGAACTCATGATTGAAACGACTGTGATCCACCTCGGGCATAAGAGTTTAACCATGCTACAACGAGCCTTCAATAAGGCCAGCGGTGTATTGAAGTGCCAGTGCCGTACCGTATTGGTGGGATATGATATACTGACCAAAGAACCCATGGAAATTCCGATGGCATATAAACAAGCTATCTGTGATTATGAAGGAAAAACATTAAGCGAACTATCCCAGCCTATTCAATAAATCCTGCCCTTAGGGCAGGATTTTTTTATTTACTTAACCAATATTATTCCTCCATCCGGTTGGAGTACCACTTTCACCTCTACCGGATTCTTGATTTTCAGTTCCTCCAGCTGCGGCTGACGTTTCTTGTCGTCCAGATAATAGGAAACCGTTTCGCCTTTCTCCCACATCGGCAGGTTCAGGCTTAGTTTCAATGGTTCTTTCTGCGCATTTACACCCACTACATACCAGCGGTCGCCATGACGGCGGGCCAGTACACAGTATTTGCCGGGATAACCGTCAAGGAACACCGTTTCATCCCACGTAGTAGGTACCTGCTTCATAAAATCGATAGCCAGTGCCGGTGCATCTGTCAGGTTGTTCGGAGCCAGCGCAAAGTTCTGAATCGGGTTCTGATACAGCACTGCCGTAGCCAGCTGGAACACGTCCGTCGTCTTGCGGATGGTACCTCCGTCGTTCGTACGGTTGTGACGCTTGTTCAGCAGTGTACCGCCAAACTCCATACAGCCGATGGTATTGCGGATAAACGGATGTAGGCAGGCATTGTAAGCCTCCATGTCATCGAAGTGCTGGTTGAATATCAGGTTCTCAGAAGCAAGTACCGCCTCACTGCCCACATAGTTCGGATACATGCGTTCCCAACCGCGGGGAATGGTACAGCCATGGAAGATTATCATCAGGCCATATTCATTGGCATCGGTCAGAATGTCTTCGTATAAGCCCATCATCTGCTGCTTGTCACTGCCGAAGAAATCTACCTTCAGTCCCTTCACGCCGCACTTCTGCAACCATTTCATCTCTTTCTTGCGGGCTACCGAGTTGCTCATGCACTGCTTGGCATCCTGCGGAGCGTCGTTCCAGTAACCGTTGGAGTTGTACCACACGAATACATCCACGTTCTTCTGGTGAGCATACTTGAACAGCTCTTCCATGCGGTCGCGGCCGATGTTCTTTTCCCAGCCTCCGTCAATCAGCGTATATTCATACCCCATTTCACTGGCAAGGTCAATGAAACGAATCTGGTCATCGTAGTTGATGCTAGGGTCCTGCCACATAATCCAGCTCCACGTAGAACGGCCGAACTTGTATTCCTGCGAAGGCTCATACAGCGGTTCCACCACATCAAACGGAACGGTAGTCTCCACTATCGGCTTCAGTCCGCTGCCCACCGTAATCGTACGCCACGGAGTTGCACCCGGAAGGGCCAGTCCCGGAGTAGAAGAACCCAGACCGTTCATCTCGCCCGGATTTGGGAAAGCAATAGTGTAAAGACCATCTTTAGTAGCATCACTCAGATGAGAAGCACAATACAGGCTGCGCACACCTGTCTCCGATACCAGCGCCCAATTGTCACCCACATGAAACAGTGCCGGGAAAGTATAGCCTTCACCGTACTTGGAAGGAGTAGCCACCGGTTCATCGGTACATATTCCTCCTCGTAGCTCGGCTTGGTACGCATCCAGCCTATCATCGGGTCACTCTGTGGAGAAAGGAACGTGGTGGTAGACGAAGGAAAATCAAAGCCGGTCGCTTCCTTTTCAATTACCATACAGGCCGTTTCGCCATACTGAGGCATCTCGTAGCGGAAGGCAATGTCGTTATTACTCAACTGGAACACGATGTCCAGTTTCTTCTTCTCCGCATTTTCAAGGGTTACAGTCAGCTTATTGGCAGAATAGTTTACCGTAGAACACTTGATACGGTCCTGCGTGTACGTCTTTTCCACCTTGTCTGCCTGCTGACCGACAAAGCTCATCTGACGCTGAAGTCGCCAATATTGGATACAAAGCCGAGAGGAGAATTCTCCAAGACGGTTTTTCCGTCGTATTGTCACCGAATAGACAGGCTTGCCGTCCTGCAACTGAAAATCGAGTTTCAAACGAGAATCAGGGCCGGTGACTGCCGCCTGCTGGGCAAATGTCTGTACCACCCCTGCAAATAATAAAGAAAATAAAGTAAGCTGCTTCATAAACAGTTTATATCATAAAACAATAACCTATCTCAAACTAATATTCCAAATTAGGGAGCCGACAAAATCAGCCCCCTAATTTTATTTATTTTCCGTAAGCATAGACCTCAGACAATGAACAGTTCTGATCACGATAACTGCTAAGGATCCTGATTTTCACATACCGTCCTGTCGTCGGAATTATACCAAACACTTGCTTGTCAGTATTTTGCTTCATCGTGAAGCGTCCTACCGGTTCTCCCCAGTCATTTCCATCTGTACTAACATAGAACTCACCCGATCCAGTATCTGTAAATCCACCTCCACGCTGTACCATGGCAAACTGAGTAAACGTATAATTCTGTTTTGCATCCAATACAATCTCATACGGAAGTCCTCTTTGTCCACTACCGTTCTGCCAAATTGAATGCCAATATGTACCTAAATCTCCATCCAAGACTTTATTTGCTGCTCCATTAGAACCTTCACCAGTAGTTTCCTCCGAGTTTGCCGTACCTGTCCACCCCGTGCGGGCCAGTTCTTTCGCCATAACACGAATCTTAATTGGGTACACATTCATTGTAGCAGAAACCGCGAACTGAGAGACACTCTTTATTTTCACGGGCAACATATAATCACCAGGAATGGTAAATTTAGAGCCATCAATTGTCACATTCAACTTAGAAGTCGTTGTTCCTGCTGGAAGAGAAACTAATTCATCAAAAGAATAGCTACCTTCCGGCATCATCTGGAAAACAGTTCCATTTTCGTCATTATAATCCGCTATAAAGTCTGCACTTTCAATTTCTAATTCACATGACAAATCCCATTTGTTTTCCGTATCCAGTCCGATTTCTATTTCTTCCGTAATCGAAGGAACTTCCCCAAACAGAAACTCTTTCACTTCTTCGCTCTGAACAAAGAATCCCACATTCGGAGTCACCACACCTGTAATCTGAAGAAACAATTCATTCTTTGCTGCATTCACAGAGTCAGTCTGACTAGTCACTCTCAGCGGCAATACCCACTTTGCTTCTGGATTACTTTCAATCAGCGCTTTCACCTTGGTTGAGTTAACAGACACATTTACCGATTTTGAATGATCTTCAGATGTAAATACCAAGTCAGCAGTCTCCAAAGAAAAACTTTCTTCAGAAAGTACCTTATAGTTTACGGCTTCAGGATTACTATACAACTGATCCACTTCTTCCTGACTTAACACGTTTATCTGTGCATTCGCAGTCAGAGTAGGATCACTTCCTGTCTTAATCACCGACAAGGTATAAGTGTAATCCTCACCTGTATCATATAACGTCATTTCTTGTTTTCCACTATTATTTACATACAAAATTTTATGATATTCTTGTGGCACAAGATTTTCCAAGTCATACTTGGAGTTATTGCAGGCACTCAACAACATAAGACATCCTGCCAAATAAATTATATTCTTTCTCATCAGATTCATTTCTTAAAACATTAATAACCTGGAGCCTGTACTAACTGAGGATTGCTATACAGTTCATCCATTCCTTGTCTAGACCAAATCGGCATCAAGTAAAGACGGTTATCCCATTTAAAGGGCTGATCAATCAAGGTTGGCTGATTGAACTCTTCAAAACTAGGATTTTCAACTAATCCATTCAAACCGTATCTGACTCCAGCTTTCAACATAGTCGGAGCAATCATCCAGCGGCGCACATCATAATAGCGGAAGCCTTCTTCGTACAATTCCACAAAGCGCTCATTACGAACCCAGTCCATCAATGTCATATCACCAGTCAAATCTGCATCCGTCAATTCTTTCAAGCCCGCTCTTTCTCTTATCTCATTCAGGTTGGCAAGCGATTCCGTTGTATTATCCAATGCCGCATAGCATTCAGCTAAATTCAAATATAATTCAGCCATACGGATATAAGGACGTCGAGCCGCACGATGAGTTCTTGTTCCATTTGCCCCAAAACGGATGTTAGGATCAATGAATTTCTTAGACAGATATCCAGTTCCTGCACAGTTACGAGTATTACTCTGACTCCATCCATTCGTATTGGTATTCTTTAAATTCAACCAAAGAGAGTTTCCGTCATTAATTTTCTTCGCATATTCACATCCATCAAATGCAATCCAAGCATAAAAACGAGCTTCACGCTTTGCATTCAATTTTATGATATCATTCTTCACATCCTCTCCATCCAAACGGTCTGTAACCAATTCCGGACTTTGAACGGCATCATTAAAACGTTCATACCAACCAGATTCCGGATAGAAATTCGCATCCTGACTAGGCAATTTGCCATTTTCTGTATAGAAATGCTGCACTGCATACAAGGTAGGAGCCATTCCCGACCATCCACCGGCATATTGTCCATCGCTTTTCTTCACCACTCTACTCGGCAGACGAGAATCTGTAGCTTCTCCTCCATTATTCACATCAGAATCAATACGGTTTGCCCAAATCAATTCTTTGTTGCCCTGACCTTCATTAGCAGTCACCAGATACTGGAACATACGTACTCTTCTCTTGAAAAGGTCATTTTCCTCTGTCTCCGTTTCTTTTCCAGGTATATAAGGTAAGCCTAATCCATCATTTTCTGCTATCTGATCTGCAGCCTCTATACTGAACAGCTCATAACCAGCCGCTTTTGCAGCAGCCAATGCCTCCTGCGCAGCTGTCAACGCCCGCTCCCACTTACTACGGTCATAAGTAGTGCTTACCAGATCCATTCCATATCCAGGAGTTTCAAAATTTACATTCTTCCAGTTTGGATAAGGGAATGAACCGTTCCACAAAGGAGATGCCGCACACAGCAATACTCTTGCTTTCAAAGCCTTACAAATGGTAGAAGTAGCACGTCCCAAATCATCCGTTTCTCTGACAGCAGGCAAAATCGTTGCAGCCGTATCCAACTTCTGTACAATATAATCTACACAATAATCAAAGTGAGAACGACCCGGAATCTGGCTGTTCGTTATATTCGGGTCCACTTTTTCTGTGATAATCGGACAGGGGCCCATAGCCTGAAGAATCCGGAAATGATAATACGCCTCCAAGAACCAGCATTCAGCCTTGTATTCATCCTTATCCTCTTCAGTAACTCCCACAGGCTGAAGTTCATCTATTAAACTTAAAAAATGATGTACATATCCTATCCAGTTATACCCCGGTACCCAGAATCCGAAATCATCAAAATTCTTACCGTTTCCCCAAGTCATATAAGTAGAAGCAGAAACTGTTCCCCAAGCAATTTGCTGTTGAAAATCATTCCAAGCCTTCGGTGCTACAATTTCATCTGCAGACTGTTCAAAAGCATTGAAGTCATAAGGCTGACAACGAGGTACATAGCCATAACAGGTAAACAAAAAGTTTTCTACTGCATTTTGATCTTTCATGGTGTCCTCAAAATCGGCCTGTGCGGGAGGAATCACATCTAGATAATTACAGGCAGTCAACATACAGCAAGGTATTACTATCATCCGTGCTGTCTTATATATATTTTTTATCAAATTCATAGTTTCATGTATTATTCATTAAAATGTAAGTTGAACTCCCAAGTTAAAAGTACGTTGCAAAGGATAAGCATTCCAACTTAATTCTGGATCCCACAATTTAAACGGACTGAACACAGCCAGGTTGTCTCCACTCAGGTATACACGGCAATAAGGGAAACGATAACCAATTTCCAGTGTCTTAAAGCGCAAGAAATTTCCATTTCTTAACCAATACGAACTAGGCTGAGTATTATTAGAAACATCTGCTTCAGTAATACCTAAACGAGGATATTCTGCATTAGGATTCGGATTATCTACTGACCAGTGATCGTCTGCAATCCACTGCATCAAGTTTCTTTCCAGCGTTTCCACTGTGATACCATCACCACCACCGGCAAGGAATGGAGTGTATCCACTATTAATCATAATTTTACGTTTGGCAGAACCGTTAAAGAATACTCCAAAATCAAATTTCTTATATGATATATTCAAACCGAAACCGTATTGGATGCGAGGCACTCCATTGTAAGGAGAAAGCATCACCTGGTCTTCTGTCGTAATCTGTCCATCTCCGTTTATATCCCGATACTTGATATCTCCCGGCATAATGTTAGAGCCCAGCTGAGACTGGTCTGCCCATTGATCAATTTCCTCCTGGCTAGTGAATAATCCTTCTGCGACATACCCGGTAAGTGTATTCAGCGGCTTGCCTGTTTTAGTCTGCCAAGTATATGGATAGTTAGGTTCGTCTACATATTTATATTCGTTCTGGTTATAGGTAAAGTTTCCACGCAAATCAATAGACCAGTCCTTTCCAAACTGTTTAGACCAGTTCACACTCAATTCATATCCCTGATTCACTACTTCTCCAATATTACTCCAAGGCAATGATCCCCAGTAACCCAACATATAAGGCCAGGAAGCACGCGCCATCAAGATTCTGTCTCGCTTATCGTGGAAATAATCAAAGGTGATATTCAACTGGTTAAACAGTGACATATCAAAACCAATATCAAACTTCTTGACATGTTCCCATCCAGCATTCTGCACAGCCAATACATAAAAGGCAGGACCTTTTCTGTTTATCTCACTAGTAGGCAAACCAGTCCAGAAATCATGAGCACTTCCTATACTGATATTATTTTGATACAAGAAATGAGGAGCCCCTCCGTTAAACTCATCACTACCTACCAAACCATAAGAAGTTCTCACCTTCAAATGGCTAACATAGTTACTAATTGGTTCCCAGAACTTTTCTGAACTGACTACCCACCCCAAAGAAGCAGCCGGGAAGAATTCGAAACGCTCTCCTTTTGCCAAACGTTCAGAGCCATTGTAACCAAAGTTAAATTCCAGCAAGTACTTATTAGCAAAATCGTACGTCAAGCGTCCTGAATACCCCTGGTTTCTATTAGGTAACACATCATTTCTGTATTCACGCATCATGTACATCAACATGGCTGACAAGTTATGGTCGCCAAAACTACGCTTCCAGTCCAAACGTGCGTCAAAATAGAAGTCTGATCAGAATTACGGCTAATTCCCGACTGACTAAGATATTGATCACCTGTTTGTAACAATTGAAGTTCGTACTCATCGGTATCCGGTAAATAACTACCGTCTTTTACCTTATAATAATAAGGTTTGATAGAACGATTATAAGAAGACTCTGACCAGTTCTTGAAGTTCACCAAAGCTTTTAAACTCAATCCTTCCGTGATAAAGTCCAGTTTCTGATTTAAACTGATAGAAGTATTCAGTGTATTGTAGTTCGTTTCTTTAAATGAACCTAACATTTCTGCATAAGGGTTCTTTCCGAGTACATTTGGTTTTATTTCTGCATTACCGAAGCGAATAAAACCATCATCCCTTCCTGACTGGGGAAATAAGCAGGAAAAGCCACTGGATTCGCTCTCATTACAGTCTGGTACATATCCGACACACTGTAGTTAGGCCCCTGACGATTTCCAATCTGTGCCATCATACGAAGGTCAATCGTAGTCGTATTGGTTACCTTATAAGATATATTATTCTGGAAGTTATACTCCCAGTTATTGATGTTGGTATCATAATAATAATTCTTCGGTGCATCCAGCAAACCAGTATCATGATTGGCTTGCAAACTCATATAATATGTCACACGAGAACCACCACCTTGAAGATTAATATTGGCACGCTGATTGTAGTTTCCTTCCTTAAAAATCAAATCATACCAATCCACATTCGGGTATACATACGGATTCAATCCTTTTTCAGTATTCAGAATCTGTTCTTCCGTATATTTCGGATTCGTGATAGGAGTCAGACTTCTAGCCTGAGCCGCTTCATTGTAAGTACGCATAAAGGTCGGTCCGTCTGCAAATTCCACTACATTCATCGGACGGAAGTAAGATGCCTCCAAAGAAACATTTATCTTCGCTTTTGAGTTTTCCGTACCACTTTTTGTAGTAACCAGCATCACACCATTCGCACCTCGGTTACCGTAAATAGCCGTTGCCGAAGCATCTTTCAACAAAGAAAAACTTTCGATAGATTCTGCCGGAATACGGTTCAAGTCAGAGGATGAAATTTCCACTCCATCCAACAGAATCAATGGGGTAGAACGTCCTCCGAATGTATTGATACCACGGATATAAAATTCAGAAGAAGATCCAGGTTCTCCACTGCTTGTCATAGACATAATACCAGCTAACTTACCAGCCAAAGAACTAGTCAGCGAAGAAGAAGGAACCTTTAGAGTAGAACCTTTTACAGTAGCAATAGATCCAGTTACAGAAACTTTCTTCTGTGTTCCCTGTCCTACAACCACTACCTCAGCCAGCATTTCATTATCCGGTACAAGCTTCACATTTACAAGTCCCTGATCAGTAATATAAACTTCCTGTTTTTTATAACCTACATAACTAACCTCCAGGGTGCAACTTTTCCCAGAAAAAGTAAGTGAGAAGTTACCATCCAAGTCAGTAATAACACCATTAGTAGTGCCTTTTACAACTACATTGGCACCTATCACTGTCGAACCATCGGTAGCATCAGTTACTACACCAGAAATAGTACGCTGCTGTTTCACCGATTTAGCAGAGGCCTTACTTAAAATAATTTCTTTTCCATTTACTTTATATACAATTCCACTACCTTCAAATACTTCTGAAAGCACTTCCTCAATATCCCCGTTGAGATTATAGTTTTTCTTAGCACTTCCTTCCAAATCACTGGATTTATAAAAGAAAGAATAATCAGTGGTTTCTTCTATTTCTCTTACCACTTCCAACAAAGACATTGAATTTCCCCGTAAAGGAATCTGCCCGGTAAAAGGTGCAGACCAAGCATCCGACGAAGGATACAACAAGAGCGAAAGAATCAAACTCCTACAAAACAAACTTCTCTTTTTCATTTTTCATGTGTTTAATTTATAGTTAACCATCATTCAAGAATTAGGTTTTGTAATAAATACACTTATCATGAAAAAAAGACTACATGGGTAATAAGATTTTTTTCTAAAAATATTTTTATCTGTAGAAATAAAAAATCCCCGTGAGACTTACAAACACAAAGTTTCACGGGGAATATACATCTATTATATATCAGCAATAAATTCTATTTCATCAACAAATAATGGGAACCATTTTTCTTATAAGTCAGTTGTGAAGAAAAACATATTTTTTCTATCACAGCTTCCATGCTTTCATCATTTCGTATAGTACCAGTCAGCAATAAGCCATGATTTACAGCTTTATCCAATTCTACCTCTACCCGATATTTTTTTCTGATAAAATCCATCAAATTATCAAGTCGGATATCCGTAAAACGATAATTTCCATCTACCCATTGTATGTTTTCTGGAAAATTCTCGACCAAAGTAGAACCGGTATGTACATCATATACTAAACGTTGAGAAGGTGCCATACTAATTAATGACTGGTTTTTACCAACAAAATCAATGGCTCCCTCATATAAGGCTATAATTGAAGTATCTAACGTAGGTTGATTTACAGAAAAGACTGTACCTTTAACCTCTATACAAGCTGTATTGATATAGACCTTGAAATCTGTATTGGCTTTCTTTTTACTTCGAAGACAGAACTTCCTGTCAGCCAAACTTCACGTTTACTCAGGAAGTCTGAAGAAATTCGTATCTTACTCTCTGGTTCCAACCAAACAGTTGAACTATCTGGCAATATATACATACGGCTTCTACATAAGAATGCTCTATATAAGCCACACTCTTTATTTCATGTTTTTCAGGTATCTTATATCCCCAATAAAGCATAACCCCTACTAATGCTGCAGCAACCGCCCATCCTGCCCGCAAAATATAACGACGAGGAGAGAATATTTTTCTATCTACCCTTTTCCAAGTCTTTTCTTTAAGTTCCAGATTCTCATCCACCTGTTCACTTTTTACTTTTTCCCATTCCTTGTGTAACTGTTCCACAAAAGGTTTCCAATTTCCCAAATCTTCTGTTTTATGTTTTTTCTGGTTCATGCACCTAAACTTATTTTATTTACTATAAATACACGCCATAAAAAGAATTGACTACAAAGCTATATCACTTTATTGTTATTTTTTACATTCGTATTCATTTTATTCAAAAGATTTTCAATAATAAGATTATTTATCTACATTTGCACACATAGAATATTTAAAGAACGCTAATAATTTTTTTCGACCTCGCAGTATGATTAATACTATCCGTCAAATTAAACAAGGGAATTCCAAGGCCTTTAAAGCAATTTTTGACCGATATTGGAACATCGTATATCGTTTTACAGGCCTGTATCTCATGGATAACTACGAGAAGGAAGAAATTACACAGCAAGTATTTATTAAACTTTGGGAAAAGCGCGAACTGCTGGACGAAGAAAAAGATTTAGACGGGTTACTTTTCATTATCACAAGAAATTTGATATTCAACCATATCCGCAAATCTATCAATGAAGAAAAACTAGCTGAGACATTACAGCTGGCAACAGAAGCCTCAAATGAAATTGAACAAGGAATAGAAGCTGAAGATTTAAAAAAGTACATAGACAAACTTGTTCACATGCTTCCTGAACGGCAACGAACCGCATTCATTTTAAGTAAAAAAAGAGGATTAAAGGTAAAAGAGATTGCAGAAGAAATGCATATCTCCGAAAAGGAGTTGCCAGAAACCTGTATCTGGCAACAAAATTCCTAAAAAAACATATCTTGTTCTTCTGGCTCGCATATTCTGTATTCTCGCATTCTAATTTTTCCTTTCAATCATTGGAAGACATCTCTCTAAGGTTCTGGAGTACTATTCCTGAATGCCGTTTAAAGAATTTGCTGAATGAGGCTTGATTGACAAGCTTAGTATTACCCTAATTATTGAATACTTAATTATCAACCATATCCGCAAAAAGCAAAAAGCCGGACAGATACACGAAGTATCCTTCCGGCTTTCACTTTTTCCGTCTTATCAGACAATATTTACAATTAATTCTGCATTCTATTATTCTTCCGTATTCTCTTCCATCTTCCGTTTCACAAACTTGATTTTCAAGTTGGCCTCTTTCTGCTCTTTCTTGATTTCTTCGATGGCAGACAACACACGTGCCAGCTCACTCAGTTCTGCGACTGCCTTCACGTCATTCGGATGCATCACTGTCTTATAATTCCGGTCGCCGATAAATTCCAGACGGATGTTTTTCTTATCACGATTGGCTACCAGAAATGCAATCACCCCTCCATCATTACCCAGTTTATAGTCGGCTTTTTCTACCGGACGTCCTAAATCTGTAGTTTCATAACTATCTATTGACGTAGGAGTTTCCGCAAAAGTATCATCCACAGAAACCTTTACAGCCGTATGATGAATACTCCCTCCCGCACAATAAATAGAGGTCAGCGACATCTCGCCTAATTCGCTCACCTGTGCACGCAAGAACGAACGGCCGATGTTTTTTTCGACCACCTGAGTGGGATAGAAATAATTTCCTACTTCCTGATAGGCCGTGTCCTTCTCCAGGACAAACTTTCCCTTGATGGAGTCAAGCGCAGCCTGCTTCACCGTCATCATGCTGTCCAGATAAGCCAAAGTCTTGGTCTGTTCTGCCAGGTCAATCTGCTGCATCAGTTTGATACCCGCCTTGCGCACTTCAAATGCCTTGGGATACAGGGTACGAATACTATCTATCTGCAATTTAGCCAGACTGTACTCACCTGCCGCATACGCAGCTTCCGCACGCTGAAACAACTGTCCAGCCTGCTTCTCACCGTTCTGGCAAGCAGAAAGTGCCAGTGCCATCGGAACGAGCAATAATCCTATCTTTTTCATACGTTTATCTATCATTCTATGCAGGCAAAAATACAACTATTTTCGGAACTCCTCCGCACATTCCTGCTTTTTTCCACGCATTTTCTATGTTTCCCTCACCGGAAACCTACGTTTTGCGGAAGGGAAACCTACGTTTCGGCCTTGAGAAACATAGGGTTCGCACAAGCGAAACGTAAAACATGCAGAAAGGTTTGTTTCTTAACAGCCTGATGTTTCCTCAATGTCTTTCCACAACCAGAAAAACGAATGCAAGATTTCAAGCAAGCGGCAAAAAATGGACAAAGGGATTTTTTTGTAACTTTGCGGCAAATTGAAAAAATGCATACAATGGAACTGAAAGAACACTTCGCTGGCAGAATTTTTAGTCTGATATCAGAAACGGCCGATGAGCTGGGACTGGAATGCTATGTCGTAGGTGGATATGTAAGAGATATTTTCCTGAACAGACCTTCCAAGGACATAGATGTAGTGGTGGTAGGAAGCGGAATTGAAATGGCTCAGGCTTTCGGAAAGAAGCTGGGACGAGGTGCGCATGTATCTGTTTTCAAGAACTTCGGTACGGCACAAGTCAAGTTCAAGGATACGGAAGTGGAGTTTGTGGGTGCACGCAAGGAGTCGTATAGCCACGACAGCCGCAAGCCGATAGTGGAAGATGGCACGCTGGAAGACGACCAGAACCGCAGAGACTTCACCATCAATGCCATGGCAGTCTGCCTGAACAAGGCACGCTTCGGAGAACTGGTAGACCCTTTCGACGGTCTGGATGACCTGAAGGAACGTACCATCGTACTCCGCTTGATCCGGACATCACGTTCAGCGACGACCCGCTGCGCATGATGCGCTGCATACGGTTTGCCACGCAATTGAATTTCTATATAGACGATGAAACGTTCGAAGCACTGGAGCGCAACAAGGAACGCATCAAGATTATTTCGCGCGAACGTATCGCCGACGAACTGAACAAGATTTTGCTGTCACCTGTGCCTTCAAAGGGCTTTATTGATCTGGACCGCTGCGGACTGCTGGAACTGATTTTCCCGGAACTGGTGGCACTGCAGGGAGTGGAAGTGCGCAACGGACGCGGTCACAAAGACAATTTCTACCACACGCTTGAAGTGGTGGATAATATTTCACGCGTAAGTAATGACTTGTGGCTGCGCTGGGCTACCCTGCTGCACGATATTGGCAAACCGAGAACCAAACGCTGGGAACCTAAGGCGGGATGGACTTTCCATAACCACAATTTCATCGGTGAGAAAATGATTCCGGAAATCTTCCGCAAGATGAAACTTCCGATGAACGAGAAAATGAAGTACGTACAGAAACTCGTCGGTCTGCACATGCGTCCGATTGTAATTGCCGATGAAGAAGTGACCGACTCGGCCGTACGCCGCCTGCTCTTCGAAGCCGGTGATGATATCGACGACCTGATGATGCTTTGCGAAGCAGACATTACTTCCAAAAACGAAGCCCGCAAGCAACGCTTCCTGGATAATTTCAAGCTGGTGCGACAGAAGTTGAAAGATTTGGAAGAAAAAGACCGTATCCGGAACTTCCAACCGCCCGTAGACGGAGCCGAAATCATGCAGGTATTCAATTTGCAGCCTTGCCGTGAAATCGGAAGTCTGAAAAGCTCTATCAAGGATGCCATTCTGGATGGTGCCATCCCGAACGAGCACGATGCCGCCTTTGAATATATGCTGAAAAAGGCGGAACAGATGGGCTTGAAGCCTGTAAATCTGCCTGAAAAGAAATAACCTAACCTCATCTTCCGGAACTTCTGTCAGCCTATTCTGATGGAAATTCCGGAGAATTTTTTCTTCATACTTTTGGCGAGCAGATAAGCTATAAAAATATTTCAAGATTTTCAATATCAGGCAGGAATTATAAATTAGAGTTTTCCACTTTACTGCCCTACAGCATACTACAGCGCATATTTTATCATTAAAAGTTTCCTGAATTTAGAAACATCCGGAAAATCTCATTTTTTATTTTTCTCCCAAATCTCTATCTTTGTCCTGCTTTTCAAAAGGTAACCTAACCGTTTCAAAAGGGAATGCCGTGGAAATCGGCAACAGTACCTGCTGCTGTGATTCTTGCGTAAACCTGGACATGCATTGCAAGCCACTGTGAATCGAACTCATGGGAAGGCGTCTGTGGGGAAAGATCAGTCAGAAGACCTGCCCGGAAAAGCACAAGTATAATTTATGTTTTACCTCATTTAACTGAAAGAAATGAATTTGACAGAAATCCGCATCATCAAACGCGACGGAAAGCAGGAAAACTTTTCAGCCGCTAAAATCACCAACGCCATCGGAAAGGCTTTCGAAGCAACCGGTATTCCTCAGCAGAGAGAGGAACTGGACCTGATTACCCGGCAGGTGGTGTCACACTTCTCACAGCCAACCATCGGTGTGGAAGAAATTCAGGACCTCGTGGAAAACGAATTAATGAAGGTGCAGCCGGAAGTGGCCAAGAAATACATTATCTACCGTCAGTGGAGAAATACGGAAAGAGACCGGAAGACGCACATCAAGCATATCATGGATGGCATTGTGGCCATCGACAAGAATGATGTAAACCTGAGCAATGCCAACATGTCAAGCCATACACCGGCCGGACAGATGATGACTTTTGCTTCAGAAATCACCAAGGACTATACTTACAAATATCTTCTTCCGAAAAAATATGCAGAAGCACATCAGATGGGTGACATACACATCCACGACCTGGATTATTATCCCACAAAGACGACTACCTGCATACAGTATGACTTAGATGATTTGTTCGAACGCGGATTTCACACCAAGAACGGAAGCATCCGTACGCCGCAGTCCATCCAGAGTTACGCAACACTGGCTACCATCATTTTCCAGACGAACCAGAATGAACAGCACGGAGGACAGGCAATTCCGGCCTTCGACTTTTTCATGGCCAAGGGAGTGCTGAAAAGTTTCCAGAAAATCATGGCTACTCATTTAGGTTTGCTGCTCGACATCAAGGGACACACAACGGACGAGAAAGAAATCCTGAAAGGGATACGTGCCCATTTCCACAGCATCGCTCCTAACGAAGAAACAGAAAAGGCTTACCTGGATTCTTTGCAAGCGGCAGGTATCAACCTGACAGCAGACGAATTGAAGTATGTGCTCCGCAAAACGCTGGCACAAACCCGCAAAGATACACATCAGGCCATGGAGGGCTTCATCCACAACTTGAACACCATGCATTCCAGAGGGGGTAATCAGGTGGTATTCAGCTCCATCAATTACGGTACGGATACCTCGGCAGAAGGAAGAATGGTGATTCAGGAATTATTGAAGGCTACCATCGAAGGCTTGGGAAATCATGGAGAAGTTCCGGTCTTCCCTATCCAGATTTTTAAGGTAAAAGACGGAGTGAGCTATTCTGAAGCCGATTATCAACTGGCTATGAAAGATTTTGAAGCAGCTCTCTCAGGAGAAGTGAAGTTTGAATGCCCGAATTTCGACCTCTTCCTGCAAGCATGTCGTACGACGGCCAAAGCGTTGTTCCCCAACTTTATGTTCCTGGATACTCCGTTCAACAAACACGAGAAATGGAGTGCCGATGACCCGAAACGTTACCGTTACGAACTGGCGACCATGGGATGCCGCACACGCGTATTCGAGAACCTGAATGGAGAAAAGACTTCATTGGGAAGAGGTAACCTTTCATTCACGACCATGAACCTGCCTCGTCTGGCCATCGAAGCGCACCGGAAAGCAGAAAGTCTGACTAACGAGACTCCGGAAGGCAAGCTTCAGAAAGCAAAGGAATTTTTCCTCCAGTCAGTACACTCCATGGCTGAATTCATCGCAGAACAGTTGTATATCCGTTACCAGTACCAGCGTACCGCTCTTGCACGTCAGTTCCCGTTCATGATGGGCAATAATGTATGGAAAGGTGGAGGTACCCTTCATCCCAACGAAGAAGTAGGAGATGTGTTGAAACAAGGTACTTTAGGTATCGGTTTTATCGGAGGACACAATGCCATGATGCATTATACGGCCAAGGACATGGACACAACCAGCAGGCGTGGAACACACTTTACGAAGCTATTGAAGAGATGAACAAGGTGGCCGAAGACTATAAAAGGAAATACGGCTTGAATTATTCGGTACTGGCAACTCCCGCCGAAGGATTGTCAGGTAGATTTACCCGTATGGACAAACGGAAATATGGAATCATTGAAGGGGTAAACGACCGTGATTATTATGTCAACTCCTTCCATGTGGACGTAAAAGAACCGATTACTATTGTTGAGAAAATCAAGCGGGAGGCTCCTTTCCATGCGCTGACACGTGGCGGACACATCACCTACGTAGAGCTGGATGGCGAGGCGCAGAAAAACGTAAAGGCCATTGCGAAGATTGTAAAGGTGATGCACGACGAACAGATTGGATACGGTTCTATCAACCACCCGGTAGATACTTGTCACGATTGTGGCTACAAGGGAGTCATCTATAGCCGTTGTCCGGTGTGCAACAGTGAGAATATCCTGCGCATGCGCCGTATCACCGGTTACCTGACAGGCGACCTTAGCAGCTGGAACTCTGCCAAGAGAGCGGAAGAGCACGACCGTGTAAAGCATGCATAAGCCGAAAGGAAACGTACATGTTACATTATTTATATACATATCCTGAAACGATTGTCGACGGTGAGGGCATCCGGTATTCCATCTATCTGGCTGGATGTTCCCATCGTTGCAAGGGATGTCACAATCCGGAATCATGGAACCCGAAAGCTGGCAAACCTCTCACGCAGGAGGTGCTGGAGCAAATCATTCAGGAAATCAATGCCAATCCTCTGCTGGACGGAGTGACCTTTTCAGGCGGTGACCCTTTTTACAATCCGGAAGAGTTTCTGCCTGTCCTGAAAGAAGTCAGCCAGCGAACAGGCATGAATATCTGGTGTTACACTGGATATACGTACGAACAACTGAAAGAGGACCCTATCCGCCAGAAACTACTCCCCTACATCGACATACTCGTGGACGGCCCTTTTATCGAATCGCTCTACTCTCCTTTTCTGGACTTTTGCGGGAGCAGTAACCAGCGAATCCTTAAACTGAAATAGCAAAACATTGGTTCGTTAGCATATCCCCCATTAGTTAATAAATTCGTAACTAAAATCGAGGGATATATTTTATACCCGTTTCCCGTTTCGTTATATTGTTATCGCACACGGAGAAAAACGTTGTCGTACACGGTCACCGTTTCCGTGCACAAAGACTAAAAATAGCCCTTTTCTTGATTTATATCATGAAAACAACTATTTATTAAAAAAACATCTTGCAAGTTCTTGCTATCAATCAAAAAAGAATTACCTTTGCAATGTGGTTGTGAAACCAATAGGTAAAAAGAGAAAAACATTTAGGTATTAGAATACATAAGGTAAAAAAGTAATATTTATTTAAGGTATTAGCTAGACTATTTAAGGTATTAGGATTAAGGTATTTAGATTAGATTTAAGTTTAGGTATTAGATTTTAAAGGTAAAAGTTTTCAGGAATTAGGTTTGAGAAGGTATTGGGAATATCTTCAGGTAAAAGAAAGAAAAAGTAAGGATAACAGGAAACACAAAAAGTATGTAGATGAAAAGAACCTTAAATGGGGGTTCTTTAGGAAGGCAGCGGAGGTTCAGCAAACTCTCGCTTTTTTTGTATCCGTACGTAACCTCTAATCATTTGTAACTGACCAGATACAATTACGGCGGAACAGCCTACACCATCCCGCCGCTATCAATATGTAAGGTTATCTTATCGCTGAGGAATATCTACTGATGATTCTTTCTTCCCTTTCAAATGTTCTGAGAAGAAATCAACCATTCTCCAATAGAAATATTCATCCATATCGCCGAAACCATGACGCTGTCCTGGCAATGTCAGCATATCAAAACGCTTGTTGGCGCGAATCAGTGCATTAACCACGCGAATGGTATTTCCCGGATGCACGTTGTTGTCTATATCTCCATGTACCAACATCAAATGTCCTTTCAACTGCTTTACAATCTCTGGATTGGTGGCAATCTTATAGGCAAAAGTAGTGTCTCCCTTTTCTGAAACTTCTTCTTTTACCCCATGGTGTGTTTCACTCCACCAGCGGTTGTAGATACGGTTATCATGATTACCGGCACAAGAAACTGCAGCCTTGTAGAAATCAGGATACTGGCAGATTGCTGCTGTCGACATAAAGCCACCTCCCGAGTGTCCGTGGATTCCCACACGCGTAATATCAATAAAAGCATAACGGTCGGCAAGCTGCTCTACTGCTGCCTTATGGTCGGCCAACGGATAGTCCCGCATATTTCCATATCCGTAATTATGGTACCATTTGGAACGGCTGGGGTGGCCACCTCGCTGCCCCACCGTAATCACGATAAATCCGGCTTGTGCCAGACGGTCTGTCCGGACACTCATGCGTCGGAACGGATAATCCACTGCCTCTACCTGAGGTCCCGGATACACATAATCAATAATGGGATATACCTTGGTAGAATCAAAGTCAAAAGGTTTGTACATCACTCCATACAAATCAGTCACCCCATCGGCGGCTTTCACCTTGAAAGGTTCTGGGAATTTGTAACCGGCAGCTTTCAGAGAAGAAAAATCACTTTCCTGTATGGTCATCACCTTTTTCCCGTTATTGTCCAACAGGTCAGCACAAGGAACGGTATTGGCACGTGAATAATTATCGACAAAGAAACGGGCATCGTCATCCAGCTCTACATCATGGAAGAATTCACCATGCGTAAGCTGTTTCAGACCGCTCCCATCCACATTTACTTTATAAAAATGCTCGTAATAGGGATTTTCACCTGCTTCCCGGCCATTGGCCACAAAATAGACTGTCCGTGTAGCCTCATCTACTTTTACCACACGTTCCACATGCCAGGGACCTTCTGTGATACGATTTTTCAAGTTTCCTTTATCATCATATAAGTAAAGGTGTGCCCATCCGTCACGTTCGCTCCACTGAATAAACTCTTTTCCTCCCTTCAGCACATGAATAGGACGTGTTTCCTGGTAGGTGTTCATTCTTTCCTTTACTATAGGTACAATAGAATCAGCACCCAATGTATAAGTACATACATCAATACGATGTAGGTCACGACTGCTGCGTGTCAGGAAGAAACGGTTGTTATCCCCTTGCCAGATTCTTGGAATCAGTTCCATATCGCGCTGTTTCTGTTCAAAGGGTTTACCTTCCAAGTCAATCGACTGATTCTTCCACGCCGCTGTCTTGATTTCTTTCCGTGTACCTGCCTGCACATCGAACAAATACAGATGATATTCCGGCATACCTGTCTCTCCCGGCATCTCATATTTATAAGTTTCCAGAGTAGGACGTGGCTCTGCAATGGAGTTTATCACCCACAACGGTTTCACATTCCGCTGGTCCGCAATAATCGTAGCAAAATATTTGGAGTCCGGCGACCAGTATCCCCACACTTCCCGACGTTTTCCATTGCACAGCGTATCTGTGTTCAAGGTACTGTATGGAATACCATACCCAAAATCCGGTGTACCATCCGTTGTCAGACGGACCTCCACAATCGTACTATCTTTCTCATCCTTACGAGCCTTCTGGTAATCAGCGATGCTCATATAGTACAAATCGCAATCCTTGGCATAAATAACACGCTGGCCATCGGGCGATACAGAAGCCCAATCCGGCTTATCCAGTTCCATCTTTTTGTCTTTCAGGTGTGTCAGCTTACGAGACGGATAGTCGTACGAGAAATAAAACGTGGAATCAGCCTTTGAAACGACTTTAAATGTAAAGGTACGTCCGTCTTCTCCCGCCTTCAATTCTGCAATAGGTAACTGACGTGCTTCAAAAGGGTCCTGTACAATTTCGGTGAGCTGTGAGGCTATCTGTTCACGGTCGAACAATAATTCTTTACGCTTAGCTGACGGATTCACCACATACCAGAACTTTCCTTCACTGGTTTTATACTCAAACCAGAAATTGTTTCCCTGTTGAAACCAATGTGGGTCCACGGTGGTAGAAAACAACATTTTGTCCAGCTTACTTTTGGTAAATTTCTCGGCCTGCAAGTAGCCTGGCAGACGTTCTTCCGCCTGCTGGGCAGAAACAGACGTCAATCCGAGACCACCACACAGCACTACAGCCAATAGGATTTTTTTCATCATATTTTCTTTTTATTTATCGATTAAACAAAACAGACACAAGGAGACAAAGCCGACAATCCCGCTTCGTATCTCCTTGTGTCTGTTTATACTATACTTCTATAAATTCATCAGAACAAGAACCTCAGTACATCATTAAAGTTTGCCCAGATAAGCAAACCGAACAGCAGGAACATACCTACCATCTGCGCATATTCCAGGAACTTGTCACTTGGCTTGCGACGAGCAATAATCTCATAAAGCAAGAACAACACATGTCCTCCGTCGAGTGCCGGTATCGGCAAGATATTCATGAAGGCCAGAATGATAGACAAGAATGCAGTCATCTCCCAGAAACGCTGCCAGTCCCAGACTTTCGGGAAGATACTTCCAATAGTCGCAAATCCGCCCACACTCTTGGCTCCTTCCTTGGTAAACACATATTTCATGTCATTCACATAGCCTTTCAACGTATTGACGCCCAAAGCTACTCCTGCCGGGAAAGATTCAAAGAAGCCATAGCTCAACGTACGTTGCTTATAGTCCACCAGTCCACCTATTACGGCAACCTTGAATTTATCATCCGTCTGCACATCTACGGTATCACGCACTCCTGCACGTGAGTAAACCAGCGTAAAGGCAGCCGAAGTCTTCTTATCCAACTCAGCCTTTGCCTTCAACTCAGCCATGTTGTCCAGAAATTCATTCCATGAAGTCATCTCTTTGCCATTAAATGCAACCAAAGAGTCTCCTTTCTGAATACCCACTTTCGCGAATCCACCGTCCGGAAGTACAGAATCGACCACATTCGGATAGAACACATCCACAAACATTGGGTCTTCTTTTGCCACATCCAACAAGCTTAACTCAGGCAGCAAAATCTTTTTCTCTTCTCCCTGACGCAAGACAGTCACCTCACGAGCTTCTACGATGCTACGAATCATATCCATATTGAAGCGAGTCAGTTCCTTGCCATCGGCACTCTTTAGAATATCGCCGTCACGGAAACCGATTTCCTGCGCATGTTCATTGAACTTCATACCCATCGTCATGTCGCTTAAGGCCGTATAACGGTCGCCCCATGTAAAGAGAATCATGGAATAGATGAACAACGCTAACAGGAAATTCATCAAGACGCCTCCTACCATCACCAGCAGACGCTGCCACGCCGGTTTGGAACGGAACTCCCACGCTGAGCCGGCTGTTTCATCTGCTCGGTATCCATTGATTCATCAATCATTCCCGAGATTTTGCAGTATCCTCCAAGGGCAACCAGCCTACTCCATATTCCGTATCACTGTTCTTGGGTTTATACTTGAACAGCGAAAACCAAGGGTCGAAAAATATATAAAACTTTTCTACGCGAATCTTAAACAGACGAGCGAAGAAAAAATGTCCTCCTTCGTGAATGATGACCAACAGCGACAAGCTGAGAATCAACTGAAGGGCACGAATCAAAAATGTTTCCATTTCTACTTAACTTCTTACTTTTTTATAATTAGACATTGTTTATTTCATTCCATTAATCACCAGTTCTGCCGCAATACGACGGGTTTCCGCATCGGTCGATACATAATCTCCGTAAGTAGGTGTCTTTATAAAAGGAACCTTCGCCATAGATTTTTCAATCACCTCACTCATTCCCAAGAAAGAAATCTGGTCTTTCAAGAACGCAGCCACCACGACTTCATTCGCCGCATTGACAATACAAGGCATGTTTCCTCCCTGATGCAGGGCTTCATAGGCCAGAGCCAAGTTACGGAAGCGTGTCGTATCCGGCTTTTCGAACGTCAAGGTGTGGTACTTAGCAAAATCCAGCCGCTCGCCCGAAAGCGATTCCCGTTTCGGATAAGAAAAAGCATACTGAATAGGCAGACGCATATCGGGTACGCCCAACTGAGCCTTTACTGCTCCGTCTTCGAACTCCACCATAGAGTGAATGACCGACTGCGGATGCACCACCACTTCAATCTGTTCCGGAGTAACTCCAAACAGCCATTTAGCTTCCATCACCTCAAACCCCTTGTTCATCATGGAAGCAGAATCGATGGTAATCTTCGCTCCCATCGACCAGTTGGGATGTTTCAATGCCTGCTCCTTAGTCACCGTTTGAAGCTGTTCCATGGTAAAGGTACGGAAAGGACCTCCCGATGCTGTCAGAATCACCTTATGCACAGGGTTGTTCATTTCCAGACACTGGAAAATAGCCGAATGCTCAGAATCTACCGGTAAAATCGGTGTCTGATACTGGCTGGCCAGCGCAGTAATCAGTTCACCAGCCACCACTAACGTTTCCTTATTGGCCAGTGCAATGGTTTTTCGAGCTTTTATGGCATTGATGGTCGGCTTCAGACCGGCATAGCCACCATCGCGGTCAGTACAATGTCAATAGGCTGTGCCTCTACCACCTGACACAACGCTTCAGCTCCGGCATACACCTTAATCGGCAAATCAGCCAGTGCTTCCTTCAAAATTCCATACTTATCCTCGTTGGCTATAACCACCACTTCCGGTTGGAACTTACGAGCCTGTTCGGCCAGCAAATCCACTTTATTGTTCGCTGTAAGGCATATACCTCATACAAATCAGGATGCTCCTCTATTACCTGAAGAGCCTGAGTACCGATTGATCCGGTAGAACCTAATATGGCAATCTGTTTCTTCATAAGCTTAAAATACAACATATTTCGCCGGGTCAATCGGGGTGCCATCATGCCACAGTTCGAAATGCACATGCGACACATGCTTGCCCTCGTCCGATGTTCCGGCCAATGCGATTACTTCTCCCCCTTTCACCTGGTCACCTTCTTTTTTCCGGGAAGGGCCACAATGTTTATATACGGATATAAATTCTGTTCATGCTGAATCTGAATGAGTACCCCGCTGTCGGCAGTCTGCACCACCAGCATTACCGTACCATCCAGAGCCGCCAGTACACTCTCATCGACAGAGGCTGCCATATCCACTCCATAATGATGACGCGAAGGCGCAAAGTCCTTCACCACCATTCCACGAGTAGGACGGAAAAACAACAAGTCCGGCAATGTATGCTCATCCGTTCCCGCCATTGCTGCCGCCCGTTCCCGTTCTTCGTACTTCCGGCGAAAATCATCTTCCTCCTTGGAACGGTTCATCAATTCCTCCGTACGGATGGTAGTCAGCGAGTCAATCGACTGCACCGTATCCACATTCACCTTCCCGCTGAAAATATCCTGAATATTCATGATATAGCGGTTCTGGCGTTCCAATGCCTCAACCAACGAATCGGCTTTCAATGCATTGGTCACCACCTGCGAACGCACCTCACTGTTCATATATCCCGGCAAGTAGTTCCGTAAGGGAGTAAACACAATAATGATGGCAGCCAAAAGAAAGATTACCGTACAAGCAGCCAGCAGCACCGAAAAACCATTCAGTTTCGACACATGAATGCCAATTACCTCTTCCAGTGTATTCTCATTAATGACGGTCAGCTTATACTTAAACTTAATGTTCCGCCAGAATGCTTTACGACCTTTCTTTTTCATACCTAATCTGGTTTTTAATCCAACAATCCCTCGGGAATATCCACCGTCAACACTTTCTGTACCTTGTCAATATCCAGTATAAATTCTTCGTGAGCAGGAAGCAGCAGTTCTTCCCCCTCCTTCTCAATGACAAACAGCACATTCATCGTCGCATCATCCACATCTACCACTTCACCCAAGTCGCCATGATGCACATCGTGCACCTTGAACCCGACAAAGAAATTCCAGGAAGTGATTTCATCCTGTTCTTCCATATACTTCTTCGGGAAATACACTTCCACATTGGTAAAACCACGTGCCTTTTCGGCCGTGTCTATCCCTTCGAATTTCACCAGCGCCGCATTGTCGGAGCGGAAGCGATATTCCTCTATAAAGAACGGAACCAGAATCCCGTCGAGCAACAGAATCAGGTAGTCGCAGTCCACCCGGTCGAAAATATCATCGGTAAACGTAAACGACACCTCACCCTTCACTCCGTGGGGCTTGTTGATGATTCCTATTTTAAATACTTCTTCTTTTCTAATCATATTTATTCAATACGTGTGATACGTGCACCGAGTGCAGTCAATCGCTGTTCGATATGCTGGTATCCTCGGTCAATCTGCTCAATGTTATGGATGCGGCTGTTTCCTTCTGCTCCCAGTGCTGCAATCAGCAAGGCAATACCGGCACGAATATCCGGCGAAGTCATGTTGCCGCCCCGCAGACAGAAATTGCGGTCATGACCGATTACCACCGCACGGTGCGGGTCGCATAAGATAATCTGTGCTCCCATGTCAATCAATTTGTCCACAAAGAACAGACGGCTTTCAAACATCTTCTGATGAATCAGCACACTGCCCTTGGCCTGAGTAGCCACAACGAGCATCACACTCAGCAGGTCAGGAGTCAATCCCGGCCACGGTGCATCGGCAATGGTCATAATGGAGCCGTCAATAAACGACTCTATCTGATAATGTTCCTGCGCAGGCACAAATATATCGTCACCCCGCTGTTCCAGGCGGATACCCAAACGACGGAAACTGTCGGGAATGATTCCCAGATTCTGGTAGGATACATCCTTGATGGTAATTTCACTTCCCGTCATGGCAGCCATTCCGATGAAACTGCCGACCTCAATCATATCTGGAAGCACCCGATGCGAACAACCTTTCAAGCTGGATACGCCTTCGATGGTAAGCAAGTTCGATGCGATACCCGAAATCTTAGCTCCCATGCGATTCAGCATCCGGCACAACTGCTGCAAATAAGGTTCACAGGCTGCATTGTAAATCGTTGTCACCCCTTCGGCCAATACAGCAGCCATCACAATATTGGCCGTACCGGTCACAGAAGCCTCATCCAGCAACATATAAGCGCCTTTCAGCTTCTCGGCATTGATACAAAAACGACCATTCACGGCATCATATTCAAACGAGGCACCCAATTTCTGAATACCCAGGAAGTGCGTATCCAGACGGCGGCGTCCGATTTTATCACCACCCGGTTTCGGAATCATTGCCTTTCCGAAGCGAGCTACCAAAGGGCCTACCAGCATCACCGAACCACGCAATTTAGAGCAACGGTTCAAGAAGTCATCACTCTCCAGGTAAGCCAGATTCAGATTATCTGCCTGAAAAGTGTAGGTATCACTTCCCGACTTAGAGACCTTCATCCCCATGTCACGAAGCAACTGTATCAGGTTGTTCACATCCAGAATGTTCGGAATGTTTTCAATAGTCACTTCCTCATCTGTCAGCAATGTGGCACAAAGTACCTGTAATACTTCGTTTTTAGCACCCTGAGGCACAATCTCGCCATGCAGTTTGTGTCCTCCTTCGATTACAAATGAAGCCATAGTATCCGATTTTGATTAATATTTCTTTTTCTGCTGATTGTTATTGTTCATCTGACGGCGACGTGGACCGAACGAACGCTGTTCCACCAGCTTCAAGTCATCCGTCGTCAGCTTGATACGTCCTTCTGACAGCTCGCACAAATCCTCCAGGATTTTCTGGTCTTCCACCCCGTCTTTGTTGAAGTTGATGTAATCCTTCTTCATGTGGTTGGCGATATATTTTATCAGCTGTTTTTTCTCATCACCTTCCGGATAGTCTACTGCTATCTTAATCAAGTCCTGAATGAACCGTCCGTAATGACGGAAACGAATGACGTTCGGAGAATAGGGAATTCTGTCCGGTTTCACTTCCAAACTTTCCTTCTTCACAATTTCCACCGGATAGTCAATATCCAGTTTGAAGTCGGACATAATGGCCAGATGATCCCACAGCTTATGACGGAAATCCTCCATGTCGCGCAATTGCGGGAACATGCCTCCCATTATGTTTACAATCGTATTGGCACACCGCTGACGCTCTTCACGGTCTTCGATGGTCAATGCATGGTCTACCATGTTCTGCACACTTCGTCCATACTCCGGAAGTGGCAATTTTCGTTGCTGGGTATTATATTCCATATAAAATTCTGTTATTCTACAAATCAAATCTTTTTACGCCTCACCCTCTCCGGCCATACGCCTTACAGCAGTTTCTTCGGAGTGGAAGCCACGAATTCCTTCAGATAGAACGGCTCGAAATAGGCCACATCCTTGAAATCTTCCACTGCCATAGCTTTCTCGGCCAGCGGGAACATCCATTTGGCTACCGGATGAATATTCTCAATGAAGTGTGCGTTGGGGTGCGAAAGTTTTTCCTTGCACTTGGCTGCTCCGTTACCAAAGAAATACACCGGATGTTTCTCCAAATATTCGGCATACAAATTTTCGTCAATAATATCTGCTCCAATGGCACGCTGCACCTTCAAAGCACGGTCATACACGGCCGCATATACTTCCATACGGCGGGCATCAATCATCGGACAAAGCAAAGCATCTTCCGGCAGGTCATGCGCAAGCAGTACCGGCACACACATCACCTCCAGTGTGGGCAATCCTATCAGCGGAATGTTCCGCCCGTAACAGATACCTTTCGCCATCGACACACCAATACGCAGCCCCGTGTACGAACCAGGACCACAGCTTACTGCCACCGCATCCAACGGAATGGCATGGTTATCAATGAACGACAAGGCTTCATCCACAAATACCCCCAATACAGTGGCATGCGAAGGGCCGTTAAAATCTTCTTTTGAGAAAATGGAAGCTCCATCCTGCTTACAGCCACAGAACAAACTTCCGTAGATGTTTCAATATGTAAAATGCATGACATAATTAAACTCGATACAATTATTATAGTCTGCAAATATACACTTTTCTTCTCACTATCTCATGAAAAAAGAGACAGAAAGTGAAGAAGCTGTTCTGAAAGATTCTCACTTCAAAGCATTTTTCATATACCTAACCACGAAAACAAAAAAGACACTAAAAAATTCTTTTTAAGTTCCTGACAAATTCTCTGTTTCACAGTGTGAAATATAAAAACCACAGTGTGGGATACATATTTCACAGTGCGGGATACAAATCCCGCACTGTGAAACAGAGAATATACAAGGAGATTGCAAAGAATAAACAAGACCATAAATATTTATCCAAAGAAGCAATCCTTATTTTCATAAACTGCATCTGAGTTTTCACACGTTTTTTTAACAGCTGCTTATTCTTTATTTAGATTTTTCCTACCTTTGTATCCAAATTATCAAAAAAACAGAAGGAGTTATGATACAGTCAATGACCGGATACGGAAAAGCAGTCACAGTGTTCGGAGACAAAAAAATCAACGTGGAAATCAAATCGTTGAACAGCAAAGCAATGGACTTATCCACACGCATCGCTCCATTGTATCGTGAAAAAGAAATGGAAATCCGCAACCTGATTGCCCAGACACTGGAACGCGGGAAAGTGGACTTCTCTATATGGGTGGAAAAAGACGCCGCCGAATCGGCTACTCCCATCAATACAGCCTTGGTAGAAAACTATTACAACCAGATAAAAACCATTTCTGAAACTTGCCATATTCCGTTGCCGGAAGACTGGTTTGCCACTTTGTTGCGCATGCCCGACGTGCTGACCCGCGTAGACGTGCAGGAACTGTCGGACGAAGAATGGACTGCAGCCAAACAAACCATCGAAACCGCTCTGCAACATCTGGTTGACTTCCGCAAGCAGGAAGGAGCAGCTCTCGAAAAGAAATTTACAGAAAAAATCGACAACATCGAACAGTTGATGAAATCCATCGACCTTACGAGAAAGAACGTGTGGCCAAGATACGGGAGCGCATTACCGATGCACTGGAAAAAACGCTGAGCATCGACTATGACAAGAACCGTCTGGAGCAGGAGTTGATTTATTACATCGAAAAACTGGACATCAACGAAGAGAAGCAGCGTCTGGCCAACCACCTGAAATATTTCCGCGAAACCATGGCTGGCGGACACGGACAAGGCAAGAAACTGGGATTCATCGCTCAGGAAATGGGACGTGAAATCAATACCACCGGCAGCAAGTCGAACCATGCCGAAATGCAGAACATCGTGGTGCAGATGAAAGACGAACTGGAACAGATTAAGGAACAAGTGTTGAACGTAATGTAAAAAAGAATATGGCAGGCAAACTTATTATTTTTTCAGCCCCCTCCGGCTCTGGTAAATCCACCATTATCAATTACTTGCTGACACAGAACCTGAATCTGTCCTTCTCCATCTCTGCCACCAGCCGCGCGCCCCGTGGCACAGAGCAGAACGGAGTGGAATACTTCTTCCTGACACCAGAAGAATTCAAGCAGCGTATCGCCAACAATGAGTTTCTGGAATACGAAGAAGTGTACAAGGACCGTTTCTATGGCACACTGAAAGCACAGGTAGAAAAACAGCTAGCAGCCGGACAGAATGTAATTTTCGATGTCGACGTAGTAGGCGGATGCAATATCAAGAAATTCTACGGCGACCGCGCACTGTCTGTATTTATCCAGCCGCCTTCACTCGAAGAGCTCCGCAAGCGACTGACCGGCCGTGGTACCGACGCGCCCGAAGTTATCGAAAGCCGTCTGGCAAAAGCGACCTTCGAGCTGAGCTATGCCGAAAAATTCGATGTAGTGATTGTCAACGACAATTTGGAAAAGGCTCAAGCAGAAGCCTTGAAGACCATTCGCGATTTTATTCAACAATAAATTTGCTGATATGCCTAAAGACCCAAAGAAAATCATGTTCATGATGACCATACTTTGTATCGTCATCGGGCTGGCAGCCATTGCCGTAGGGTGGTGGCCGTAGCAAAAGAAGAATACATCATTGCCGTAGCCATGCTGCTGGTAGCTGCCTGGCAGATAATCAACTACAGACAATGGAAGAAAAGCCTCAAATAAAAACCGGACTTTTCGGAGGTTCCTTCAACCCTATCCATACAGGCCATCTGGCACTTGCCAACTACCTGTGTGAATATGGGGGACTGGAGGAGGTATGGTTTTTAGTCACCCCTCAGAACCCGTTTAAACAGAACGAGACTTTGCTCGACGACCATCTGCGGCTGAAAATGGTAGAAGCTGCCGTGGCAGGATACCCCCGTTTCCGCGCATCCGACTTTGAGTTCCAACTTCCACGTCCCTCATACACTATCCATACCCTTGATAAACTGGCCGAGTGTTATCCTGACCGGGAGTTTCACCTGATTATCGGTGCCGACAACTGGCAGGCTTTCGACCGCTGGCGGTCGCCCGAAGAAATCATCCGCCGCCACCACATTCTGGTCTATCCTCGCCAGGGTTATCCCTTGGAGGATACAGCCAGTCTGCCTCCTCATGTCAGAGTCGTACAAACTCCCCTTATCGAGATCAGTTCGACCTTTATCCGCAAAGGTATCCGGGAAGGAAAAGACCTGCGCTATTTCCTGCATCCGGAAGTATTCAGAATTATTCAGGAAAAAGGATTGTACCGGTAATCATTTCTTTTTGTGCAGTACCACCAGCACCACCTCGCTCGGTGTAAACAAGCGCACATCCTTGCGGGAAGTGCCCAGTCCATTGGTAACAATAACCGGAATACCCGCACTGTTATACTTCAACCCCGTCAGGAAACGGTTGCCGTATTTGGAAAAATGTGCCGGCGTCCATCGGCGGAACAAACTGACTTGTCCCCCGTGCGTATGTCCGGCCAGTGCCAAATCGGTGTGCGCCACATTCACATCCTCCACATAATCGGGTGTATGCACCAACATCAGCACGAAATCTTCTTCCTGCAATGCCAAGGTAGGTGACACCCCGTTCTGTTTCAGGTCAAACGGGTTACGAATGCCACACAGCAAAATGTACTCCTTTCCCCTCCACAAGGTATCCACCTTGTGCTCCAGTAAGTGTACCCCAGTTTCCTGCATGGCCTTCCGTGCCAGCGAGTCAGCCTGCCCACGCTCGTGGTTTCCCATCACGGCATACGTTCCGCAGGGTGTCTCCACCGTCTTCAGCGCCTGAAAGAGTTGCGTCACATCTCCTCCGTTACGCCCCCGATAGTCACCTCCCAGTAGCAACACATCCGCATCCAGCGAACGAAGTGCCTGGCACATGCCTGGCAAACGACGGGCGGTAAACCGACTCTCGTAATGAAAATCGGAAGCAAAAGCCACACGGAAACCATCGAAAGAATCGGGCAACTGGGCACTGTAGAAATCATAGCGCTTTACACGCCCCACGCCTTTATATTTGGAAAAAGAAGCCGTAGCACAAGAAGAAAGCAGGACACATAGCACCACCAGGCAACCTGCCAGCAAGTTCAATCGTTTCATCATTTTAAAATACATATAACTATCCGGTCGTGACAAAGGTCGTAAAAAAATACCTAACTTTGCCGGACGAAAAACTAAAAATCAATCCACAATGACAAACGTCAAAACCAATTCCATAAAAGCCTGGTTGTTGGCTGCCCGCCCCAAGACATTGACCGGTGCTGCCATACCCGTCATGCTGGGCTGTGCGCTGGCCTTTATTTACGGTCACTTTCAATTAACGCCTGCCTTGCTTTGCTTTCTGTTTGCGTTTCTGATGCAAATTGACGCCAATTTCATCAACGACTTGTTTGATTTTCTGAAAGGCAGCGACCGCGAAGACCGGCTGGGCCCGGAACGCGCCTGTGCACAAGGATGGATCAGCGCCAAGGCCATGAAAGCCGGAATTGCCTGTACCACCCTGTTAGCAGGAATCACCGGACTTTGCCTGCTTTACTACGGAGGACTGGAAATGATTCCGGTTGGTATTGCCTGCATGATTTTTGCCTTCCTCTATACCGCCGGACCGTATCCGCTGGCTTATCACGGATGGGGCGACTTGCTGGTACTTGTTTTCTTCGGCTTCGTACCCGTGGGATGTACCTACTATGTCATGGCGCACGACTGGAACATGTCTGTCACCATGGCTTCACTGGCCTGCGGCTCATCATCGATACCCTGCTGATGATTAATAACTTCCGCGACCGTGAACAGGATGCTATCAGCGGCAAGAAAACCATCGTGGTACGCCTGGGTACCAAAGCCGGACTGATTCTTTACTTTCTGTTAGGACTGGCGGCCTGCTGGTGCTGCTTCTACTTCCTGGAAATCGGGAAAATCTATGCCGTACTGCTACCCCAGCTGTACCTGATTCCACACATCCTGACTACCCAGCACATGGCCCGTATCTACCGCGGGAAAGCCTGAACGGAATTTTGGGAGAAACCTCCCGCAATATGCTTATTTTTGGATTATTACTCACCCTCGGCTTAATACTTTAATATGATTCGAAAGGTACGCAAAGAAGATACATCGGCCATCACTGCCATCTATAATCATTACATCGCCCACACTACCATCACCTTTGAACTGGAACCGGTGAGCGAAGAGGAAATGTGGACACGTATCCAGCACATCAATGAGAAGTATCCGTACTTTGTATATGAGACGGAAGGGCAGATTGCTGGCTACTGCTATGTGCACGGATGGAAAGAAAAGGCTGCTTACAACCAAAGTGCAGAGACCACCATCTACCTGGCTCCTTCGCATACCGGGAAAGGTATCGGAAAAGAACTGATGCTGCATCTAATAGAAGAATGCCGCCGCTACGAACTGCATGCCCTGATAGCCTGCATCACCGAAGGTAACGAAGCCAGCTACGCCCTGCACGAAAAGTTAGGGTTTGAAAAGGTATCTTATTTTCGGGAAGTAGGCCGTAAATTCGGGAAGTGGTTAGGAATCGTAGATTATGAACTGATTCTATAAGAGAGTATAGTATTATAAAAACAAGCAGGGCGATACCTTTATTTCTCAGGTACCGCCCTGCCTGTTATATAGGGAAATTCACATCACTTCAGCTGTATTGCATACTTGCTTAACGCTTTCTCATCCGAACTACCTCCAATCCATACCTGATATTCTCCCGGACAGAACTGGATGCTGTGTGTGCCTTCATTCCACCATTCCAAATCTTTCTTTGACAAGGTAATGTGTACATTGACTGTCTTTCCGGCGGGAACGGATACACGCTTGAATGCACGCAGAGTCTTGACCGGACCAGCCTCATCTCCCACCTTACTCAGGTAGACTTGCACCACTTCTTCTCCATCCCGGCTGCCCGTATTCGAAACCGGAACCACCAGAGAGAGATTATCCTCACTGCCTACCGTCTGCTTGCTGAAAGTGGCTGCCCCGTATGTAAACGTCGTATAGCTCAAGCCATATCCGAACGGGAACAGCGGGCGTTCTTTCATGAAACGATAAGTTCGTCCTGTCATATTATAATCTTCAAAATCGGGTAACTGCTCGATGCTTCGGTAAAAAGTAACCGGCAATCTTCCGGCCGGATTGTAATCACCAAACAAGACATCGGCTACCGCCCGACCACCCTGCTGTCCTGGATACCAGGCCTGCAAGATAGCCTCACAAGTCTCAGTTTCAGGAACCAGTCCGACAGGTGAACCGGAGCAGTTCACTAAAATTACCTTTTTCCCTGCACGATGCAAGGCAGCAAGCAAATTCCGCTGTACTTCCGGCAGCTCAATGCTGGTACGGTCTCCCTTCTTAAAGCCAGGCAAATCAACTCCCATTTCCTCACCTTCCAGGCTCGGGGAGATACCTCCCACGAAAACAACGACATCGGCATTCCGGACCGCATTGACAGATTGGGCAATATCCACTTTCTTCTTAAAGCCCATATCGAAATTCAGCTGCGCATCACTCTGCAGATATTCAAACTGCAATTCAATGTCATACTTCTTCCCTGCTTCCACTTGTAAAGCATACGATTGCTTGTTTCCGCCATGACTATTATAAAATGACATGGCTTCTTTCTGATTCACCAGCAACCGTCCTTTGCCAAAGCTGTACACATCGAAGATAACCTCACCGGAAGCCTTTGTACATAAGTCGCATTGTAGGTTGCAGAGAAATCCGTCAGATTCACACCCGGTGCAAACACCGTAGCCCCTGAAGTACAGAAGTTGAACGGAGTCATCACCCGTGTTTCTACATCCACTTTTCCTTCGTGGTTCACATTGTTCCAGTAACGGGCACTGAATCCAGGTCTGCCTTCCGACTTGCACTCACTGAACACACTCTCCAGCAAATCATCACCTACACAAGGACACCCCTGTTCATAAATCAGTTTATCTCCTTTTCCAAGAGCTGCACGAATACCATCCAATACGGTCACCGTGTGGGCCGGTACTCCATTATAGTTTCCCCACATCATGACAGAATCTTTGGCATTGGGTCCCATTACAGCAACCGTCAAATTGCCACGTTTCAATGGAAGCACATTTTGTTTGTTGAGCAACAATGTCATCGATTCACGAGCCATTTTCAATGCCAACGAATCATGTGTGGCAGAAGCCACTACAGAGAAAGGAATCTTTGTCCAGGACACTTTGGAGGGATCGTCCATTTCTCCCAAATCAAAACGGGCCTTCAGCAATTTCTTCACGGAACGGTCTATTGCTTTTTCATCTATCATCCCCTTCTTTGCAGCTTCTATCAACGATTCATAAGTTGAACCACATTCCAGGTCTGTACCACTCAACACAGCCGCAGAAGCTGCAGAAGGAGCGTCTTTATGAGTTCGATGTCCTTTTTCCTCAAAAAAATCATTGATTGCCCAGCAGTCACTTAATATGATACCATCAAATCCCCACTCTTCTCTCAGAATCTGAGTCAGCAGACGTTTGTTTCCACAACACGGTTCTCCTTCAAACCGATTATAGGCGCACATCACTTCTTTCACATCTGCATCCTGTACCAAGGCTTTGAAAGCAGGCAAATAAGTTTCATATAAATCACGAAGCGGCAAATCTTCTACATCAAAAGAATGGCGGTTCCACTCCGGTCCGGAATGCACGGCAAAATGTTTGGCGCAGGCATGCAACTTATCGTATTTTCCGTCATTGACACCTTGCAGCCCTTTTACTACATTTACCCCCATACAAGTAGTCAGATACGGGTCTTCTCCGTATGTTTCTATTCCGCGGCCCCAACGAGGATCTCTATAAATATTCACATTTGGGGTCCACATCGTAAGCCCTTGGTACCTTTCATAACTTCCCTTCGACGCATAATATACATTTTTAGCTCGAGCCTCATCCGACACTGCCGTAAATACCTCATATACCAACGAGTCATTAAAAGAGGCTGCCATACCGATTGACTGCGGAAATACCGTAGCCAATCCAGCACGTGCCACTCCGTGCAATGCTTCATTCCACCAGTTATATGGCTTTATACCTAACCGTTCCACCGGCTTTGATACATCCATCATTAAGGAAATCTTTTCTTCCAGCGTCAGTTCCTGTAACAACAGCTCTGCCCTCTGTTCGGAAGGTAAGGAAGAGTCACGGAAATCGGGACGAGCACAGCCTAAAAAAGCTAAACCCAATAATAAAATACCATACCTCATAAAGTTACTTATTAGCAGTTTCCCATAGTTTTGTTTCAGAACATTTTATATCTGCCCACAAGTTACCACATTTTATTTTAAAATCTCCCTTTTCAAGACGCCATTTGCCATCATAGCCAACGAAAGCGAGATCACTGCCTTTTATCTTCATTGTAACTGTCTTTGTTTCACCCGGTTTTAAGTATACCTTCTCAAAATTACGCAAACGAATATTATCAGGAGTACTACTTGCCACCAAATCTTTTGAGAACAACAAAACCGCTTCTTTCCCTGCAACCTTTCCGGTATTCGTTACATCTACAGAGATTGTCAGTTCATCTTCAGCAGTAAAAGAAGTTTTATCAACTTTCAGGTTATTGTATACATAAGTTGTATAACTAAGTCCAAAACCAAACGGCCATTGTACATCCATTACAGAATCGTAATTATAGTTTCCTGCCATCTGTCCCAAGTTTTCACAAGGTTTGTAATCATACGTGGCAATTGCATTAATATACTTCGGATAAGTGAAAGGCATTTTGGCACTAAAATTCGCATCACCAGACATCAGATTTGCCAACGCATCTGCTCCATAGTTACTAGGAAGCATAATATTAATCACTCCCTGAGCTAAAGGTTCAATATCATTAATGATACGCGGACGTCCTGATTTAACACTAAAATAACAGGTTTTCCCGTTTTTGCTAATGCTTTTACCAGGTTGCGCTGATTTTCTGAAAGTGTCAGGTCTGTCAAATTTCCCGGGGTTTCACAGTAAGAGTTTTCACCAATACAAGCTACAATAACATCAACCTTTGCTGCAGCAGCCACAACTTTTTCTATTTCCGGCTCATTTTCCTGCCACCAGTTATCATTTTGATTCGTTATGGCATTAGGGTCTGATGCTGCATAAGTTACCCCCGGCTCATAAACCACATTTTCTTTTCCATATTTATGGCAGAACGCTTCATAAATCGTATTATAGGCTCCGGCATATTCATCTGCCTTATTTCCCTGCCAACTATAAGACCAGCCTCCGTTCAAACAACGCATAGAGTTTGCATTAGGACCTGTCAGAAGAATTTTTTTACCTTTGGCTACCGGTAATACATTCTGTTCATTCTTCAACAATACCTCTGATTCTTCAGCAGCCTGGAGAGCAACTTTTGCAAATTCTTCCGATCCAAACTTATCATATTTTTTAATATCCCAATATGGATTTTCAAACAACCCCAGACGATATTTTAAACGTAACACACGGGCTACAGCATCATCAATACGGCTCATCGGTACTTCTCCTTCTTCTACCAGCTCTTTCAAATAAGTACAGAAACTGACTTCATACGGAACCATTGACATATCAATACCCGCATTAATAGCTATCTTTATTGCTTCTTTTTTAGTAGCTGCAATATGGTCACGGGTACAAAGGTTATTAATATCTGCCCAGTCGGTCACTATCATGCCATCCCAGTTCAATCCTTCTTTCAACCACTCTGTCAACAACTCATGATTGGCATGGAAAGGTATTCCGTTATCGACTCCAGAATTCACCATGACACTCAAGCTCCATGACGAATCGCCTCCAGGAAAGGAGCAAAATGTTTCTCACGCATATCGCTACGAGAAATAGAAGACGGTGTACGATCCTTTCCTGATACTGGGACTCCATATCCCATATAATGCTTCATACAGGCAGCCACATTGTATTCACCAATATGATTGGGATCCTCTCCCTGAAATCCTTCTACAGCAGCCTTTCCCATTTCTGCATTCACGTAGCAGTCTTCTCCATAATTTTCCCACATTCGAGGCCAACGCGGATCTCTTCCTAAATCAACCACTGGAGCGTATGTCCAAGGAATACAACTGGCCTTTGTTTCGTAAGCTGATATTTCAGCCCCCTTCTTCGTCAGTTCGCGATTGAAAGAAGCTCCCATATTAATGCCCTGTGGGAACATGGTACCATCAAGAGTATAAGTCGTTCCATGAATCTGGTCTACACCATAAATACAAGGAATACCTATTTCTTTCATGGAAATTTCCTGTATCCGTTTGATTGCTTTGGCCCAAACTTCTTTCTTCTGTGCCACACTCAACGGAACATTCAAGAGTGATCCTACTTTATATTTCCCGATGACCGTATCGAGCATAGCTTCGCTCATTGTAAAGCCATGCTTCTTACTCGCCTCAAATCAGTTACTACATCAATAGTAATTTCGCACATCTGTCCGATTTTTTCCTCCAGCGTCATTTTATTCAGCCATTTCTGAATATTTGCCTCTATATTCTTATCTACTGGGATAGCCGGTGTCACGCTCTGCACGTTTTGTGCCATACACATGCCAGATCCAAGCACTGAGGCCAAAACTACGTTCTTTATCAAATTCATGGTATTTCTTTTTTAATTATTAATATCAGTATTAATTCTTATAGTCAAACTCTACAACTCCCTTTATATCTTTTGATGAACTGCCTATATAAATCTTGAATTTGCCTGATTCTGCCACCCATTTATGCTGCGTATCATCAAAAAATTTCAAGTCTTCCTCATCTATCGTAAACAGTACCTCTTTTTCTTCACCTGGTTGGAGTGTTACTTTATAAAAATCTTTCAATTCTTTCAACGGACGCAATACACTGCATTTTTCATCTCCGATATACAATTGTACAACTTCTTTTCCTGCTACTTTTCCTACATTTCTTACAGTACATTTGATTTCCAATACATCTCCGGATTGCATCTGAGAAGAAGAAACAACCGGCTTTCCGTATTCAAATTGTGTATAACTCAATCCATACCCAAATGGGAAAAGAGGTTTGATTTTTTTTGTATCATACCAGCGATAACCCACCAAGATATCTTCTTTGTATTCCTGTCGGATACCGTCTCCAGGATAACTGATTTCTCCATAATAGTGAGCTGGGCAGTCTTCTAATTTAGCCGGATAAGAGAAAGGCAATTTACCACTCGGAGTGACCTCACCTGTAATCACATCGGCAAGTGCCTTTCCACCAATAGAGCCCAGATACCATGATTGTATAACTGAAGGGACCTCCTTCAGCCAAGGCATATCCACAGCATTTCCACTTGTCAACACCACTACCACTTTCTTATTAGCCTTCAAAAGGCCTTTGATAAGCCGATCCTGTTCAAATGGCAATTGGAATGTTTTCCGATCATCTCCTTCGCAATCCTGCTGAAAATTCTTATTAAGTCCACCCATAAAAATAACCAGATCCGCTTTCTGGGCTTCATTAACAGCTGCCGTATAAAGAGAATCAATCACTGACTGAGAAAATGTATCGGCCCGATCAAACATAGGTCGTCCAGCTACATACCCCTGAGTAAATTTCACACATTCTTTTCCCAATTTCTCTGTCAATGCTTCAAGAGGAGTAATCACCATCTTAGGCTTTAATTCAGAGGAACCTCCTCCCTGCATCAAATTCCGAATAGCATTATCTCCTACCACTAAGACACGCTTGTACTTTCCTTGACTTAAAGGTAAAAGAGACTCTCCCTTAAATGTAGCCTCATTTTTCAACAAAACAATCCCTTCTGTTGCTATCTGATAGGCTGTTTCATAATGAGAATCATTAGACATAGCACCTAACTTTCCATTATCATTCATGGCCGTTCTGAATATTAATCTCAACACGCGAGCTGCTTTGTCATTTACTACTTCCATCGGAACTTTACCCTCTTTCACCATCTGCAAGTACGCATTTCCTAAATAATAACTATCATACCCCAAGCTTGAATTAGAGGTCAAACCATTTGTAAAAGTACCAAGCTCAAGATCTAATCCATACATAGCAGCTTCATACGTATCATGCGCAGCTCCCCAGTCTGTAACCACACATCCGTCAAAACCCCATTCACCCTTCAGTATATCATTATTCAGTAATTTATTATGAGCGGCATGTGTTCCACGAACTTTATTATAAGCTCCCATAATAGTCCATGATTTTCCTTCTTCTATCGCAGCTTTGAATGCAGGAAGATAAATCTCATACAATGCACGATCACTCACCTGCACATCAATATGATTACGCCAATGTTCCTGATTGTTAAGTGCATAATGCTTTACACAAGCTGCAACCCCATTTTCCTGTACTCCCTGAATATAAGGAACACACATACGTGCAGCCAAAAAAGGATCTTCACCCATATATTCAAAGTTACGTCCATTCAACGGAGTACGGTAAATATTCACTCCAGGTCCTAACAATACATTTTTATGACGATAACGTGCCTCTTCCCCGATAGCTGTTCCATACGCCTTCGACAAAGAGGGATTCCAAGTAGAAGCCAAACAAGTCAAGGCTGGAAAAGCAGTGCAACTGTCATTAGTCCATCCAGCATAATCCCAGCTATTCCAGCAAATTTCTGCACGTACTCCATGAGGCCATCGGAATACATCAACCCAGGAATACCCAAACGAGCACATCCAGGTGTACTGAAACGGCCATCCGCATAACTTAAACGCGTCTTCTCTTCTACAGTCATTCTGTTCAATGCATCTTTCACACGAAGCTCCAAAGGTTTTCGAGTATCCAGATAAACAGGTGTCTCTCCTACGACCACCTTCTTCCCACTACCAGACATCAGCACTTTAAGCAAATCTTTTTTCTGCTGATTTTGAGATGTATATATTCCAAATCCTCCTTTATAATCCCATTTAGCCCAAGCTATATTAAGACTATCAAATACACTAATTACGTCTGCATACCATTTCAATGCTGATTCTATCGGAGCTTTTTCATAAATTCCAAATTCTCCACAATATAAATTCAGCCCCTTTTCATCTGCTACCCTTTTAGCCTTACTTAAAAATGCAGACAGTGTTTCCCGGTTCCAAGGAGTTGTACGCCAACGTGCAACCAATTTTTTATCATCTGCTGATAAAGAATCAAATTCATCTTTCGACACCAAATAACCAGGATAATGTACATTGCCCTGATACTTACCAAATTCAGTCCAACCTGCCTGATAGTGACTCAACAGGAAAGGTTCATAGAAATGACAGCTCAACAAAATGAACTCATCTCCTTGGGGAACCTTCAAATATTGAAAAGTATCTACCCCTTGCCACATATTGGAACCGATGACAATAACTCTTTCCTTTTCAACCTTTCTAATTATCTGATAGGCTTTCTCAACCAGTTTATTCCAGTCCTCATGATTTGGAGCAGTCGGCTCATTCATTATCTCATAAGCCACATCTGAAGTTGAATAGCCCTTTAATTCTTGTACTAAATCCTGCCAGAGTGCAAGAAAATGAGTTTGCGCTTCCGGCTTTTCCCACAAACTATTTTTCTTTCCTTCATTCCCTGCATTAAAATAATGTGATCGTACAATATGCAAATCCACAATGACTCTTAAATCATTTTTTAAAGCCCACTCAATACCTTTATGAAGATAAGAAAAAGCTTCTTTATTTTTCTGACCATTTTCCTGCCACAACACTTCTTCATCAATGGGCAATCGTACATGGTCAAAACCAGCCCGAGCTATTCGGGAAAAATCAGTTGCACTCATTCCGTCTTGTATGGAAGGAGTATTTTCTCCCCGTTGAGACAACCAATGGCTCAGGTTTACCCCTCTCTTTATCTCAAACGACTTTTTAGGAGAAGCATATCCTCCCACAGACAAAACAATTATTAAAATAAAAGTTATAAGTTTTCTCATACAATCAATCTTTAAAATGGATATTCAGTATTAGCCCCTTCCATAATGCCTTCCAAAATGGGTCTAGAGTAGATGTTTACTTCCATCTGATACCATCTATTAAACAAGCCAAAATATTCTTTTCCTTCTACAAATGGGCCATCATATAAAGGATTATAGAAAGTACCATTGTCCCAAACAATTGGAACGATACCATTCTTTTTGGCAGCAGAAGTGATATAACTCATATAATATCTTTTAGTATCTGCTAAGTCATTTACATTCCCATCCGACTTATCTTTAGGAGGTGTAACCACCCCATATTCACCCATAACAACCGGATAGCCTTTATCCACCCAAAGCTGTTTAATCTTTCCAAACAGTTCATCTACATAGTCTTCCTGTTCTCCTGATACAACTGTATTATACTGAATATAGTCCTGCCCCCAATAATATACAGTCTCTGTATAATCTGCAAAATCCATGTAAGAGAAACCTGCCGGGCGATAATAATGAAACTCAATTGCCATTCGCTTATCCACTACATCAGTCGGGAAAAGAAGTCCATCAAATGCATAATCAGGATTGGTGGCATAAGTTTGAATAATCAAATTTCGATAATAATTCTTACCTCCAGTAGCACGTACAGCATCTACAAAGCACTGATTAAAACGATTCTGCACTTCTAAATTAGCAGCAGTAGGTGCCTGCCAATTTATTTCGACTTCATTAGTGCCAGAAAAAATCAAACGCTCATCGTAATCCCTGAAATAAGATGCGATTGCATGCCATAGATTCTTTTCTTTCATCAATACCGTTTCCGCTTCTGATTTCAGAGGGTGGCTTTCCAGCCAGTCTTCATGATGCGTATTTAAAATGACATACATGTCATTATCTATACAATAGTCTACCACCTCCTTTACACGAGCCAACCAATCAAGACGTATTTCAGCCATCGTATTCTGATCCACGACATGAGGATACCATCTGACCGGTATTCGTACAGCATTAAATCCTGCATTTTTCACTGCATCAATCATCTCCTTTGTCACAATTGGATTCCCCCATGAAGTCTCTGAATCCATGTGATTGGCCAATCCATCTTCATAACTCTCCAAGGAGTTACCCAAATTCCATCCAACCTTTATTTTCTTAAACAACGCATAAGCATCGTTTTCCATACCAACATTATCCGGCGCTTTGTCAACCGGTAAAGCTTTGGTCTTAAAAAGTATTTTAATCTCACCTACAGAATTATTGTCATCATCAATCAATAATCCACCAGGTATAGTCAAAGTATACTGCGTTTCTGGAGTTAATCCTGAAATCTGCACTGTGACAATCTCATCAGAAAATGAGATATTCTCTATTTGAGCACTTGGGCTTAACTGTAACTTTTCCAAGTCCGAAGCAGACATACAGACTTTCTTATTAAACGTCAGCACAATCTCAGAAAGTGCAAAATCAACCTCTTGAGCTTCATTTTCAGGATTACTTTGCAAAAGCACCGGCATGATTACAGATTTCTCTTCGCTTGAACATGAGGATAGTAATGAGCTAAGCACCAATATCATCAAACTTCCATATAATAATATATGCTTCATACATAATTTTAATTAGGGTTAACATAGAAACCTTTAAGAAACACAATCTTGTCCAAGTAAAAATACAAGGACAAGATTGTGACATAAGATATTACTTAATAGTTATCCGATCCACATAATATCCGTGACCTACACAAATAAATCCTCCCTTTTCCTCGATTGTATTCAAAATTTCCTGAGTTAAAACAAACTCGTAAACTCCGTCTTCTTGTACATCTATCGGGTCGGTAAAATAGGGTTCCCAAGCTGCATGTGTCAGTCGAATCTGATGATATTCATCGTCAGCCTTAATCGAATAACTTACATACATTGTTGTACCCGGATAAATCGATTCAAAAGTTTCCAAAGGAATAAGGTTAAAAGTCTTATGAGGATCACCGTCTGGCAAATCCCAGGATACATAATGATGTCCTTCCCAGAGCAATGTTTCTGAAGAAACAGCGAACGAGATTTCAGACTCCATTTTTTGTGAAGAATAGAACAAGACTTCTGCTCCATTATCACTCTCTCCTTTCAATACATACATACCATCCTCTAATTCTGGACAGGTAAGTACTATTTCGTCATAACTTTGTCTGATAAACTCAGTCACTGTGGTTCCATTAATACTAAGAGAGGCAATCTTATCCAATCCGATACCAGTCATAACCCATTCACTATGTGAGGTTGCATGTGCAAATCCGCCAGTGATGACCGGAACATTAACTACCGTTACAAGATTTCCACCATAGCTATTTCCTTCTACATCTACAAGCTGATACGATATTCTCCCACCTCCAAGTTTGAAGGAACCTCATATTCTACATAGTTACCCAAATCTGAACTTCCCATCGATACAATAGGAACCGTCTGTTCGCCTATCACTACACCTGTGACCAAAGACAAATTATTTCCATAAAGACGAGCACGAGCCCCATTAGATACAATTCGTTCAAAGCCAACAGCCTCCGACCATGGTTCGCCCTGAAGAGGACTGACCACAATCTTTCCTTCCCTGGAAGTGGATTGTCCTTTTGTAGTCGTTGCCACAACCTTTAAAGAGTAAGTTCCTGCTTCCAGTGGAATATCTATTTCATTTCCTTTTTGAACCTCCACTCCGTCTATTAACCAAGTTACTTCTGTATAATCAGAAGGAGTAACTGTCAATTTCATTGTAAAATTGGCATCATGAGTTATCTGTGAGACCACAGCTGGTTCTCCATCTACCCAATCAGGAAATACAGGATCCAATATCTTAGGATAATCATCTTCTGTAATAGTTGAAAAAGGCTCATCCTCTTTACATGAAACTCCCAATAAACTTACAGCAACAAAAGCCATAAGCATCAAATATATTTTTTTCATATTCTTCTCTTTATTTAATCTACAATTAATCTACAGAATCCCACCAAACATGAGTATACCAGCTATCCTTACCTCCCATTCTTTGTAAAGCTTCTTCATAGTTATCTTTATTATACGAAGACTCAAGAGTAGGATAACAGAAACGTACTGGAATTTCCTTACCATCCGTCAGATACTGTTCAAAACCATACTCAACAGGCGATTTTAAAACTGGATAACCAGAACGCCGTACATTAGCCCAGCACTCTGCCGGATTCAGAAAATGTAAAATCCATGCTTGGGTATTGATAGAACTTTTTTCTGTTCGTCTGTATAACCTATAGGATTAGCATTATAATAAGTTTCAAACTCTTCATCAGTAATCTCCTCACAATCATAATTATTTGAAAGGAAATTCATTGCTTCTCTTACACCTTTCTTATAATACTCTTCTACTGATGCTGACCCTACATTCCATCCTTTCAATGCAGCTTCAGCCATTAAAAACATAACCTCTGAATATGTCATTACCACTCCAGGATTATCACTCATCAAGAAAGTTGTTGCCAGCTTCGGTTCTACTTCACGTGCTACTGAATACACAATATTCGGATTGGTTTCAGCTATTTCCTTCAAAATATCACTATCATATCCCGTAGGCCATGGTTCCCATGAGAATGCTCCGGGCACACAAGGCTGAAATGCAATACCTTTTTCTATCATTTCTTCAGTCAAGTCAATACGATTGTCAGGACTTGAAGTACTCATAAGACCATCATAATAGCAACGGGCTATTCTAAATGTACGTGGGTCACCGGTATTATACAACTGATTAAAGAAAGTGGAACACAGATAAGTCGGATTATTGGCAGGGTCATTTCCATAAAGGACTTTTGACAAAGCATTTCCTCTATAATCTGTATATGATTCTGATCCGAAGCTATATGAAATTTCCATATATTTAATCAAAGCATCATCACTTGAGCTTTCAAAGACTCCTCCGTCTGCCTGCAACGCGCTTTCAAACTCTTGTTTTGCCCTTTCCGGATCAACATTGGAGATTCTCATTGCAAAACGCAAGCGAAGAGAATTTGCAAACTTCTTCCATTTCTGAATATCTCCATCGTAAATCACATCACTTGTTATCTCATCCTTAGCAGGGTCAAACTGATCAACAGCCTTACTTAACACCTTAAAGAAACTATCATATATATCTTTCTGCTCGTCATAACGGGGAGTAAAGATACTTTCCAGATAACCTTTTCCTGCCTCACTGTAAGGAACATCTCCATACAGGTCTGTCATAACTGACATTGTATATACATAAAAAATATTCAATGCCGCATTGATATTCACTTTTTCCGGATCGTCTTTTGTTCGATATTCTGCATCTACCAAATTTGAAACAGCTCCTGTATAACCTAATGTCCAGCCATATCCCATAATATTATTATCAATAAAATGGCGACCACCATGGAATGTAGTATTCCAGCATCCCATGAACTGCTGGTTAAAAGCATATAAATAGTTTCTGAATATATCGACCATATCCAATCTGCCATACGTCTGTAATTCCGCAGTAGTAAGCTGGGCATTAGGGTCAATTATATCTGCTTTAGAAGGGTCTGTATTCATATCTTCCATATAACTATCACTACAAGCACTAAATGAAAAAGTACATGCGGTCAATAGCATTGCCAAAATTGATTTATTGTATTTCATATCTATTTTATTTTAGGTAACGAGTCTACTCAGATTAGAATTTAATATTCACATTGAATCCATAACTTTTGCGTGAAGGCAAAGAACCATATTCCAATCCCATACCTGTAGTATTATTATAGTTAGAGTCTGGGTCTATGTTAGGAATATTTTTATACACGATGAACGGGTTACGTGCTACAAATGAAATGGTCAAGTTATCTACTACATTCTTCAGAAGCTTTTTCGGGACTGGTAAGTTAATGTCAGCTCACGGCATTTCACATACGAGTTATCATAGATAAACATTGAAGGGGCATTTCGACAAACACTCATCCAATAATCTTCAGGATTAATGTATATATCATTCGGACGATAAGTTCCATCGCCATTGTCTATTACTCCCGGAGCAATAAATCCACCAGTAGGTTTCCAGTCAGGAGAACCTTTCGGGAATCCGGCTGCCTTACGCTGTTCTTCAGAACGATACCACTCTTCACGGCCCTGCAGTGTTTCCAAAGCCTTACCGGACTCATAAGCAGAACGAGCAGACATAGAATAGAGATCTGCACCCACTTTCACATCAAACACAGCAGACAATGATAAATTCTTATAAGCCAAAGTTGTAACAAGACCACCTGTCCAGTCCCATGATGCATTACCTAATATATGTGAGCTCTTATCATACATAGGCAGACCTGTCGACGGATCAATAAGAATATCTCCATTCTCGTTACGCTGGAAGTCCGGGCCAATGATAGATCCATAATTTTCACCCACCTTAGCCGCTACCTGCACATCAAGCCATGACGCTTTTTCAAGTTCAAACATATCCACTCCATCTACCAGCTCTTTTACCTTATTTTGGTTTTTAGAGAAGTTTAAGTTCAAATCCCAAGAGAAGTCTTTTGTTTGAATCAAACGAGTATTCAAAGCTATTTCAATACCCTTATTCTCTATTTCACCCGCATTAATCAAACGATAGTTGTAGCCTGAACTCCAGGAACTGGCCATACCCATAATTTGATCCTTACTAATCTGAGAATAATAGGTGAAATCCAAACCAATCCGGTTATTCAGGAATTTTGTTTCCAAACCTACTTCAAAAGAATTCGTTCTAGTGGGTTTCAAATTCTTATTAGGCACTGTATTATTATTTATATAACCTATTGTATAACCTGGATATGTATATTTAGACTTTGTATAAACCAGTCCCAACTGATACGGATTGGTATCGCTACCAACTTGTGCCCACGACATACGGATTTTTCCATAAGGTAATGCGTTCTTCTTATTGATTATCTCTGAGAAGATAAAGCTACCTGAGAATGAAGGGTACAAATAAGAGTTATTATTCAAAGGCAAGGTAGAAGACTGGTCAGCACGTAAAGTTGCATCAAAATAAACCATGTGCTTCCAACCTAAGTTTACAGCTCCATAAAGTGAATTAATCTGTTTACGATATGTATTTTGCTCTACACTAATTTCATTAAAACTAAGTAAAGCGATTACATCACGAATCTGCATATCCTGCGCTGTAGTAATAGTAGTCAGATTATCCACTTTAAAGATATTACCTCCCAAAGTTCCATTAAAATCAAAATCACCCCATGTATTGTTATACAAGGCCAACAACTCAAAGTTATACATACGATTTTCGAAGGTACTATTCTGCAAACGGCCAGCCTCGAATCCTGGAGTAGTCGGAGCCTGATAATCTTCAAAAGTGAACCAGTTCATTTCAGTACAATGTACCTTGCAACTTCAAGTGGGGATTAATATTCCAAATAGCCTTACCGTTCAAACGGAACTGGTCTTTTTGGGAAATATTCTGATTTTTATATACGCCCCAATATGGATTTACATTATAAGGGTCCATTCCGTTCCAGTTGCTATATTCTCCATTTTCATCCTGATAAGTCTTTAACCATGCCTGATCATAAGTTGTGGCTAATGTCATCAGGTTCTTTCCGATATTAGCTTTACTGTCTCCCATAGCAGGACGGTTTTTCACATCTTCACGTGTATAGTTCACGCTAAAATCCAAATCAACTTTGATAAAGAAGTATTTGCACGCAAAGAGAAATTATTACGGCTCATATGAGTTTTAGGAACAATATCCTTATTTCTCATATCTGTATATGAAAAACGTACCCCCGTTTTACCATACTAGCACTGATTACCGCTGTATTAGTAGCTGTCAAACCGGTACGGAAAAATCCTGAAGTATTGTCTGGAATAATCAAATACGGACGTGATACCCCATCAAAATAAGTCAGCATGTTATTTCCATCTGCTTTTGGTCCCCAACTCGTATTGGTATTTGATATTGCATCAATACTATATGTACCATTGCTACCCATACCATATATTTGCTGAATATCATTCCACTTAGACAATTGTGTATCAATAGTCAAAGTTCCATTATATTCTACACTGAATTTTTCTTTCCCATCCGCTTTCTTTGTGGTAATAAGGATAACTCCATGGCTCGCACGGCTACCATACAAGGCTGAAGCAGCAGGACCTTTCAAGACAGAAATATTTTCAATATCATCTGGGTTAATACTCGAAATGCCATCACCCAAATCATATCCGCCATAAGTTCCAGCACTTCCATAATTCGTATTATCCAAAGGTACCCCATCAATCACATATAATGGCTGATTATTACCAGTCATTTCTGTACTACCACGTAAAATAACACGCGTAGATCCAGAAGGGCCACTGGCTGTCTGGCTTACTACCAAACCAGGTACACGTCCTGCCATAGAATTGATTACATTCGTTTCTTTCGCCTTAGTAAGAGATTCTCCTTTAACTTCTGCAACTCCGTATCCTAAAGCCTTTCTCTCTCTCTTAATACCCAAAGCTGTCACTACAACTTCATCCAATACCTGGTTATCTTCCTTCAAGGTAATTCTCATCGTTCCAGTCGTTGCTTTTACTTCTTGTGAGGCATATCCCACATAGCTGACTACAAGAATTGCACCTGGTTTTACATCTAAAGAGAAACGGCCATCTAAATCCGTAATTGTTCCGTTACTCGTACCTTTTTCAACTACGGAAGCTCCAATAATCGGACCTTCGGAATCTGTTATAACACCTGAAATTTTAGCTCCTTGCTGAACCGCTAACAAACAATCTGGAGCATCTGCCTGTACATACGGAACTCCTCCCAACATAGATAAGGAAAAAGCTCCACACATTAAAACTTTTTTACTTACTGTTTCATAGATTTATGAATTTAATAAAACTTATTGTTCCCAAAAAGCAAACCATTTACCTATAGATAAACAGAAACTACCAAGAACACAGAAAACAAAGATTTTTTACACATGCAAATGTAAATACAAACAATTTACTCCAAGGTCTGATATGTATTACAGTATACCTTCAATTGTAGAATCAACATTTCATACCCTATTTTTAGACATAAGACACCCCTGCCTATATAGCAGGAATTCAAATGAATATTATCTTTGCAAATAGAATATAACAAGAATATTTTACTATTTTTGTTATATGATTAATTAAAATGAGTAGTCCTTTATTTAAACCTAGTAATTCTATATTAAAGATACAATTAAATGAAAGCACAGATATTGTTCATACTTTGTTTTATATTTAATGTAACAATTGCGAAAGAGCATTATCAATTCCGACATCTCACTACTTCTGACGGTTTAGCTGATAATGAAGTAATAGATATGCTAAAAGACAACGAAGGCTTTCTTTGGTGTGTGACAAGCAGTGCCATAAACCGTTTTGATGGATACAATGTAAAGCAATATTTAAAAACTGAAGATGGAACAGATTTATCAACTTCTGTCAGTCAGATTTTAATTGATAAAGATAATAATATCTGGATAGAACGTTTTGGCTATTACTTCACATACAATAGGGAAAAAGACTTATTTGTCAATGCACAACCCTTACTTCAGAAATATCAATTGCACAGCGGCGCAAATCCACAAACAATTATTACTGACGATCACAATAATTTATGGTCATACAATGGAGAAACAATGAAAGTATATTCTTTCAGTACCCAACAATCTCATACCATAAAAGATTTGCCCGAGAACATAACTTTTTTCAGTGTAAAAAAAGATAAACTATTTTACATCGACGGAGAGAATAAATTTCATATAACAGATCTATTACATAAGCATACAAATGCCATTATTCCACTAAACGAAGCATTAGGTGCAGAAAAATTCTTGAGCTATAAATTTTATGTAGACGACAACCTCGACATTTGGGTATATAGTTCCAACACAGAAGGACTTTGGCTGTTCTCTCAAAATACAAATAACACATGGAAGTTAAGTACAATAGGAAAAAATACCCTCCTTCTAAAAAATAAGGTTATCAGTATTTGTGAAGATAACTTCCATAAAATATGGATTGGATTAGAATATGACGGTATCAGTATTTATGATAAAGAGAAACAACAACATACCCATATTTCACAAAACCTGTCCCCTTACTCATTAGGAAGCAACAAAGTATGGTGCTTTTACTATGATGATGAAAACACTATGTGGGTAGGTACAATGCGAAACGGAATATCCTACTACAACCCACACTTCTTCTCTTTCTCTAAAACCATGCTCCCTTCCACTTACGATACTTCATGTCAAGTGGAAGATCATGAGCATAATTTATGGATTGGTACAGACGGAGATGGAATCTATAAAGTAGATCCTAATGGGAATATTACCACTTTTAAGAAAGAGCAAAATAATTCATTTAGCAATAAGATTATTTGCATGCACGTAGATGCCCAAAACAGAATATGGATTGGCACCTATCTGGATGGATTCGGCTATTATCAGAATAATTGTTTCCATCAACAACCTTTTTCTGATAAATTTCCAAGAAATCCCGTCAACAACAGTATATGGAGCATCACTGAAGATAATAAAGGAAATCTCTATTTAGGGAACTTAAAATGTGGCCTGCATATATTTAATCCTAAAACAGGATATTTTCACACATTTACTCCACAAAATTCCAGTCTTGTCGATCCGCATATCATGAACGTATTTTTTGACAAAAAGAACTCCATATATATGGCAACCTGTAATGGTGTTCACGTCATAAATACAGAGAATCATGAAATAAAAAATATACGCCACAACTATAAGAACTCACAATTCATCCAAGATACAATACAGAATAACGTCTACATAGACAGCCGAAATCTTTTGTGGATGGGAGGAAGAGAAGGGCTTACTATATTCGACACACGTCTTGATACGATTTACTATTTGAATAAGAGCCACAGACTGGAAGGAAATTTTGTACGAGGCATCACCGAAGATAACAACCAAAATATTTGGGTAGTAACTACAGATGGAGTTACTAAAATAGAGATACAAGTAGATCAACATGGACATGGCTATACATTTCATTGCCTCCCATACGCCAAAAACGACGGGTTACAAACCTCTTATTTCGTACATAACTCCATATATAAGTCACAAAACGGTCATATCATAGTAGGAGGAAATGGAGGATATTACGATATTAATCCTAATATAAAATACAACAAAAACATATCCAAAGTCATCTTTACAGAATTAAAAGTTCTGGACACAACTATTAATGTAGATTCCTTATATAATCATCACAAAATATTAAGCCAGAATATTGAACTTACAGACAAAATAACGCTCAAGTACAATCAAAATACTTTTAAATTAAGTTTCTCAACCATGGAGTACGTACGTACTATGATATTCGGTTCTCCTACCGATTGAGTGGAACGAACAATCAATGGATTTCACTCGAAAGCAACTATATTGCTTTTAACAATATGGCTCCAGGAATATATGAGCTAGAAGTTCGAGCTACCAACTCTGGAGGACTATGGAGTAATCCCTCCACACTTCTCATCAATATTGAACCTCCTATATGGTTAAGTATTTATGCCAAAATTTTATATTTACTCTTGGTTATCACACTATTCTCCTATGTATGGTATCGAAAGGAACAAAAGCACAAACGAAGAATGCACTATAAGGAAATGGAGTTTGAAGCTAAAAAACAACATGAAATAGATGAAATGAAACTAAACTTTTTCACTCATCTAAGCCATGACTTCCGTACCCCACTATCTTTAATTATAGCTCCACTAGAAGAAGTGCTCAAAACTCATCACAACGAAGATATTACATCAAACTTGAATATTATTCATAAAAATGCTTTGTCCCTTCTGAATTTAGTGAACAAATATTGGATTTCCGTAAAATTGAAATACAAGAAATGAAACTGCATCCAGAGAAAGGAGACTACATTGAGTTTATAGACGATATTATCAAACATTTTTCCGTATATGCAACCACTTATCAGATTACTTTAACCTTCGAAAAAGAGATTGACACTTTATCTATGGCATTTGATAAAGACAAAATACATAAGGTTCTTATGAACCTTTTATCTAATGCTATAAAATATGCAGGTATTCCTGGTAAAATTACAGTTAAAATATGGATCGAAGACGAAAAAGTATTTACTAGTGTAGCCGACAACGGAAAAGGGATAGAAGATAATGAGAAGTTGCAAGGTCTTTGATGCTTTTTATCAAATAGCTGATGAAAAATCATCGTATGGAAGTGGCATAGGACTGCATATTGTAAAAGAGCTTCTCTCTTTACATCATGGAGACATACATATAGAAGACAACCTGCCAACAGGAGCTAAATTTATATTTTATATTCCTATTACTCCCATGGAGCAAATTGTAGAAACAGAATTTCAATATCCAACCGACCGAAGAAGAAATGGTATCTTTAGAATCAGAGGAGAAAAACGAAAATCTGGATCAAAACACCCTACTCATTGTAGAAGACAACCAAGACTTACGCTTATTTTTATCCGATTCTCTAAAAAAGGAATATCATATTTTTTCTGCAGTTGACGGACTACATGCATTATCTATTCTCAAGAAAGAGCATATTGATATGGTCATTACGGATATTATGATGCCTAACATGGATGGGATTGAACTATGCCATGCCATAAAAAGTGACATCAAAATTTCACATATACCAGTTATCATGCTGACAGCTAAGAATGATATTGAACATATAAAGAAAGGACTAACTGAAGGAGCAGACGATTATATTGCCAAACCCTTCAACCTGAATATTTTAAAACTTCGCATCAATAAAATACTTAAATGGAAACAAGAATGCCATAGAAAGTTTTCTATTGCAGATATACCAGTGAGTGACATCACCTCAAGCTCATTGGACGAATCTTTCATTCAAAAAACCATCAAGACTGTAGAAGAACACATCGAAAATCCTCAATTCTCGGTAGAAGAATTAAGTAGCATTATTGGTATGAGCAGAAGTAACTTATACAATAAACTCATGTCTATAACAGGAAGTTCTCCAAGCAAATTCATACGCATCATACGGCTTAAGAAAAGTCTGAAACTACTGGAGAAAACCCAGATGACAGTCGCAGAAGTAGCTTACAAAGTGGGATTTAATACTCCAAAAATCTTTACACATTATTTCAAGGAAGAATATAAAATGACTCCTACGGAATACAGAAAGAAAAAAGAAGCATCCCCTAATGAAGCGCAATAGCAATTTTCTAGATTTTCTCCTACCAGCTTACCATTACAAAGTAGTCACATATTGCGGAACAACCTGCACTGAATCAACCCGAACTACCGAACCTTTGGAAAAATCAGGAACAGCTTCTCCCGGCAAATCAGACAGGAAAGGTGCATTTTTCCGCAACGGACGAATGTAAAAACTCAGTTCCTCATCAGTCAGTTCTTGCTGGAAACGTTTCAGACTAATCTGCCAAGGGGCTCCATAATAAAAGTGATCCAACACCAGCTCACCCTTCAAGAAAGCCATGGCCACGTCGCCTGTATAATCCAGCCGCAAGAAATAGTCATTTACCTGAGGATATTCCTTTCCGGAAAAACGAACTGCCAACCGACGGCTTCCAACCTTACGGAAGGTATATTCGGGCTGCACGGAAGGAACTTCTTTCATCTGTTCCTTAAAGCCTTTTGCCGAAGAATATTCTACATAACGGAACACCGGGTCTCCCATATTCAGCAACCGTACTCTTCCTGCTTCCGGCAGCACCATGGAAGAAGTTATCAACAACTTACCGTTGATTTTACAAGCATTCAAAGCCTGTTCGCGGGTCAGCGTGGTTACTTTAAACCGTTTTCCACCGGATGTCTTCACCGTAAACGTACTTTTTAAGCCTGCTTCCGGAGTATAACAATATTTTCCGGCTACCGTAGTCTTGTCAAACACAAATTCCGGTTGAATACCTTCCGGCACAAAGAAAAAGTAATGGTCTGTCCCCCTGTCATCCAGTTTCAGCAATAACTGAGCGGTGGCATACTTCAACAAGGCATCTTCCATCTGAAAATTAAACGGCAGAATCAGGCTCTCATCTTTCGGCAGAGTAAACGTACCTTGCGAAGGAATACGAAGTGTTTCATCCGCAAACTTCAGCCGTAAGCACAAATCTTTCTGGTCTACCCGAGCCGTATCGTGGTCTTGAAAGTTCACCATAAACACGAAACCCGATTTTCCTCTTACCCGCGCCGCATATCGCAACGTTTCCCGGTTATCCGGAGTCATCCGTTCATATCCCTTCGGAAGCACCGTTTCCATCGGTGCCAGCTGGCTGGAGAAATCGTTCAGGAACAGATGCAACAGGCGCAACGCACGATAAGAACCATGTTCCAAACCAAATTCTCCCAAGGGAGCCTGAAAATCATACGATATCTTGGGCATTCCCATCGGTTCATCGCTGAAAAAGGCCGTAGGTCCCATTTTCGGAGTAGAACCTCCATGATACATATAATACCCGATGCCATTGGCACCGCTCCCCAGCGTACGCACCATCAACGCCTCTGCGGCCTTAGCCGTGACAATAGGGCGGCGGGTATAAATCATCTGAATGCCGACTCCCATTTCTGCACAGAAGGAAGGATATTTCTCGGTGTCATAACGCACCGGTGCATAATCGGGATTCTTCTGAATATCCTTGAACATGCAAAAAGGAGACATACCCGGTTTGGCCCAGAAAGGATATGTATAGGCAGCCGTCACAGGAATGGCCTCCTCTCCGATTACAGCTGCATTACCCCATCCGGTAGCTGTGTACAAAGGTGTCTGAATTCCGGCCTCTTCGGCCATCTTTTTCAGCGTTTTCATGTGCAGGTTACCTAAATCAGCCGTCGTGATTTTCTTGTCCTGTACACTCACTCCTATCATCGTAATATTGGCATCATAAGTGGCCGACGTCATGTCCTTCGGTTCGCCCGGATATGTAATTCCCCAAGGAGCCGCCGAATGCTGGTGTTCATTTTCTATCTGCGTGCCGATAATCGTTCCACCGTCTTTATAATACAATCCTTCCAACTGTCGGCCAATCTCTTCATAAAGCCGTTTCACATACTTCAGGTAGTTCGCATCGTTCGAACGAATTTCCAAGGGCTTGGCAAACAACCAGTCGGGAAGTCCTCCGTTTCGTATTTCCCCATGACAGAAAGGACCAATTCGTACCACCGTCCACACATTATGTTTCTGACACAATGACAAAAACTTACGAAGATTTCGGTTCCCTTCCCAATTAAATACGCCTTCCTTTTCTTCATGAATACTCCAGAATACATACGTAGGAATCACCGTTACTCCTCCTGCCTTCATTTTCAGAATTTCTTCTTCCCACTGGCATTCCGGATAACGGCTATAGTGGAACTCTCCCATTACTGGAATAACCGGCTTTCCCCCTACCGACATATAATAGCTGTTTACCTCAATACGCTCACCGGAAGGATTACTTCCTCCCAACTTCAGGTGCCCACTATAAATTGTCTTTTCCTTGACAGGCATATCCAGTTCATACACTTGCTGTGCCATGGCCAGCATTCCCGTCATCATACATATAATTGTTCCCGTAAATCGATTCATTGTTTTTCCTAGTTAAAGTAAAAAAATGAGACATAATATCTTCAATTCAAAAGTACCGCCTCAACATACACGAAAAAATGGAATCTTTTACGGAATACATGTAATTTTTTGCGACCATACTATCACACGTTTTCAACAGATACACGCAAAGCTTTTATATTCTTCCCCAAACGCAAGTACATTTCAAACGGAACGTAAGTACATTTTACCTGAAACGCAAGTACGTTTAGATACAAACGTAAAGGCGTTTACCTCCAAACGTACTTGCGTTTTTCCGATTACATCCAATCGGACTATATAAACTTAATAGTCAGGATATTACAGACCAGTTTACATTTTTCTTACGAAGTTCCTTCAACTGTTGCCAGATAATTTGATTTTCCGGTTTCATGCCTTCAGGGTCGTCATCCAGCAGGCGTTCAGCTATTTCACGGACATACTGCAACAACTGGCCGTCTTTGGCGATGTCAGCAATTTTCAAATCGAAGGCGACCCCGCTCTGCTGGGTACCTTCCAAATCGCCGGGACCACGTAGTTTCAGGTCGGCTTCGGCAATTTCAAAACCGTCATTGGTCTGTACCATGATTTCAATGCGCTTGCGGGTTTCTTCCGTCAACTTGTATCCGGTCACTAAAATGCAATAGGACTGGTCGGCACCACGACCTACTCGTCCACGCAACTGGTGGAGCTGGGAAAGTCCGAAGCGTTCGGCATTCTCAATAGCCATCACCGAGGCATTGGTACATTCACGCCGACTTCTATCACGGTAGTGGCCACCATAATCTGGGTTTCGTTGGCCAAGAAACGCTGCATTTCTTCTTCTTTCTCGGCCGGTTTCATCTTACCGTGCACCTTGCTGACCTTGTACTCGGGAAACTCCTCGCAGACGTGCATGTAACCCTCTTCCAGGTTCTTGATGTCCATCTTTTCGCTCTCCTGTATCAACGGATACACGATGTAGACCTGACGGCCTTCCTGAATCTGTTTCCGCATGAACTCGTACATGCTTTTCCGGCGGTTGTCAAACTGATGAATGGTCTGGATAGCTTTCGGCCAGGAGGCAATTCATCAATGACCGACACATCCAGGTCGCCATACAAGGTCATGGCCAGCGTACGTGGAATCGGAGTGGCCGTCATAACCAGTACATGAGGAGGACGGGTATTCTTAGCCCACAACTTGGCTCGCTGGGCTACTCCAAAACGATGTTGTTCGTCAATCACCACCAGTCCCAAAGAAGAGAAGTTGACGGTATCTTCAATCACAGCATGCGTACCAATCAAGATATGCACATCCCCTGTTAATAAGTCGCGAAGAATCGTTTCACGACGCTTTCCTTTCACGTTGCCGGTCAACAACTCCACCCGTACAGACATCCCATTCAGAAAGCGACGGATGGTTTCATAATGCTGTGTGGCAAGAATTTCCGTCGGAGCCATCATGCAGGCTTGGAATCCGTTATCCAAGGCTATCAGCATAGTCATCAGGCTACTAATGTTTTTCCACTACCCACATCGCCTTGCAACAAACGGTTCATCTGTCGTCCACTGCCCATGTCGCGACGCATTTCCTTGATTACACGTTTCTGTGCCCCCGTCAACTGGAAAGGCAGGTGATGCGCATAGAAGGTATTGAAAATTTCATCCACCCGTTCAAATACCAGTCCACGGAATTTATTGCGACGTTCTTTGGTATAACGGAGAATATTGAGCTGTACGTAAAACAGTTCCTCAAATTTCAAGCGATACTGTGCCTTACGAAGAAGTTCCGGATTCTGCGGAAAATGAATATTATACAACGCATCGGTCAGGGGCATCAGCTGATGTGCTGCGATTAAAGAGGGACTTAGCGTTTCCTCAAAGCTTTCTTTCTGCAAGGCCTGAAAAAGATTTTTCATCAGCTTTTCCAGCGCATGAGAATTCAGGCTGGTACGCTTCATCTTTTCCGTAGTATTGTAATAAGGCTGAAGCCCCATGGTAGAAAGGGTCAGTTCTTGTGTCGGGTCAATATCGGGATGCGCCACGTTGATACGTCCGTTGAAAACCGTGGGCTTGCCGAACACAATGTATTCTTCGTTGGCTTTGTACTTTCCAGTGATATATTTCAATCCTTGAAACCACACTAAGTCCACCACTCCCGTACCGTCGGAAAAATGTCCCACCAGCCGGCGCTGACGACCTTCTCCGAACATTTCAAAACTCAGAATCCGTCCGCGCAACTGTATGTAAGGCATGTTGCCGTCTATCTCATGGATGTAATACAGACGACTGCGGTCCACATACTTGTATGGGAAATAATACAACAGGTCGCGTAAGGAATAGATATTTAATTCCTTATTCAGTATGGCCGCCCGCTGCGGCCCTACTCCTGGCAAATATTTCACATCGCGTGTGGATAGGTCAAACATTAGTCATCGATAAGAGATTCTGCTACTTTCAAGTCAAAAGGCGTGGTGAGTTTGATGTTCTCCCGGTTGCCGGATACCGGATGTACAGGCTGTCCCAATGCTTCCACCACCGAAGCATCGTCGGTAAAGAAGGGCTTGTAGTCCTGGGCATAGGCCCGTTTCAACAACTCCACAGTGAAGACTTGAGGAGTCTGCACCAGCTTGTAGTCATTGCGTGATACAGTCTCACTTCCTCCTTCGGGCAACAAATGACGGACTGTTTCCACTACATCTGTTACCGGAACCACAGCCTGCAAAGTGGCTGCCTGCGCATAACAATTCGCAATGACTTCGGCAGAGACGAAAGGACGTACCCCGTCGTGCACACCGACCACACCGTCTTCTTCCACCAGTGCCAATCCGTTCTTTACGGAATGGAAACGCGTTTCTCCACCTGCCGCAATACGGTGAGGCAACGTAAAGCCGTATTCAGCACAAAGGTGCTCCCAGTAGGAACGCTGTTCCACCGGAAGCACCACAATCAATTCAATGTTCGGGTCACAGGCATGAAAAGTTTCCAGCGTACGCATCAATACCGGCTTTCCTTTTACCGGAATGAATTGTTTGGGAATCTCTCCCCCCATACGCAGGCCTTTTCCTCCCGCTACCACTATCACATATTTCTTCATTAAGCCAGCAACATTCCTTTTTTCACTTCGAGTGCTTTTTCTGCTCCTGCAAATTTCTCCAGGATAGTAAAGCCAAAGGCAGGTGCGGCACCCGGACCTTTACCCAAAATGAAGTTGTCGACTACTTCCACCATATTTCCTGTATATTCAGCTCCTTCCAGGAACTTGTCGAAGCCCGGATAGCAGGTAGCTTTCTTGCCTTTCAGCAAACCGCGCTTGCCATATACCATCGGAGCGGCACAAATGGCAGCCAACGGTTTTCCGGCAGCCGCAAAGCTCATAATCAGTTTGTCCAGTCCGGCATGTGCATCCAAGTTAGTAGCACCCGGCAGTCCACCAGGAAGAACAATCATTTCTACATCTTCCTCCTTCAGTTCTTCGAACAACAAATCAGCCACAATGGTACCTGATCGAGAACTGATGACCGTCTTGTTTCCAGTGACAGACACCGTTTTTACGTTCAATCCGCCTCTGCGCATAATATCCAACGGAAACATGGCTTCCATTTCCTCGAAACCTTCAGCCAAAAAGATACAAACTGCTTTCATAAATCTATTATTTAGAATTAAAAGTTTTATTTCAACTTAAAGTAGTACGTAATGGTACCGCTCTGATTATTCACTCCATCCACCGCATTAAAGCGTGCTTTTCGAGCTGCCTCTTCCGCCGCTCTTCGCAATGCCGGATTCACTGTGTTCGTCCGTTTGTTAATGCTGGTACTGATGACCTGTCCGGCTGGATTCACCACAATGGTTACAACCACACGTCCTTCATCCTGCACATTGTAGACGGGTACAGGAAGCTTTCCACCTCCCAAAGTTCGCCCGTTCAGGTCGAATGTGCCATAATCACCTACACCACTCGTTTTTCCAGTAGAAGAATTTCCTGTAGGACTACCCTGCAGTCCGGCTCCGGCGGCATTTCCTTTGCTCCCCATCTGAGAACCTTTTCCAAATGCCCCAGCAATGGCATTGGCCGCAGCCTGAGCAGCCGCTTTTTCTGCTTCTGCCCGTTTTTCAGCCTCTGTTTTCTCCTTCGGCTTATTCACCTTCTGCGTTTCAGTCTTTACCGGTGTCTTTTTAGGTTGTTCCTTCTTCGTCTCTGTTTTAGGCTTTTCTTTCTTCACCTGCAAAGAAGGTTCATCCTGCTGCGTAATCATGGGCTGTTCCACCTCTGGCTCTGCTGCAGCTTCCGGTGCAGAAGAAGGAGCTTCCGACGGCATGACATCCACCTCGGTCATCGTATAAGGGTCGGCATCACCTGCAGCCAGTTCCGTATTGCCTAACATGACGGGCACACCGCCTTCCTCCTGTTCTGCCGGAACGGTCAGCTTCAGAAGAAACAGCAACAGCAGCACCAGCACGTGCAAAGCCACCGTACATACAATTCCGATTACCTTATTTTTTTTCAACGTTACTCTGTTTTAGTTTTTATCCGGACGCGAGTCGCCAGGACCATTTTAAAATGATTCTCGTTCGCAATATTCAGCACCCGCACGATTTCCCGATAAGGAATCGATTCATCGGCATACAATGCCACATACATTTCCGGTTCTTTCCGAGCACATTCCTGAAGAAAAGCCGTCACTTCATCAATGGCCAGCGGCATTTCATCTTCGTTACCGAAAGCCCCGTAATAATTCAGGTCCTTATCTATAATCACCCGTGCCATAGGTTTAGCCGAAGTCTGCTCCGAACCTTGCGGCAGAAGCACCTTGATGGCATTCGGCGATACCATGGTAGAAGTAATCATAAAAATATCAGCAGCAGGAAAATCAAGTCGGTCATAGACGACATGCTGAAGCTGGGTGATATTTTCTGTCTTCTCTTTAAAGCCATACGCGATTATTTTTCAGTCGGTTCATTCAGCAAGTCCATGAAAGCCAGCGTACGTGCTTCCATCTGACTTACTACCTTATCTACACGATACACCAGATGATTATAGGCAAACATCGTAGCAATACCTACTACCAGTCCACCCACCGTAGTAATCATGGCCTCATAAATACCACTTGACAAAAGGGTAATATCAATGTTGTTTCCAGCGTTAGCCATATTCCAAAAGGCACGTACCATACCGGTTACCGTACCCAAGAATCCCAACATCGGTGCCCCACTTGAAATGGTAGCCATAATGGACAAACCATTTTCCAGCTTGGCCACTTCGATGTTTCCGGTATTTTCAATGGCAGCCTGCACATCGGCAACCGGACGTCCCATACGTGTGATTCCTTTTTCAATCATACGTGCAGAAGGAGTGTTCGTAATGCGGCAATAATTGATAGCCGATTTGATTTCTCCCGATTTGATATAATCACGGATACGGTCCATAAACAAAGGATCATCCTTCCAGCCTTGCGGATAGCCACCGCGCGTTCAAAGAAAATATAAAAAGCAATTACCGACATCAAAGCCAGTACAATCATAATCCAGCCTCCTTTGCAGGCCATATCCCAAAGATTCATCTGCGGTTCCCCCGAAGCAACCGGAGTCAACACCGGATTTGCTCCGGCCATTGTATCGGCTACAGCTTGTGCGGCAGCCAGTAAAGTTAATGTCATCATAATTTAACGAAGGCAATTTTTATATTCTTCAATGGTTTTCTTTAATCCTAAATAAAGTGCATCACAAATCAGTGCGTGACCAATAGAAACTTCATCCAGCCAAGGGATATTATCATGGAAATACTTCAAGTTCACCAGACTCAAATCGTGTCCGGCATTCAATCCCATTCCCAGTTTATGTACTCTCTCAGCCGCTTCTATAAAAGGAGCCACGGCTGCTTCCGGATTCTTGGGATAGAGTGAGGCATAAGGTTCCGTGTACAATTCCACACGGTCGGCTCCTGTCTTGGCCGCATACTCAATCAGTTCCAGGTCTGTACCTACAAAAATAGAGGTACGTATGCCTGCTTCACCGAACGTATCCATCAATTCTGTCAGGAAAGCCTGATGCGTTTTGGTGTCCCATCCACAATTCGAAGTAATCTGGTCAGGAGCATCCGGCACCAAAGTCACCTGTGTAGGTTTTACTCTCAGTACCAGGTCGATAAACTCTTTCGAAGGATATCCTTCGATATTGAATTCAGTTTTCAACACCGGGCGCAAGGCATATACATCCGCATACCGGATATGACGTTCATCCGGACGTGGGTGAACCGTGATACCTTCCGCCCCGAACAGCTCGCAGTCCAGCGCTACTTTCTCTACATCAGGGTTGTTTCCACCTCGTGCATTACGAAGCGTAGCCACCTTATTTATATTCACACTTAATTTAGTCATATTTCATGAATTTCGTTATCTTTTAAGAAGACAGGAAACGGCTCGGCATAGTCCTATCGAAAAACTTTGTTTTTCGTTTGTCTCTGCTCTCGCCTTTCACTATCTTTGCATCAACAACGTGCAAAGTTAGCAGGTTTTACGAGAAACTTGACATGTTTATTCTTAAAAAGATTGATAAAAAAGACACATTCTATGCAGCGGAAGATGAAATTCGCCCTCTTTGGAAATACGTATCAGGAGCATAAATCGGCTCATGTAACCCATCTGCTGGAAATCCTCCGGCGCAAGGAGGCACACATTTGTATCCATCGTGAGTTTTATGAGTTCCTTCGCCTGCACACAAACGCAGATTTAACCAATTTAGAGATTTTCAACGGTCATGACTTTACCGCCGACATGGCACTCAGTGTAGGAGGAGACGGTACGTTTCTGAAAACAGCCAGCCTGGTTGGCAACAAGGAAATCCCCATATTAGGCATCAATACCGGACGATTGGGCTTCTTGGCTGACATTTCACCCGACCAGATGGAAGAAACCTTCGACGAGATTTATCAGGGAATGTATCTGGCAGAACCACGACGGGTACTGAAACTTACCTGCAACGGCCAGGTACTGAAAGGTTATCCTTACGGACTGAATGAAATCGCCATTCTGAAACGAGACAGTTCTTCCATGATTACCATTCGTGCCTATATCAACGGGGAACTGTTGAATGTGTATCAGGCAGACGGCTGATTGTGGCCACCCCTACCGGCTCTACAGGCTACTCCCTCAGTGTAGGCGGTCCGATTTTAGTACCTCAGAGCGGTACCATCAGCCTGACTCCCGTAGCTCCACACAGTTTAAACGTACGCCCCATTGTCATTCGCGACGAGTGGGAAGTCACACTGGAAGTAGAAAGCCGCAGTCATAATTTTCTGATTGCCATCGATGGCCGGAGTGAGACCTTCCGTGAAGGTACCCGACTCACTATTCGGAGGGGAGAATACTTCATCCGCATCGTCAAGCGCTGCCACCACTCTTTCTTCAATACCTTACGTGAGAAAATGATGTGGGGAGCCGATTCACGCAACTAACTATCCATCATACAAATACACAAAAGCGGAGCGTTCAACTTGTCACTCCGGCTTTTTGTGTATGTATACCTTACAGTATCCTATTTGGAAAGCTGCACATCATAGCTCTTTCCTTCACGGCAAGTAAACTGCAATATGGTGTGCTTCTTGTCCGATTCCAGCACCTTCACGGCAGGATGAGATGCCACATTCCATTTCCCTTTCAAAGTGATGGTTACCGGAATCTCCTTACTCTCGTCATCAATCCACGGGCGAGAATAAATACTACGTTCAATGCGTTTGCCATTTTCATCAAAGGCTCATCACTCGGACCGCGATAGAAAGCCATATCCGGTTGTGCCACGGTCAGCACCAGTTTTTCTTGTCCACCTGCTTTACCATAGCCAGACAAGAAGTATCCGCCTTCTCAATGAAATCACCTGGCAAAGCTTCTGTGGAGTTTCAAAAAGCACGTATGAAGTCAAATGTTCTGCACTGGAAGTCACGATATGCGCATTCCGGTCTCTCTGCAACACCTGATAAGTCGGTTGTTTGGCAAACTGTGTCAAACCTTGTTCATCAGTCTGCGGCAACACCGCATATTCATACGAAGCCCCCTGAGGTGCTTTTCCGTGATTGAACACCAAAGATACCCAATCGCCGGAAGTCGGTTTTACACTACGTTCACCAACTGTTACCTGAGGGAAGTTCTTTTCAAACTGTACATTTCCCGGTACATAATACCCCACTCCATTAGGAGCCAGATACGTATGTCCGTTATCCTTCCAGTTGTCCCAATATGCTTTTTCTTCCGGCGTAATGGCAGCCAGCTGGAATACAGTAGTTTCTGTAGGATAGTCCTGATTGACATTCTCAATGTCAGAGCCAAGAGCTACGATGGTATTTCCAAAGAAATGATACGAAATCCGCGCACGGTGCGAACCGTTGTACTTATCATGTTCGTGCAACTTCATACCAAAGTTTCCATTCTCACGTTCTTGAGAAAGCCCTCCGGCAAATGCCTCATCAGAATACAGCATTTCTTCCATTCCGGAAAAAGCATCCACATTCAGCACTTTCGCACGCAACTGGTCAAAAGGCAGATGAATGGAAGTAGCACCCGGAATTCGGTTCCAGTCGAATCCGTTTTCCTGCCAGCCACTCGTTGTAAAGGTTACTCTTTCTCCCGGCTGAGCAGTCAGCACCTGCATGCTGCCATAACCCAAGTATCGTCCATAGAAATTGGCATCCAAGTAATGCTCGGCATCCCATAAGTAACGTGAATGACCACGTACCACTGCCGCCCAGTTGTTCCGTCGCTGTACAGACACACAGCCATATCCCAACGCTAAATTTCCCTGCGGGTCTTTTTCAGGAGTAAAGCCTGCCTTCAGCAGTTTCTTCTCCAGCTTGCGTTCCAGTCCGGCCGTGCCTGCGGTAAATAATCCGGTTCATTGGCACCCGGTTTTGCCGGTTCTCTTACCAGACGCAGGTAAGCAGCAGCCATATCGGCATCATACTTTTCTTTTCCGTCAGGAGTTCCAGAGATAGCCATCATGGCATACTGTACCGGAATCAGCTTTCCTTTTCCATTGGGGTGACGTCCCGACATTGACAGCGGGAACTGTTGCTGGTTACAATAGAAACGCATGGTCAGCAACACATCTTTTACAGTCTGATGAGCCAGTTCAGATACCGCAAAAGTTGTTCCGCTCATCAGGTAAATCATGTTAGTTGCCCCATCCAGACCTCCAACCGCATACGCAGGATAGTTGTTACGGTGATGGAAAGCAGCCCCGTCACTCTTGAAGCACCTGCCAATCCCGGAGCCGGACGGCATCCGTAGTCAATCCAGCGTGAGAAGGCACGCAAGTAACGAAGTTTTTCCGGCGTATCCTCCATCATCAGAATGCTGGCAATGCGTCCGGAAGTCTGCGTGTTAAAGGAATCCATGTCAATACCGTTTCCGGTCGGCTTTGGATATACTTCATTCGTAATGGCATACCAGCGCATAGTAGCTTCCGCTTCCGCCAGACGATTTTCTTCACGCAGCACATCCTTCATCAGGAAATAAGAAAGATACAAACTGCGTACACTGTATCCATAATGATGTATGTTTCCCCAGCAGCTGCCATACGCTACTCCCTGGTCGGTGATATGGTCATACATAGCCATGAATTTCTGGCGCATTTCCTGTTTCACCTGTGCGTCCTGCGCGTTGTGATATGCCACGGCAATGGCTTTCATCAGGTCGAAATAAGCCTTCATTTCCATACCCAGTTTCGTAAACATATCCTTGTTCCAATGGGGAATCATACGCTCGTATGCTTCCGACTGACGTACCATAAAATAGGCAGTCCGCTCACCTTACCATTTTTATATACAATCTTATAGGCATCATACTTCCGGCGAATTTTGTCTATCTGTTTTTGAGACAATTTACCCGGTGTATAAATCAAATCCCGGTAGCGCTTTTCCATCAGGTGCATATCCTGAAGCTCTTTTTCAGAAACCGGTTTCAAAGGTAAATCCGATTTCCACAATGAATGCGGATAAATCACCAGCCAGTGATTGGTCGTTCCTTTATGCACAAAAGGCACCTGTACATCGGCAGCCTGCTGACGCGCGTCTACCTTGCTGGCCGGAATCAGATGATCGATAAAAAGTTCCCCTTCTACATCCGGTGCCAGTATCCTCAACTCATTCATACCTTCTTCCGGCGTACCTTCCATATCGCGTTCATAGCAAACCCATGCCGCGCGCCATCCGGTGAAGTTTATGCCGAAGGGAAAAGATGTACATACCTTTCCATCCTTCAAGAATTGAAAGGTTATTTTCTTATCTACTGCCTTCTCGTTATACACCCATACAATAAAAGCCGACAGATACGTATCTTTTCCCGTCGGATCTTTGGCTTCAAACTTCAAATCCTTTTTCAGGGAAAGGACAGCCCCCGGTTTATACGTCCAACGCAGGGAACGGCTTCCATCTTTATAGTGTTCATCACTAAGAGATAAAGTCGACCCTGCGCCGGAGAGTTCCTGCGGTACAGCTTCTTCAAAAGAGAGCAACCGCTCATGCTTTACGACCTGTGCTGTCAACTCACCAGAGATCGCAAAGAAACTTAATACAGATGCTAGATTAATAAAAAATTTTCCTTTCATTTGCACCGTTCTATATAAAATTTAAGTATCGATGCAAAGATAGTATTTTTTATCATTTAATTGTTGTCTTTTTGACGGATTTCCACACGGCGGATTTTTCCACTGATGGTTTTCGGCAGTTCATCCACAAACTCAATGACACGCGGATACTTGTAAGGAGCTGTCACCCGTTTCACATGGTCCTGCAATTCCTTTATCAGTTCCGGTCCGGCCTTCTGCTTGTAGTCCTTTGCCAATACGATAGTGGCCTTTACCACCTGACCGCGGATTTCATCGGGCACACCGGTAATGGCACATTCCACTACTGCCGGATGCGTCATCAAGGCACTTTCTACTTCAAACGGGCCGATACGGTAACCGGAGCTCTTGATGACATCGTCGGCACGTCCTACGAACCAGTAATAACCGTCTTCATCACGCCATGCCACATCGCCCGTGTAATAGATACCATCGTGCCAACCTCACGGGTAAGTTCAGCATCACGATAATATTCCTTGAACAAGCCTAATGGTTTACCTCTATCCGTACGTACACAATCTGTCCCTGTTCTCCATCTTCCGCTGAACGGCCGTCTGGTTTCAACAAGTCAATGTCATACTGCGGATTAGGCACACCCATACTTCCCGGTTTCGGTTCCATCCACGGGAAAGTAGCCAGCGTCAATGCCGTTTCCGTCTGTCCGAATCCTTCCATCAGACGGATGCCCGTAATGCGTTTGAAAGTCTCATATACAGAATAGTTCAACGCCTCGCCCGCCGTCGTGCAATATTCCAGTGAAGACAAATCATATTTCGACAAGTCTTCCCGAATCAGGAAACGATAAATCGTAGGAGGTGCACACAGTGAAGTAATATGATAATCATGAATCTTTTGCAGAATATCTGCCGGAGTAAACTTCTCATGGTCGTATACAAAGATATTGGCACCGGCAATCATCTGTCCGTACAGCTTTCCCCACACTGCCTTTCCCCATCCGGTATCTGCAATGGTCAGGTGCAGACTGTTTTCATGCAGATTATGCCAGAAGCATCCGGTAGCAATATGTCCGAGCGGATAAGTAAAGTCGTGTGCCACCATCTTCGGCTCCCCGGTAGTTCCCGAAGTAAAGTACATCAGTGAAATATCCTCGTTGGTATTCACATGTTCCGGACGTACAAAAGGAGCGGCAGCTTCCATACCCTTATGGAAATCTTCAAAGCCCTCCGGATATTCCGGACCGACACTCACCAGGCGTTCTACCGTAGGAGAATCAGGCATGGCTGCCAGAATATGTTCTGTGATGACCGGTTCACCGGCAGCCACAATCATCTTGATACCGGCAGCCTGACAACGATATACAATATCTTTCTTTGTCAGCAAGTGTGTAGCCGGAATGACCACTGCTCCCAACTTGTGCAGAGCAATGATAGAGAACCAAAATTCATACCGGCGTTTCAAAATCAGCATGACCTTATCTCCATGACCTATTCCCAAGCTCTGGAAATAGGAGGCGGTCATATCGGTATATTTCTTCAAGTCCGCATACGTAAACTGTATATGTTCTCCTTTGTCGTTTGTCCACAGCAACGCATTTTTATCGGGCTGTTCAGCCGCCCAGGCATCTACCACATCATAACCGAAATTAAAATTTTCCGGCACCTTCACTTTAAAATTCGCAATGAAATCCTCTTGTGAGGTAAAGTGAGTTTGTTCAACAAATCTTTCTAGCATATTTCTTTTCAAAATTAATTACTACATAACGATGGCGAGGAACTTCACCGCTTTCCCGTCGAGCGCCTTCATTCCGTGAGGCAGTGAAGAATCGAAATACAAACTGTCTCCCTGCTCCAGAATCAGATCTTTTCCGTTTATGCTCAACAGCATCCGGCCCTCAATCACCAAGTTGAATTCCTGTCCGTAGTGCGTATTATAATAAATAGGTGTATCCTCCGGCTTGGGCTCTACCGTTACCAGGAAAGGATCGGCCTTGCGGTTGCGGAACCCTGAAGCCAGCGACTGGTATTTATATGCCTTCGTACGCTCCACCGAAATACCGGTTCCCCAGCGTGTCAGGAAATAAGCATTCATCTTAGGTTCTTCCCCGAACATCAGCACGTCAAGCGGCACGTTGCACTTCCGTCCGATTTGCTGCAACGTACTGACCGCAATGTCACACTCGCCCGACTCAATCTGCTTATATTGTTCCACCGGCAATCCACATTGTCCGGCCATGTCCTCTACACTCAAATCCAGCGCATCGCGTAGTCCGCGGATACGTTCTCCTATTTGTCTTATTTGTTCGTCCATAGTGCAATTTTTTAGTTATTCGCTCAAAATTACGAAAGATTATGAAAAACCAAGAAAAATATTTCGAACTTTGTAACCGAAAATTTTAAAACCATGATCAGACAGGATTACATCATACGCATGATTCAGGAAATATTTGCCGCAATAGCCAACCTGATTCTCCGCCGGAAGCACATCAGCAAGTCGGACTGGGAGGAATATGAAAGTACGGCACGGCAAGTGCTGGAGGTCACTCCCCAGCAGCTGGAAGAAATGGACGGACAAACCATACTGGAAAAATACAGTCAGGAAAAAGATGGCATAGAGAAGACCGAACTAGCTGCCATGATGTTACTGAAAATGGCAGAAGACACCGAAAACATCGTGCCTAAAGCCCGACTTCGTCAGGAAGGACTCTACCTGCTGAAATATGTGCAGGAACATGGAAATACCTATTCCCTACCCCGCAACCTGCTGATTCAATTTTTACACGCTAAACAATAATATCAAATGAAAAATTCCGTATCACCGAAGTTAATACGGAATTTTTCCTCATTTATCAAACTTGTCATTTCGTAGAACTATTGGCATAAATTCCTCATCGGTTACTTTCGCTTTCTCCTGCAAATAACCTTTTTTACGGAACAACAAGCACTCTCCCTGCTGAGCATGAATCAAATATCGTCCATTTGTATCTGTATATCCCAAAAAGTTCCCCTTGCTCTCTGATAAAATCTCCACTCCCTCAACTGGAGTAGCTTGTATATCACGTACTACTCCTCCGATTTTCATGTTTTCCCCAAACAAGATTGTACTTTTTCACTTGCCGAGACAATTCCCCCCAGTTCCATCTTCCCCTATCACCTACCTGAATCACCTCCTTAAATAAAATGTAATCAGATGACTTACCTATCTGAATTTCAAATTCACCAGGCTCGATACGACTATTTCCGTTCTCATCCGTCAAAGCTAACTCTTCCAAAGGAAATGCCAAAACGATGCGCATAGAATCCTTTGAAGATAATTCTATTTTCTGAAATGCCTTTAATTGCCGTACTGGCGTTTCTATCGAACTGACTACATCCCTTACATATAATTGAGGAACGTCCATTCCCGTTCTTTCTCCAACATTTTTGATGGTCACGAAAGCATAGACAGAATCGTTCCGTAAAAGAATCTCTGGAGAAGAATATTCAAACTGTGTATAGCTCAACCCATACCCAAAAGCCCACAATACATCCGGTGAAGAAAACACATAATCTCTTCCTGGTTTATCCAGAGTGCCTGGTTGATGATAAAAACCTTTATCACTAGGAAGATAATTATAAAAAACAGGCAAATGTCCTGCGCTTTGTGGAAAAGAGACAGGCAGTCTTCCAGATGGATTCACTTTTCCAAAAAGGATATCAGCAATCGAAGCACCTTCCTGTTCACCAGCATACCATTGCACCAAAATAGACGGCAAATGCAGCTTTTCCCATGATATAGCAAAAGGTTTTCCAGTTACTAAAACGAGTATAACAGGAGTTCCTGTGGCATACACAGCCTGAATCAGTTTTTCTTGTGCCCCAGTCAAACTCAAATCAGAAAGATCAAAACCCTCGCCACAATTAGCACCTTTATAATCACGTGCTAAAGAAGCACTAGAACTTCCGCAGAAAACAACAGCAACGTCACTTTTACGAGCGACTTGTTGAGCTTCTACAATACCACTCTCATCATTCGACATCAAATCACACCCCAAAGCATAATTCACTTGAATACCACGATTTAACGTGTATGCCAGAATTCCTTCCAAAGGACTTATACCATCTTCTGTCGACCTACTCCAACTATAATCACCAAACTGTACACTCTGGGCATTAGGACCTATTACAGCTATAGAGCTGATTTTAGACAAATCCAAAGGCAGTAATCCACCTTCATTTTTCAACAACACCACGGACTCGTCTGCAATTTTACGAGAAAGTGCCACACTCGCATCAGAGTGCATTTGAGCATGTGCCCATCGTTCACCATAAGGATCTTCAAACAAGCCCATTTTAAATTTAGCCATCAATACCCGCCTTACAGCCTTGTCTATTATTGCTTGCTTCACCATGCCTCTTTGCAATATCTCTGGCAACCACGCATAACATTGGCTGGCGGCCTCCACATCAAGGCCTGCAGATACGGCCAGAAAAGCTGCTTCTGCAGAATTAACAGCAGTACGATGAAAAGTATGAAGCATATCTATAGCTCCCCAGTCAGCATAGACATATCCCTCAAACCCCCAGTGTTCTCTCAAGACCTCAGTCAATAAATAGTGAGATGAAGATACAGGAAATCTATTCCACGCATTATAAGATGACATCACAGCCTGTATCGGGAATGAAGTAATTACTTTCCGAAAAGGCTGCAAATAAATATCATGAAGTTCACCAATACCGCAATTAACAGAAGCTAAATTCAATCCTCCAGAAGGATTGCCATGAGGACCAAAATGTTTCAACATCGGAGATATTCCATTATCCAAATAACCTTTCACCTCCTGACAAGCAAACATTGCATTCAAAAAAGGATCTTCCCCATAACTTTCTTCTACACGTCCCCACCTCAAGTCACGCACCACATCCACACAAGGAGCCAAAATCTGACGTATTCCTTGATAATGTAAATCTTCCGAGATCTTAGATGCCTTATCATAAGCCAGAGAAGGATTAAAAGTCGCCCCCAAAGCTATATTTTGAGGATAAATAGTGGAACCTTCATGCACCGACCCATGAAGAGCTTCTGCTATGGTAAACACAGGAATACCTAATCTGGTTTTATTTACCATATATTCCTGTATACGTCGCATATGCAAACGGCAATTCTCGCCAGTAAGTGGAAAACCTTCTACAAACCCCCAAGCAACGTCTCCCGCTAATTTTTGAAGTTTTTCTTCATCCAGTTCCTGGTCATTGAATATGTCCCATGAATGAATATGCCTAATTTGAGCTATTTTCTCTTCTAGTGTCATACGCCCTAATAAATCATCCACACGAATATCCACAGGTAAGCGTGAATCTTTATAAGGCTGTGAATACAGTTGAACAAGAAAGCAAAATACAAAACTTAAAAATAAAATCAGTCGATTCATAAACCTATTTAATTTAAATTATAGTGAACAGGTGTATACACCCGTTCACTATAAAAATATATTGGTATAATACTTCCATTCAATCAGCGAATGCATGCCGATATCCCTTTACCTTATTCCATGCCCCCCGAGTAAAATCGGGTACTTCAACTGGAACAAACCCATTTTCTATAGACAACTGAGTCAAAGGTATCAGCGCACACCATTCCGCTAAATCATATACATCCATATCCAACGGAAGTCCATGATGTAAACAATAGATTAGACGGGAATCCATAATAAAATCCATACCTCCATGGCCACCCACTTCTTTCGCCCTCTCTTCCATATTACGCACGATCTCATCCTTATAATAAAGCATCAGACGCTGTTTTACTTCCTCAGTCATAAATTCATGAGCCGTAAAAGTTTCTTTTCCTACAACTTCAGTGGGCAGATTCTTACTGTCAAGTGCATATCCTTCCACCGGATATTTTTCTGCAAACCCTTTTGTTCCGGTCAACTGATACATACGACTATAAGGACGAGGAGATGCCACATTGTGCTCTATCTGTATTGTTTTCCCTTTCTCCGTTCGGATCAGGGTCAACGTTACTTCTCCATTCCGAAATCCTTCCGCATCTTTATCCCTTCCATGCACCTTCAACCAAACCGGTAGAGACAACGGATCACTATCCATAGATACCAGATATTTCATCCGGTCCCCCCGATGAATATTAAGCAACTGACAAGCTGGCCCCATCCCATGAGTTGGATATATATCCCCCCTATACTTCATATTATACTGCATCCTCCAATCAGCATTATAATCCGGCCAAATATCAGACAAACAATGATTGTACGCCCCTTTTACATGAGTGATATCTCCAAAAACACCTTGTTGGGCCATATTTAAAGTAGTAATCTCAAAAAAATCATACACACAATTTTCCAGCATCATACAATGCTTGCGAGTCAGTTCTGCCGTATTGACCACCTCCCAGATTTCCTCCAACGTCAACGCGGCAGGCACTTCACAAGCCACATGTTTTCCATGTTGCATAGCATAAATCATTATCGGAGCATGATTCACCCAGTCTGTCGCTATATATATCAAATCAATATCTTCACGCTCACAAACTTTTTTCCACTGCTCATCATCTCCATAATACACATCCGCTTCCTTCATTCCTGCACGTACCAGCATGCGATTGCAAGAATCGGTGCGAAACTGGTGTAAATCGCATAGAGCCATGACCTCAATTCCTTTCTGATAAGTAAATCGTCGTATGGCTTCCGTCCCTCTTGCTCCTAAACCTATGAATCCAATACGTACAGTATCTATCGGATCACAAGCCAGTCCAACTACATCTTGCTGTCCGGACGCACGCTCAGGCGTTTCAACTGAAAGGCATTCCACTTTGACTGTCTGCGACTTGTGTTTTCCGTCACAACCTGACAAAACAATCCTCCGACAAGAAGAATCATATAACTAATGTTTTCATATCTGCAATTTTTAAATTCATTAATATTGAGGATTCTGTATCACTTTCCCCTTCCCATCATTAATAGCAGAAAGAGGCAATGGATATACAGATTTATAATCAGCCGCATAAGGAGTGCCCTTGATATTTCTCGCATGTTCTACAAACTTACCCAAACGAATCAATCTGCACGATACTGTCCATTTTCACACCAGAACTCATGGCTCCGCTCTTTTAGTATCACATCTATTAATAACTCATCCGTCGCAATATCTGCGTCAGACAAGGCTCCAAGTCCAGCTCTTCCACGAATGTCATTTATCAAGCCAAGCGCCTCCTGCCGGTCAGCAACAGACGATGAAGGTTTCCGACAAAGCGCTTCAGCCAACGAAAGATACACATCCGCATAACGATAGATGATAGGATCAATGCTACTCTTACCTCCATTCCCTACCACATTTATATCATATCCATATTTCAAAGGAATAGGCCCTACATCTAAATGCTTATCCGGATTTCCGGGATGTTCCCGATCTACAGTTTCTCCCTTATTGTTCGTGTAAGAAGCAATCAAATAGGTTTTCCGTAAATCCCTCGGCTCAAAACTATCATAAAACGCCCACGTACTATTGACCAGTTCATACCCTGCTTCCATTCCATGATCTTCAAAATCTGTTGGTAACATAGACATATGCCAGTCATTCCAACTTACCTGTTCCAAAACGACCGGAATCGCCCAAATTATTTCCGGATTTGCCTTTCCCTGCCCTCCAACTTCAAACATTCCAGTATAACTTTGGGCCAGTGAATAACCATAATCCTTCATTTCCCGACAAAGATTCTCTACCTTCTGATAGAACTCTCGGTTTGTCGGAGTTTCATGTAAATAAAGACGAATCAATAGCATCTTTGCCAGCCCTTGAGAGAATCTTCCATACTCCGTATCCGCCGGAACAGGTAAGTTTGTGGAAGCATACAGCAAATCATCCTCTATAAACTTGACCATATCCTCTTGCGAAAGCCGGGACAACGGCTGTTCTACAATGGGATTCTCCAGGAGTTCAATCGGAGCCACCACCAACGGACCAAACATATCATAAAGAGTATAAGAAAGCAAGCCACGGGCACAACGCACTTCTGCCATCAACTCTTTTTTCACCTCATCCGACAAAAAATCGCACACTTCAATCTGTTTTAATACTGAAGTACACTGGCTGATATCATTCAGCCAACCATCACTATACGCATCCGTATCACTGTAATAAAAGCGAGTTAAATCATTAGTCGTAGGGAAAAAATTCAAGTCAGACACGTCTTTCATCCATCCGGCCTTACAAGAAAGAATTTCTGTGGTCAAATCATTTACAATCGTTACTCCACGTTCATTCGTCGCAAAAAGTCCGTCAAACCAACTCGACCTTACAGACTGATAACACCCGTTGACCAAAGAACGCATATCCTCTTCCGTACGTGGATAAATAGAAGGATTAATCTCAGACGAATCCATGGGATCCAAGTCAACACAAGAACTCATGGAAAATATACTGCACAGAGCCACAAAATATAGAATTGAATAGTACATCTTTTTCATACTCTTTTCTTTTTTAAGTCATTATTTTCTACTTCAAAATGAGACATTAACTCCAAAACTAAAGGTACGTGCGTTCGGATAGGCAGCAGCATACGAGTCTGTTTCGGGATCAAGTCCCTTATAAGGAGTAATTATAAACAAGTTATTGGCGCTGACATTCAAACGCACACTGCTCAATACCTTGGCTTTCGCTATCCAAGACTTAGGCAAAGTATACCCTAGACTTATAGTCTGCAGGCGGATAAACCACGCCTTTTGATAAAAGAAATCTCCATAAGTATAATTATGTCCCGTATTGTAAAAAGAACTTGGACGGGTCACAGAAGGATTCTCTGGCGTCCAACGATTCTTGATTACTTTCAACGCATTATAACCGCTCGTCGCTATATTATTGCCAAGTAACCCAAAATCCATTTCTGTCGGATCTTCCATTATACGGTCAAACATTCCGTTCAATGAGAAACTGAAATCAAATCCTTTATAACGGAAAGTATTTGTCAAACTTCCCATCCATCCGGGATCTACCGAACCGATTAATTGCGTATCGGCTTCATCAATAATTCCGTCTGCTTTCCCCGTCCGTACAAAACGTCCCTGTTCATCCACCATAGGGTTTCCATTGCTATCTCTCTTATAACCATCCACATCCTTGATGACAATCTGCCCAGGAAGCAAATCCGGCTGAGCAGCAGGAGGTGCTTCTCCAACTTGCAGTATATGGTCTGCCCGGCGAGCATAAATCGGACGAATCGGATCATCCACCGATTCATATACATTCGGTTTCCAGTCCGGCGTACGTTCTTTCCAGCGGTCTTCATACTTTGCATAAGTCAATGTCGTCCCCCAGAAAAAATCTTTCGTAACGATATTGCGCGTATTCAGCGTCACTTCAATTCCCCTGCTTTGTGTCTTTCCGATATTGGCCATGATTTGTTTGACCTCTTGATAAGAATTCAATGGCTTATAATTCAGCAAATCCGAAATAACCCGCTGATACACATCCACCGAACCTGTAATCCGGTCTTTCAGGAAACCAAAGTCAAGTCCAAAGTTCCATTCTGTCGTGGTTTCCCACTTTAAATCAGGATTTTCCAGTTTAGCTTTTGTTACGGCCGTAACAGGATTATGGTCGGCACCCACCCATCCATTAGCGGCCTGATAGCTGGCAAACGCATTAGTACTGATATCTGCATTACCAGTCTGCCCCCAACTCAAACGCAGTTTTAAGTTGGAAAGCCAGTCCACATTACGCAAAAACTTCTCCTGATTCACATTCCACCCCAACGCAACAGAAGGGAAATATCCCCATTTATTGTTACGGGCAAACACGCTCGCACCGTCCGCACGCAAAGTAGCAGTCAGCAAATATCGGTCATGCAAGACATATCCCAAGCGGAAAAAGTAAGAAAGCATCTTGTTCTCAGTCGCCGCCGATTTGACAATTTTTGTTCCAGCTCCAGAAGCGATATTTTTCCACCCGAACCCGTCTGTCACAAAGTTATTGTTGCCTAGTTCTGATGCATCATAGTTAAACTTCTCATAAGAAGTTCCCGCAAGCAGATTCAAATTGTGAATCTGATTGAAAGTCAGCTGATAAGTAGCCGTAGCTTCCAGCAGATACTGATTGTTCGCAGTATTGTAAATATACGCCACTCCTCCATTCTTTTCTCCGTTTAACGTAGTACGAGGCTGATAAGTATTACGTCCTATATTGGCATGGTCAATACCTGCATTTAAACGCAGTGTCAGTCCTTCTACCGGTCTGGCCTCCAAAAAGACATTGCCCAACAGACGGTCTATCCGGCCTTCATCTATATTGTTGAGTAAGGAATAAGGATTCGGCTGCGTACCTATCAGAGGATTTATCGGATAAGTTCCGGTTTCCTCATCATAAGCTTCGATATTAGGCCCCATCTGTAAGGCCGACCGGATAATGCCGGAGTTCTCAAACTCTCCTGCTCCAAGTTGTGTATTGTCATTATCTATCCGGGTTAACACCATGTTCAGCCCCACCTTGAAGATATCCAGAAATTTCTGGTCAATATTGGCCTTGGCTGTATAACGGGTCATACCGGAATTCTTTATAATACCCTTATGATTATAATAATTAAAGGAAAGCATATACTGGGTGTTTTCACTTCCCCCTGAATACTCACATTATGCTCTTGAATCTGTCCGTTACGGGTTATTAATCCCAGCCAGTCTGTGCCCAGACCTGCCTGAGCTATTTCCTCATCAGTGTAAGGCTGTTGATATTGGATACCGTTATACGGATTCTGACGCGCCTCTTCCAGCGTCTTTGTGCCCCATGGAGCGACCTTGTTATCCCATAACCATCCTTCCCAGGTGGTACGATTCTTTTCAATCATCCATTCTTTCAAATTCAACAAATCATACTTGTCCGCATACTTCTGCAAAGAATAACTATAAGAATAATCTACCTTAGCCTTTCCTTGCTTTCCGCGCTTTGTGGTGATAATAACAACTCCATTAGCTGCACGTGCCCCATAGATAGACGTAGCGCTGGCATCTTTCAACACCTCTATTGACTCCACGTCATTCGGATTCAGGAAATTCAGGATACCCTGCGTACCAGGATCCATCTTAGCGTCTCCTCCGTTGGCCTGGTCCAGCTTGGCAATCGGAAAACCATCCACAATATAAAGAGGATCATTCCCTGCATTGACAGATCCGGCTCCACGAACCAGAATATCCAGACCACCTCCCGGCTGTGCACTATTCCGTTTTACGTACAGCCCTGCCGCCTTTCCGCTAAGCGCATGTCCCACGGAAGCCATCCCTCCAAGATCCAAATCTTCTCCTTTCACACTGGAAACAGATCCAGTCAAATCACGTTTCTTTACCGTACCATACCCCACGACAACCACGTCATCCAACACCTTCGAATCCTCTTTCAGGCGCACAACCGGACACTCCCCTTTCGTGCATGAAAACTCCTGAGTGGCATATCCTATATATGACACGACCAGCACACTTCCTTCAGGAGCCATAAACGAATAATTACCATCCAGGTCAGTAATCGTTCCCACCGATGTGCCTTTCACACTTACATTGGCACCGATTACAGGCATTCCAGCCTCATCCAGCACTTGCCCCTTAAACTCCCTCTTCTGTGTATTCTCGCCAGAAGGCGCCTGCTTGCGAACCAACATAATTCGTTTATCAGACATACTCCAAGAGATAGCCGTATACTCCAAAGCCTGACGAAGTGCCTCCTTCACATCTCCATTCTGAAGTTTCACTGTCACAGGACATGTAGTATCCACTTGTCCTTCTTCATAGAAAAACTTAAAGTCTGTTTGTGTTTCCACCGCCTGGATAAATTCCGCCAACGGACGATTTAACAGGCTTAACTGAAGCGATGTGTGTTGTGCAGTTACACTGAAAGGCAGCAGTAGCCACATCAGCCCCACCCAAATTCTACAGGAAAACTTTGTCCACCAGTCTTGTAATACGCATTTCCTCATAATAAATTAGATTTTAGTTAATAAAAAGTTCCTTTTTTCCTCAATCCCAGGACTCCTTTGTTTAAAACAAAGAAAAAAGAACTGGAAATATTTACTCATACGGCAATCCGGTTTTTAAACATTTATTAATAAAACAGTTGAAATAAAATGCTTCGGCGTTGCAGAGAAATACGCTTCGACATGCAGGATGAAAGCGCCTTAGACGTTTTTCGAGGGAATAAAAC
>ENA-OQHA01000015-OQHA01000015.1-human-gut-metagenome-genome-assembly--contig:-NODE-15-length-83240-cov-6.506840_pt1 | contig 83240 bp, 97 predicted proteins | sample MGYA00242558_ERZ504707 | MGnify/ENA primary metagenome ERZ504707 (study PRJEB26092, sample SAMD00036197) | human gut metagenome | host: Homo sapiens | study: EMG produced TPA metagenomics assembly of... | reverse complement strand
CGTGGAACTGGGAAGCGGAACGTATACTTTTATGCTGTAAAAAGAAAACCCGAAAGACTCCGGACAAAGAAATGGGAGACTTTCGGGCGGAAAGAGAAACGCTGTCGGAGAGAAGAGAACTCCGGCAGCGTTTTCTTTGTCATGTTTATTTTCGGCAGTCATGTGCAGATGACGTTTGATCGCTTCAAAGCTTTCCTGGCTGATGACATGCTCGATGCGGCAGGCATCTTCCGTGGCGGTCTGCTCATCAACACCAAGCTCATCAGGCCGCGGGAGAGGAGCTGGTGGCGCTCATAGATCATCTCTGCGATCGCGCGTCCGCTGTCGGTCAGGTAGATGTAGCCTTCCGGCGTTACGCGGATCTGCTCTTTTTCTCTTAAGTTTTTCATGGCAACGCTGACACTTGATTTTTTAAAGCCAAGTTCTTCTGCAATATCAACACCGCGTACAACGGGTTTTTTCTGACTTAAGACTAAAATGGTTTCCAAATAATTTTCTGCGGATTCGTTCGTTTTCAGCAAGATGTTCACCTCGTTTTTCTAAATAGCTGAAGATTCATCAAATATATATACAATATAGAATAAGCATATTTTTCGGAATAGGGTCAATGATAGGTTTTTTGAATGGTTTTTCTTAATTTCAGAAAAGTTGTAAGATTTCAGAAAAAAAGACAATGAGGATGGAAGAAGAAAAGCAAGATAAAAGATGACAGGGGGCAAAAAGAGAGGTAAAATAGGAAAAAACAATGAAATTTAGATGGAGGTTAGAGCATACCATGGAACAGGTGATAAAGAAAAGACTGCAGCAGGTGATGGATGCGTCCGTTGCAAAAGGAGAGACACCGGGCTGTCTTCTGATGGTGATCAAAGACGGAGAGGAGCAGGTTTATCTGGAGAGCGGATATGCGGATATCGAAGCGAAAAAGCCGGTTTCCCGCGATAATATTTTCCGTCTCTACTCCATGAGCAAGCCGATTACCGCGACGGCCATGATGATTCTGGTAGAGCGCGGAATCGTCGATCTGGCGGATCCGGTCAGCAAGTATCTGACGGGCTTCCGGAACCCGGTTGTATGTACAGCGGATGGGAAGATAGAAAAAGCGGAGCGGGAGATCCTTCTGGAGGATATTATGAATATGACATCCGGGCTGACGTACGGCGGAACGGATGAGACGGGACGGCAGACCGATGCACTTTTTCAGGAGGTGATCCACGGACTTAAGGAAGAAAACGGCGGAACGATCAGTACAGTAGAATTTGCAAACCGTCTTGGAAAAGTCCCGCTTCTGTATCAGCCGGGCCAGTCCTGGAGTTATGGAACGTCGGCGGATGTCGTAGGTGCGGTGATTGAGGTGGCAAGCGGCATGCGCTTTGGGGATTTTCTGAAAAAAGAAATTTTCGAGCCGCTCGGCATGAACGATACCGATTTCTGGATTCCGGCAGAAAAGCAGGATCGTCTGGCGAAGGTGTATGACTGCAGGGAGGGACAGCCGTCCGTCCGTTATCTGGACAATAACCTTGGCATTCAGAACGATATGGCGTACCGCCCGGCATATGAGGCAGGCGGAGCAGGCCTTGCATCTACCATCGACGATTATGCGAAATTTACGCAGATGCTGCTGAACGGCGGCACCTATAACGGTGTACAGATTCTCCGTCCGGCGACGGTAAAATTTCTGGGAGGCCACACATTAAGCGCGGTACAGCAGGCAGGCTTTGATAACTGGATCGGTCTGGAAGGATTTTCCTACGGAAATCTGATGCGTGTTCTGGTAGATCCGACGCGTGCGGTAACGCTGGGAAGCAAGGGTGAGTTCGGCTGGGACGGCTGGCTTGGATGCTACATGGAAGTCGTGCCGGAGCAGAATATGACATTTCTGATGATGACCCAGAAAAAAGATGCCGGAACGTACACCCTGTCCCGGAAGATCCGAAATATTATTTTCAGCGAATAACTTTTCATGAGAGTGATTCTCAAGTAAAGCCTTCCGGCCCGTCAGATCAGACGAAAAAAGTGCCGGAAAAGAAACAACTTAACGAATCAGACGGAACATATGAGCAAATTGCTGTAAAACTACGTCGAATTTTGTCTAAAACGGATATTTGCAGTGAGACAGATGTATGCTATTTTAGTGTCAGTCGAAAATGAAGGCGATTTCATTACTACTTTCATAAAAAACAGCAAAAAAGGGATATCGTGTAAGTTTTTGACCGATTTTGAAGGAAATAAAAGAAAGAATTCAAAATCATGAAAAGAAGACCAAAAAGCAGAAAGGATGCAGAAAATATGATTTCGTTACCGTTAAAGTTTGATGAAGTAGAGAGTGTAGAAGAATTTGTAAATATGGTGAAACGCCTGGATTACGACGTTGACGTAAAAATAGGACGATGCGTCTTTGATGCGAAATCCCTGATGAGTGTCCTGATGATCGCCGGAAACCCGGATGCGGTTGTGGAAGCCAATACGAACGATATCGAAGCATTTAAAAAGAAATTTAAGGATTACCTTCAGTAAGAAAAAAGTCGGAAAGGCACTGTGTGTAAGATGCATGGTGTCTTTTTTGATGCACGAAAAAGCGGGTGAAGTATCTTGCCGGGGAGACGTGTGCATGGTAAAATAAAGTCTATTGGGATGGAAATAAGAGAATCAAAAGAACGGGCTGATGTAGAAGAAGTTTTTCGTAAAAAAGGAGGCACAAAGTGAAGAAGAGAAACTGGAAAGAAGCATCAGAAAATCAGAGATTCCCGGACTTACGAGGGAAGAGGAGGAAGCACAGCTTGCGAAGGTGATCGGGATTGCCGAGCAGAATCTGGAACAGGCGAAGGCGGATATCCGGTCGGCGAATGAGGATCTGGCGGATCTGATGGAGACGTACGACGCAAAAGAGGCGGAAGCCTGGCGCTCTGGAACAACGCGACGGCGAAGCTGAATGCGTACCAGCACGGCATGGCGCGGCTGGAAAAAGCGAGAAAGAAGCCGTATTTCGGGCGGATTGATTTTCAGGATCCGCGGCTTTCGTTTTTAGAGTCCTATTACATCGGGCGCGTCGGCATTTCCGATGAGAAGGCGGAACCGGTTGTGCTGGACTGGCGGGCACCGATTTCCTCCGTCTATTATGAGAACAGCACCGGGCCGTGCAGCTATACGGTGAGTTCAGAGGGTACTTTTTCGATTGATCTGAAAAGAAAGCGGACGTATGAGATTGAAAATGACCATCTGAAAGACTTTTTTGATTCCGATGTGGTAGCGAACGATGAGCTGCTGACAAAGTATCTGGCGAAGAACAAAAAAGCGGTGCTCGGTGAGATCATTGCGACGATCCAGCAGGAGCAGAACCTCATTATCCGCAGATCCCCGAAGACGAATCTGATCGTACAGGGCGTGGCTGGTTCCGGAAAGACGACGGTGGCGATGCACCGGATTTCGTACATCCTCTATAATTACGAGGAGGACTTCCGGCCGGAGGATTTCTATATCATTGGAAGCAACCGCATTCTGCTGAACTACATTACCAGCGTTCTGCCGGAACTCGATGTGTACGGCATCCGTCAGATGACGATGGAGCAGCTTTTTATCCGGCTTCTGTACGAGGACTGGGACGAAGAAAAGTACACGGTACACACCATCGACCGCGCGGATGAGAAAAACAGCATAAAGGGCGGAAGCGGCTGGTTTTTCGATCTGGAAAATTTCTGCCGTACGTACGAGGCAGAGCAGATTCCGCGGGAGCCGGTGCGGCTGGAAAAAACGGGAACATTGCTTCTGGACGCCGAGTATATTGATAACTATTGCAGGGAGCAGTCCACACTTTCCATGGAAGGAAAGATGCGCATGCTGAACGAGATCCTGCTGGCAAAATTTGAGAACGAGGTTTCGGGAAAAGAAGTGACGTTTCCGGCGCGCGAAAAAAAGGCGCTGAAGCGGAAATACGAGAAATATTTTGGAGATGGAAAATGGCGGGGATCCATTTTTGATCTCTATTTACAGTTTCTGGAGCAGCAGGAGGAGAAAGGAAAAGCGGTGGAAGTGCCGGAAAACTCCTTTGATGTCTATGATCTGGCGGCGCTGGCATACCTCTATAAGCGGATCAAGGAAAACGATCCCGTGCGCGAGGCGAGCCATGTGGTCATCGACGAGGCGCAGGATTTCGGGATGATGGCGTACCAGGTGCTTCATTACTGTCTGCGTGACTGTACGTATACCATTATGGGAGATACGTCGCAGAATATCCATTTTTCCTACGGCCTGAACGACTGGGAGGAGCTGAAAAAGCTGATTCTGACCGGCACGTACGATGCGTTCGGCGTTCTGCGGAAGAGTTACCGGAATACGGTGGAGATCTCCGATTTTGCAAACGAGATTCTGCGGCATGGGGACTTTGCGATCTATCCGGTGGAGCCGGTGCTGCGGCACGGAACGGCGGTGCGGAAAGAAGCATTTGACGATGAAGAGGCGCTGCTCGCCGCGGGTGTTCAGACAATCAAGACATGGCAGGCGCAGGGATATGAGACGATTGCCGTTGTATGCCGGGATGAGGCAGAAGCGGCGGATACGGCGCGGAAGCTGAAACAATACGTGCCGGTTGTGGAGGAGGATCTCGAGACGGCAGAGTTCGGCGAGGGCGTGATGGTGCTCCCGGTGGCATATACGAAAGGTCTTGAGTTCGATGCGGTGCTGCTTCTTGATCCGACGGAAGAAAAATATCCTGAAAATGACGGGCAGGTGAAGCTGCTTTACGTGGCGGCGACGCGGGCACTGCATGAGCTGGCGGTGCTGTATACAGGAGAACTGACGGGAATCCTTGCCAAAGAAGCGCCGAAGGGCCGTCACAATCAGGAATTTGCCATGGAGACGCTGACGAAGGCGAAAGAGTATGAGAAGGTTTCGCTGACGCAGAAGGAGGCGCGTGAGGAGAACCGCGCGATCGGCATTCAGGAGATGGACGAGCGGAACAGCCATGGACCGAAACGGATTGTGATCAAGCCGGAGCAGAGGCCGGGAATGGCGCTTGGAAATACAAGCACGACCGGAACAGCGGTGATGGCAAAAGGCAGTACGGTAACGCGGAGGGCTGCGGCAGAAACGGGAGAAGAAATTGCCGCAAAGACAATGCAGCAGCGTGCACCGGAAGGGGTGTCATCTATTTTTGCTGGTGCGGCTTATCATGGAAAGGCAGGCGGCAAAGCGCCGGGAAGCAGACGGAGTGCAGGAACACAGGCAGGAATGCAATATGGAGCGGGTACGGCCGGAGTGCAGAGTGCAAAAGACCAGGCGGAGCAGGTATGGTACCAGGAGAAGCCGAGAAGACGGAGCGCCTGAATACCTCACCTTACGCTTTCGGTGCAATCCCGGAAAACGAGCTGCTGCGCATCAAGGGCCATTCGAAGATCAAGTGTGCGGTGAAATGGGCGAAGAAAGGAAAATCGGCGGTTGAGATTGCCAGCATGTACGGCATCTTACGCATCACCCCGATCACGCCGGAGGTGATCCGCATCAGTTTCGTAAAGGGTGTGACCGCAAAAGTGCAGGACACGTACTGGAAGCCGAAGGCAGATACCGCGTTTCCGTGGAGTGCGAAAGAATCGAAGACGGCGGTTCTGGTCGAGACGGAAAAGCTGCGCGTCATGGTAGAAAAAAAGGACGGCGCGGTGCAGTTCCTGACGCCGGACAACAAACCAATCCTTTCCGAGAAGCGTGACGAGCCGCGCATGATCGACGGCGGCATGACATGGACGTTCTTCGACTGGAGCGGTTCCGAAAAGCTGAAAGCAAAAGGCATTCTTTCGACCGAGTGGCTGGATCTGACCGCGAAGGCGCGCTACGTCTCTTTTGGCGGAAAGCAGGCGCGGATGCCGCTGCTTGTTTCGAACCGCGGCTACGGCATTGCGGCCGCCGCGTCCCGGACGGCACTGCTGTGCAATGTACGGACGTTTGGAACGTATCTTCACACCGCAGGGGACGGACAGATTGATTATTACTTCATTCTCGGAAAAGACCGGGAGGAAATTGTAAAACAGTATAAAGAGCTATAAAAGGAGCAGACATTTTATGAAAACTCTGGTAATTGCAGAAAAACCATCCGTGGCACGCGACATTGCGCGCGTACTGGGGTGCAGCAAAAAAGAAAACGGAGCGCTGGAGGGAAACAAGTATATCGTTACCTGGGCGCTCGGCCATCTGGTGACGTTAAAAGATCCGGAAGACTATGACAAAAAGTATAAGGAATGGAATATGGCAGTTCTGCCGATGATGCCGGAAAAACTGCAGATCAAGGTCATTCCGCAGACGGGAAAACAGTACCATGCGGTGACGACACAGCTTGCGCGGAAGGACGTGAATGAGATTGTCATTGCAACCGATGCCGGACGCGAGGGTGAGCTGGTGGCGCGGTGGATTCTCGACAAAGCACATAACCAGAAGCCGTGTAAGCGTCTCTGGATTTCCTCTGTGACGGATAAGGCGATCCGTGAGGGTTTTGCCAATCTGAAGGATGCGAAAGAGTACGACAATCTCTACCGCGCTGCCGTTTCCCGTGCCGAGGCGGACTGGCTCGTCGGCATCAATGCGACGCGGGCGCTGACCTGTAAATACAATGCACAGCTTTCCTGCGGCCGTGTGCAGACGCCGACACTTGCCATGATCGCACAGCGCGAGCAGGAAATCCGTGAATTTGTCCCGAAACCGTATTACACGGTGACGGCCGCGGCGGGCGGTGTGGTCTACACCTGGAAAGATGAAAAATCGGGCGGCACAAGAATCTCCGATCCGGAAAAGGCAAAGCAGATCGCAGAGAAGGCAAAACGGTATCCGCTTGTCTTACAGAACGTAGAAAAGAAGAAAAAGCAGAAAGAAGCGCCATTGCTCTACGATCTGACGGAGCTGCAGCGCGATGCGAGCGCACGGTTCGGCTATTCGGCAAAACAGACGCTGAATCTGATGCAGAGCCTCTATGAGACCCATAAAGTCCTTACGTATCCGCGGACAGATTCACGGTATCTGACGAAAGATATTGTGCCGACGTTAAAAGAGCGGCTGGATGCGGTCAGCATCGGCCCGTACAAAGCACTGGCCCAGCAGGCGAAGCGCAGTCCGCTGAACGGAAAGCTCTTCTTTGTCAATGATGCGAAGGTTTCCGATCACCATGCCATTATCCCGACGGAGCAGTACGTGCAGTTATCCGCACTCTCGAACGAGGAGCGCCGCATTTATGATCTTGTTGTGCGCCGCTTTCTTGCGGTACTGCTGCCGCCGTGTGTATATGAAGAGACGGTGATCCAGGCTTCCATCGAAAAGGAATGCTTTACTGCGCGCGGAAAGCGCATGGTCGAGAAAGGCTGGCAGGAGGCGTACGAGGATAACCGGTACGACGAAGAGGATGAGGCGAAAGAAGAGGTGCGGGAGCAGAATCTGCCGCTTCTGGAGGCAGGCATGAAGATCGGGCAGCCGAAGATCAGTCTCCGCGAAGGAAAGACAAAACCTCCGGCACGCTTCACGGAAGGCACGCTGCTCTCCGCGATGGAAAATCCGGTCCGCTACATGGAAAACCGCGACAGCAGCCTGGTAAAAACGATCGGTGAGGCGGGCGGCCTTGGAACGGTTGCGACCCGTGCGGATATCATCGAGAAGCTGTTCCGCAGCTTTCTGCTGGAGAAAAAAGGCAATGAGATCTATCTGACCTCGAAAGCACGCCAGCTTCTGAAGCTGTTCCGGCGGATTTGAAAAAGCCGGAGCTGACGGCAAGCTGGGAGATGCAGTTAAACGACATTGCAAAGGGAAAGAAGCGGCGCGATGTGTTTATGGAGGAGATCCGCAGCTACACGGTGGAACTGATCGATGAGATCAAGACGGAAGAGGGAACGTTCCGCCACGACAACCTGACGAACAAGAAGTGCCCGAACTGCGGAAAACGGCTGCTTGCGGTGAATGGAAAGAACGCAAAACTGCTCGTCTGCCAGGACAGAGAGTGCGGCTACCGCGAGACGGTTTCCCGCACGACGAATGCGAGATGCCCGGTCTGCCATAAGCGCATGGAGATGATCGGAAAGGGCGAGGATGCGACGTTTGTCTGCGCCTGCGGCCACAAAGAGCGCATGACAAAATTCCAGGAGCGCCGCAAAAAGAGGGCGGCGGCGTGACGAAGCGCGATGTGGCAGCTTATATGAAGAAACAGAAAAAAGAGGCCGAAGAGCCGGTGAACAATGCGTTTGCCGCGGCATTAAAAGGAATTAAATTATAAAAAAGGGAGCGAGTTCTGCCGAAAATCAAAAAACGGCGGAACCCGCTTCTTTTGTTAAAATCGTTGAGGAAAAGGTCAAAAAAAGTGATTGTTTTATGCAGAGTTATGCCGTAAAATAGAAACAAATGATATAAGAAACAGGAAAATTCTGAAAATAACAACAGGGAGGTTTTTCAATGAAACAGACAGATCTGGAAAAACTGCTGGCGGATATGTCGCTGAAAGAGAAAGTAGATCAGATGCTTCAGTTAAGCGGAGCATTTTACCTCGGGGATGAAAACAGCGTCCTGACCGGCCCGGCAAATGACATGGGAATCGGAAAAGAGGACCTGGAGATGGCCGGTTCCATTCTCGGTGCAGCCGGTGCCGATACGATGAAAAAACTGCAGGATGACTACATGGCAAAACAGCCGCATCACATCCCGATGCTGTTCATGATGGATGTCATTCACGGCATGAAGACCATTTTCCCGGCGCCGCTGGCGCAGGGAGCCACTTTTGATCCGGAGCTCTCCGGCGAGTGCGCGTCTGCAGCCGCAAAAGAAGCATCCGCGGCCGGACTTCACGTTACCTTTTCTCCGATGGTTGACCTTGTGCGCGATGCGAGATGGGGCCGCGTTGTGGAATCCACAGGCGAAGATCCGTACCTGAACAGCCGCTTTTCCGAGGCGATCGTAAAAGGCTTCCAGGGCGATGATTTAAAAACACCGGGAAAAGTTGCCTCCTGCATCAAACACTTTGCAGGCTACGGCGGAGCAGTCGCAGGAAGAGATTACAACACCGTAGAGCTCTCAGAGCATACCTTCCGTGAATTCTATCTTCAGCATACAAAGCAGGCATTGATGCGGGCGCAGCGATGGTGATGACATCATTCAACACGATCAACGGCGTTCCGGCGAGCACCAACAAATGGCTGATGCGCGATATCCTGCGCGGCGAGATGGGATTTGACGGCGTGATGATTTCTGACTTTGCAGCCATTCTGGAAACCGTTGCCCACAGAAGCTCGAAAGATGCCGCCGATGCAGCGAAAAAAGCGCTGGAGGCAGGCGTGGATATTGATATGATGACATCCGTTTACGCCGCAAACCTCTGCCGTCTCGTAGAAGAAGGTGAAGTGGACGAGCATCTGATTGACGAGTGCTGCCTGCGGATTCTGGAGCTGAAAAACAAACTGGGACTGTTTGAAAATCCATATAAAGATGCGGATGCCGAGAAAGAGAAAGCATACAACCTCTGCCCGGAGCACCGTGCACTGGCGAAAAAAGCAGCGGAGGAATCCTTCGTCCTGCTGAAAAACGACGGCGTACTGCCGCTCGACACTGCGAAAAAGATCGCATTTGTCGGCCCGTATACCAACAATCATGAAATCAAGAGCAGCTGGTCCTTCACCGGCGACAGCAAGGACTGCGTGACGATTCAGGAAGCAGCCGAGAAAGTCTTCGACGCATCACGCACCACGTATGCAGAAGGATGCCCGGTTATCGGAAACGATGTGGAGCTGATCGGATTTACCGAGACGACACCGAAAAAATACAGTGAGGAAGAGCTTGCTGCCATGGAGCAGAGCGCACTACAGGCAGCAAAAGAGGCCGATCTCGTGGTAATGCCGATGGGTGAGCATTATCTGCAGAGCGGCGAGGCGACCAGCCGTGCCATGATCGATGTGCCGGAAATCCAGATGGAGCTGTTCCGCAAAGTGCTGGCCGTCAACCCGAATGTGGTTGTCGTTCTGTTCAACGGCCGCCCGCTGGATCTGCGGGAAATCAGCGCTAAAGCAAAAGCCATTCTCGAGGTATGTTCCCGGGAACGAGGGCGGAAGCGCTGTTGTGGATGTCCTGACCGGAAAGAAAAATCCGTCCGGCAAGCTGCCGATGAGCTTCCCGTACTGCGTGGGCCAGGCACCGGTCAGCTACAACGAGTATTCCACCGGAAGACCGAATCTGCCGGGCATGAAAGAGCGGTTCCGCTCCAAATATCTTGACATTCCGAATGCACCGCTGTATCCGTTCGGCTATGGTCTTTCCTACACGACATTTGCCGTTTCGGATGTCGTGCTTGACCAGAACGAGATGGATAAGAATGGCAGAATTGCAGCAAAAGTAACCGTGAAGAATACCGGTGATGCTGCAGGCTGCGAGGTTGTTCAGCTGTACATCCGCGATGATTATTCCGATGTGGTTCGTCCGGTGAAAGAGCTGAAAGGTTTCCGGAAAGTAGAGCTTGCCCCGGGTGAGGAGCAGGAGGTTACGTTCTATATTACCGAAGAGGATCTGCGCTACTACCGGCTCGACGGAACCTTCGGCAGCGAGCCGGGTACCTTTACGGTGATGATCGGCAACAGCAGCACGACGGAAAACAGTGCGGTATTTACATTAAAATAAATTGGGAAAAGAAGGGTGAAACTTATGGAGAAAACAACGAAAAACGGAATCCACCGGATCCGCCAAGAGGGCGGAAAAACGATCGCCTGGGCAGAGGAGTCCGGAGTTAAGGTACTGGAAAAAGACGGGTATTACTTTAAAGACCTGGCAAAAACCGGCGAACTGCTGCCGTATGAGAACTGGCGCCTTTCCGATGAGGAGAGAGCCGCAGACCTTGCGGGCCGTCTTTCCATCGAGGAGATCGCTGGCCTTATGTTGTACTCACCGCACCAGGCCGTACCGCCGATGCCGGGCGGTCCGTTCCAGGGAACGTTTGACGGAAAAACGTATCTGGAATCCGGCAAAGAACCGTATGCGATTTCTGATCAGCAGAAAGAATTTCTGGAGGACGAGCATATCCGCCATATCCTGCTGACGAACGTGGAAAGCCCGGAGATTTCCGCAAAATGGAGCAATGAGCTGCAGAAACGGGCGGAGACACTGCCGTATGGTATTCCGATCAACCTCTCCTCTGATCCGCGGAACGGAGCAAAGGATTCCGGCGCAGAGTTCAAGAGCGGCGGAAGCGAGATCAGCAAATGGCCGGAGGGTGTCGGCTTTGCAGCATGCTTTGACCCGGAAGTAGCCGGACAGTTTGCAAAGGATGCCTCCCGTGAATACCGGGCACTCGGCATCACAACGGCACTCGGACCGCAGATCGACCTCTGCACCGAGCCGAGATGGATGCGCTTTGTCGATACGTTAGGCGAAGAAGTGGAGATGTCCAAAAAGCTTACCAAAGCGTACTGTGACGGTATGCAGACAACGGAAGGGGAAGCAGACGGCTGGGGAAAAGACAGCGTCAACACGATGGTCAAACACTGGCCGGGCGGCGGCACCGGAGAGGCCGGACGCGATGCACACTATGCATTCGGACAGTTTGCCGTTTATCCGACCGGAAATTTTGAGGAGCATTTAAAACCGTTTACCGAGGCAGCCTTTCACCTGGACGGACCGACCGACTGCGCATCCGCGGTTATGCCGTACTACACCGTATCCTACGGCGTGGACAAGAAAAACGACAAGAACGTCGGAAACTCCTACAGCGAGTACCTGATCAAGGATCTGCTGCGCGGAAAATATGAATTCAAAGGCATTGTCTGCACCGACTGGGGCATCACCCAGGATCCGGAGAAGACGATTGAGGGATTTGGAAGCCGCTGCTACGGCGTGCAGGATATGACCGAGGCAGAACGGTGTCTGCTGGCGATCACAAACGGCGTTGACCAGTTCGGCGGAAACAGCGAGTCCGGTCCGATTGTCGAGGCGTATAAGATCGGCTGTGAGAAATACGGCGAGAAAGCGATGCGTGAGCGCATGGAGCTGTCCGCCAAACGTCTTCTGATCAACATTTTCCATTGCGGCTTGTTTGAGGACCCGTATCTTGATCCGGAAGAATCCGCAAAGATTGTAGGATGCGAAGAGTTCTGCCGCCATGGCTATGAGGCACAGAAGAAATCCATCGTCCTGCTGAAAAACAGTGCGAAACGCGCACCGGAAGGACAGAAGGGTGTGCTGCCGCTGAAGAAAGGTTTGAAGGTTTATATTCCGGAGAGAAAGATCGGACCGTCCAAAGCGTTCTTCCGCATCGATCTGCCGGCAAAAACCGAAGATCCGCTGCCGGATGGACTGCCGTCCAAGTACGGTACACGCGTGGCATCACCGGAGGAGGCCGATGTGGCGCTGGTATTTATCGAAAGCCCGGCATGCAACCCGTATTCCACCGAAGATCTTGCGAACGGCGGCAACGGCTATCTGCCGATTACACTGCAGTACCGCCCGTATACGGCGAAAAAAGCGCGTGAGGTCAGCATTGCCGGCGGCGATTTCCGCGAGAATTTCACGAACCGCAGCTATCTTGGAAAGACAAACACTGCCTACAACGAGGCTGATCTCGACAATATTCTCGAATGCCGCCGCGCGATGGGCGACAAGCCGGTGATCGTCTGCGCAACCGTCAACAACCCGATGGTGATGCATGAATTTGAAGCCGAAGCCGATGCGATCGTCGCAGAGTTCGGTGTTTCGAGAGCCGCTGTGCTTGACGTTGTCTTCGGCGGTTACAACCCGACCGGCCGTCTGCCGATCCAGATGCCGAAGGATATGGATGCGGTTGAGGAGCAGAGCGAGGACCGTGCGTTGGATATGGAAACCTATATTGACAGCGAAGGACATAACTATGACTACGGTTATGGCATGAATTACGAAGGCGTTCTTCCTGCATGGAAAAAGTAAAAGAATAACAGAAAACCTGATCGGCACCGGGACCGCGTGTGTTTCGGTGCGATATTGGAAACAAAAGACAGAATAAGGAGGACTTAAAAAGAGATGATTGTTCCAAAATATTTCGAAGATTTCGATCACCTGCATGTGAATACCATGCCGAACCGTGCCTACTACATTCCGGCATCCCGCCGCATGGAGGATCTGGTGGAGAACCGGGAGGCGTCGGACCGCTTTTTCCTGCTTTCCGGCGACTGGAAATTCCGCTATTTTACCAGTGTTTACGATGTAAAAGAGGAGTTTTTCGCAGAAGGATACGACACTTCTGCATTCGAGACGATTCCGGTGCCGTCCGTCTGGCAGAATTATGGCCATGACCACCATCAGTATACGAACGTCCGCTACCCGTTCCCGGTGGATCCGCCGTATGTGCCGTATGAGAACCCGTGCGGTGCGTACGTGAGAACGTTCGAGTGGAAAAACAGGAGGAAGCACCGAGGGCATTCCTGAATTTTGAGGGCGTGGATTCCTGTTTCTACGTGTGGATGAACGGCAGCTTCGTCGGCTACAGCCAGGTGTCTCATTCTACGAGTGAATTTGATGTAACAGACTTCTTAAAAGATGGCACCAACACCATCGCCGTACTGGTGCTGAAATGGTGCGATGGAAGCTATCTCGAGGATCAGGACAAATTCCGCATGAGCGGCATTTTCCGCGATGTCTATCTGCTTGCAAGACCAGAAAAAGGCATCCGCGATTACTTTGTAAAGGCAGCGCCGGACGCATCGTACCAGAATGGAGAAGTTTCGATTGCGATTACCTGGAATGACGGGGAACCGCAGGAAGGAACGGCAAAGCTGTTTGATACAGAAAATCATCTTGTGGCAGAGGCAGCGTTTGGCGGCGATACGGTTCAGATGCATGTAAAAGATGCACATCTGTGGAATGCCGAGGAGCCGTATCTGTATACGCTGGTGCTGGAGACGGCGGGTGAGGTGATCACTGATCATGTCGGCATCCGTGAGATCCACGCGAAGGACGGTGTGCTGTACCTGAACGGCGTGAAGATCAAATTCCACGGAACAAACCGCCACGACAGCGATCCGGTGACGGGATTTGCAATCAGCCTTGCACAGATCAAAAAAGATCTGAAGGTAATGAAAGAGCACAACATCAATGCGATCCGGACCAGCCATTACCCGAATGCGCCGTACTGTTATCAGCTTTATGACCGTCTCGGTTTTTATGTCATCGATGAGGCGGACAATGAGAGCCACGGCACAGAGGAAATTTATGCGAATTACACGAGCTGGGAAGAGTATGCGAAGAACTGGAATAAACTAATTGCGAACAATCCGGTATTTACCGAGGCAACCGTAGACCGCACACAGCGTTGCGTAGAGCGCGATAAAAACCGCCCGAGCGTTGTCATCTGGTCGATGGGAAATGAGTGCGCATACGGCTGTACCTTCGAGGCGGCCTTAAAGTGGACGAAGGAATTTGATCCGACGCGTCTGACGCACTATGAGTCGGCACGGTATGTGGATGATCCGAAGAAATACGATTACAGCAACCTCGACCTCTACAGCCGCATGTATCCATCACTCGAGGAGATCAAAAAAGAGCTGGTGGAGTACGGGGATAAGCCGTATATCATGTGCGAATACTGCCATGCGATGGGCAACGGCCCGGGAGATCTTGAAGATTACTTTGAACTGATCCACAGCGAGGAGAAGATGTGCGGCGGCTTTATTTGGGAGTGGTGCGACCACGCGATTGATATGGGAAAAACGATCGAGGGAAAGAAGATGTACGCGTACGGCGGCGACCACAACGAGTATCCGCACGACGGCAACTTCTGCATGGACGGACTTGTTTATCCGGACCGCACACCGCATACGGCTGATGGAATTTAAAAACGTGTATCGTCCGGTGCGCGTGACGGGATATGATGCCGAAAAGGGTACACTGACCATCAAAAACTATATGAATTTTGTGAATCTGAAAGATTACGCTGTGCTCGGCTATGAGGTGCTTGTGGACGGCGAAGTGACGGAGAGCGGCAAGATTACAGATGAAGCACTGCTGGAGCTTGCGGCAGGCTGTGAGAAGACGATTCCGCTTGCCATTTCCGTGCCGGAGCAGGGAAAATGTGCGCTGAAGGTTACCTGGTATCAGAAACAGGCCACTGAGGTGCTGCCGGAGCAGTTCGAACTGGGATTTGAAGAAGTTCCGGTGAAAACGAAAGATAATCAGAACCAGAAGGCAAAAGAGATGATGAAGCGCCCGGAGGGAACGGCTTCGTTTGGATGGAAAGAGGACGATCATTATCTGACGGTATCGACGGAACAGTTCAGCTATACCTATAATAAGTTCACCGGCCTGTTCGAGGAAATGTGCTATGCCAACCAGAATCTGCTCGACCGCCCGATGGAGCTGAACATCTGGCGTGCGCCGACAGACAATGACCGCAATATCAAGAATACCTGGATGCGTGCGCAGTATGACCGCACCGTGACGCGGGCGTATGAGACAACGGCAAAAGAAGAAAACGGCTGCGTGGAGATCGAGACAAGCTATTCGATTTCGTCTCCGGCTCTGCAGCGGATCCTTGCAGGTGTGATCAAATGGACAATTTACAGCGACGGAACGACCGATGTCCATGTAGAAGCAAAGAAAGACCCGGTATTCCCGGTTCTGCCGCGTTTTGGCCTGCGCCTGTTCCTGCCGGAATCGTTTGCAGAACTGACCTACTGCGGCCTCGGCCCGGTGGAGAGCTACGTGGATAAGCACCAGGCAAGCTATCACGGCGTTTTCCACAGCACACCGGCAGAACAGCAGGAAGACTATATCCGCCCGCAGGAGAACGGCAGCCACTACGACTGCGATTATGCAAGTCTTGCCAGTGATCGTGCGGTATTGACGGCAGTGGGAGAGAAAACGTTCTCCTTCCAGGCATCCGTTTATACGCAGGAGGAGTTGACGGAAAAAGCGCATAACTATGAGCTTAAGCCGTGCGGAAGCACTGTTTTCTGCATTGACTACCGCCAGGCGGGAATCGGATCGGCAAGCTGCGGACCGATGCTGCTGGAGAAGTATCAGTTGAAAGAAAACGAAATAAAATTCGCCGTACGGCTGAAACCGGAACTGCTGTAAGACGATTGCAGAAAAAAGCTGCTTCATCTTCCGAAAAGGGGGAGTGAAGCAGCGTTTTTTGTATGGGGGATAGGAAAAAGTCTGAATAAACCTATTGATACGGTATGAATATGGGTATATAATGGATGAAATTACAATTCAGATTCACAGATTCTGGAAAATCAGGGAAGAAAAAGGAGAAAACAGATCATGAGTGAAATTACAAGAGACGAGGCGTTTGCCTTATTAAAAAAATACAACAAAGATCCCTTCCATATTCAGCATGCGCTTACCGTAGAGGCTGTGATGAAATGGTATGCGAGAGAACTCGGCTATGGAGCAGAAGAGGGGCACTGGGGAATTGTCGGCCTGCTGCATGATATTGATTTTGAACTGTATCCGGCCGAGCACTGTCTGAAAGCGCCGGAGCTTCTGCGGGAAGGCGGCGTATCGGAGGATATCATTCATGGTGTTGTATCACACGGATACGGCATTACCATCGAGTGCGGCGTGACGCTGGATGTGGAGCCGGTTCACGAGATGGAAAAGGTGCTGTTTGCCGCAGATGAGCTGACAGGCTGATCTGGGCGGCTGCGCTGATGCGGCCTTCGAAGAGTACAAAAGATATGGAACTGAAATCCCTGAAGAAAAAATATAAGAGCAAAGGCTTTGCGGCTGGATGTTCGCGGGAAGTCATTGAGCGGGGCGCCGAGCAGCTTGACTGGCCGCTGGAAAAACTGCTGACTATGACAATGCAGGCCATGGCTGACAGCGAGGATGAGATCAACCGGGAAGTAGAAGCGGAGCAGAACGCATAAAAAACTGCCCGAATTTCAACAGAAAACTGGAATTCGGGCAGTTTTTTATGCATGGCGCATCTTTTTCCCAGGCATTACCATTTCTTTTTTCATCAGACGGTAAAATTCTACATGATTTCCAATGAATTTTTGAACCAGAGATACGGTTCGTCCCGTCATAAAAGCACAGAAGAAAGTTCCGATGCCGATTCCGTAAAGATGGTGAAGGATTACAAGGGACAGGATTACGGTCGTTGTCAGACAGGTGAGATCAAAGGTTGTCTTGATCTGGTTATACTTTTTATGCAGAAGTTCCGACAGATCCCGCGGAAAAATATCGGTCGGGACAATCGGCAGCAGGCAGTTGTTGGCGAGGCAGATGCCGAAGCACATCAGAAGAAATCCGGTGAAAAAGCAGACCACATTCAGCGACAGAACATTTGGCAGCAGGGTAACCCAGGTATTGTGTACATCGATCATTTTTCCGAATCCGATGTCGACAACAAAAGAAAACAGATAGCCGGGACAGAACGAACGCTTCAGGACCATCAGGGTGATGACAAGCAGCGTTTGAAAGATATAGTTCCACGTTCCGAAACTGAAAACTGGAAACGCTGTGCTGAGGATGAGCGGCACGGAGGAAATTGTTGAAATTCCAAATACGCTTTTTGACATCAGATCAATGGCAAGAGGGTTGAGCAGAAGCACGATCAGAAGCGCCGCTTCGCCTGGAAGATGAAATTTTCTGGTATTCATGAGTAAAAATCCTTCTTTCCTGAGAATGAAATTACGTTAAGGTCTTGAAACTATGCTTATTATAGACACAGAAACCGATAAAAACAAATGATTATTTTGAATGAATTGATTCTAAAATTAAATGAAAAGTGGTATGATAGATGCAGAACAGGAAAAGAGGCTATCTATGAATATCGAGTATTTAAAATATTTTGCAGAGCTGGCAAAACTGCAGCACTATGGAAAAGCGGCAAAAGCGCTGAATATTTCCCAGCCGGGGCTCAGCCATGCGATCAAGACACTGGAGGACGAGTACGGTGTTCCGCTCTTCCAGAAAGAAGGACGAAACGTGAGCCTGAGCCGCTACGGAAAAGAATTGATGCAGGATGTCGAGGAGATTCTGGACGCATATCTTCGAATGGAGGAGCGGGCGGCAGGCCTCGGACGGAAGAAAAGACAGTGCGGATCGGAACCGTATATCCGCTCGCGGCAGGAACAATACCACATATGCTGCGGGAATTCGGCGCGACCTTCCCGTTTATCATCTACAACCGCCTGACCCCAGAGATCGAGGAGGGTCTGCTGGATGGAAAATACGATATCGGCTTCTGCTCAGAACTGCTGAAATCCGAAGAACTCGAATATTATCCCCTCCGGGAATCTTACATCGCGGCCGCCGTCCCGGAAGGTCATCCGCTGGAGGGGAAAGAGAACATCACACTAAAAGAAGCAGCCAAGTATCCGCAGGTCATGTTTTCCAGGACGAGCGGCTTCCGCAGCCTCCAAGAGCAGATCTTCGCCGAACAGGGCATCCAGGTAAAATCCGTGTGTGAGGCCGAAGAAATCGAAGTCATCACCGGCCTTGTGGAAAATGGTTTTGGAATATCTATCCTCCCCTACATGGACATCGTCCGCCTCCATCACATCACCGCAATCCCGGTGCAGACCTCAAGCTGGAAATCAAAATTCTACATCGCCAGAAGAAAATACGGAATCCGCACAGCGCAGGAAGAGGCGTTTTTTCAGCATTGGAGGAAATGACGGGCAGGAAATTTTATGGTATAGTAAAACAAAATCTAAGTGAAAAAGGTGAGATACAAAATGATCAGTGAAAAAATTTTTGAGCTAATTCTTCGAAACGGCATGACCCAGAAAGAATTCTCCGAAGAAACCGGAATTTCCCAGAGCACCATCAGCGACTGGAAAAGAAAGGGCACGAATCCGTCGGCGGATAAAATACTGAAAATCTGCGAAGTGCTGAAGGTTACGCCGTATGAACTTCTGGGGGAGAATGAGACAGAGCAAAATGCGGGAAATCCGGAAATGAGCGCAGGAAATGAAACAGAAAAAATCATTCTGGAAGGCTTTCGGAATCTGTCAGACAGAAAAAAAGAACGAATCCTGGGATATCTGGCAGCATTGCAGGAGGATTAAGATGAAACAGAAACCATCCTATCTGCCAAAGAAATATAAGTATTCTGCCCGTTCCGGCAATCTGAAAGCGGAGGCAGTGGGGGTTGTGAAAGGGGAGAAGCATTTTCCGGTTTTTGAAGGAGATGTTGTTTTTAAACCGCTTACAAAATCTAAACCGCTGTCTACGCCGCTGTTTGCCTATGCTGAGGTTTTCTGGTCATGGGTGATTGATGCGTATTTTATGCCGGCGCCGCAGTATCAGCTTGCGTTTTGCGAAGGGTATGAGGCGGAGGTGGAGAAATATTACGATTATGGAACAGTTTCACCGATGATTTACGGGGAAGGAGAACATCTGCTGAATCTGCTGGAGTTCTTTCGAAAATATCCTGACGACAAAGTCCATATTGATGACTACGTCAATTACTGCCAGATGTTCTACGACTACACCGAAATCCTCGAATCCGACTATTTCCAGACCCACCCGGCGATGGCGGAGGAGCTGGTACTGCAGATTCTCGTTTCGATTTTGAAAGGCGATCAGAACTACCATTACGAAAACATCGCATTTGTCTGCCGTGAAGACGATAAGATTCTGCGTCTGGCGCCGATGATTGATCATGAGTTTTCAACATATTTCATGTTCCCGGACAGTATGCCGCGCAGATGTACTGGTTTGAACAGCTTGCGCGGTCCATTCAGGGGGATGAAGTACAGCTGGGAGAGTTTGATTATCTGACGAACGAAACAGAACGTCATCTGATGGAAAAAAGCGCAACATGTCTGCACAAAAATCTGATATACATCAGAGAACATTATCCTGAAGTCTGTCAGGTGTTTCTGGAAAAATTGAGCAGACTGGAAAAGGATCTAAAAGAAAAGAAAGAGCTGTTTGAACTGGAAAAAGGCCCGGGCTACCCCGAGACGGCCAATTCAGATGCTTATCTGATCGGCAAAGCACGGTACAAAGACCATGACGAAAAAAAGCCAGAGAGTATGAAGTGAAATACAGCGGAAAAGAAAAGCAGATCAATTTTGAAGTCGTAAACAGCGTATCGGTTTATGAAATTAAAAAAATTATGCAGCAGATGCGGGAAATCCTTGAAAAATAAGCATCTGCAACCGCCAGTTGACACATTTCCAGCCCGATTTGGTAGAAGGCAACCGAAAAAAATGATAGGATTTGAAGCAGAAACAGCCAATCCATTTCCAAAACAGAAATGAATGGAATGGCTGTGAGCTGCAGCAAAAAGATTACTGAAAAAGAGCTGGAAAACAGGAGAAAACAAATATGATTTTGGCAGAAAAAATCACAGAAGAGAGAAAGAAAAATGGATGGTCACAGGAAGAGATGGCGGAGAAACTTTCCGTCTCGCGGCAGGCGGTATCCAAATGGGAGAGTGCACAGTCCACGCCGGATTTGCAGAAAGTGCTCCGTCTTGCTGAAATCTTTGGTGTCAGCACCGACTATCTGTTAAAAGACGAATTAAAATCAGAGACAGGAACAGAAATACTGGAATACGCCGCAGAGGAGTCATCCGTGCGGAGTGTATCGATGGAAGAAGCAAACGCGTTCATGGAATGGAGACGGAAAACAGCGCCGACACTCGCCGGAGCTGTTGCGCTCTGTATCATCAGCCCGGCGCTGCTGATCTTCCTTGCCGGACTTTCCGATTCCCATATAGGAAACATCAGCGAAAACATGGCAACGGGAACAGGCATCTCCGTTTTGTTGCTGCTGGTTGCCGCTGCTGTTGTGATTTTCGTATCCTACAGTATTCACGGACAGCAGTATGAATATCTGGAAAAGGAGAGAATAGAAACTGCCTATGGTGCAACCGGCCTTGTTCAGGAACGGAAAAAGGACTACGAAAGCACCTTTACCAGAGGAATCGCCGCCGGTGTTACCCTCTGTATTCTGGCAGTTATCCCGATGTTCGCTGCCATTGCATTCAGCCAGCCGGACTACATCATCACAGCCACCGTATCCATCCTGCAGCTTCTGGTCGCCGTTGGTGTCTTTTTCATCGTGCGGGTCAGCACCATAAATGGAAGCTACGTCATCCTGCTACAGGAAGGCGAATATACACCGGAAGAAAAACGATACAAAAAGAAAACAGAAGTTTTTACAACCGCCTACTGGTGTATTGTCACCGCCATCTATCTTGCATGGAGCTTCCAGACGAGAGAATGGGATAAAACCTGGATCCTATGGGCTGTTGCCGGTGTTCTGTTCGGCGGTGTGAGGGCAGTTATGCGGGGCAGAATAAAAGAAAAATAAAAAACAGAGAAAAACGATTTTTCTGTCGCGAAATCCCTCTCTGACGTGTTAAAATAAAACATAATACGTTTGGCAGAAAAGAGGGAATTGAGTATGAAATATGCCTACAAAAACGGAAAAATCCTAAACGGAACGAAAGATATGCAGGTTCAGACCGGTCTGATCATTCTGACGGAAGGAGAAAAATCGCAGCGATTGTCCCGGAAGAAACCAGACTTTCCGGCTATACGGAGGTAGATCTGCAGGGAAAATACATCATGCCCGGACTGATCAACATGCATGTCCATCTCGCAGGCAACGGAAAACCGCAGAAGAAGCAGCGCGACAACGCAAAACTCGTCAAAACCCTGATGAGCAACAGAATTTCCCGCGCGATCGCCTACCGCATGGTAGCAGGCTTCGCAAAAGATGAACTGCTAAGCGGCGTTACCACGATCCGCACGGTCGGTGGTCTTGGCACTTTCGATACACGGCTGCGCGATGAAATCAAAGCCGGTAAAAAGACCGGCCCGAGAATCCTTGCCGCAAACGAGGGAATCTCTGTACCGGGCGGGCACATGGCAGGTTCGGTAGCGATCGCAGCAGAGAGTATCGATGCGGCAGTCGCCCATGTAGATGAGGCAAAACGCGAAAATGTCAACCTGATCAAGCTGATGATCACCGGCGGTGTGCTGGATGCCAAAGAAAAAGGCGTTCCGGGAGAACTCAAAATGGCACCGGAAATGGTAAAAGCCGTCTGTAACCGGGCGCATGCACTCGGCTATCAGGTCGCCGCCCATGTCGAATCGCCGCAGGGTGTCCGCGTGGCACTGGAAAACGGTGTGGATTCGATCGAGCACGGTGCAAAAATGGATGACGACATGATTCGCCTGTTCAAAGAAAAGAATGCATTTCTATGTACGACACTGTCCCCGGCCCTGCCGTATGCGCTGTTCGACTGTTCCATCACCAACGCAACTGAGGTAGAACAGTTCAATGGTAACGTTGTTTTCGAAGGAATCATCGATTGTGCGAAAAAGCCATCGCCAACGGCATCCCCGTCGTCCTCGGAAACGATGTCGGCTGTCCGTGGATCACGCAGTACGACTTCTGGCGGGAACTCTTTTACTTCCATAAATATGTTGGCGTCTCCAATGCTTCGCGCTTTACACCGCAACCGCCCGCGCCGCCGAAATGGCCGGAATCGGAGCCGAAACCGGAACCATCGAGCCCGGCAAATCCGCCGATCTTATCGTGACCGCCGAAAACCCGCTCGAGGATCTTCGTGCCCTCCGCAAAGTAGAGATGGTCGTCACACAGGGAAGAAAAATCGATCATCCTCAGGTAAAAATCAATCCGGTGGTCGCGGCAGAGTTGGATCAATTTCTGGTGGAATAAAGGATACGACGGAGAAAACAAAAAAGATGGAAGAGAACAAAGAAGCACAGGAAAATTTACAGGAAAAAAGAGAACAGGCTCTTTGGAGGCTTCATGAGAAACGGACAGAAGAAGCCCTGTGGGACTGCGTTGTCGCGTTCCAGGAGTTTGAATTCCATACGTATTCCGGTCTGCCGTATTCCTACCATATGAAATATGGAAGAAGCGGCACCTACACCAAAGAGCTCTGGATCGACCGCCGGGAGAAAAGTAAAAGCCTTGTCTGGAGTTCCGTCCGGGCTGCGTATCATAAGGTGCTGGAACTGCAGGAAGAAAGTGCAAGACCAGTTGTCGATCGCCCGAAGGATCTGGGGGATATCCGCGGAATTACGTATATCTACGGGATTTTTTACGCGTTCGGGCTGCTGGAAATGCCGGAGAAGGCAAAAGAGAAACTCGCCATGCAGACGGAGGTACAAAAAACGCCGGAAAAATAAAGTTTCAGCCAATGCAGGACTTGACAACCACTAAATGGGTGGTATAATCTAAAAATATCGAGAGCCGAAAAAGCAATCGAAGCAAAAAACAAAGCGTAGAAGAGACGAGTAAATCACAGCGAATGTGACAGAGAGAAACCCCATCTGGTAGTGCAAGGGTTTTCGCAGGAACGTGATCGAAGACCAGCTCTGAGCGGCCCCAATCCGGCCCGGTGATTCCGTTATCGTCAAATGAAGTGGTTTGAAAAAACAAAATGGGTGGAACCGCGGTGAATGAAAATACATCGTCCCTTTTGACAGCACAGGCGTGTCAAAGGACTTTTTGTGACAATTCAGAGCCATGCAAAAGGGAAGAAAAAATCGCGAAGCATGCTTGCATGAGTGAGCGCTTTTTTCCTGAATTTCATATGGCGAGAAGCCACATCGAGATGTAGCTCGGAACAGTTATCCCACAGATGCGCTTAAGAAAAAATATACAAAGAAAGAGGTAAAAGCAAATGATCATCACACTGAAAGATGGAAGTACCAAAGAGTACTCCGAACCGAAATCCATCATTGAGATCGCAGCAGACATCAGCGAAGGCCTTGCAAGAATGGCCTGTGCAGGTGAAGTAAACGGCGAAGTAGAAGACCTTCGTACCGTCATCGACAAAGACTGCAATCTTTCCATTCTGACTTCAACGATGAAGGCGGAAAAGCAGCATTCCGTCACACTACATCCCATATCATGCACAGGCCATCAAGAGACTGTACCCGGATACCAAACTGGCCATCGGACGTCCATCGCAGACGGATTCTACTACGATGTAGACAGAGAGACTCCGCTCACCAGCGAAGACCTTGAAAAAATCGAAGCAGAGATGAAGAAAATCGTAAAAGAGGATCTGAAACTGGAGCGCTTCGAACTGCCGAGAGCAGAAGCCATCGCCTTCATGAAAGAAAAAGAAGAGCCATATAAAGTAGAACTGATCGAAGATCTGCCGGAAGACGCAGTCATCAGCTTCTATCGTCAGGGTGAATTCACGGACCTGTGCGCAGGCCCTCATCTGATGAGCACAAAGCCGGTCAAAGCCTTCAAACTGACCAGCCTTGCAGGTGCATACTGGAGAGGCAGCGAGAAAAACAAGATGCTGCAGAGAATCTACGGAACTGCATTCACAAAGAAAGCAGAGCTCGAAGAGTACCTCCACATGATCGAGGAAGCAAAGAAACGTGACCACAGAAAACTCGGAAAAGAGCTCGGCCTGTTTATGATGAGTGAGGACGGCCCGGGATTCCCGTTCTTCCTTCCAAAAGGAATGGATCTGAAAAATGCACTGATGGATTACTGGCGTGAAATCCACAGAAAAGCAGGATACGTAGAAATCTCCACACCGATCATCCTGAACCGTCGTCTGTGGGAGACCTCCGGTCACTGGGATCACTACAAAGAAAACATGTATACCACCGTCATCGACGATGAAGATTATGCAATCAAACCGATGAACTGCCCGGGCGGCGTTCTCGTTTACAAATCCGAGCCTCGTTCCTACCGTGATCTGCCGCTGCGTCTGGCAGAGGTTGGCCTGGTACATCGTCATGAGAAATCCGGCCAGCTGCACGGCCTGATGCGTGTACGCTGCTTCAACCAGGACGATGCCCATATCTTCATGACACCGGAGCAGATCAAAGATGAAATCAAAGGCGTTGCAAACCTGATTGACCAGGTTTACAAACTGTTCGGATTCAAATATCACGTAGAGCTGTCCACCCGTCCGGAAGACAGCATGGGAAGCGACGAGGACTGGGAGGTAGCAACCGAAGGTCTCCGCGGCGCACTCGATGACCTTGGCCTTGACTATGTATCAACGAAGGCGACGGCGCATTCTATGGCCCGAAGATCGACTTCCATCTGGAAGACTCCATCGGAAGAACGTGGCAGTGCGGTACCATCCAGCTTGACTTCCAGCTGCCTCAGAGATTCGAACTGGAATACACAGGAGCAGACGGCGAGAAACATCGTCCGATTATGATCCACCGTGTTGTTTACGGTTCTGTTGAGCGTTTCATCGGTATCCTGATCGAGCACTTTGCAGGTGCATTCCCAACCTGGCTTGCACCGGTACAGGTAAAGGTTCTGCCAATCTCCGACAAATACGCAGATTACGGCAAGAAGGTTCTGGACGCCCTTCACGAGGCAGGCATCCGCGCAGAGATGGATACCCGTTCCGAGAAGATTGGATATAAGATCCGTGAGGCACAGGGACAGAAGATTCCATACATGCTGATCGCCGGAGCAAAAGAGGAAGAGGCAGGTCTTGTATCTGTCAGAAGCCGTTTTGCAGGTGATGAAGGCCAGAGAAGCCTGGAGCAGTTTATCGCAGATATCAAAGAAGAAATCGCAAGCCGCGTTAACCGCCCGGTTACTGTTGAAACAAAAGAAAATAAATAAGGTAGGTGTCAAAAAAATTGACACCTATGATACCAGATTGCTCCGTACTTCGTACTCCCGCAATCTTCAAAACATTCGTACTCCGCTCATTTTTCTTCGAAAAATGGCTACTTACTCATGTTTTGGCGTGTCCAAAATTTAAAAATCCTCGTGCAAGCTTTGCTTGCGTCGGATTTCCAAACTTTGGACACTGGTATTATCAAATAAATAAGGCATAAAAATTACCTCTTGGAAATAATGGTTTCTATGCGGGCGAAACCGCAGAAAACTAAATTTCAGGAGGTAATTTATTATGCCAGCATTAAGTTGTTCCGCTATGACCTGTGTTTACAACCAGAACGAGCTCTGTTCCAAAGGAGATATCCGCGTAGGCGGAAGCGGAGCCAAAAGCTCCATGGAAACGTGCTGCGAGAGCTTCAAGGAGCGCGGTGAGGGCACGACGTCCAACTCCACCGGCTGCGGCTGTACGAAAATCGGTGTCGACTGCAAGGCGCAGAACTGTACCTTTAACGACAACTGTAAATGCGAAGCCGGAGATATCCATATCGCCGGAGACAGCGCATGCAGCTGCCAGGAAACCGAGTGCAGCTCCTTCCGCTGTGGCTGCGGGAAATAAATACGAAAAAATGCGAAAATCAGTATTGACAACAGGATGGGAGAGTGCTATACTGTAACAGTCTGAGAAAAAGAAAGTAGAGTATCCACTCTCACCCTAGCGCAAACACGCGACTACGGTCCAATATTGATCTTAAGTTCTCTTTGTGTAGAGATTTATGTACAATGTTAAGTGGATAGTCTGTCTATCCACTTTTCTTGCGTTACATATCAAATTGGTCCGGTGAGCCAATTTTGATTTATGTTAAGCCGCGAAAGTGCGGGAACACAGTCTTTTATAATGATGGAGGTGCACTACAATTAGCGAATTAATGATTAACGAGCAGATCAGAGACAGAGAAATTCGTCTGATCGGTCAGAACGGAGAACAGCTTGGAATTATGTCTGCCAGAGATGCGTACCTGAAAGCACAGGAAGCAGGTCTGGATCTTGTGAAAATTGCTCCGACAGCGAAACCGCCGGTTTGCAAAATTATCGACTACGGAAAGTACAGATATGAACTGGCCCGCAAGGAAAAAGAAGCAAAGAAAAAACAGAAAACAATTGAAATCAAGGAAGTTCGCCTTTCTCCAAACATTGACACCAATGATCTTAATACCAAAGTAGGTGCAGCCCGTAAGTTCATTACAAAGGGAGACAAAGTAAAAGTAACACTTCGTTTCCGCGGCCGTGAGATGGCACATATGAACAGCAGCAAATACATCCTCGATGAATTTGCAGAGAGTCTGTCCGATATTGCAACGGTTGACAAAGCGCCGAAGGTGGAAGGCAGAAGCATGACCATGTTTTTGACGGCTAAACGTTAAAATACATTTGAATCAATATCAAGGAGGAAATTAAAATGCCAAAGGTAAAAACAAGCAGAGCAGCTGCAAAGCGTTTTAAAACAACAGGAACAGGAAAATTAGTAAGAAATAAAGCTTACAAGAGCCATATCTTAACCAAGAAATCTCAGAAGAGAAAAAGAAACCTGAGAAAACAGACTACTGTTGATGCAACAAACGTAAAGAACATGAAGAAAATCTTACCTTACATGTAATTTTTGCAAGGTAGAGTTACGCCCAACAGATCAAGGAGGAAAATAAGAAATGGCAAGAATTAAAGGCGGCATGAACGCTAAGAAAAAACATAACAGAGTATTAAAACTGGCTAAAGGTTACAGAGGAGCCAGAAGCAAACAGTATAGAGTAGCAAAACAGTCCGTAATGCGCGCACTGACCAGCTCCTACGCAGGAAGAAAACAGAAAAAACGTCAGTTCCGTCAGCTGTGGATCGCTCGTATCAACGCAGCAGCAAGAATGAACGGTCTGTCCTACAGCAAATTTATGTATGGTCTGAAACTGGCAGGCGTTGAGCTGAACCGTAAAGTTCTGGCTGACATGGCAGTTAACGATGCAGAAGGATTTGCAACACTGGCTGAGCTTGCAAAAAGCAAAGTAGCATAAGTAAAAACATATTCTGTGTGAATATACGAAGAAGCTGTGAGAACCGGTAAGGGGATCGCAGCTTCTTTTGAAATATAGAAAAACATGAGGTGAATATGGAAAAAAGCAAAGTGGCAGTGGTTGCCTGTCCCGACTATGAGCCGGCGCGCGTAAAGGAAAGCCTGCAAAAGGGATTGGAAGCAATTGGCGGCCTGGAATCTCTGATCGGAAAAGAAGAGAATATCTTATTAAAACCAAACCTCGTCCGCTCCGCAAAACGCGAACGCGCCGTCGTGACCGACCCGGAAGTCATGGATGCCCTGATCACGATTTTGCAGGAAAATGGCTATGAGAATATTTCCTGCGGCGATTCCTGCGGCCTTGGCACCCCGGAGGCATTACAAAGGAAGCCGGGCTGAAAGAGGTGCTGGAAAAACACAACGTTCCGCTGAAGGATTTCCTTACGAGCGAGCGCGTAGAAACCGCCGATGGTAAATTTCTGATGATTGCGAAAGATGCACTCGACTGCGACGCCCTCATCAGCGTCAGCAAAATGAAAACCCACGCGCTGGAACGCATCACCGGAGCTGTCAAGAACCAGTACGGCTGCATCAGCGGCGTCTACAAAAACTCGGCCACACGCAGTATCCGAACGCTGAGAGCTTCGCGCACATGCTGATCGAGCTGAACCAGAAAGTCGCCCCGCGCCTCTATATCTGCGACGGCATCGTAGCAATGGAAGGCAATGGTCCGACTTCCGGCGACCCGGTTTCGATGGGAGTTCTTCTTATGTCCACCGATCCGATCGCACTGGATACCGTGTTCTGCCATCTGGTGAACCTCGATCCGTCGTATGTGCCGACAAATCTCTACGGGGAAACGCTCGGCCTTGGAACGTGGCACGACGACCGCATCGAAATCGTGACAGCGGATGGCACCATATCCGAGGAAGAACTGAAAAGAAAGTACGGAAATCCAAACTTCAACGTCGACCGCCGCAAAGCCCGCAAAAAAGGAGCCCTCGACCTGCTCGAGATCCTCGGGGTCTTCCAGAGCCGCCCCTATATCATAGAAGAAAAATGTAAAAAATGCGGCGTCTGCGTCGAGAGCTGCCCGGTGGAAGGGAAAGCCGTCCGCTTTGATAACGGCCGCAGAAATCCGCCGGTCTACGATTATAAAAAGTGCATCCGCTGTTTCTGCTGTCAGGAAATGTGCCCGCATCAGGCAATCCAGGTAAAGAAACACCGTCTGCGTGGGGAAAATAAGGGAGCTATCCTACAAAGTGACTGGAAAAGCAAAAAGAGAAGTGTTATACTTGAAACCGGACAAAATTTAGTACAGGAGGAACAACACCATGGAATTAGAAACTTTAAGAAGTGATATGATAGCAGCAATGAAAGCCAAAGACAAAGCGAGAAAAGAGGCCATCTCTTCCCTGATCTCCGCAGCAAAGAAAGTAGCCATCGACGAGGGCTGCCGCGATGACATCAAACCGGAGATGGTAGACCGCGTCATCTTAAAAGAGCTGAAGACCGTAAAAGAGCAGATCGATACCTGCCCGGCATCCCGTGAGGACTTAAAAGCAGAGTATCAGTTCCGCTATGACGTCATCAGCGAGTACGCACCGAAACAGATGAGTGCAGACGAAGTCAAAGCCTACATCCAGGAGAAATTCGCAGACGTTCTGGCAACCAAGAACAAAGGTGCCATCATGAAGGTCGTTATGGCAGATATGAAAGGTAAAGCAGACGGAAAAGTCATCAACCAGACCGTTGCAGAACTGTGCAAATGAATATCATCAACATCGAACACATCAGCAAACTATTCGGCGATAAACTGATTTTTGACGATGCTTCCTTCGGCCTGCAGGAGGGCGACAAGGTCGGCATCGTCGGAATCAACGGAACCGGAAAATCCACGCTGCTGCGCATGGCAGCAGGAGAGGAGACCCCGGATTCCGGCCAGATTATCCGCCAGAACAACCTCAAAATGGCCTATCTTCCGCAGACACCGGAATTTCCAAAGGATGCCACCGTGCTGTCCTACGCCCTTTCCGGTGATGAGGAGGACTGGCAGGTGCAGAGCAACCTTGTACAGCTCGGTATCACTGAATACGACGCAAAACTCGACACCCTCTCGGGCGCCAGCGCCGCAAGGTTGCCTGGCAAAAGTGCTTGCGTCCGATTTTGACGTCCTGATCCTCGACGAGCCGACAAACCATCTCGACAATGCGATGCTCTCCTGGCTCGAGGATTACCTGAAAAATTACCGCGGAACCGTCTTTATGGTCACCCATGACCGTTATTTCCTGGATAAAGTGTCGAACCGCATCCTCGAAATCAGCCACGGAAAAATGTACAGCTACGATTCCAACTATTCCCGTTTTCTGGAACTGAAAGCTGAGCGCGAGGAGATGGAACTCGCCTCTGAACGGAAACGCCAGAGCATCCTGCGCATGGAACTCGAATGGGCGAAACGCGGTTGCCGCGCAAGAAGCACAAAACAGCGCGCAAGACTCGAACGTCTCGAAGTACTCAAAAATGGCACGGCACCGACCGCAGACACTGTCGTGGAGATGGATGCTGTCGAGACCCGCATGGGAAAGAAAACGATTGAATTCCATAACGTCAGCAAAGCCTTCGGCGATAAAACGCTGATGAAAGATTTCGAATACATCTTCCTGCGGAACCAGAGTGTCGGCATCATTGGCCCGAACGGCTGCGGAAAATCCACAATGCTGCGGATGATCACCGGAGAAGTCCTGCCGGATGCGGGAACCATCGAAATCGGCGACACGATCCGCATCGGCTATCTGGCACAGGAAGAGCCGGACATGGATACGAATCAGCGCGTGATCGACTACGTGAAAGATATCGCTGAGTATGTCCAGACCCGTGACGGCCGCATCAGCGCATCGCAGATGCTCGAACGCTTCCTGTTCACACCGGATATGCAGTACACCCCGATTTCCAAACTCTCCGGAGGCGAAAAACGGAGACTGTATCTCTTATCCGTCCTAGTGAGCGGCGCCAATGTTCTGATCCTCGACGAGCCGTCCAACAACGTTGATATCCCGACCTGACTGTGCTTGAGGATTTCCTGAACACGTTCGTCGGCATCGTCATCACCGTTTCCCACGACCGCTATTTCCTGGATAACGTCGTGGACCGCATCTTCGAATTTGACGGAAACGGAAATCTTCTGCAGTACGAGGGCGGCTACACCGATTACCTCGAAGCAAAAGAACGCCGTTTCGGCGGAAGTGCGGAAGAAACGGCAAAAGCAGCGCCGTCCAAAACGTCCGCGACGAACCTGCAAAGCCAAAGAACAATGACTGGAAGCAGAACCGTCCGACCCGCCTGAAATTTACGTTCAAAGAACAGCGCGAGTACGAGACCATCGATGACGATATCGCCGCACTCGAGGAAAAGATTGCATCGCTTGACGATCAGATGCTCAAAAACGCCACCAACTCTGCAAAGCTCGCCGAACTGATGGCGGAAAAAGAGAAGACCGAAGCTGCTCTGGAAGAAAAAACCGAGAGATGGGTTTATCTCACCGACCTCGCAGAACAGATTGAGGCGCAGAATCAGAAATAAAAGAAGCAAAGGAACTGTCCGCAGAAGAGAAAAAAATATGCGGGCCGTTCCTTCTTTTTTTATCGAGAAATTCGACGCGGAATTACCAGAAGTTGTAAAAAACTTGTATTTTTCCCTGAACACCCACAGAAAATCTGGACAGAATGCCCAATCGGTGTTATAATTCAAACACTGGACATAGTGGCATTGCCATGCCCTTATCCGGGTTTTTCGAAGCGCGGAGGCAACCGAAACCCGGCAGAACACCAACCTGAGAAAAGCCAAAGTAATTTTTGGTCATCATTTTTTAAGGAGGATAAAATCAAATGGCTAGAAAGATGAAAACCATGGATGGTAACCAGGCTGCAGCACATGCGTCTTATGCGTATACCGACGTAGCAGCTATTTACCCAATTACCCCTTCATCCGTTATGGCGGAGCATACCGATGAGTGGGCAACCCAGGGAAGAAAGAACATTTTCGGACAGGAAGTTCAGGTAACTGAGATGCAGTCTGAGGCAGGAGCAGCAGGTGCAGTACACGGATCACTGGCAGCCGGAGCTCTTACCACAACCTATACCGCATCCCAGGGACTTCTTCTTATGATCCCGAACCTTTATAAAATTGCCGGCGAGCAGCTCCCGGGCGTATTCAACGTATCCGCTCGTGCCCTTGCAAGCCACGCACTTTCCATTTTCGGAGATCATTCAGACGTTTACGCCTGTCGTCAGACGGAGTCGCAATGCTCTGCGAATCCAGCGTACAGGAGGTTATGGACCTGACACCGGTTGCACACTGTGCAGCACTGAAAGGCAAAGTTCCATTTATCAACTTCTTCGACGGATTCCGTACTTCCCACGAGATTCAGAAAATCGAGACATGGGATTACGAAGATCTGAAAGACATGGTAGATATGGATGCAGTAGATGCATTCCGTAAACATGCCCTGAACCCGAACCATCCGTGCCAGAGAGGATCCGCACAGAACCCGGATATCTTCTTCCAGGCGAGAGAAGCATGTAACCCGTACTACGATGCTCTTCCGGCAATCGTACAGGAGTACATGGACAAAGTAAACGAGAAAATCGGAACCGATTACAAACTGTTCAACTACTATGGAGCAGCAGACGCTGAGCACGTAATCATCGCTATGGGTTCTGTCTGCGATACCATCGAGGAGACCATCGATTACCTCGTAGCAGCAGGCAAGAAAGTCGGCGTTGTAAAGGTACGTCTGTACCGTCCGTTCTCCGCAGAAGCACTCATCAATGCAATTCCGGAGACTGTAAAACAGATTTCCGTTCTGGACAGAACAAAAGAGCCGGGATCTCTTGGCGAGCCTCTGTACCTGGACGTAGTAGCAGCATTAAAAGGCAGCAGATTCGAGAGCACACCGGTATTCACAGGCCGTTACGGACTTGGTTCCAAGGACACCACACCGGCTCAGATCGTTGCTGTATATGAAAATACAGAAAAACAGAGATTTACCATTGGTATCGTAGACGATGTTACCAATCTGTCTCTGCCGGTTGGCGCTCCTCTGGTAACAACTCCGGAAGGAACCATCAACTGCAAATTCTGGGGACTTGGCGCAGACGGTACCGTAGGTGCGAACAAGAACTCCATCAAGATCATCGGTGACAACACAGACATGTACGCTCAGGCTTACTTCGATTATGACTCCAAAAAGTCCGGCGGTGTAACGATGTCTCACCTGCGTTTCGGAAAGAAACCGATCAAATCCACCTACCTGATCCACAAAGCAAACTTTGTTGCATGTCATAATCCTTCCTATGTGAACAAATATCACATGGTAGAGGAGCTGGTAGACGGAGGAACCTTCCTTCTGAACTGTCCATGGGATGAAGCAGGACTGGAAGAGCATCTGCCAGGTCAGGTAAAAGCATTCATCGCAAACCATAACATCAAATTCTATGTGATCGACGGCGTTAAGATCGGTATCGAGACCGGCATGGGACCGACCCGTATCAACACCATTCTTCAGTCTGCATTCTTCAAGCTTGCGAAGATCATTCCGGAAGAAAAAGCCATCGAACTCATGAAAGCAGCAGCAAAAGCTACCTATGGCCGTAAAGGTGATGATGTCGTAGCAAAGAACTGGGCAGCAATCGATGAGGGTGCAAAACAGATCAAAGAAGTTGCAGTTCCGGAAAGCTGGAAAAATGCAGCAGACGAAGGTCTGACCACAACCCACGCAGAGAGCGGCCGCGCTGACGCTGTTAAATTCGTAAATACCATCCAGGCAAAAGTAACTTCCCAGGAAGGAAACAACCTGCCTGTATCCGCATTTGCAGACTACGTAGACGGAACAACTCCGTCCGGCACATCCGCATACGAGAAACGTGGTATCGCCGTAAACGTACCTGTATGGAATCCGGAAAACTGTATCCAGTGTAACAGATGTTCCTTCGTCTGCCCGCACGCTGTTATCCGTCCGGTTGCCATGACCGCAGAAGAAGCAGCAGCAGCTCCGGAAGGCATCCAGACCATGCCGATGACCGGTATGCCGGACTACACCTTCACAATGGCTATTTCCCAGCTTGACTGTACCGGATGTGGTTCCTGTGCAAACGTATGCCCGGGCAAGAAGGGTGTGAAAGCACTGGCTATGGAAAGCCTTGCAGCACACGAAGCAGAGCAGAAATACTTCGATTATGCAGCAGCTCTTCCAGAGAAGACAGACGTTGTAGCAAAATTCAAAGAGAATACCGTAAAGGGCAGCCAGTTCAAGAAACCGCTGCTTGAGTTCTCCGGCGCATGCGCAGGCTGCGGCGAGACTCCTTACGCAAAACTGATCACCCAGCTGTTCGGTGACAGAATGTACATCGCAAACGCAACAGGATGCTCCTCTATCTGGGGTAACTCCTCACCGTCCACTCCTTACACTGTAAACGAGAAAGGACAGGGCCCGGCATGGTCCAACTCCCTGTTCGAGGACAACGCAGAGTTCGGTTATGGTATGCTTCTCGCTCAGAAAGCAATCCGCGGCGGCCTGAAAGCCAAAGTTGAGGATGTTATGAACTCCGAGAAAGCTCCGGAAGAAGTAAAAGCAGCATGCAAAGAGTATCTGGATACCTTTGACTGCGGCGCTACCAACGGAACTGCAACCGAGAAACTTGTAGAAGCAATCAAAGACGCTGACTGCGACGTTTGCAGAGACATCGTTAAGAACAAAGACTTCCTCGCTAAGAAATCCCAGTGGATCTTCGGTGGTGACGGATGGGCTTACGATATCGGATTCGGCGGCGTAGACCACGTACTTGCCAGCGGAAAAGATATCAACGTAATGGTATTCGATACCGAGGTTTACTCCAACACAGGCGGACAGTCCTCCAAAGCTACTCCGACCGGTGCAGTTGCACAGTTCGCAGCAGGCGGTAAAGAAACCAAGAAGAAAGATATGGCAAGCATCGCAATGAGCTATGGCTATGTATACGTAGCACAGATCGCTATGGGCGCTGATTACAATCAGGCAGTCAAAGCAATCGCAGAGGCAGAGGCATATCCGGGACCGTCCCTCATTATCGCTTACGCTCCATGTATCAACCATGGTATCAAGAAAGGTATGAGCAAAGCACAGACCGAGGAGCAGCTCGCTGTTCAGACTGGATACTGGCATTGCTTCCGCTTCAACCCGGCACTCGCTGCAGAAGGCAAGAGCGCATTCACACTGGATTCCAAGGCTCCGTCAGGAGATTATCAGGAATTCCTGAACGGCGAGGTACGTTACAACTCTCTGAAACGTGCAAACCCGGCGAAAGCAGAAAGACTGTTCGGCAAGAACGAGCAGGAAGCAAAAGACCGTTACACTTACCTGAACAAACTCGTAAAACTGTACGGCGCAGAAGAAGAGTAATTCTTTTTCCTTAAAAAGAATTTGAAAAAGGAGAGAAGTCATACTTGAGAGAGTATGGCTTCTTTCTTTTTGGGAGAAAAAATGAATTAGCGACATTTGGCAATAGTTTTGTATCGTTTGTCAACATTTTTATCCCGGAAAATGTTGACAAACGATACATTTTTGCGCAAGAAGGCTTTGAGATATGGTATAATGTGCGTATCACGATATAATGAGCGTTAGCGAGAGGAATTTTATTATGTTGAAAATATATCTTGGAGAAATGAAAGGTGCAATCTATCATCCACCAACCTATTTTGATAATTGTTATGAAGATGAATGGCTGACCACGCCACTGGCAAAAGAAATGATCCGCGATGTGGATCGCTCGGAGGTAATCAGTGCGCATCTGATTGACAGCCCGGTGCTTGGTCCGATTCCACCGAAAGATTTATCCGGAGGAATCAAAACGTTGCTGCTGATGGCATACGATACAGACGGAAAGATCTTTAATGCCTCCGTATGTGGAGATAATTGTGCAAAATGGATTTTAAAATTAGGAGAGCAAAAGGATCTGACGATTAATCTGCGTCATGTGATGCGGTTTGGCAAAGATCCTTTTGAAATCCTGATTTTAAATACAGGGACTATTGTGCGGAATATGTCCGAATTTGTAGATGTTGCCGAGGCTTATGTATAGGTGGATGTATGAAGGGAAAGAAAAGAGTTATTATTCAAAATAACAGAGTTCATTATGAATTTGTGATAAAGCGTAATATTACAATCATCCAGGGGGATAGTGCATCAGGAAAAACAACACTGGTAAATATGATCCGGCAGGCAGAAAATTTAGGGGAGTCCAGCGGAATCAACGTTTCCTGTGAAGTACCGTGCAGAGTGCTGGAAGGTGTTAATTGGAAAATTATTTTGGAAAACAGCCGGGAAAGCATCTTTTTCATAGACGAGGAGAATTATTTTATAAAAACAGAAGAATTTGCTTCTGCCATACGGGGTTCAGAAAACTATTTTGTATTGATTACGAGAGAAAACTTATATAATTTGCCGTATAGTGTAGAAGAGATTTATGGATTGCATGTTTCCGGAAAATACAGAGATACCAGAAAAATATATCAGAAAATGTATCAGATCTATCCCAAAACAGCACGGCTTCCTGTTAGAGTACAAAAAATAATTACGGAAGATTCCAATTCTGGGTATCAATTTTTTGAAAATGTATGTGCAGAAAGGAATATTACATGTGAAAGCGCTGGTGGAAAAACAAAAATACCGGAAATGATCGGCAAGGCAGGAACAGAAGAAACCTGTATTATTGCGGACGGTGCTGCAATTGGAGCAGAAATGAATCTTCTCAGCAATAAAATAGAGGAAAAACAGAACGTACATTTATATTTACCGGAGTCTTTTGAATGGCTGATTTTAAATTCAGATCTTTTACAGGACAAAGAGGTTCGTAAAATTCTGGAAAATCCAGAAGATTATATCGACAGCACAGAGTTTTTTAGCTGGGAACAATATTTTACAAAATTGCTGATTCAGAAAACAGAAGGAACATATTTGCAGTATAAAAAAGCAAAATTAAATCCATCTTATTTGCAGGATAAAATAAAAACAAAATACTGGAGAGTATACAAGGGATTCAGTGGAAAATAAAATCCTTAAAATAGCAAAAATAATGAAAGAATAGAGAGAAGAACATGAACTATACAATTTATGACTATCTCGGCCTGTTTTTCTTTTACGCCTTCCTTGGATGGCTTCTGGAAACTTCTGTGGCCGCGATCCGGAAAAAACATATGGTAAACAGAGGATTCTTAAATGGTCCGCTCTGCGCCATCTATGGAATCACAGCTGTCTTTATGACACGTTATCTGTATGAACTGCAGTCAAGCCCCGTCTTTTTGTTCCTTGGCTGTATGATTATCGCTACCGCAGTCGAGTGGCTGGCCGGTCACGCACTGGAACGCATTGGCCATGGCAAATGGTGGGACTATTCCAATAAAAAATGGAACATGGACGGCTATATCTGCCTCCAGTATTCTGTACTCTGGGGAATTTTAGGACTGCTTGCCATGAAAATCGGCAATCGCCTCTGCTTTACAGTTCTTCATTTAATTCCGGCCGGTTTCCTGCATATCACATCCTGGATTCTCTTTGGTATATTGGTAGTAGATGCCGTCGGTTCCTATGCTGTTCTGCACCACATCACGAAAAAAATGCCGCGGATCAGCGCTATGAACGATCAGATCGACGCCTTCACCAGACGCCTTTCTGTCCGTGTTTACCGCTATCTGGAGCGTCGTGTGGAACGTGCCTATCCGGCCGTACAGCCAGTTCCGGAGAAAAAAGAGAAAACAGAAACCGGCGTATTTGCCGAAGGATGCAGCTTTTACAAAATCGTTCTTCTCTTCATCATCGGCGCATTTTTGGGCGATATTACAGAAGCCATATTCTGCCGCATCACCGCCGGTGTCTGGATGAGCCGCAGCAGCCTTGTCTGGGGCCCGTTCAGCATCGTCTGGGGCCTGGCCATCGCCCTCGCTACCTGGTTCCTCTACAACTACCGCGACCGCTCCGATGGATTCCTGTTTGCCTTTGGTACCTTCCTCGGCGGAGCCTACGAATACATCTGCAGTGTGTTCACCGAAATCGTATTCGGAAAAGTCTTCTGGGACTACAGCGACATTCCCTTCAACCTCGGAGGCCGTATCAACCTCCTGTACTGTTTCTTCTGGGGAATAGCCGCCGTCGTCTGGCTCAAAAAATTCTATCCTGTCATTTCGCGCTGGATTGAAAAAATCCCGATGAAATTCGGAGAAATCATCACTTGGATCCTGATCGTGTTCATGGTGGCCAACATGCTCGTATCTACCCTTGCTCTCGCCCGATACGACGAACGCGCCCACCAAAAGCCCGCAGCTAATGCCATCGAGCAGACCATAGATGCCCATTTCCCGGACGCCCGAATGGAAAAAATCTACCCCAATGCCAAAGCGATTAACTAGAATGTGTTAAAAAACATTTCCGTAGTCTGCACGCCCCAATTACAGACTACAAAAAGCCCTCTCCCGCCGTCATGCAAAGTCAGGCCCCGTTTCGACAGCTTTGGTCTGCGCGGTCCGTCACCCCAAAAGAAAACCTTTGGCAACCCACCAAAAGTATGATATAATGTCACATAGATATTTTAGGGATACCATATCCTCTAAGAGCGAAGAAAGGACTCAACCACAAATGACAGTAGACAACAGCTTCACAATGAAGAAATTTCAAAGCATGGAAATCATCTATGTCACATTTTCCCAGATCACGAAACTCCCATACGTAGAGTGCGATCCGGAAACCTTTGACGATCAGGTATATATGTTTACCGAAGAAGAAGCAGCTAAAGAATTTGCAAAATCCTATGTAGAGAAGAATACCCCGCTGCTTACCGTAAAAGTACTGCGCAAGCAGATGCCGAACTTCTATATGGGCCTCTACGCAGAAGGTGTCAACATGGTCATCTTCCACGAAGGCGATCAGACCCGCCGCATCGAGCTGGAGCAGATCTTCCCGAAACCGGACATGGAAAAATGAACAAACAGCATCTTCCAGTCCTCAACCCTGGCGTACAGCTCACTGTAGTCTATTTCCTGCAGGAGCTCCGCAAACCAAACCAGAGAAGAGACGATGCCGAGCGCATGCAGCACCTGCGTGAACTCGAAGAAGAAATGCTTGTCAACCTGATGCGAAGCAAATTCATCCTTGCCATCGACATCTCCCAGGTACAGGGCGAATTCGATCCGGCCAACCCGGGACCGGATGTGCGCATCCCGTACATCAAAAACCAGAACGAAGAAATCTTCCAGCCATTGTTCTCCGATATCGGTGAATTCCAGAAATTCCGTCCGGATCCGCAGGCAAAACTCCGGCTGGCAGCCATCCCGTTCCAGCACCTTCTGCCGTACCTGATGAAACAGGCCAAAGGCTTCGTCATCAACCCGTCCGGCTTCAACCTTCTGTTGACCAGAGAACAGCTCCAGAGAATCATGGGAGCCAGGCGCAGAGCGTCCGCCCGAATCTCGAGGCGATGATGGCACAGGCTGCCGCAGCTCAGGCGCAGAGAAATGCGCAGAACAATGCTGCAAATGACGAAGTAAAAGATCATGTGGATGAGGCGGAAACTACCGACGCAGAAACAGACCACGAAGAATAAAAACCGACAGGGCCGCAGAAAATCCCAGTAAACGGGCACTGCGGTCCGTTTTTGACTGCATAAAACCGGAAATAACCGAGAAAAACAACAAGAAAGGACACTTTTAACATGAACGCAGAACATTGCAAAGCCTACACCCTGCTGCAGGAACAGCAGATTGATGATATCCACGCACATGGCTACCTCCTTCGCCACAACAAAAGCGGAGCCCGCGTGCTGCTTCTCGAGACGGAGGATGACAACAAAGTATTCAACATTGCCTTCCGTACCCCGCCGGCCGACAGCACCGGCGTAGCCCACATCCTCGAGCACAGCGTCCTCTGCGGCTCCCGCGAATTCCCGTTAAAGGATCCCTTCGTAGAACTCGTCAAAGGATCCCTGAACACCTTCTTAAATGCTATGACCTACCCGGATAAAACCATGTACCCGGTAGCCAGCACCAACGATGCCGACTTCCAGAACCTGATGCATGTCTACATGGACGCCGTATTCTACCCGAACATTTACAAACACGACGAAATCTTCCGGCAGGAAGGCTGGAGCTATCATCTGGAAAGCGAAGACGGCCCGCTGACCTACAACGGTGTTGTATACAACGAGATGAAAGGAGCCTTCTCCTCCGCAGACGATGTCCTGGAGCGTGAAACCTTCAACACCCTGTTCCCGGACACTCCGTACGGCGTAGAATCCGGCGGAGATCCGTCCTGCATCCCGAACCTGACCTACGAAAACTTCCTGAATTTCCATCAGACCTATTACCATCCGTCCAACAGCTATATCTACCTGTACGGAAACATGGATATGGAAGAAAAACTGGCATGGATGGATGAAAAATACCTGTCCCATTTTAATGCAAAAGAAGTAAAATCCGAAATTCCGTATCAGAAACCATTTGCAGAGACCCTCGACATTGTACACGAGTACCCGGTACTCGACGGCGATCCGCTTGAAAACAATGCGTACCTGTCCTACAACATGGTCATCGGCAGCGGTCTGGATGTAAAATTAAACGTGGCATTTTCTGTTCTGGAGTATGCACTCCTTGACGCACCGGGAGCCCCGGTCAAACAGGCACTCCTTGACGCACACATCGGAAAAGATGTTTACGGCTCCTACGAGGACGGCATCCTGCAGCCATTCTTCTCCATCGTAGCCAAGAACGCCGATGAAAATGAGAAAGAAAAATTCCTGTCCATCATCCGCGGCACCCTCGAGGATATCGTGAAAAACGGCATGGATCAGAAAGCCATCGAGGCAGGCATCAACTATTTCGAATTCCGTTTTCGTGAGGCGGACTTCTCCAGCTTCCCGAAGGGCCTGATGTACGGCATTGACGTCTTCGACAGCTGGCTGTACGACGAGAACAAACCGTTTGCCTACCTGCAGCAGCTTGCGATCTACGATGAGCTGAAAAAACTGGCAAAAGAAGGCTATTTCGAAAACCTGATCCAGACGTATCTGCTGGACAACACCCATGCCTCCATCGTGACCCTCATTCCAAAGACCGGTCTTGCCGCAGAAAATGATGCAAAGACCGCAGAAAAACTGCAGAAATACAAAGAGAGCCTGTCAAAAGAAGAGATCGAGAAAATCATTGCTGACACCAAAGAGCTGGCAGCATATCAGGAAGAAGAGGAGAGCGAGGAAGCACTCGAGACGATTCCGCTCCTGAAACGAAGCGATATCAAACGTGAGTCTGTCAAACTTTACAATGACGAGCATGAAGTCGATGGAACGACGGTTCTTCATCACAACGTATTCACGAACGGCATCGGTTACTTAAGCTTGCTGTTTGATACGAAAAATGTGCCGAACGATCTGATCCCGTACATGGGCGTATTAAAATCCGTTCTCGGCTATGTGGACACCGAACACTACACCTACGGCGAACTGTTCAACGAGATCAATGCACAGACCGGCGGCATCAACTGCGGACTGCAGGTATTCCGCATTCCGGAAAATGATGACGACTGCCGCAGAATGTTCGGCATCCGCGCGAAATTCCTGTACGACAAACTGGATTTCGTCATGAAAATGATCGAGGAAATCCTGAATACCTCCCGCCTGGATGACGAGAAACGTCTTCACGAGATCATCTCCAGCATGAAATCCGGCCTGCAGAACCGCCTGTCTTCCGCCGGAAATGCAACGGCTGTGATGCGTGCAGCTTCCTATTACTCCCCGATGAGCAATTTCCAGGACCGCATCGCAGGCATCGGCTTCTACCAGCTCTTAAAAGATCTGGACGAGAACTTCGATGAGAAAAAAGCAGAACTGATTAAAAATCTGCAGACCCTGATGAAATACATCTTCCGCAAAGAGAATCTGACCGTCTCCTATACCGCAGACGAGACAGGCTACGCACCGCTGGAAGAAAAAATCGCAGCATTCAAAGAGAATCTGTACACCGACGAAGTGGAGCCGGGCAGCATTGTGTATGACTTTGAACAGAAAAACGAAGCCTTCCAGACCTCCGGCCAGGTACAGTACGTGGCACTCTGTGGAAACTTCGAGCGCGAAGGCTACGACTACACAGGTGCCCTGCGCATCCTGCGTGTCATGCTGAGCTATGACTATCTGTGGATCAACATCCGTGTCAAAGGCGGCGCTTACGGCTGCGGCGGAGCTTTCGGAAGAGGCGGAAACGCGTGCATTTCTTCCTACCGTGACCCGAACGTCGGAAGAACCCTTGAAGTATACCGCGGTATCGGCGATTACGTGCGCAATTTCGAAGCAGACGAGCGCCAGATGACCAAATACATCATCGGAACGATCAGCGAACTCGACGTCCCGATGAACCCGTCCGCAAAAGGCCAGACCTCCGAGAGCGCATGGTTCAACGGCATCACCGAAGCAGACTTCCAGCAGGAGAGAGATCAGATCCTCGATGCAACCCTGGATGACATTCATGCACTGGCAGACCTTGTAGATGCAGCCTTAAAACAGAACAACATCTGCGTTGTCGGAAGCGAAGCAGCCATTCAGAAAGAGAAAGAACTGTTTAAGAACGTAGAGAACTTATAAATGAGGAGAAGAGACAGCAATGGAAAACAATGCAAATTATAAATCCGGCTTTGTAGCCCTGATCGGCCGTCCGAACGTGGGAAAATCCACGCTGATGAACCACCTGATCGGACAGAAGATTGCGATTACATCCAAGAAACCGCAGACCACCCGCAACCGCATCCAGACCGTTTATACGTGTGACGAGGGACAGATCGTGTTCCTCGACACACCGGGTATCCACAAGGCGAAAAATAAGCTCGGCGAGTACATGGTCGATGTAGCCGAGAAAACGTTAAAAGAAGTCGATGTGATTCTCTGGCTGGTAGAGCCGAGCAACTTCATCGGAGCAGGAGAGCGTCATATCGCAGAGATCCTGGAGAAAGTCAATGCGCCGGTCATCCTCATTATCAACAAGACCGATACCGTGGAGAAAGATAAAATCCTGGAATTCATCGATACGTACCGCAAGCTGTTCCAGTTTGCCGAGATCATTCCGTGCTCGGCACTCCGCCATCAGAACACCGATGATATCATTCCGAGCATCTTCAAATACCTGCCGTACGGCCCGCAGTTCTACGATGAGGACACCATCACCGATCAGCCGATGCGCCAGATCGTGGCTGAGATCATCCGCGAGAAAGCACTGTACGCCTTAAACGAAGAGATCCCGCATGGTATCGCCGTTGTGATCGACCAGATGAAAGACCGCCCGAACGGAAAAATCGTTGATATCGACGCGACCATCATCTGCGAGCGCGATTCCCACAAGGGCATCATCATCGGAAAACAGGGCGCGATGCTCAAGAAGATCGGAAGCAACGCGCGGTATGAGCTGGAGCAGATGCTGGAGCAGAAAGTCAACCTGAAGCTCTGGGTCAAAGTCAAAAAAGACTGGCGCGACAGCGATTTCCTCGTGAAGAACTTCGGATATGATAAAAAGAAACTCGATTTATAATATTGCATTATAATAAGGAAGAAACATGCGAGAACCAATCAATGTAAGCGGAATGGTATTATCCGCCTCCCCGGTCGGAGAGTATGACAAGCGCGTCGTGATCCTGACCCGGGAGCTCGGCAAAATCACCGCCTTCGCGCGCGGCGCCCGCCGCATGAAAAGCCCGCTGATGGCCGTCTCCAATCCGTTCGTCTTCGGCGAGTTTCAGGTTTACGAGGGCCGTGACAGCTACACCCTCTCCGGCGCAAACATTAAAGAATACTTCCTCGACCTGGCGCAGATGCAGCCCGGCGTTTATTACGGCTTTTATTTTCTGGAACTGGCCGAATATTTCGGCCAGGAAGGAAACGATGAAACCCAGATGCTGAACCTTCTGTACGTGACGATGAACGCCATCCGCCGCGGAAAACAGGACCTCCGCCTGATCCGGTGCATCTTCGAACTGCGGACGATCACAATCAGCGGAGAAGCACCGCAGATGTTCTCCTGCATGGAGTGCGGCACGAAAGAGAATCTGATCGTTTTCTCCCTGCGCGACAGCGCCATCTACTGCCCAAACTGTGGAAAAACCATCAGAGATCCATGGCCGCTGCAGCCGGGCACCGTGCTGGCATGCCGCTATATCATTGCGGCACCGCTCGCGAAGCTGTATGGTTTTACCGTAAATGAAGAGATCCTGGACGAACTGGAACGATTGCTGCGTGCATATCTCCATCGCTATGTCGAAAAGAAGATGAAAACATTACAGATTCTGGATGTGATGAAATAATATAAAATGTAATAATTTGCAAAAATGTGAAATAATTATGTCCAAAAGTGTGTCCACACCTTTACAAATAAGTAGAAATGGGATAGAATATTTGGAATAAAGAAAAAAATGGTTCTGTATTCGTCACAGAAGATATTACAAATGCATAGTACCAGAAAAAATGAGAAGGTTTTAGTGAAAATGGTAATATAAAAGCTAGAAAAACTATGCGAAACAAGAGAATGTTACGAGTACGGCGAAAAAAATACGACAGGGGAGAAAGGTATGTACAAAAAATCATCCACAGGATGGCTGAAGCATCTGGATTTTATGGTTCTTGATATTATCTGTCTTCAGCTGGCTTTCGTCATGGGTTATTTCTTAAGACATCACAGTTTTAAGCCATATGGAAGCCCAATTTACCGAAATGAGGCTATCGTATTCGCTCTGATCCAGCTGATGATCATGTTTTTTGACGATTCCTTCAAAAACGTCATGAAGCGCGGATACCTCGTGGAAATCGGAATGACTGTAAAAAATATGGTATACATCATCGTTCTTGGTGTATTCTACCTGTTCCTGATTCAGGAGGGAGATCAGTTCTCCAGAGCAACCATTATGCTGACCGGTGCTCTGTACGGAATGCTTTCCTATCTGATGCGCATCGGATGGAAGGCTGTGGTAAAGAAACGCAGCAGCGGGGAACACAGCGGCCGTTCGCTTCTGATCATCACGACCGAAAAACAGTCACAGTCCGTTGTAAAGAGCATGCTGGATTTCGATTACATCGGCGTTCGTCCGACTGGCGTTGTTCTCGTAGACCAGGACAGAACCGGACACAAAATCCACGGCGTACCGGTGGTATCGAACCTTGCAGATGCAGCTGAGTATGTCTGCCGTGAGTGGTTCGACGAAGTGCTGATCGTTCTGCCGGAAGGCAGAGAAATCCCGCAGAAAGTATTCGACGCATTCGCCGAGATGGGCATTACGATCCACGTAAAAATTGCGGACGTGAACGAAATGCAGGGAAAAATCAGACTGTAGAGCGCATGGGCAACTATACCGTGGTCACCACCTGCATCAATATGGCAAGCGCAGGACAGCTTGTGCTGAAACGAATCATGGACATCTGCGGCGGTCTTGCCGGATGTATTCTGACCGGAATCATCTTCCTGTTCGTTGCCCCTGCGATTTATATCAAGTCTCCGGGCCCGATCTTCTTCTCACAGTACCGTGTCGGAAAGAACGGAAGAAAATTCAAAATTTACAAGTTCCGTAGCATGTACATGGATGCGGAAGAGCGGAAAAAAGAACTGATGAAACAGAACCGCGTCAGCGATGGTCTGATGTTCAAAATGGAGAATGACCCGCGTGTCATCGGAAGCGAAAAAGGACCAGGCAAAGGAATCGGAAACTTTATCCGCAAAACCTCGCTGGATGAATTCCCGCAGTTCTTCAATGTGTTAAAAGGCGACATGAGCCTTGTAGGAACCCGTCCGCCGACAGTGGATGAGTGGGAGAAATATGAGCTCCATCACAGAGCAAGACTGGCAATCAAGCCGGGACTGACTGGTATGTGGCAGGTAAGCGGACGAAGCGAGATTACAGATTTTGAAGAGGTTGTAAAACTGGATACGAAGTACATTTCAGAATGGTCCTTTATGCTGGATATTAAGATTTTGTTTAAAACTGTACTGATTGTATTAGGCCAGAAAGGTTCTATGTAAAAAAAATGAAAAATGGAGATATATTGTAGTTTTGGGAGTAGTGTGGTAAAATAAAGGTAAATTTTAAGAAAAATTTATGAATGGAAGCGCAAAGAAGTCCTGATGACGGCGAAAAGGAAAAAGGCTTCCTTTGACAGGTGGTCCAAATAATGTTAATTATTTGGACCTTTTTATGTGAACTTCCTGAAATATTAACTCTCGTTTCGACATGTTCTTGCTTTAAGCCAGTTGTAGCATACTTTAAAAGGAATTTTATGAGAGTTAATTTTATAGGAAGTTCACATATATACTACCACAAAAGTAATTATCTTTCACTGACAACTATCCTAACACACAGGGGATTGAAAAAGCTATAAAGTTATAGTATAATCGAAAACAAAAGTTCATGAAAAATGAAAGAAGGAAGTATATGAACAATTCGAAACAAGATATATTGAACAACCTGATAAAAGAACCCTTCATCAATCAGCGTATCCTTGCCGCGCAGACCGGCCATTCGCTTGGTATTGTTAATCGTTCGCTTAAGGAGCTGATTTCAGAAGGTTACCTGGATGAAGAGATCCGTCCGACAGAAAAGGCACTGCGTGAAGCAAAAGAAAAAGCGCCGAAAAACGCCATTATTCTTGCCGCTGGATTTGGTATGCGGATGGTTCCGATTAATACAGAGACACCGAAAGGACTTCTGGAAATCAAGGGAGAGCGGCTGATAGAGCGCACAATCCGTCAGCTTCATGAAGTCGGCATTACAGAGATTTACGTCGTTGTCGGATTTATGAAAGAGCAGTATGAATATCTGATCGATGAATACGGCGTAGAATTGATCGTCGCTCCGGACTATGTGTCGAAAAACAATCTGCATTCCCTGAAAACGGCGGCAGATCATTTATCAAACAGCTACATCATTCCCTGTGATATCTGGTGTGAAAAGAATCCATACAGCAGAAATGAATTATACTCCTGGTACATGGTCAGTGATCTGGTAGATGATGACAGTACCGTTCGTGTAAACCGGAAGCAGGAGCTGGTTGTACAGAAAGAGCAGGCTGGCGGAAACGCATGATTGGTATCTGTTATCTATTGGAAGCGGAAGCAGCGATCGTGCGGGAGCGTCTGGAAGAACTGGGAAGAGATTCCCGATACGACGGAGCGTTCTGGGAGGAAACCTTATACCGGAAAGACAGAATGATTGTGACCGCCCGTGTTGTACATGCAGCAGATGCCGTAGAAATTAATACTTATGAGCAGCTGCGTGAGATTGACAGCGATTCCAGCCAGCTGCAGACGGATGCCATTCAGGTGATCTGTGAAGCACTTGGAGCACAGCAGGACGAAGTAACAAACATTACAGTTCTGAAAAAGGGAATGACAAATCGATCCTTTTTATTCTCCTGCAAAGATAAAAAATACATTATGCGTATCCCGGGAGAGGGAACAGATCAGCTGATCAACCGCCGCCAGGAAGCAGCCGTCTATCAGACGATCGCCGGCCGCAGGATCTGTGATGAGATTGCTATATTAACCCGGAGAACGGCTACAAAATCACAGAATATCTCGAAGGTGCGCGGGTCTGCGATGCAGAAAAGGAAGAAGATCTTCAGAAATGCATGAAGAAACTGCGGGAGTTTCACGGGCAGAAATTAAGAGTAGACCATTCCTTCGACCTGTTCGGACAGATGGAATACTATGAAAGCCTCTGGGAAGGAACTCCGTCAGCATATAAAGATTACGAAAAGACGAAAGCGCATGTGCTTCAGTTAAAGGATTACATCGAAGCAAATGCCGGAGAGCGGGTGCTCACCCACATTGATGCCGTGCCGGACAATTTTCTGTTTGTGGAAGAAAACGGAAAAGAGGAGATCCGCCTGATCGACTGGGAATACGCCGGAATGCAGGATCCGCATGTGGATATCGCAATGTTCTGTATCTATTCTCTCTACAAAAAAGAGCAGGTGGACCATCTGATTGATCTTTATTTTGAGGGAAGCTGCGATGATAAAACACGCATCAAAATCTACTGTTATATCGCAGTCTGCGGTCTGCTCTGGAGCAACTGGTGCGAATATAAACGGAAATTAGGCGTGGAATTCGGAGAATATTCCCTGCGGCAGTACCGTTACGCAAAAGATTATTACAAAATTGTCCAGCAGGAACTGGGAGAGGAAGGAAAAGAAATATGTACAAAGTAGAGCGCGCCATTATTATGGCGGCAGGTCTGGGAAACCGGATGAAGCCGGTAACGTCAAAAACGCCGAAGCCGCTGGTGCGGGTAAACGGTGTGCGGATGATCGATACCGTCATCGATGGACTGCACAAAAACGGAATCACAGAAATTTACGTGGTAGTCGGTTACCTCAAGGAACAGTTCCAGACACTGGAAGAGGAGTACCCGGGCCTGAAACTGATTGATAATCCATGGTACGATACCTGCAATAACATTGCATCGCTGTATGTGGCGCGGGAACATCTGGAAAATGCCATTATTCTCGACGGCGACCAGATCATCTATCACTCGGAAATTCTGTCTCCGGAGTTTGAGCGATCCGGTTACAACAGCGTGTGGACCGATGATGAGACCGACGAGTGGCTGCAGACTGTGGAAAACGGCATTGTGACAGGCTGCAGCAGAACCGGCGGAAAGGGCGGCTGGCAGCTCTACAGCATTTCCCGATGGACAGCAGAAGATGGAAAGCGGTTAAAAGGCCATCTGGAGCAGGAGTTTGAAGTAAAGAAAAACCGTCAGATTTACTGGGACGATGTGGCAATGTTCTGCTACCCGAAAGAGTATCAGCTTGGCATCCGGCCAATGAAGGCAGAGGATATCATAGAAGTAGACAATTTCAGCGAGCTTGTTGCACTCGATGCATCGTATGCGGATTACGCAGAAAGGGAAGAAAATGAACAGTAAGAACCAACAGAAGAAAAAAGAAATCGACTGGATGATTACGCTGGTGCCTCTGGCGCTGATCGTTGCTCTATGTATCGTATTTTTCTTTGCACCGGAGCAGTCGAATCAGGTACTTGGCCAGATTCGATTTCTGTTTGGAGACACCTTTGGAACGTATTACCTAGTCATCGGACTTGGCATTTTCTTTCTGTCTCTGTTTCTGGCAGGCTCCAAATACGGAAATATTGTGCTTGGAAAGCCGGATGAGAAGCCAAAATATTCCTTTTTTGCATGGGGATGCATGATGTTTACCTGTGGTCTGGCAGCAGATATTCTGTTTTATTCGTTCTCTGAGTGGATTTTGTACGCAACAGATCCTCACATCGCAGAACTTGGCAGCATTCAGGACTGGGCAGGCGTATTTCCACTGTTTCACTGGAGCTTTATCCCGTGGGGATTCTATCTGGTACTGGCTGTTGCGTTTGGCTTTATGCTTCATGTAAGAAAACGAAACCGTCAGAAATACAGCGAGGCGTGCCGTCCGATTCTGGGAAAACAGACAGATGGAATTGGCGGCCGTCTGATTGACCTTCTGGCTGTCTTTGCACTGCTGGCCGGAACTGCTACCACTTTTAGTGTGGCAACTCCTCTGATGGCGGAAATCATCGGCGAGCTGTTCCATATGGAAGTCAGCAGAACTGTGATTAATATTATCATTCTTCTGATCACCTGCTGTGTTTATACCTATTCTCTTCTGCATGGATTCAAAGGAATCAGCATTCTGGCCAAGGTGTGCATTTATCTGTTTTTCGGACTCCTTGCCTTCGTCCTGCTGTTTGGGGGAGAGACGCGGTATATTATTGAAACTGGATTTTCTTCTCTTGGAAAAATGATTCAGAACTTTATCGGCTTATCAACGTATACGGACCCGATGCGTACGACAAACTTCCCACAGAACTGGACCATTTATTACTGGGCATACTGGATGGTATGGTGTGTGGCAGCACCGTTCTTCATTGGCAGCATTTCCCGCGGAAGAACCGTGCGCCAGACAATTATCGGCGGATACGGTTTTGGTGTGGGTTCCACGCTTGTCAGCTTTATTATTCTTGGAAATTATTCGATGGGAAAGCAGATTTCAGGTGCAATTGATTTCATTTCGCAGTATAATGAAAATGGAGATTTATATCATCTGATCGTGTCGATGATCAAAACCATGCCGTGTGCACCGCTGATTATGGTTGTTGTATTAGTTACGATGGTTGCATTTTATGCGACATCGTTCGACTCGATCGCATTGACGGCATCGTGCTACAGCTACCGGAAACTGGAAGACGGCGAAGAGCCGGCAAAAGGAATTCAGCTGATGTGGTGTATCCTGCTGATCCTGCTTCCGATTGCACTTCTTTTTGCAGAGAGTTCCATGAACAGTCTGCAGTCTGTCAGTATCGTAGCGGCATTTCCGATCGGCATTGTGATCGTGATGATTGCGGTCAGCTTCTTAAAAGATGCAAAACTGTATTTAGAAGAATTGCAGGGAGGAAAAGCGCATGGAGAGGAGAAAAAAGAGAATCGTTAAACTGACAGCATTTTTGTTTCTGCTTGCGGCATCCATTTTTGTGATGCGCAAAAGGCGTTTGCGGACGAAAATGAGGATGTTACATTGCCGACGGGCGATATTAAACCCATGGAACCACAGCAGGATGAGTCCGGGATTGATACATACGGGGCCGATGAAGGCGATGAGTTCAGCGGAACGGAGTATGAATTGTATACGGTTCTGGAGAATCGTGTGAAAGAAGCGATGCTGGCTGGAAATGAATGGGTATCCATTAAAGATTTAAAAATAAGAAGGGATACCTATGACTTAAGCTTTTATTATGCTATTCGCCGTATTTTCCGAGTGATACGTATAATAGAATCATTGCCTGGTATGGTGATGCATACTATACAGGTTTGAGAATTACCAATACATTCGGAACACCGGAAGAAACCAAACAGATTTTTAATGCAGTGGATGAGAAACTGGCATCCATCTATAAACTGATGAACAATTCCATGACAGATGAGTAGAAGGCGTTTGTAATTCACGATTATCTGGTATTGCATGCAGAGTATGATCTGAATTATAAGAATTATACCAGTTATGGTGTGCTGATGGACGGAAGAGGTGTGTGTCAGTCGTATGCATTGGCCTATATGTATATTCTGAATCATTTGGGAATCGAAAATCCCCCATGGTTGAATGGAAGCGTTCAACATGGGGGATTTTAATGGATGTTCCTCTTGCAGTCCCCACCATTTTGTGTTACCATAAAACACGCAAATAACCAACAGCAAGGAGTTCTATTTTACATGAACATTACCTCAAAATACCGTTCTCTCTCCGTCCAGGCGAAGGCGGCGCTTTGGTTTACGATCTGCAGTTTCTTACAGAAGGGCATTTCGTTCATCACAGTTCCGATTTTCACGCGTCTGATGAGCACCGAGGAGTACGGACCTATACGGTTTATCTGTCTTGGCTGCAGATTTTGACGATTATGACATCGCTGTATTTATTTAATGGTGTTTATGACAATGCGATGGCAAAGTACGAGAAGCAGCGGGATGAATATACATCTGCAATGCAGGGACTGACGCTTGTGATTACGGGTGCGGTTTTTGCATTGTATTGTTTTACATCGGGTTTCTGGGAGAAGATTTTAAATCTGCCGAAATCCATGATTTTGCTGATGTTTTTGGAAGCGCTGCTGAGTCCGGCGCTTTCTTACTGGTCGGGGCGGCAGCGGTTTGAGTATCGGTACCGGATTCTGGTCTGTGTGACGATTCTGCAGGCGCTGATGAACCCGATTGCGAGCTTGGTGCTGATCCGCATGAATGGCGGTACGGCCATGATGAGGATCCTGGGTATCGTCGGAGTGCAGATCTGTATCTGCGTGCCGATTATTGTGTTCCAGTTCTGCAAAGGAAAAGAGTTCTTTTCGAAGGAATACTGGGGCTACGCACTGCGGATCGGAATTCCGATTGTGCCGCATTATCTGTCCGGTATTATCCTGAATCAGGGCGACCGCATCATGATCGACAAGATGGTCGGAAAGACGGAGGTTGCGCTGTACGGGCTGGCGTACAGCATTGGTATGCTGGTGCAGCTTTTCATCAGTGGTATGAACAGTGCATTGACACCGTGGATGTACAGCAAGATCAAAAAGGGCGACATCCGCTCGATGCGGAAGGTGCTGCAGCTTCTTAGTGTTGTAGTGGTCGGTATAGCGTGGCGCTGATGCTGATCAGCCCGGAGCTGGTGCTGATTTTCGGATCACCGAAGTACCGCGAGGCGGTGTACGTCATTCCGCCGGTGGCAGCGAGTGTGTTCTTTATCTTCATTTATAATATTCTCTCGATGCCGCAGTTTTATTATGAAAAAACACAGTTTCTGATGGCTGCATCCATGGCGGCGGCAGGAGCGAATGTGGTGCTGAACTTTATTTTTATCCGCCTGTTCGGTTACATCGCGGCCGGTTACACGACGCTGGCATGCTATATGCTGTATTCAGTCGGCCATTACATTGTGAGCAAACGGATTCTGGTGAACGAAGGAATCCAGGAAAATCTGATGAGTCCAGGATTTCTTGTGGCGTGCTCCGCTTTTCTGATTGGAGCAAGCATCATCTGCAATCTTATTTTCCCGTACAGGATCCTGCGTTACGCGATTCTGCTCGCAAGTGCAGGGCTGGTCTTCTGGAAGAAAGAACTTCTGCTGAAGACGATGGCGGATATTCGGAAGAAATAAAAAAGTGGGGGAGGATTTGAAACGAATGTTCAGAGACTCCCCGTTTTTGCGCGTCTTGACAGTCACAGAAAAAACGATACAATGAAAGAATGAAGAAAAGTAAGGCATTTAAATTAGAAAAGGAAAAATTACATGAGTACCAGTATTTCAATAAAAGAACTAAAAGAGCTCGATCCGTCAAGCTATCAGATCGTGGATATCCGCGATGCGGTAGAGATCTCCCACGGCGCGATTCCGGGAGCGCTTGGATGAAGACAGAAGAAATCGAGACAAGTGATGCGATTGACCGGAGCAAAAAGACGATCATCTGCTGCAGCCGCGGCCGGTTCAGTGTGGCTGCTGCGGAAGAACTGCAGGAGAAGGGCTGGGACGCTGTGAGTCTGGAGGGAGGTTACATCGCCTGGCTGATGGACGTGATGAGCGCGCCGGAGGAGCAGGACAAGGCAGCGGATGTCGAGAAGAGTCTCCGCAAGAAGTTCAAAAAGTCGATCTGGTCCAAATTTACGAAAGCGATCAACACGTACGAGCTGGTAAAGCCGGGTGACAGAATTGCCGTCTGTATTTCCGGCGGAAAAGATTCGATGCTGATGGCGAAATGCTTTCAGGAGTTAAAGCTTCACAATAAATTTGATTTCGAAGTAAAATTCGTTGTCATGGATCCGGGATACAGCCCGGAGAACCGCAAAGTGATCGAGGACAACGCAAAGAGCCTCCACATTCCGATCACCATTTTCGAGACAGACATTTTCGATTCGGTCTACCATGTGGAAAATTCCCCGTGTTATCTCTGCGCGAGAATGCGCCGCGGCCATCTGTATCATTTTGCACAGCAGCTCGGCTGCAACAAGATTGCACTCGGCCATCATTACGATGATGTCATCGAGACGATCCTCATGGGAATGCTCTACGGTGCGCAGGTGCAGACGATGATGCCGAAGCTTCACAGCATCCACTTCGAGGGCATGGAGCTGATCCGCCCGCTGTATCTGGTGCGCGAGGATGATATCAAGGCGTGGAGAGATTATAACGGTCTGCATTTCATCCAGTGTGCCTGCAAGTTTACCGATACCTGCACGACCTGCAATAACGAGGAGAATCGTTCGAAACGCGTGGAGATTAAGGAACTGATCAAAAACCTGAAAAAGGAGAATCCGTTCGTGGAGAGCAATATTTTCCGCAGTGTCGAAAATGTCAACATTGACACCGTGGTCGGCTACAAGCAGCACGGCATCCGCCACAATTTCCTGGAAGGATACGACGACAATCCGGGGTATGTGCCGGAGGCAGAAAAAGCAGCGGCGGAAACGGAGCAGGAAAAAGAAGGAAAGTAATGCACAGAAAAATAGAAGAAACGCCGGAGCGGGAGAAAATGCTGATCCGGCTGAAAGAGCTCCGTCTGGAACGCGGTTACTCGATGACGCAGGCGGCGCGGAAGATTTTCAGTCACCCGGACACCTACAACCGGTATGAAAAAGGCATTCGTGAGATTCCGCTGGATTCGCTGATGCTGCTGGCGAAGACGTATGACTGCAGTCTCGACTATCTGGCAGGTGTTTCAGACCGGCCGAGAAAATATGGAAGGTGATGCAGATGGCAATTCCTCTTTATCTGACGACGATTGAACAGGATATTTTTGATACATTCCGGTATCTGCCGCATGCCGTTGCAGTCGGTGTCGGCTTTGTGACGGTTGCAGCAGCGTGGAAAACCAGCAGATGATAAAGAAACAAAAACGGCTGGAGCATGCGCATTCGGTTCCTGGCACCCAGCTTCTGCTGTGGTTTCTGGTAGCAGTCTATTTTGCGATGATGCTTTCTATTACGCTGTTTTCCAGAGAACCGGGTTCGAGAACGGGCGTGGATGTGAAGCTGTTTGAAACCTGGGGAAACCAGCGGCTGCCGGACCGGTATTTTGTGGAAAATATTCTGCTGTTTCTCCCGTTCGGCGTATTGCTGCCGGCGGCGGTTCCGTCTCTTCGGAAAGGATGGTGCTGCGTCTATGCGGCGTTTTCCACAAGCATGATGCTGGAAACAGTGCAGCTCTTAACAGAGCGCGGCTACTGCCAGTTAGATGATGTTGTGACGAATACGCTTGGAGCAGCCATCGGGTATCTGGTGTTTGCACTGGTGCGGAAATGTTGGAGAGGGAAGATAGAAGAATAGAAGGAAAACAAGAAGGCTCTGCCCAAATGGACAGAGCTTTTTTCTTCCCTGTTTTTATAGCAAGACCCGAAAATAATGCAAAAAATTCAGCACCGCAGAGCGTGAATTACTGCGTCACAGATTTTCGTCGTACCCCGGTACGCCTTCAAATCTGTTCCTTGCAATTCGCGCTCTGCAGCACTGCCTTTTTTGCATTATTTTCGGGTCTTGCTATAGAAAAACTATGAGAAACACGCTCCGCGAGTTTCTCAAGTTATCGCGGCAGTCGCCAAGGTCTCGTGCAGGCACGGACTTTGACTCGTTGCCCGCGTAAATTAAAAAACCGGAGGACATACATCCCCCGGCCTTTCGCTTATGGTTAATTAGCATTTAACAACGTTGGAAGCCTGCATTCCGCGAGCACCCTCGGTAAGATCGTAAGTAACCGCCTGACCTTCGTCAAGAGTTTTGAATCCTTCACCCTGGATAGCGGAGAAATGTACGAATACATCGTTTCCGTCTTCGCCTGTGATGAAGCCATAGCCCTTCTCTGCGTTAAACCATTTCACTGTTCCCTTGTTCATTGTGAGTTACCTCCATAAAATTAAAAAATAAGCATGATGTGGGAATGCATATGTTCCCCCATAAGCGAGTGAACTTTTGGTAAAAAAATTCACTAGCTATTACAGATTATATTGAAGGTGAATGCTAATATAATCTCTAATAGCTAGTGACCACGTATTACATCTCAACATCTTCTCGATTGAGACTATTATAATCTTGCAAATCAAAAAAGTCAAGAAAAAACTCTTTATTTCAGGAAAGATTTCGTGTATTATAAAAAGGAATAAATGGTCGGACGACGGCCAGAAGAAAAGAAAGGATCAGAGAACGTAAGATGAGTATCTTAATCAAAAATGGACAGGTCATCGACCCGGCCACCCAAAAAGACGAAATCAGTGATGTTCTGATCGAAAACGGCGTTATTACACGGGTTGAAAAAGGAATCCGTGTAAAAGATGCGCAGGTAATAGATGCAAAAGGCTGCTATGTAATGCCTGGCATCATCGATATGCATGTACATCTCCGCGACCCGGGGCAGACATATAAAGAAGATATTGAAAGCGGTTCGAAAGCAGCAGCAAAAGGAGGCGTGACAACGCTGGTAGCGATGCCGAATACAAAACCGGTCATCGACAGCCCAGACCGCGTCAACTATGTAACGATCAAAGCAGACCGTTTTTCTCCGATTAATGTACTGCAGGCAGGCGCCATCACAGTAGGACAGAAGGGTGAAGAGCTCGCCGATATCGAGGGCATGGTAAAAGCCGGCATCCCGGCGATCAGCGAGGACGGAAAATCCGTTATGAACGCGCTGCTCTACAAAGAGGCCATGGAGATTGCCGCAGAGAAAAACATTCCGGTGCTGGCTCACTGCGAGGACAAGAACCTCGTAAACGGCGGCTGCATGAATGAGGATGCAAACTCGAGAGAGTGGCATCTGCCGGGCATCACAAACTCCGTAGAGAACACGATTGTTGCAAGAGATATCGTACTTGCCGCAGAGACAGGTGCACACCTGCATCTGTGCCACTGCTCGACCAAAGAGAGCGTGGATATGGTGCGTGAGGCGAGAAAGGCCGGCGTTTCGATTTCCGCCGAGGTCTGCCCGCATCACTTTACCCTCTGCAGCGACGACATCGTAAAGGGCGACACCAACTACAAGATGAATCCGCCGCTCCGTACGAAAGAGGATCTCGAGGCACTGCGCCAGGGTCTGAAAGACGATGTCTTCGATGTCATCAGCACCGATCATGCACCGCATGCGCTGACCGAGAAACAGGAGTCCTTCAAGAAAGCTCCGTTCGGCATCGTCGGACTGGAGACGAGCGTGGCTCTTACCATCACCGAACTTGTGGATACCGAGATCATCACCCCGATGCAGATGGCGGAGAAGATGAGCTACAATCCGGCAAAAATCCTGCACCTGGACAAGAAAGGTTCTCTTGCACCTGGCATGGACGCCGATGTGGTTGTCATCGATCCGGAAGCAGAGTATGTGATCGATCCGAAGGAGTTTGTTTCCAAGGGCAAAAACACTCCGTTCGGCGGCAAGAAAGTCAAAGGAAAAGTTATGGCTACCGTATGCGGCGGCAAGATTGTATACGAAGCTGAGTAATTTCTATAAGAAAAGAAAGAAGAGGGAGAGTAAGCAGATGATTAACAAACTGATTGCAAACATTAAAAAAACAAATGCACCGATCGTCGTAGGTCTGGACCCGATGCTGAACTATGTGCCGGAGCACGTACAGAAAAAGGCATTTGCCGAGTACGGAGAGACACTCGAAGGAGCTGCAGAGCCGTTTGGCAGTTCAATAAAGCGATTGTCGACGCAACATACGATCTGATTCCGGCTGTAAAACCGCAGGTTGCCATGTATGAGCAGTTTGGCGTTCCGGGAATGGCAGCGTATGAGAAGACCGTTTCCTACTGCCAGGAAAAGGGTCTCGTTGTCATTGGCGATATCAAACGAGGCGATATCGGTTCTACTTCTGAGGCGTATGCAGTCGGCCACCTCGGCCACGTGCAGGTGGGAAGCAAATCCTATGCCGGATTCCATGAGGATTTTGCAACTGTCAATCCGTATCTTGGATCTGACGGCGTAAAACCGTTCATCAAGGTCTGCAAAGAGGAGAAAAAAGGTATCTTTGTTCTGGTAAAAACCTCGAACCCGTCCAGCGGCGAGTTCCAGGACCGCATCATCGACGGACGTCCGCTGTATGAGTGGGTCGGCGAGCAGGTTGCCGCGTGGGGCGAGGAGCACATGGGCGATGATTACAGCTATGTGGGAGCTGTTGTCGGCGCTACGTACCCGGAGATGGGCAAGGTGCTGCGTAAGGTAATGCCGAAATCCTACATCCTGGTACCGGGCTACGGTGCACAGGGCGGAAAAGGAAAAGACCTCGTTCACTTCTTCAATGAGGACGGACTGGGTGCAATCGTAAACTCTTCGAGAGGTATTATCGCTGCTTACAAACAGGAAAAATATGCCGAGTTTGGCACTGAGAACTTTGCGGATGCTTCGAGAGCAGCTGTAAAGGATATGGTTGAGGATATCAGCGGGGCGCTTGCTGCTGCAAAATAAGAATACAGGGTGAAAAGCTCAGAAGGTCTGCCGGGTAGATGTTATGTCCGCCGGAGGAAATTTTGGGCTTTTCGCCGATTCAAGAAAATAAAAGGAGTGTTCAGCTTATGAAAATCAAGGAATGCTGTACTGTGGAAAGTCAGGAGTGCATTGCAAAAGGAATTTACAGCATGTGGATTTCCACGAAAGTGATTGCGAAAGAGGCGAAGGCCGGCCAGTTTATTTCTCTGTTTTCGAAAGACGGCAGCCGTCTTCTGCCGCGTCCGATTTCTCTTTGTGAGATCGACCGAGAGGGAGGAAGACTTCGGATTGTCTACCGTGTGGCAGGTGCAGGAACGGAGGAGTTTTCGCATCTGAAAGCGGGGGATGAGGTTGATATTTTAGGGCCGCTTGGAAATGGATTCCCGATGGAGGAAGGTAAGGGAAAACGTGTGATGCTGATGGGCGGCGGTATCGGTGTTCCGCCGATGCTGCAGACGGCGAAGGATCTTGGAACGGACACGATCATCTGCTGTGGTTACCGCGATGAGTTGTTCTTAAATGAGGAGTTTGCTGCGGCAGGCGATCTTCATATTGCAACGGAGGACGGAAGTGCCGGTGTGAAGGGCAATGTGATGGATGCGGTGCGCGAGGATCATCTGGAAGCAGATGTGATTTTTGCCTGCGGTCCGGCTCCGATGCTGCGTGCGATTAAGGCGTACGGTCTGGAAAAGGGAATTCCATGCTGGATTTCGATGGAAGAGAAGATGGCGTGCGGCGTTGGCGCATGTCTTGCGTGTGTCTGCCAGTCGACTGAGGTGGATGGTCATTCACATGTGCACAACAAGCGGATCTGCAAGGACGGACCGGTCTTTTTAAGTACGGAAATTGAGCTGTAAGTGACGCGAGGAGGAGAAAAAGCGATGAAGACAAGTGTGAATCTGGCGGGTGTGGAACTGAAGAATCCGGTTATGACGGCATCTGGTACGTTTGGCTCCGGCGCGGAGTACAGTGAGTTTGTGGATTTGAAGGAGCTTGGCGCGGTTGTGACGAAGGGTGTTGCGAATGTGCCGTGGCCGGGGAATCCGACGCCGCGTATTGCGGAGGTTTACGGCGGAATGCTGAATGCGATCGGGCTGCAGAATCCTGGTATTGATGTGTTCTGTGAGAGGGATATTCCGTTTTTGAAACAGTTTGACACGAAGATTGTGGTGAATGTGTGTGGACGGACGACGGAGGATTACTGTGAGGTTGTGGAGCGATTGACTTCGGAGCCGGTGGATCTGCTGGAGATTAATATTTCGTGCCCGAATGTGAAGGAGGGCGGTATTGCGTTTGGACAGGATCCGAAGGCGGTGGAGGCGATCACCAGAGAAGTTAAAAAATATGCGAAGCAGCCGATTATTATGAAATTGAGCCCGAATGTGACGGATATTACGGAGATGGCGCGGGCTGCGGAAGCCGGCGGGGCGGATGTGCTGTCGCTGATCAATACGCTTACTGGGATGAAGATTGATATTGAACGGCAGAAGTTTGCGATTGCGAATAAGACTGGCGGTATGTCGGGGCCGGCGGTGAAGCCGATTGCGGTGCGGATGGTGTATCAGGTGGCGCAGGCAGTGAAAGTGCCGATTATTGGTATGGGCGGTATTGCGTCGGCGGAGGATGCGCTGGAGTTTATTCTGGCGGGGGCTACGGCGGTTTCGATTGGGACGGCGAATTTCTTTAATCCGTATGCGACTGTTGAAACGGTTCGCGGTATCGAAGAGTATATGAGAAGGCATAAGGTTGACGATATTAATTCGCTGATCGGGGCGGTGAGATAAGACGGACGGCCTCGAGCGGCTTCGCATCTGCGGTGCGGCGGGCGAGAAAAAGAGGGCGGAACTGTGGCTCAGAATGGCACAGGGAAACGGGAACCATCCCATTTTCCTGCACCTGTTCCGGGCTCACAGTTTCTGCCCTCTTTTTCTATGCCCGCCACACGGCAGGCGCAAATTCCAGTGAGGTCTGGTTGTGTGGAGCTGAAACGAAGTAGGTCTGGATCCGCCGGGGGCGGATCGGCGTGAGAGTGTTGTGGTGGGTGCATAGTATATAGAAAATGGAAGGTGGTATGTGAGATGAAGTATGGGATCATTAAAGTGAAGCGGGCGTTTTTGTATGAGGAGAATGGGGTTGATGTGGTGGATGAGGTGTTTTTTGGATGGAGCGTGATGTGGGAAGATGAGGGGGAGTGGATTGAGGTTTGGACGCATTATGGGTATCGGGGGTGGATGGAGAGGAATTTGATTGAAGAGAAAAGCCGGGAGTGGATGGAGGGGAGGGAAAAGGCAGGGAATACGTATGTGGTGACACGCGGGTTTGCGGATGTGATGAGGGGAGCGCGGGTGCAGGCGCGGATGTTGGAGACGCTGGGACGGGGGTGTTTTGTGGAGAAAATGGAGGAGACGGAGAATGGGTATTGCAGGGTGAAACTGGCGAATGGGATCAGTGGGTTTGTGCCGGAGGTGGCATTAAGAAAAAGACTGGATTCGGATCGGTTTTTGTGGGGAAAATCGGAAGAGAGGTTTTTTGTGGAGCAGGGGATTCCGGAGGGGTGGTCGGAAGAGAAGTTTCGGAGGAAGGTTGTGGAGTGTGCGAAGGGGTATCTTGGATGCCAGTACCGGTGGGGCGGGAAGGCGGCGGATGGGATTGACTGTTCGGGTGTGGTGTTTATGGTGTATTTGATGAATGGGGTTTTGATTTGGCGGGATGCGGATATCAGGGAAGGGTATCCGATGAAAGCGATCTGGAGAGAAGGGGAGGAGATGTGTCTGGTGGAGGAACGGGCGAAGGCCGGGGATCTGCTGTTCTGGAGGGGGCATGTGGGGATGTATTTGGGGGACGGCAGGTATCTGCACTGTACGGGGCATGAGAGGGTGTTTGGGTGCAGAGTGAATAGTCTGCGGAGAGGGGATGAGGATTTTCGGGAGGATCTGGCGGAGGCGTTGAAAGTGGTTGGGAGTGTTTTTCGTGAAATATCTGGAAGCGGAAAGCTGGAGGAAAAGAGCGATGTACCGTGAAAAACAGGCATCGCGGGCGGCACGGGAGTAAATAAGACATATATAATTGACATCAGGAAATATCATTTTTGTATTGGAAATCCCTGAAAAAGTTTGTTATAATAATAACAAAGTCGAAAACAAAAGACAAAAGGCGGCTCAAACAGAGAGTAGGAAAAACAGAAATTCTGCTGATCTGATCTGCCGGAGCTGTCCATCAGAAGCAAAACAAGAAAGGGGTTCTGAACAATGGCAAGATTTACATTACCAAGGGATTTATACCACGGAAAGGGTGCTTTAGAGGCACTGAAAACATTCGAAGGAAAACGTGCAATCGTCTGTGTAGGCGCGGCTCCATGAAACGTTTCGGTTTCCTGGATCGCGCAGTAGACTACCTGAAAGAAGCCGGCATGGAAGTACAGCTTTTTGAGGGAATCGAGTCTGACCCGTCAGTCGAGACTGTTATGCGCGGAGCAAAAGCGATGGAAGAGTTCCAGCCGGACTGGATCGTAGCAATGGGCGGCGGATCTCCGATCGACGCAGCAAAAGCAATGTGGATCAAATACGAGTATCCAGACATCACCTTCGAAGAAATGTGCAAGGTATTCGGAATGCCGAAACTCCGCAGAAAAGCTCATTTCTGTGCAATTTCTTCTACATCCGGAACAGCAACCGAGGTAACCGCGTTCGCAGTTATCACAGACTATGAAAAAGGTATCAAATACCCGCTGGCAGACTTCGAAATCACGCCGGACGTTGCAATCGTAGATCCGGATCTGGCAGAGACGATGCCGCAAAAGTTAGTTGCTCACACCGGTATGGACGCTATGACCCATGCAATCGAGGCATACGTTTCCACCGCGAACTGTGACTTCACCGATCCGCTGGCACTGTATGCAATCAAGATGATTCAGGCAGACCTGGTAGATTCCTACAACGGAGATATGGCAAAACGTGACAGCATGCACAACGCACAGTGCCTCGCTGGTATGGCATTCTCCAATGCACTTCTTGGTATTGTTCACTCTATGGCACATAAAACAGGCGCAGCATTCGCTGATTACGGCGCTCACCTGATCCACGGCGCAGCAAACGCTATGTACCTGCCGAAGGTTATCGCGTTCAACGCAAAAGACGAGACTGCAGCAAAACGTTATGCAGTGATCGCTGACGAGATGAAACTTGGCGGCGAGACAACGGAAGAGAAAGTAAAACTCCTCATTGACTATCTGCGCGGCATGAACGACAAACTGAACATTCCGCACTGCATCAAGAACTACGGAAAAGACAGCTATCCGACCGAGCAGGGCTTCGTTCCGGAAGACGTATTCCTGGAGAGACTGCACGACATCGCTGTAAATGCCATCGCCGATGCCTGCACCGGATCCAACCCGAGACAGCCATCTGTTGAAGAGATGGAAAAACTGCTGAAATGCTGCTACTATGATACAGAAGTAGATTTCTAAAAAGAAAACATATCAAAATCCCTCCGTTCTCTGGACGGAGGGATTTTTGCGTCAGAGAATGAAATTTATTTGTGTGGATTTTATGTTTTTTATGCGAAATCCTGTGTCTGGACTGGAAAAACAGAGGCGTTTATGGTAGTATAGAAAAGAATAGAAGTAAAAACGGGCGGCATTGCGAAAAAAGATGCCTTCCCCTGAAAATATGGAGGAAAAAAGATGGAACAGTACAAGCAGGAGTTTATCGAGTTCATGGTCGAGAGCCAGGTATTAAAATTTGGAGAGTTCACTCTGAAAAGCGGAAGAAAATCCCCGTTCTTCATGAATGCGGGCGCTTACGTAACCGGAAGCCAGTTAAAACGTCTCGGCGAGTATTATGCAAAAGCAATCCATGACAATTATGGACTGGATTTCGACGTTCTGTTTGGACCGGCCTACAAAGGAATCCCGCTCAGCGTTGTAACCGCCATTGCGATTCATGATCTCTACGGTGTGGAAGTACGTTACTGCTCCAACCGGAAAGAAGCAAAAGACCACGGCGGAGATGCAGGACTGCTGCTTGGAAGCAAAATTAAAGACGGCGACCGCGTTGTCATCATCGAGGATGTTACCACCTCCGGAAAATCCATCGAGGAGACGTTCCCGATCATCCAGGCACAGGGCAATGTGGAGATCAAAGGTCTGATGGTATCCTTAAACCGTATGGAGCGCGGAAAAGGCGACAAGAGCGCACTTGAGGAAATCCAGGAAACCTATGGCTTCCCGGCAAATGCCATTGTAACCATGGAGGATGTCATCACCTATCTGTACAACCGTCCATGCCAGGGCAAAATCCAGATCGATGACAAGATGAAGGCTGCCATTGATGCTTATTATGAGGAGTACGGTGTCAAATAAGACGTGGTACACTTGAAAAAAGGAGTTTTGCACGATGAATGAAAAAATCTATAAAACCATGGGACGTGTCGGCGGCGGAAATATCGCCATGGGCGCAGTACTGGTTGTGGTAGGGGTAGCAACCGGTGTCCTGATGATCGTAAGCGGAGCAGGTCTGCTGAAACGACGCGGGGAAATTATGTTTTAAGAAAATGCCGGAATATTTTGGAAGCGCATGCGCCGAAGAGGTATTCCGGCGTTCTGATACCACGCAGAAAGGGGAAACGAAGATGAAGCAGGAGACGAAAGCCAGAATCCGCGTTGTGGGACGGATTTTATTTCTGGTGTATCTTCTTGCGCTCGTTTATTTTCTGTTTTTTGCAGAAGAATACGGGAGAAGGAACTTTTTTGAACTGGATTACCGTTACAATCTGGTGCCGTTTCAGGAAATCAGACGGTTCTGGATTTACCGCGAAAAGGTGGGATTCCTTGCCGCATTTTTAAATCTGGCGGGCAATGTGATCGGTTTTCTGCCGTTCGGCTTTATCGTTCCGGTGATGCACAAAAAAATGGAGAGTTTCTGGAAAGTATCGCTTCTTGGTTTTCTGTTCAGCCTCTGCGTGGAGACGATTCAGCTCATCACGAAGGTGGGCTGCTTTGATGTAGATGATCTGATCCTGAATACGCTTGGAGCCATGATCGGCTGCGGCGCATTCCTGATCTGCAATAAATTCAGGAGATGGAAATATGGCGAGGAAGAAGTATAATTACAATTTTGTCCGGAAGCCGTCGGAAGGCGGAAAGGAAGCTCTCTATATGGCAGGTGCTTCGGTCTTTCTGTTTCTGCTGGCTTCGGTCGTATCGTTTGCATTCCGCGGAAACGGAGGCATTTTTCTCGGAGCAGCGGGACTGTTCTCATTCCTTCTGTCGGGATACGGCTTCTATGTGGGAATGAAGAGCTTTAAAGAAGAACAGGTCAGCCACAGAATGTCGGTTCTCGGCTCGATTACGAGCGGCGGCATGCTGGTCGCATGGCTTGCATTGTTTCTGATCGGTGTGAGATAAATGTACTCTCGTAAAATCAAGCACAGAAAGACTCCGGGAGTACATATAAAAGAAAAGGGGAAAAAGATGGATCGCGAACGTTTTGAAAAACAGCTGAATTTTATTCTGGAGATTGATAAAGAAAAACAGATCCTGCGCCAGACGCACATCCGCGGCTATTCGCGCCAGGAGGACGACGCGGAGCACGCATGGCACATGGCGGTGATGGCATTTCTGCTGCAGGAATATTCGAATGAGAAAATCGACATCGGCAGAACGATGCTTATGCTGCTGATCCACGACCTTGTGGAGATTGATGCAGGCGACACGTATGCGTACGACGCGGAGGCAAACAAAACAAAAGACGAGAGAGAACACAAAGCGGCCGAGCGCATCTATGGCCTGCTGCCGGAGGATCAGGGAAAAATGCTGATGGATCTCTGGCTCGAGTTCGAAGCGTATGAGACACCGGAAGCGCGCTTTGCCCATGTGATGGACAATTTCCAGCCGCTGCTTTTAAATCATGAGAACGATGGAAAAGACTGGACCCGCCACAATGTGCGGATTTCCCAGCCGTTAAAACGAAACGAGAAGACGGCGACCGGCTCCGAGGAGATCTGGAGTTATATGGAAGAGATTCTCGAACAGAGTATCCGGGATGGAAAAATTATTGACGACCGGGAAGAAAAACAGGAATAAGTTAAGAAGAATGAGGGGCAGATCTGCTCCTCGTAACAGTTAAAGAGAAACAGAAAGGGATTTTTTTATGACGGATGAATTATTAAACGAGCGGTATGCGCTTGCAATTGAGCGGATCCGCCAGATTCCGGCGGAAAAAAGCGTTCCGCAGCCGTACCGCGATTTTTTTGCACAGATGGCACAGTACCTCTGCAAAATGGACCAGATCCGGAGCAGAATCGCAGAAGGATATCTAAAAACAGCATCCGAGGAAGAGCTGGCTGTTTTTAACCGCGAGCCGTATGAAGATGTGATCGGGGAGCGGTATGAGACCTCCTACGGAAACCCGGCATTTGCCGTGCGGGCACTTGGTGAAACGCATGGAAGGAGCCTCTGCTGCCTGTACCGGGAGCTGGGAAATGCTGTTGTCTGGGTCTATGAGGACCGCCTGCTGGAGCTGACTGCGGCGATGGAGCTGTATCTCGAGTTGTATGCGATGTTCGAGGAGGAGACGCTGCCGTCCGCGCAGTATGTAAAAGAGAGCATTTACTGGTATGTGAGCGATTATGCCGAGGAGCGCCAGGAATACCAGGTGCGCGAAATCGTCGACCCGTCACTGCACTTTGTGAAGGATATTGTGATGGAATCTGATCTGACGGATCTGCGGTATCTGTACCAGTACGGCGAATATATCACCGAAAATGAGAAGGGTACAGCCCGCTTTTTAAATACGTTCAGCCAGGAAGAAATCGACGCGATGGCACGCACCTACACAGAAGGCTTCCGCAAGTGCTTTCTCGTGGCGCGAAAAGATCTGTCGAAAAAGAAGACAGTCAGCATCCGCTTCCACATCGGTTTTGAGCGCATGATCCGTGCGGCAATATTACAGTTCCGCGAGATGGGACTCGAGCCGGTGATTTCCCGCGGCGCGCGGAGAACGTGGGTTGCCGGTGCGTCTGCGAATAAGCAGTATGACTACGATCACCGGAGCGATGAGGCGCTGTATCTCAACGAGGATCTCGTGAAGAGACGGCTCCGCGCGATGCAGGTGAAATACGACGAGTACAAAGAACTGGCGGACGGCTATGCCGGCCTGCGTGGTAGAAACCTTCGGCGAAGTTCCGTTTGAGCCGGTAAATAAAAAACAGGCACTGCACTTAAATGAGCGCCAGCAAAAGCTCCGTGTCGGTTTCCAGAACGAGGCGGGCCAGATTGTAAACCGCTATATCAAGGATGACGAGTACGGCTACACGATCATCGCCTACCCGATGCCGGAGATCGATCCGCGCTACGAAAAATTTTTGTGAGATCGTAAAGATCAACACGCTCGATTACGAAAAATACCAGCGCATCCAGCAGTACCTGATCGATGCGCTCGACGAGGGTGTTTCCGTGCATGTGCTTGGAAAAGGAGAGAACAGAACGGATCTGCGCGTGATGCTGCATCATCTGAACGATCCTGCGAAAGAGACGAATTTCGAGAACTGTGTTGCCGACTGCAATATTCCGGTCGGAGAGGTCTTTACTTCCCCGAGCCTTACCGGCACGACAGGCGTGCTCCATGTGACGGAGTCTACCTGAACGAGCTGTATTACCGCGATCTCTGCCTGACGCTGACCGACGGCATGATCACCGCGTATGACTGCGCAAACTTCGAAAAAGAAGAGGACAATCGTACTTATATAGAAGAAAACCTGCTGTATCACCACAGGACGCTGCCGATCGGTGAGTTTGCCATCGGAACGAACACGACGGCGTACGTGATGGCAGAGCAGTACGGCATCGCCGGAAAACTGCCGATCCTGATCGCAGAGAAGATGGGCCCGCATTTTGCGATGGGCGACACCTGCTACGCCTGGGCGGAGGACAGCCCGATGTACAACCCGGACGGAAAAGAAGTAATCGCGCGCGAGAACGAGGTTTCGGCAAAACGGAAAGAAGATCCGTCGAAAGCATACTTCGGATGCCACACGGACATCACGATTCCGTACCGCGAACTGCAGTCGGTTGCGGTCGAAAAAGCAGACGGAACGACGATCCCTCTCATTGAGGACGGACGCTTCGTCCTGCCGGGAACGGAAGAATTAAATGAACCTTTTGGCTGATTATGGGTTGACATTTCTGCGCCTGCTTAGTATATTATAAGCAGAACTGAATGATTAAAACATAAATATAAGCATAACTAATGAATAACGCTTAGAACAGTTAATCAGAAAAGGAGAACAACATGGCTAAAGTAGGAATTGTGATGGGCAGCGACTCTGATATGCCGGTAATGAGCAAAGCAGCCGACATGCTGGAAAAATTTGGAATTGAGTACGAGATGAAAATCATCTCCGCACACCGCGAGCCGGATGTGTTTTTCGAATATGCAAAAACCGCAGAGGAGAAAGGCTTCAAGGTTATCATTGCAGGCGCAGGTATGGCAGCTCATCTGCCGGGTATGTGCGCAGCTATTTTCCCAATGCCGGTCATCGGAATTCCGATGCATACCACATCGCTTGGAGGTCGTGATTCCCTGTACTCCATCGTACAGATGCCGAGCGGCATTCCGGTAGCAACCGTTGCTATCAATGGCGGTGCCAATGCCGGAATCCTGGCAGCAAAGATTCTTGCAACTTCCGATCCGGAACTGCTTGCAAAACTGAAAGCATATACACAGGAAATGAAAGAGCAGGTTGAGGCAAAAGACGCAAAACTGCAGGAAACAGGATACCGTAACTACAGTAAATAAAAACAAAGGACAAGGGAGGTTCACCATGGATTACAAGAACGCAGGAGTAGATATTGAAGCTGGATACAAATCAGTAGAATTAATGAAAGAGCATGTAAAGAAAACCATGCGCCCGGAGGTATTAGGCGGCCTTGGCGGTTTTTCCGGCGCTTTTTCCCTGGCAAAAATCAAAGAAATGGAAGAGCCGGTGCTGCTTTCCGGTACAGACGGATGCGGAACCAAGGTGAAGCTCGCCATGATTCTTGATAAACACGACACCATCGGCATTGATGCCGTTGCCATGTGTGTGAACGATATCGCATGTGCCGGCGGAGAACCGCTGTTCTTCCTCGACTACATCGCATGCGGAAAGAACTATCCGGAGAAGATCGCTTCGATCGTAAAAGGCGTTGCAGAAGCTGTCTGCAGTCCGATGCGCACTGATCGGCGGTGAGACCGCAGAGCATCCGGCCTGATGCCGGAGGATGAGTACGATCTGGCAGGTTTTGCTGTCGGCGTATGTGACAAGAAAGACATGATTACCGGTGAAAATCTGGCAGCCGGAGACGTACTGATCGGCATGGCTTCCACCGGCGTTCACAGCAACGGATTTTCTCTTGTCCGCAAAGTTTTCGATATGACAAAAGATTCTTTAAATACATACTATGATGAGCTTGGCGCAACCCTCGGCGAGACCCTGCTTGCACCGACCCGTATCTACGTAAAAGCACTCCGCGCCATCAAAGATGCCGGTGTAACCGTAAAAGCATGCAGCCACATCACCGGAGGCGGCTTCTACGAGAACATTCCGCGTATGCTCAAAGACAACACCGTAGCCGTTGTACAGAAAGACAGCTACACCGTACCGCCGATCTTTGATCTGATGGCAAAGAAAGGCAATATCGACGAGCAGATGATGTACAACACCTTCAACATGGGTATCGGTATGGTACTGGCTGTTGATCCGGAAGATGTAGACGCAGCGATGAAAGCCATCCGTTCCACAGGAGATACGCCATATGTGATCGGCCACATTGAAAACGGAGAAAAAGGAGTACAGTTATGCTAAGATTAGCAGTTCTCGTCTCCGGCGGCGGCACGAACCTGCAGGCGATTCTGGATGCGATTGACGAGGGAACCATCACAAACGCGGAGGTTTCCGTTGTCATCAGCAACAATGCAGGAGCGTATGCGCTGGAGCGTGCGAAAAAGAAGGAGATTGATGCGGTATGCCTTTCCCCGAAGACCTTTGCATCGAGAGAAGCATTCAACGAGGCACTGCTGGCGAAACTGCAGTCGTACAACGTCGATCTCGTTGTGCTCGCAGGATGCCTGGTTGTGATCCCGCAGAGCATTGTGGATGCTTATCCGAATAAGATCATCAACATTCATCCGTCCCTCATTCCGTCGTTCTGCGGAACGGGCTATTACGGACTGAAAGTGCACGAGGGCGTATTATCCCGCGGCGTCAAAGTGACGGGAGCGACGGTTCATTTTGTGGACGGCGGAACAGACACCGGCCCGATTATTCTGCAGAAGGCAGTCGAAGTGCACGAGGGCGATACACCGAAGGCACTGCAGCAGCGCGTCATGGAAGAGGCCGAGTGGGTCATCATGCCGCGTGCGATTGATCTGATTGCAAATGGAAAGGTAACGGTAGAAGACGGACACGTAAAGATAAAGGAGTAAGAGCGATGAAAGTACTGATTGTAGGAAGCGGCGGAAGAGAGCATGCGATTGCCTGGAAGGTGGCGCAGAGCCCGAAGGTAGACAAGATTTACTGCGCTCCTGGAAACGCAGGAATTGCGGAGTACGCAGAGTGTGTCGATATTGCAGCGATGGAGTTTGACAAGCTCGTTGCTTTTGCGAAAGAAAAAGAGATTGACCTGACCGTCATCGGCATGGATGATCCGTTGGTCGGCGGTGTTGTCGATGCGTTTGAGGCAGAGGGACTGCGCGTATTCGGACCAAGAAAGAATGCGGCAATCCTGGAAGGATCGAAAGCGTTCTCCAAAGACCTGATGAAAAAATACCATATCCCGACGGCGGCATACGAGACATTCTCCGATCCAGAAGCGGCAGAGAAATATCTCGAGACTGCAAAATTCCCGATCGTGCTGAAAGCCGACGGTCTGGCTCTTGGAAAAGGCGTTCTGATCTGCAATACCTTAGAGGAAGCAAAAGAGGGCGTCAAGACGATCATGCTCGACAAGAAATTCGGCAGTGCCGGAAACGAGATGGTCATCGAGGAGTTTATGACGGGGCGTGAGGTTTCCGTTCTCTCCTTTGTGGATGGAAAGACGATCAAGACGATGAGTTCCGCACAGGATCACAAGAGAGCAGGAGACGGCGACACCGGCCTGAACACCGGCGGTATGGGCAACTTCTCCCCGAGTCCGTTTTATACCGAAGAAGTGGATAAGTTCTGTAAGAAATATATCTATCAGCCGACCGTAGATGCGATGGCAGCCGAGGGAAGACCGTTTAAGGGAGTTATCTTCTTCGGACTGATGCTGACACCGGACGGACCGAAGGTGCTCGAGTACAATGCCCGCTTCGGCGATCCGGAGGCACAGGTTGTGCTTCCTCGTATGAAGACAGATATCATTGATGTATTTGAAGCCTGCATCGACGGAACTCTCGACCAGATCGACCTGCAGTTTGCAGATAATGCGTGTGTCTGCATCGTACTGGCTTCGAACGGTTATCCGGTTTCCTACGAAAAAGGATTCCCGATCCGCGGACTCGAGACGTTCAAAGAGCATGAGGGCTATTACTGCTTCCATGCAGGAACGAAGTTCAAAGACGGCGAGATCGTGACAAACGGAGGCCGTGTCCTCGGCGTGACAGCACTTGGCGATACCCTGAAAGAGGCACGTGCGAATGCATATAAGGCTGTTGACTGGGTTGACTTTGACAATAAATATTACCGCCATGATATTGGAAAAGCGATTGACGAAGCGTAACGTGAATGTGAATTTTAATTTTGAGTAAAATGGAGCCGCCAGAATCCCGGTGAAAGGGAAATCTGGCGGCTTTGTCTTTTTGTTCTGAAAAGGGAATAAAGCGCCGCCGTTCCGGATACAATAGTAAGGAGATCCTTTGCTTTTTAGCAGAATCAGAACAGGAAAGGCGGTCAGAAAAGATGGGAATCGTTTGTCTGGCGGGGATTTTTGCCGTATTTCTTCTGCTTGCATGGACGCTCTGCCGGGCGGCAGGATGGGAGAAAGAACGGGAAGATCTGGAACAGGAGCAGTACCTGAAAGAGTGGCGGGAGAAAAAGTTGAAAAAAATCGAAAAAATTTGAAAATTAGTGTTGACATTTGGCGGGTGGAATGCTATACTAACGAAGTCGGTTGGTGATACAGATAAAAAGCCAACAGACAAAACACCGATGTGGGGTCTTAGCTCAGCTGGGAGAGCATCTGCCTTACAAGCAGAGGGTCATAGGTTCGAGCCCTATAGGCCCCATATTTTATGAAAAACAGTGTTGAAAATGAATATGGCGAGATAGCTCAGTTGGCTAGAGCACGCGGTTCATACCCGCGGTGTCGAGGGTTCGAATCCCCCTCTCGCTACTTATGGAACCCTTGAGAAATCAAGGGTTCTTTTGGCTTTATGGACAGTATGATGATATGGCTGTCATGTCAAAATCGTGTCTTGAAATCCACAGGGATTTGTGAGAAAATAAGATTACCTAAGAGCTTGTTTTGGGCTCTGAAAGTAAATAAAACAGTAATGGATAGAAGAAAGATAAGGAAAAAACAATGATAGAGTTTAATAAACCACCTTTTATTGGAACAGAACTGGAATACATCCGCCAGGCGGCAGAGGAAAACAACAAGCTGTGCGGCGACGGTCCTTTTACGAAGAAATGTTCTGCCTGGATGCAGGACAATTTCAACGTAAAACATGCGATTCTTACGACATCCTGCACCCATGCACTGGAAATGGCAGCTTACCTGTCTGAGATTCAGCCGGGCGACGAAGTGATCATGCCGTCCTACACGTTTGTTTCCACTGCAGATGCCTTCGTTCTGCGCGGAGCAAAAATCGTCTACGTGGATATCCGTCCGGATACAATGAACATCGACGAGACCAAGATTGAGGATGCCATCACCGAAAAAACAAAAGCGATTGTTCCGGTTCACTATGCGGCGTTGCCTGTGAAATGGATACCATCATGGATATTGCAAAACGCCATAACCTGAAGGTTGTAGAGGATGCGGCACAGGGCGTGAGCGCGTACTACAAGGGAAAAGCCCTTGGAACGATCGGCGATTTTGGCTGCTACAGCTTCCATGAGACGAAAAACTATACGATGGGAGAGGGCGGCGCGCTGCTGTTCCAGGATGAGAATTATCTGGAAAAGCAGAGATCCTTCGTGAAAAGGGAACGAACCGCAGCAAGTTTTTCCGCGGACAGATCGACAAATATACTTGGATCGACTACGGTTCCTCCTATCTGCCGAGCGATATGAATGCGGCTTACCTGCTTGCAGAACTCGAGGAACATGAGAAAATCGACAGAAAGCGGATGGCCATCTACAACTATTACCATGAGCAGCTCCGTCCGCTGGCTGAGGCCGGAAAGATCGAGCAGCCGGTTGTGCCGGAAGGCTGTGTACATAATGCACATATGTACTTCATCAAGGCAAGAAATCTGGAAGTGCGTACAAAACTGATCAAGTATATGAAAGAGCGCGGTGTGATGTGTGTCTTCCATTACGTTCCGCTCCATACCTCCCCGGCCGGACAGAAGTTCGGTGTTTTCCACGGAGAGGACAAATACACAACAAAAGAGAGCGAGCGCCTGATGCGTCTGCCGATGTTCTACGGCCTGTCTGAACAGGATATGGCATATGTCGTAGAGTGCCTCATGGACTTTAAAGAGTGGTAACATTTCATGTATGAGAAGTTTTTAAACTACTTTACGGACTATATTTTCGTGAAGGATGAGCCGCAGAAAGCCGATGTGATTTTTGTGCCGGGAAACGGATATCCGCAGATGGCGGCGCACGCGGCAGAACTCTGGAAAGAAGGATTTGCGCCGTATGTGCTTCCGTCGGGAAGATACAGTACTGTGCTCGGGCATTTCGCCGGTGTACAGGATCTTGCGGAGCAGTACGGCGGGAACTATGAAACCGAGTGGGAGTTTCTGCGGACGGTACTGCAGAAAAACGGCGTGCCGGAGAAAGCGATTCTGCGCGAAGACAAGGCGACGTATACGTATGAAAATGCACTGCGGTCACGGGAAGTGACAGATGCGGCGGGCATCGAGGTAAAAAAAGCGATCCTCTGCTGCCGGAATCTCCATGCGAGACGGTGTATTCTGTATTACCAGCTTGTCTACCCGGAGACAGAGTTTTTTGTCTGTCCTTCGGATATTGAGTTCACCAGAGAAAACTGGCATACAAAGGTGAATGGATCGACCAGGTGTTAGGAGAAATGGAGCGCTGCGGCGGTCAGTTCCACAAGATTCTGCGGGAACTGCCGGCGGATTCTGAATTTTAACACCAGTAGACAAGAAGTCCCCCGCTTCTAAAGCGGTGGATGAATTGTTAAAAGAAACATAACGGCAGTGTAGGCGGAGAGAAATCGGTATCCTCCACTGACATGAGGAAAGTCACAGTCGAACTATTCTCGACATGTCAGACTCCGTGAAAATACCGACTGTAAGTTGAAACGAAAAGATTTATAAAAAAGAGCGGAAATTGTGGTAAAATTGCGGCTCGTATGGTATACTATCGTTAAGTTAAGTTTCTAATCTAAAGCAAAGGTTGGTGGACAGTATGAATAAGATTGATGAAGTATTAGAGCTTTTAAAACAGAGAGAACGTGAGAGCGAAAAACCGAAAAACGTGATTTTATGGGTCCTTGCCATTGTCGGAGCGGTAGCGGCAGTTGCAGGAATCGCATACGCAGTATACCGGTTTGTAACTCCGGATTATCTGGAAGACTTCGAAGATGATTTCGATGACGATTTCGACGATTACTTCGAGGATGAAGACGAAGATAAGTAGGATGGAAAAAAGAAACTCCGGTGCCGGAACGTGGTACCGGAGTTTTTCTGTCCGGAAATTAGTTTGACATAGAAGGAGAAGAGAATGAAAAAAGGAGAAATTTACGAGGGAGTCGTGGAAAGAATCGATTTCCCGAATAAAGGACGTGTACATGTGGAGGGCGAGACGGTTACCGTGAAAAATGCAATTCCGGGACAGAAGATCCGCTTTCAGATCAACAAAAAAGAAAGAACCGCATGGAGGGCCGCCTGCTCGAAGTAACAGAAAAATCCCCGATGGAAAAGCGCGATCCGGTCTGCAGTATTTTCCCGTCCTGCGGCGGATGCATGTACCAGACGATGAGTTATGAGGATCAGCTTGCAATGAAGCCGGTCAGGTGAAAAAACTGCTCGACGATGCCCTCGTGGAGGCCGGCCAGGTCAATGAGGCGGGGGAGGCCGATTATCCGTTCCTTGGAATCAAGGGAAGTCCGAAGGAGTTTGCATACCGGAATAAAATGGAGTTTTCCTTCGGCGATGAATACAAGGACGGCCCGTTGTCTCTCGGACTTCATAAAAAGGGAAGCACCTACGATGTCCTGACCGCGTGCGACTGCAAAATCGTACATGAGGATTTCACAAAGATTCTGACCTGCGTGCTGGCGTACTTTAAAGAGCGGAACGCAAGTTACTACCACAAGATAAGCCACGAGGGTTACCTGCGCCACCTGCTGGTGCGAAGAGCCGAGAATACCGGAGAAATCCTGGTAAATCTCGTCACCACAAGCCAGGAAGAGTGGGATCTGATGCCGCTCGTGCAGGAAGTGCTTGGTCTGCCGCTGGAAGGAAAGGTTGTCGGATTCCTCCATATCATAAATGATTCCCTGGCAGATATTGTAAAGAGCGATGAGACAAAAGTGCTCTACGGACAGGACTACTTCTATGAAGAACTCCTCGGACTGAAATTCAAGATCACCCGTTCTCCTTCTTCCAGACCAATTCCCTTGGCGCGGAAGTTCTCTACAGCACCGCCCGCGAGTTCGTCGGCGAGACGAAAGACCGCACGATCTTCGACCTCTACAGCGGAACCGGAACCATCGCCCAGATCCTTGCACCGGTCGCAAAAGAAGTGATCGGCGTGGAAATCGTGGAAGAAGCTGTTACAGCTGCAAAAGAGAACGCAGAGGCAAACGGCCTTACCAACTGCAGTTTCCTCGCCGGAGACGTGCTGAAGGTGATCGATGAAATCGAAGAAAAACCGGACTTCATCGTTCTTGATCCACCGCGCGAAGGAATTCATCCAAAGGCTCTGCCGAAGATAGTTGATTTATATAGGTGTGAAAAAATGCTTTACATCTCCTGCAAGCCGACTTCTCTTGCGCGGGATCTGGTAGAGTTTGCAAAATATGGATACCGTGTAGAAAAAGTCTGCTGTGTTGATATGTTTCCGGGAACGGTGCACTGCGAGACGGTTGTTTTGCTTTCCAAGGGTGAGGTCGACTCGAAAAAGATTCGGGTTGAGTTCTCTTTAGAAGATATGGATATGTCCGAATTTCAAGATGGGGCAACCTACACGCAGATCAAGGACTATGTACTGGAACATAGCGGATTAAAGGTATCAAACCTGTATATCTCACAGATTAAGCGGAAATGTGGGATTGAGGTTGGTAAGAACTACAATCTGCCGAAGTCCGAAGATTCCAGACAGCCTCTGTGTCCACCGGAAAAAGAGAAAGCAATCCGAGAAGCATTCAAATATTTTGGGATGATATAACATCCCGTAAAATGGAGGTTTCTTATGGATAGATTGATTTCTTGTAAGTTTAACATGGATACCGCTTGTGTGGAACTGAAATTCTTTGATGGTAGTATGATTGCGATTGATACGATTGCGGTTGAGAACGAGGTTGCCGACAATATGTATCAGAGGTCGGAACTGGATTATCTGATTTACAATGACCCGATTGGATATGCTGATTTGATATTGAACGGAGATTCCAAAACCTATTTGAAAAACTGTTACAGAGTATAAATCTGTGGATACGGCGATTGGAGCGATTTGCCTGGCTCACTAAACCTCTAAGCCATAGTTATTGGCTAAGGCAGATATTCAACTTTAATTTTAGAAAACATAAATAAAGGCTATCCAATCTTTTTGACTGGGTAGCCTTTGAAAGTTTTGCTCTTTCTACTTTTTAAGAATCAATTTATGAATGACCATGCCGATTATCAAACCAAAGGATGATACTGCCAAATACCAAAGCGAATGTATCAATGCTGTCTCGTTATAGTATATAAACACAGATGGCACAAATGTAATTGCTATGATTATTGGATACAAGTACTTTACTTTCAGATTTGAAATGCTGCCAATTAGAATTGAAAGCAATAATGTTGCTAAAATAAGCAAAACTATCATTCCCATAACGTCTGTTGGTCCTGCAAATAATGGAAATACATAAAACATAAATAATTGAATTAAGAGTATTAGTATCTCCTTCAAGTATTTCTTCATAATCAAAACACCTCCGTTCATATAAACTCTTTTTTATTTCATTTTGCAAAGATTATCTTGATTTGCAGTTTGTCATTGTTGTAGATTGCTCCAATACTTCCGCCCATACGCTCAATCAGCAGCTTGGCGATGGACAATCCCAAACCGGTTGAATTGCGACTGGCTTCTACTGTATAGAAACGGTCAAACAATCTGCCGACCGTCACATAATTCAGATTGTGCGCCGTGTTGCTGAATGTAACACAGCCGTTCTTATCCATGACTACGGACAGATCGCCGTCAGAGTATTTCAGCGCATTGCTGATAATGTTGGAAAAGATACGGTTGACCGCACCTGCATCCAGTTCACGGAAAACCGGTTCCTCCGGCAATTCGATTTCCGGTTGGATGCCTTTTTCCTGCATGACCGCATAGAAAGACAGCAGACTTTCCTCCAATGCCCGGACAACATCCATACGTTCTGGTTTCAGTTCCTGAAAAGAAGTAACCACACTATATCTGAATAGTTCTTCGGTTAGATTTTTTAAAACATCTGTTCTGTTTTGGATTTGAGAAAGATAGCAGTGTACCGTTTCGCTTTTTTCCTCTCGTTCCAATAGGTCAAGATAACCGTTTATCGCCGTAAGCGGAGTTCTCAGGTCATGGGAAATATTGGTGATAGCTTCTTTCAGTTCCAGATCGCCCTGTTGGTAACGATGGCGTTCCTTGCGGAGCAATCGAAGCTGGATATTAATCTCCGAAGCCAGTTTTCTCAGATGAGGGTCGCTGGAAGAAATATCAATCAGAGTGTTTGTGTCGGAGGAAAGACGTTCCTGGAATTCTGTATGAATTTCATCAATACTTTTTTCTATAAAAATAATCTTTGTGATTAGAAAAAATACAACAATTAGCAAAATACAACACAAAATCCAAGGGAACATCTTTCTACCTCCTTACTTTAGGTTCTTTTTCTTAAAGGAACGACTTCCTATAAGAGATGTTGAAAAAATTACAAACGCAGAGCACAATGGAAGAAAAATCAGGTGTTCCACCCCTTCTTCGCAAAGAATTACACCTTGTCCTCCAGGTGTCAGACAGATAAGAAATTCCAGCAGGATACGAAATGTTCCACCGATGAATTTGATATTTTGGGGATGCCATCGCACAGTTGGGTCTGTATCACTCCACATCCATCCATCCAATAACTCTGGTTCTGCAAAACGATCATAAAGGAGCATCCCGATTATGACCATTGCAGCTACAGCTCCCAGACAAAGAAGTGTCGCTGAGTTTTTGTTCTCCGCCAGACTTGCCAACAGACAACATACGCTGGAGAGTGCAACGACCATCAAAAGGCTTGAAAAAATATAAAATGCCATCTCTCCCAAAGAGAGGTTCAGGCTTGCCGTACCCAGTAGCGGAATACCCAGCATCCCATTAACTATCAACCAGATTAGTGCAGTACTCAGTCCAGCACATATGGTCAGGAGAAGATTGGAAAAATAAACTTCTTCACGAGTGTGTCCGCAGATTAGTTTATTGCGCAGAGTTCCATATTCATAGTCTGTTCCCCACAAATATGCGGCAAATACGGCGATAAATGGTCCATCAGGGGTGAATATCCAAAAAACGGGCGACCAGCTTATAGATGTATGCATTAGTCAAATTCGTCTGGAAGTAACCGTTGAGGATGATGAATGCGGAAAGCAATACAGCAATCACTAATTCTATTCGAATCATTTTTTATTCTCTGTACGGTAAAAGGCTGCTCGAAAAAGTTTACGCATTATTATCACCTCCAACCAGAGAGATGTAATAACTCTCCAAACTTTCATCTTTTTCCTGCATAGACAGCACTTCGCAGTTTTCCTTTGCCAGTACAACGGTCAGCTGTGTCACATTGATCTTTGCGAACACATCGGCTGTTGTTGCGGAGATAATTTTATATTCCAGATTCATGGAATCCAGCACACGAGCCAGAGTAGAAGTATCGGTCACTTCCATGCGGACACACTTGCGGCAAACTGTGTCCAGTTCTTCTGCACTCAGTTCCTTCACCATGCGACCATTATCAATGATACCGTAATGAGTAGCCAGACGGGAAAGTTCATCCAGAATGTGACTGGAAATAAGAACTGTAATCTGTTTTTCTCGGTTCAACTTCAAAATCAGTTCTCGCATTTCCACAATACCCTGAGGGTCGAGACCATTTACAGGCTCATCAAGAACAAGAAAGTCGGGATCACCGGCTAATGCGATAGCGATGCCCAGACGCTGCTTCATACCGAGGGAGAAGTTCTTCGCTTTTTTCTCTCCCGTGTTGTCGAGACCTACCAGCTTCAACAATTCCTGAATACAATCAAATGATGGCAGACCAAGAATGAGATACTGGTGCTTCAGATTTTCCTCCGCAGTCATATCCATGTAGATGGACGGTGTTTCCACCACAGCACCCATGCGACGGCGGGATTTGATAATATCCTTGCTGTCATTGCGGATGCCGTACAGAGAAAAGCTACCGGAAGTCGGTTCCTGCAATCCGCAGATCAAGCGGATCAGGGTTGTCTTACCAGCGCCGTTCTTTCCCACAAAGCCATAGATGGAACCTTTGGGAACATTCATAGTAAGACCATTCAATGCCTGAAAGTTTTTATACTTTTTTGTCAGGCTGTTTGTTTGCAAAATATAGTTCATATTGTATTACCTCCTTTGCTGACCTAAGTTTACAAAACAAAAGTCAAGAAAGTGGTCAAGAAAAACGTCAAGATTTGGTCAAGATTTTTTGTTCTGCCAATTTGAAACCAATTCCCCAGACTGTTTCGATATAGTCTACACCGCTGACATCCTGCATCTTTTTACGAAGATTGCTGATGTGCTGCTTCAAAGAACGCTCGGTGCAGTCGGGTGTGTCCAGACTGATTCTGTCAAGCAGGACACTCTTTGAAATTACCTGTTTGGGATTTTCCATCAGCAGTTTTAAGATGGCATACTCCGTTCGGGTCAGCTTCACAGGCTGCTCCTGTACTGTCAGAGAAAGGGAAACCATATCCAAAACCAAATCGCCAACGGAAAGAGATTTGGTTTCGCCATGTTGTTCTGCCTTGCGGAGCTGAACAGTGATACGGGCAAGAAGCTCCTTTGTATCAAAAGGCTTGGTCATGTAATCTGCCGCACCGCCCAGCAGAAGATTTACCTTGTCTTGCACATCTACTTTTGCGCTGAGAACGATAACAGGAATGTTCTCAATGTGGGGCAGAACTTCCTCGCCAGACAATCCCGGCAACATCAGATCCAGCAGCACCAAATCGGGCTTGTTTTGTGAAAGAAGATATAACGCTTCTGTGCCGGAGTATGCACGAAGAACAGAATAGCCCTCTTGCACCAGCACTTCTCTCAGCATATCTCCAATATGAATATCATCATCTATGATTGCGATTGTTTTCATTCTCGTTCCTCGTCAATTTCCTTTTATAGTTCAAACGCTACTATCGTTTCCTTTGGCAACTTCTCGTTTTCGCAGTTTAGAAGGTAGGCTATTGCCTTGTTCGCAAAGCGGTTTGTTTTCATTGTATCCCAATCGGCAAGTCGGACTATTTCTGATGTGCCGTTCTCAAAATCAAATGAAATCTGGCCCCATTCGCCGTCGCAGTCTGCTTGGTATTCGTAGATTGCGGTGGCGATTTTCTTTTTTCGTTTGGTCTTGGATTTCTGTTTCAAGCGGACAGCATGGATTGCGCCCTCGGCAACCAACAATTCTGTCAGTTTGTCCACTGCTCTGCGGTAGGCTCGCTCCGCACCGCTGGCAGTGCTGCCCTCAAACATTACAGCCAGTTCCTCAAAGGTGGGACGGCCTTTCCATGAGCCGACATGCCCGCAGGTCATGCAGATTGCCAGCCGCTTTTCAAGCAAGGTCTGTTCCCGGTAGTTCAGCTTATCAAAAGCTCGCTGCACCTTTTCTGCCTGTATGCCGTTCCAGAGGATGTCGGAGTAGTTCCAAGTATCATCAAGAGCAACATCTTCGCCCGTTTCCTCGCCGTCCTCATCTGTCACATAGAATGGTTGCTGATTGCGGATACCTCGAACAACTCTCAGATATTCTTCCGCAAGGGCAAAGTCACAGTTATACTTTTTGGAAAACTCGCTGACCGCATCCTTGGTGTTATGGTACAGCCAAGCCATTGACCGCACCATTTTATAATTGGTCAGAGAGGATACCGACCATTTTTCTTCGCCCATGCGGAAGCGGAGCATAGCATCCCGGATGAACGGGAAAATGTATGTAGCATACTCCGCACCCTTGGCAGATCATAGTCCATCAGCTTTTGGAGCATTTGCTCCCGGCAGGAGAGCTTTATATCTATAAATCGGTCTGTGTCATACAGATTACCGCCATCCACACCAAGAAAAGATTTGATGCGCTTGTTGAGCTGCGGTTCGTAGTGGTGGAGAAAAAACGAGAAATACATCAAATCCTTTTCTTGCACGGCAGACAGGATATATTCATTCGGACTGTCCACCATTGGCGGCTCCGGTTCCAGTTGGAAGATGCGCTCTGCTACATAGGGAATAATGCTGTCACCGTGCGGATTAACAGCGTGTTTTAGTATGTATCCGGTCATATTCCATGTAAAAGAATGCAACATAGCGCACCTCCTCCGTATTAATGGTGTTTATATATCTTCATCGAAGCATAATTTTTATTTTTACTTTCTAATGATTTTGCGCATACCAGAGCCGCAATTGATGTGGGATAATTTTAAATCCTTTTTTATATAAAAGTTTTCTTTACCCTGTTCGGCAATCAGTTGAACACTTGACCTGCCGTCGATCGGAGTTCTATTATCCACATATGTTAAAAGCATATCAATAATTTTACTTCCAATCCCCATTCCCTGAAATTCTGGTTTTACAATTACATCAGCTATCAGATAATAAATTCCATCTCCAATTAATCTTCCCATTGCAATAGTGTTATTATGTTCTAAAACAGTGACGCTATATAAACTATTACCTATAGATTTTGCAACCTGTTCTTCGGCAAAATTATCCCAACCAACAGAATTTCTTAATGAAACATAGTCCTGATACGTTAAATTGTTTTCACAGTAATCCATAAATTTCCCCCTGCAAACTTCAAAGTTTTCTCATTGCTTCTTTCTTCAAATTAGCCTGTTCCATTTCTTTTTCATAAGCACCCTGGCATAAGCGACATTACTTTTTGCCCGGAGCATCTTATCTTTCGCCAGTTTCTTCATAATCTCCGCTACAACCTCATCCAGCTTGCCACGCTTGATATAGCGGTTTATGGTATTCAAACGCTTCTCATAAATCTGGATAACCGGATGATCGTCTGCAAGCTCCCGTTGCTCTCTGCCTTTCAGATTACCAATCTGCCGACAAGTGCGGTGCAGCTTGTCCCCCGGGGCATAACCGCCGCAGTATTTGGTATGCCTTGCGTTGGTAGTCAGAAACCATTTACCGCAGATTTTACATTTCTTCGGTGCATGACCGACACACAAGCCCTCAAAAAGATCAGATCGGAACATTCCTACAAAGGATACATAGTGCATCCGCTTGACCAGCTTTGCCACTTTTTCGCCGGGACGGATGACCGATACATACTGAACGGAATTGTTCAGGGTAGACATCCAGGCATTGCCTCCGTGATAGAGAACTCCGGCGGGAAATAGCTGCCGAACATTCTGGCGAGCTCTGCGGTACGGTCTGCTTCATTTCCGTCTGATTTTTCCGCAAAATCAAGCATTGCGGTTTGGTATTCCCCAAGGGAGTATGCCAGATGCCCGAATACAGCAGTATATCGTTGGAGCATCATTGCATCGGCATAGTTCGGGATTTCTTCAAACTGCAAGGAATTAGTTGCGGCTTTTATGGCAAACTCCATATATTTCAGCGCATTGTCCGCAGTAAAGACTTTTTCAATCCGTTCTCTATGTTTTGGAATATTCATATTGGAGAACGGCGGCGTTTCGCTGAGAATATCCACCATTGTCAGCACAGCTTCCTTTGCCATAGGAAAGAGTGCGGAAGCATCCTGTCCGGCGTTTAACATTCCAAGCAGTAGATTGATTTTCTCGCATTGCTCGTTCATTCTTGCGAGGGTATCCGCAGGAACATTCAGCGCATCACAGGCAAGAGTACCGATAGGAAATATTTTGCCCTCATATATGACCGTATCCTGCCAAAAATCCAATGTCATCAGTTCTTGATTCATGCTTGCCCTCCTGTCCTGTTTTTTCACTTTTCTAATTATACCATGCAAATGTGAAGAAATCTACATCATCAGATAAGTTGTCCTGTTTTTTGAAATGAGGTTGTCCTGCTTTTAGCCTGCTTTTTTTCAAATCCGTCATAACCATAGTAGAAAGGGCGAAGCACCTGCCAATCACGGCGGGTGCTTCGTGCTTTCCAGACTATTATGAACGGAGGTTTTTCTATGACAATCTATGAAAACATCAAGGCGGCGATCAGCGTGAAGCAAGCTGCCGAGCACTATGGCTGAAAGTCAACCGCAGCGGTATGACTTGCTGCCCATTCCACAATGACCGGCATCCGAGCTTGAAGCTGAATGAAGATTATTCTTCTGCTTCGGTTGCGGAGCCAAGGGAGACGTGATCGACCTTGTGGCAAAGCTGTTCAATCTGAGTAACCATGAAGCAGTGCAAAAGCTGGCTGCGGACTTTGGGCTTGACCCGAAACCGCCCACTGCCGCAGTTATGGTCAAGCCAAAGCGTCCCTATATCCGTCAGTTCCGGGAGGATGAAATGCTGTGTTTCCGGGTGCTGACGGATTATCTGCATCTGTTGGAGGATTGGAAAGTGCGCTATGCACCAAAGACACCGGACGAGCCTTATGATGACCGTTTTGTGGAAGCCTGCCAGATGCACTGCCATATCGAATATATGGCAGATGTGCTGACCGTGGGCGAATTGGAACAGCGTGTAGCTGTTGTGGACAAACTGATGAAGGACGGGTATATCGACTTTCTGAAAGAGTACACTGCACGAAAGAAAAAGGAGGTGGCACACCATGCGAAGAACCGGAAAACGCCTGATATGAATTTGCCTGTCTGGTTTGATGGGCAGAATATCAATGAAGCTCTGTTTTGTGAAGAATTTCTGCAAGAGAGCAGAATCATCTTTGCAAACAGGGCTTTCTTTGCGCCCAATGGACGGGTAACGGATGATATTGTCCTGCGGGCGAGGTCTACGAAAGCTGAAAAGCTACACCATCAGCAGCGTACCGCAGAAGATCAAAACATCATGGAATTGCTGAAACTGGAAGCCATGGTTGAGGATCTTCCTCCCCAGCCTGACCGCATCCATGTT
>ENA-OQHA01000014-OQHA01000014.1-human-gut-metagenome-genome-assembly--contig:-NODE-14-length-85221-cov-8.070134_pt1 | contig 85221 bp, 93 predicted proteins | sample MGYA00242558_ERZ504707 | MGnify/ENA primary metagenome ERZ504707 (study PRJEB26092, sample SAMD00036197) | human gut metagenome | host: Homo sapiens | study: EMG produced TPA metagenomics assembly of... | reverse complement strand
GAAAAAGATAGAAAAGAGGAGGCTGTGTTCGCTACACAGCCTCCTCTTTTCGTCTACACCAAAGAAAACTGTCAGTAACAGTTTCCCTGAAAGGAGGGACAGCAGTGGGGAGAATACTGCTGTCCCAGGGGAACATGGGATTTTCATTTTGATTCATTTCTCTGCACACGGAGTATTATACACAGTTTTTTGCGATATGTAAAAGATATAATTGACATGAAAGATATAATAAATTGGCATGACGAAGAAATGTAAAAGAATCTGAGCATCAGAAAATCTTAGGAAATCTATTGGGATTTCTTTGGAAAAGAAGAAGCGGAATCCTAAGAATGTTTTGGTAGAATCCTCTTATCAAGTGAAGATGAGAGAGGAAAGAACATGACCTGGAAAAACGAGAAAAAATCAAAAGCATTACTTGTGGTATTCGGCATTTACCTGGCGCTACTTGTCTGGTGCATTTTATTCAAATTCGCCCTGCGCCCGGAAGAAATTCCGCACCTGCGGGGGATTAATCTGATTCCGTATGCGGCGTCGGTTGTGGTGAACGGGAAAGTGCAGATTAGTGAAATTATCGAAAATATGCTGGTCTTTCTGCCGTTCGGCCTCTGCATCTCAGCCTTCTATCCGGACAGCGAAATCCAGAACCGCATTCTCCTTGCATCGGGACTGAGCCTGTTTTTTGAGGTGACGCAGTATATTTTTGCGATCGGCGCGAGTGATATTACGGATGTGATCGATAATATGCTTGGCGCGGTGATCGGAATTCTATTGTATCTGGGGATGAAAAAATCTGGAAAGAGAAGACGGGAAAGATCATTACCATTCTGGGAGCGGTGCTGGAAGTGCTGTTTCTGGCGTTGCTGTTTTTTCGTTTGCGGCGAATAGGATGTTTTAAGATTGGAATTCAGGAAAGGATAGTGTATAATCGAGAAAAGGACAAATTCCGAAAGCAGGTGTGATGGATGGAAAAAGTAATCAGTATAGGAAAACAGAATTTTGCATCCTTAAGGGAAAACCATTATCACAGTTATAAGAAATGGAAAGGGGATTTTTACTTATGGCAATTACAGAGACAAAAACAAAATATGGACAGGTTCATGGTGTGCAAAAAGACGGCTACACGGTATTCCGCGGCGTTCCGTACGCAAAGCCGCCGGTAGGCGAAAAACGATTCTGCCCGCCGGAAGAGCCGGCGTGCTGGGAGGGCGTTTATAAGGCGGATCATTTCGGATGCGTCTGCCCGCAGACCGAGCATGAGCCGGACTCCTTCTATGGAAAAGAATTTTATCTCGATCCGGAATTTGGTATGAACCAGAGTGAGGATTGTCTGTACTTAAACATCTGGACACCGGCAAATACAGTGGATGAAAAACTGCCGGTTGCTTTCTGGATTCACGGCGGCGCGTTTATGCACGGCTTCAGCCACGAATCCGAATTTGATGGAGCTGCTTACTGCGAACGCGGAGTGATTCTCGTTACGATCAATTACCGTCTCGGTGCTTTCGGATTTTTGGCACATCCGTGGCTGTCCGAGGAGAGCGGTGTCGGAAGAAGCGGAAACTACGCGATTCTCGACCAGATCGCAGCACTGAAATGGGTAAAAGAAAATATCGCAGCATTCGGCGGCGACCCGGAAAATATCACCGTATTCGGCCAGTCCGCGGGATGCATGAGCGTACAGACACTCATCAGTTCTCCGCTGACTGAAAACTGGATCAGCAAAGCCATTTTCCAGAGCGCCGGCGGCTACGACACCGGACTGAACCGCGATATGCCGCTTTCCGAGGCAGAAACCATCGGCCAGGAATTTGTAGAGCTTAGCGGAGCAAAATCGCTGGAAGAACTGCGTGCGATTCCGGCTGAGAAAATTGTGGAGCTGCAGGAGGAGTTTGGCCGCGTAAATCCATCGAGAATGCTGAGCTTCGTACCGAACATCGACAATCATCTGCTGACCTGCGGCTATAACGATGCCGTAACCGAAGGAAAAATCAAGGACATCCCATATATGCTCGGATCAACCGCAGACGACATCGGCGTGTTCCCGGAGATGAAAGAAAAAGGCGAGCACGGCGCATCTATAAGGGATGCATCAACTGGAGCCTTGCGCTGGAAAAACTCGGAAGAAAACCGGCTTACGTTTACTACTTCACCCGTGCCCTGTTAGGTGACAACGCCGGAGCGTTCCATTCCTCCGAACTCTGGTACATGTTCGGAACCCTGGGCCGAAGCTGGCGCCCGAAAACCGAAGGCGACTATGCCTCAGCAAAGAAATGATGGACGACTGGACCAATTTCATGAAAACCGGAAACCCGAACGCAGAGGGAAAAGACGACTGGAAACCATGCACAAAGGACGACCCGTATGTGCAGGTGCTGGATGTGAGAAAATAAGCAGAAGGAAATAAAAATGGCAATCGAATATCAAATACTTATCCCAGAGGAACTTGATGCAGTATAAACTGTAGATAGCAACTGGAAAGTCAGGAACACAAACAGAGCAGCATTTTACCGGCGTGTGAAAGGTAAAAATGCTGCTCTTTTTGCGTACCGGAATCAGTCGTCCAGATCGTTGCGCTCGCGGAAGATCTGATAAATGGTGTCGATCAGTTCATCGTCATCGAGGCCTTCGAACTCGGCTTCGTTGACATCAAGATTCTCGGAAATGATGCGCAGAATGTGTACCGGCTCATCGTCGCCGCCGTCGGCTGGGTAGAGAACGGCGTACTCATCCTCCTTGTATTCTACGATATCCAGAAGCTCAAAACGGACAGAATTTCCGTCCTGATCGGTAAGGACAATAAGATTGGAATCCATAATTGCAATATACTCCTTTATGTGTTATTTTTGCCGCTCAAAAACATGCAAATATAAATTTATTATACTATGAGCAATTGGATTTGAAAAGAAAAAAGTGTCTGGTGCGATACGCTTGATATTTTGCGCCGATACGGTATAATGACAACAGAGTAAAAACTGGCGGCTGTGGCCGTACCCGGAAAAATTGGAGGAAAGGAAGAACTTATGAATTATCAGGTATTAGATGTCAAAGTAAAAGATACAGAAGAAACTGCAAAATTATATACGTATTTTCTGGACAACTCGCGTGAGATTGCTCCGGAACGCGTGCGTCCGGTCATCGTGATCTGCCCGGGCGGCGGTTATGAATGGGTGTCCGAGCGTGAGGCAGAGCCGATTGCGCTGAAGTTTGTCGGAGCCGGTTACCACGCTGTTGTTCTGCATTACAGTGTTGCTCCGGCAGCTCACTATCCGACGGCACTCCGCCAGCTTGCCTGGACCGTTGCACATCTGCGGGAGCATGCGGCAGAATATCATATTGATCCGAACAAAGTAGTAGTAGCGGGATTTTCCGCAGGCGGCCATCTGGCAGCATCGTACGGTGTGTTCTGGAAAAAGAAAACATTCCTTGCAGAAGAACTTGGCGTAGACGCAGAGCAGCTTCGTCCGAACGGTCTGCTGTTATCCTACCCGGTTATCACATCCGGTCCGAAAGCGCACCGCGGATCCTTCACTAATCTGCTGGGAGACCGGTACGATGAGCTGGTAGACGAGATGTCTCTCGAGAATCAGGTCAGCCTCGATACGCCGAAGACCTTCCTGTGGCATACCGCGCCGGACGACTGCGTGCCGGTAGAAAACTCCATTCTGTTCTTTACAGCACTGCATGCACTGGAGATTCCGGTAGAAATGCATATTTATCCGGTCGGCGGCCACGGCCTTGGCCTTGCAAGCGAGGAGACACAGAGCTATGAATACCAGAACGCAGTACGCGAAGAGTGCCAGAGCTGGATTTCACTGGCACTGAGCTGGATGCAGCATTTATAAAAAATGTCCCAGAAGGGAGAACAAAGATGAAAGTATTAATTGTAGTAGATATGCAGAATGATTTTATCGACGGAAGTCTCGGCACGAAAGAGGCGGTCGGGATTGTTGACCGCGTTGCAGAGGTGATGGATTCGTTTGACGGAGCTGTTATCTGCACCAGAGATACCCATTTTGCGGATTATCTGGAAACGTCCGAGGGCAGAAAACTTCCGGTAGAGCATTGTATCGAAGGAACGAAGGGTCATGCACTGCAGGATACAATTCAGAAAATGGCGGAGAAAAAACAGGCCGTGGTGATGAATAAAATCACCTTCGGTGCAAAAAATCTGCCGGAGGAGATCGAAAAACTGGCAGGCGGCGTGCCGGAATCCATCGAACTCGTGGGACTCTGCACCGACATCTGCGTGATTTCCAATGCCATGCTGCTGAAAGCATTTTATCCGGAGGTGCCGATTTCGGTCGATGCATCCGCGTGCGCGGGCGTAACGCCGCAGAGTCATAAAAATGCATTGGAAGCTATGAAAATGTGCCAGATTGACATTGTAAACGAATAGACGGAAAAGAGGAAAAATTATGAGCACAACAAGATTATTTGATCAGGATGCGTACCTGGGTGAATTTGAGGCAACCGTAGAACGGAGCGTCTGCGAGGGCGGCATGTACCGCGTGCTGCTGGATCAGACCGCATTTTTCCCGGAGGGCGGCGGCCAGCCGGCAGATGAGGGAACACTGGATGGAATTTTTGTAACGGATGTACAGGAAATCGACGGCGAAATCTGGCATACCGTGGAAGCACCGCTCGAGCCGGGCAAAACGGTAGTTGGAAAACTTGACTTTGAAAAACGTTTTCCAATATGCAGAATCACTGCGGAGAGCATATCGTGTCAGGTATCGTGCATCGGATTTACGGTTTCAACAACGTTGGATTCCATATGGGAAGTGATGTCATTACCGTTGATTTTGACGGCGTTCTGACCGAGGAGCAGCTCTACGATGTGGAGCAGGAGGCAAACGAAGCCGTGCTTCGAAATGTTCCGGTTACGATCAGTTATCCGTCAAAGGAAGAGCTGGAAACCATGGATTACCGGAGCAAAAAAGAGATCGAGGGCCAGGTGCGGATTGTGACGATCGAAGGCTACGACAGCTGTGCGTGCTGCGGAACCCACGTTGCAAAAACAGGGGAAATCCGTCTGATCAAAATCTTAAGTGCCCAGAAATACAAAGGCGGCGTCCGCGTGACCATGCTTTCCGGTGAAAAAGCGTATGCGGATTACTGCTTAAAACACATCAATACCCTCGGCATTGCACGTTTACTTTCTGTAAAACCGGAAGAAGCCGGGGATGCTGTCGTACGGCTGAAACAGAAAAATATTGAGATGAAAAAAGAAATCAAACAGCTCAAAAAAGAACTGTATGCACTGCAGGGAGCACCGGAGAGAAAATAATGGCAAAAGAAAAAGAAATCAAAACAAATGCAATGCGGATTCTGGACCGCCAGAAAATCAAATACGAAGTTCTTCAATATGAATGCGATGAATTTATCGACGGGCTTCACACAGCAGAGAAAACCGGCGCGCGGTCGAGCAGTCGTTTAAAACGCTTGTGGCACAGGGAAAAAGCAAGCAGTATTATGTGCTGGTGCTTCCGATCGCAGAGGAAGTGGATCTGAAAAAAGCGGCGAAAGCGGTGGGGGAGAAATCCATCGAGATGATCCATGTCAAAGATATCACTGCAGTCAGCGGATACGTCCGCGGCGGATGCAGCCCGATCGGAATGAAAAACAGTATCCGACCGTGATTCAGGAATGTGCGGCGAATTTTGACAAGGTTTACGTGAGCGGGGGAAGAATCGGAACCACGCTGTGCATGGCACCGGAGGATCTGAAGAAGGTCAGCAGAGCGGAGTATGCGGATTTTATTCAGTAAAAACAGAAAAAACTGTATGGAAGCAGACCAGAACGAAGAAAAAAGTTCGGGTCTGTTTCTTTTTACTGTGATGCGGCTGGGGAATTTCTTTCAAAAAAAGATCATAAAATAATAGCCAAAAAGCAGCGGTGAAATTGCGATACGATTCTACGAATCCGCGAAAAACGGAAAACCTTTCACACGATTTTTCTTTTTGGTGTGAGAAATTTTCATCTCGTTTTTGGAGGCAATTCACAAACCGGAAAAAGTTGCCGAAAACCGCTGGACAAATCGAAAAGAGGCAACTATAATGACCTCACAATCAAGTTGACCCAAACGAAACGGGAGGTGAGAGACAAAATGTCTTTGCAGCACTGTCTGGTACTGACAGTTGCGACAGGGGCGGTATGGATGGATTTAAGAACACGCAGAATTGCAAATGAATGGATTATCACCGCATGGATCGCCGGGCTGGTTACACAGCTCATCCGCTATGGCGCCGCGGGAGCGGGTATTTTTCTTTTTGGGATGCTTTTCCCGATACTCGCACTTTACATTCTGTTCTATTTTCATATGCTGGGCGCGGGAGATATCAAACTCCTATCCGCTGTTGGAGGCTTTCTCGGTGTGCCAGCGATCCTGAAATGTATGATTGTGTCGTTCCTGTCTGGAGCGGTCTTATCTATCGGAATTATTCTCGTCTGCGGAAATTTACCGCAGCGTCTTACCAAATTTTTCAATTATTTCCAAACTTATTTTACCAAAAGAAAATACCAGAAAAAAACAGAGCCGGTTCCCTATTACGATGGGAAGTGGGGCATGGAGTGCATCCATTTTTCAGTTCCCGTGCTGATGGGAGTGCTGCTCTGGATTGGGGGATTTTATTGAATACTGCAAAGAAAAAGAGTGTTTTTGCAGTCTGTGACACGGAAATGGAATATGCACGCAATTTTATGGAATATCTGAACCAGAAGAGAAATATTCCGTTCGAAGTGCATGCATTTTCCAGTGCGGAGATGTTTCTGGAGTTCGCAAAGAATAACGAAACAGAGATTCTTCTGATTTCGGATAAAGCGATGAAAGAAGAGATCCGCCGGTATCCGATCCGTCAGATTATCATTCTGTCTGAGGGCGTACACAGTCCGGTGCTGGATCAGTATCCGGCGGTCTACAAATACCAGTCGTCGGAAACGGTGATCCGCGAGGTCATGGCGTGCTACGGCGTAGAAAACGGTGTCGATACATCGCCTGCACTGCTGCCGAAAAAGGAAATGCGCATCATCGGCATTTATTCGCCGGTCGGACGGACGCAGAAGACCTCGTTTGCCCTGACGATGGGGCAGATTCTGGCAAAAGAGCGGGCAGTGCTGTATCTCAATATGGAGAGCTATTCCGGATTTGAACGGCTGCTGGAATGCAGCTACGACAGGGGGATGAGCGATATTCTGTATTATGCGAGACAGGAAAATCAGGGCATCATCTACAAACTGGGCGGAATGGTCCAGTCGATGCAGAACCTGGATTATCTGCCGCCCGCTGCATCGCCGATGGACATTCAGACTGCAAAATACGAAGAATGGAAATGGCTGTTTCAGGAGATTGAGAAGAACAGCAGCTATGAAGTGCTGATTCTCGACCTCGGGGATGGCGTGGCGGATCTGTATCAGATCCTGGATTTTTGCAATGAAATTTACGTTCCGATAAGGAATGATGTGATTTCTGCGGCAAAAATGGAGCAGTTTGAAAATTTGCTGCGCCGGTGGGACTGCCAGTCGGTGCTGGACAAGATGCGGAAAATCCACGTTCCGTTTCACACGGCCAACCGGACGGGAAAAGCCTACTTTGAGGAGCTTGTCTGGAGTGAGCTGGGCGACTATGTGCGTCAGATTCTGCGGGACGGAAGAAGAGGAGAAGAAACATGACAATGCCGGAAATTCTGCGGAGAAACTGATGGAGCGGATCGATATCGCATCGAACCGGATGACGGAGAGGTTCTCGAAGAGATTGACCGTCTGATTTTAGGGGAAGAAGAAACACGGTATCTTCCGGTGGCACAGAAGGCGGAGCTGCGCAGACAGCTGTTCTACAGTGTGCGGAGGCTCGATGTCCTGCAGGAGCTGCTGGAAGATACGGGAATTACCGAAATTATGGTAAACGGTTATCAGCATATCTTCGTGGAACGGAACGGCAGAATCGAGAGATACGGCAAAAGCTTTACCTCCGCGGAAAAGCTGGAGGATGTGATTCAGCAGATTGTAGGCCGGTGCAACCGCGTGGTGAATGAACAGAATCCGATTGTGGATGCACGGCTGGAAAATGGAGACCGCGTCAACGTTGTCATGAAACCGGTCGCATTAAACGGACCGATTCTGACCATCCGCCGCTTTCCGGAGCAGGCGGTGACGATGGAATTTCTGGTCTCCATCGGGAGTATTACAAAAGAGGCGGCAGAGTTTCTGCAGACCCTCGTCCGGACCCGCTACAGCATGATGATCGGCGGGGCGACCGGATCTGGCAAAACGACATTTCTGAATGCGCTTTCCGCCTACATTCCAAAGGGCGAGCGCATCATAACCATCGAAGACAATGCAGAGCTGCAGATCCAGGGTGTGGAGAATCTGGTGCGGCTGGAAGCAAAAGAGGCAAATCTGGAATCAGGAACAGAAATTACGATCCGCGATCTGATCCGCGCAGCTTTGCGTATGCGTCCGAACCGCGTAATTATCGGCGAAGTGCGCGGAGCGGAAACGTTTGAATTATTATCCGCACTCAATACCGGGCATGCGGGATCTTTGAGCACGGCACATGCAAACAGCGTGAAAGATATGATCTCCCGTCTGGAAACGATGGTGCTGATGGGAGTGCAGCTCCCGTTGGAAGCAATCCGCCGCCAGATTGCATCGGGAATCGAAATTCTCGTGCATTTAGGACGAGGGGAGGATGGAAGCCGTCGGGTGGAGGAGATCGCAGAGATCACAGGGATGGAGGAGGACGAAATCAAAACGGTTTCTTTGTTTCGAAGAGAATATGGGAGAGGCCTGCAAAAGACAGGCGAACTGGTACACAGAGAAAAACTGGAGGGGAAAACAGGATGAGAATACGTGAGGGAAGCCAGGCAAAGACGGGCATGGCAGAGGAGAAGGAGACGAAGGGGATCGACTATCAGACCTGGGAATTTACCGGTCGGGAATATCTCGAAATAGCGGGAATCAGTCTTGGGATTGCCGCCGCTGTGAACCTGCTCTGTTACCGGGCGTGGTGGGCATGCATTGCTGTGGTTCCGGTTGGAATCGTATGTTTTCACACGTATCGGAAAAACCGGATTCAGAGGCGGAAAGAGGAGCTGTACGACAGTTTCCGGGATCTGATTGCGTGGATGCACACGGCACTGCGTTCCGGCTATTCCATGGAAAATGCAGTGCTGGAGGCGGCAGGACAGCTGGAACAGTCGCTGGGAAAAGAAAACATTCTGGTACAGGAACTGCGCCGGATGCGTCATAAAATGATGATTTCCGTGCCGGTGGAACAACTGTTTCAGGATCTTGCGGTGCGAAGCCGCATTGATGATATTGCGACGTTTGCAAGTGTACTGGTGATTGCGAAGCGGACAGGAGGAAATGTCTGCGAGATCTTTCAGAATACGTGGGATATTTTCTGTACGAGAATTGACACGATGCGGGAAATCCGTGCGGGCGTTTCTTCCCGGCGGTTCGAGCAGAATATTATGAGTGTTGTGCCGTTTGGAATTCTGGGATATGTACAGCTTTCCTTTCCGGAATTCTTAAGTGTGATGTATGGGAATGTAATCGGGGTTTTCTTCATGAGCGGATGCCTTGCCGTGTATCTGGCGGCATGGGTGCTTGGAAAGAAGATTCTGGACATTGAGTTTTAAGAAGCAATTGAAGTTTAAAAAGTAAGACTGCGAATCATAACGATTCGTCCGCAAAAAAGGGGAGGAATCAAATGTTGTGGATTTGTCTGACCGCATGGGCGGGGCTGTTCATCTGGTATTTCCGGATGAGAAAAAAGGCGGAAGATCACAAATTGGTGAGACGGATTTTCTGCCTTGCAGCGACAGGGTTTATAGCGGGCACTGCACTCTGCCTTCCGATCGGAGTGCGAAAAGTTTCAGGAGATGAAAAAGCGGAACTTCAACTGGAACGGGGTGCCTTAGGCAGCCAACCGACAGAGGAAAAACTTGAGGTTTCTGTTGGAAATCAGAAACCGGAAAGAATTACACTGTCTGTACCTGCAAGAGCTTACAGCGCAGAAGAGATAGAAGAGGCGTTCAGTACGGCGATAGAGGCGCTGGATGAAATCATCTTAGGTGAGAATCTGTCTTTTCATACGGTAAACAGAAACATGGATCTGGTTACGGAAATACCGGGAAGCCCGGTGGCGCTTAGCTGGGAAACAGACAGGCCGTTGTTGATTGACAGCCGGGGTTTGCTGTCAGACGAGATTCCTGAAGAAGGAGTGGAGGTTACGCTGAAAGCGGAACTGGAACTTCAGGGGGAAACAACAGAATATATACGGAAGGTTCAGGTCTATCCACCGGAGATAAAAGGGCGGGATGCGGTTCTTAGGGCACTGAAAAAAGCAGTGGAAAAAGAAAACGAAGCGCATCCCGAAGAAACAGCCTATTATCTGCCGGAGACACTGAACGGAGAAAATGTAACATGGTCAAAAGTGCCGGATCTGACAGGTCTGGAGCTGATGGCACTTGCCGCGGCGGCAGGAGCAGTCTGCTGGGCGGCAAAAGGAAGGGAACAAGAAAAAGCAAGGCAGAAAAGAGAAGAACAGATGCTGCGGGATTATCCCGAGATTGTCAGCAAAATGGTTCTTCTTCTGGGTGCCGGGCTTGGGATGCGGAAAGTACTCGAGCGGATTGCAGTGGATTACCGGAAAAATCTGGCGCTTGGCGGGCAGAAACGTTTTGCCTATGAAGAGATTGTATTTACCTGCCAGGAGATGGAAAACGGTGTTTCCGAGCAGGAAGCGTACCAGCGCATGGGAATGCGTATGGGAACCGGAGCGTATCGTTCCCTTGCTGTTCTGCTGACGCAGAATCTGAAAAAGGCAGTAAAGGACTGCTGGAATTATTGAAACAGGAATCACAGGAGGCCTTTGAGGAGAGAAGAAGGCAGGCGAAAACAACAGGAGAAAAGGCATCGACAAAGCTTCTTCTTCCGATGGGCATGATGCTTGCGGTTGTATTGGTCATACTCACGGTTCCGGCATTTTTGTCCTTTTATGCATAGGGGATGTTTTTATCCCCATAACAGCTGGTAAAGAGAGGGAGGTGGGAATTATGAAGCTGATATCGGAGTTCTGGAAAGAGGAAGATGCGGTGGGTGTTGTGGAAGTGATTCTGATTCTCGTTGTGCTGATCGGACTCGTACTAATCTTTAAAAAGCAGCTTGTGAGTCTGGTCAACAGTCTGATGGAGAAGGTCACAAACCAGAGCAACACCGTATAAACGGGAAAATGTCCAATACGGAACTCCAAAGAAAAATTTAGAAGCCGGTACGGACCTATATGTCATTTGCATATCTGTGTCTCGGTATATCCTTTATCCGATCCACGGCATCTAAAGTTCGAAAAAGTAAAAGTAAAGTGGAAGGAGCTGTATCCCATGAGGGAAACAGAAAGACAGAAAAGATGGGCAGCCGGAAGCATAACAGCATATTTGTGTCTCGTTCTGATACTGATGCTTTCCCTGATTTCCGGGACAATTGCGTCGGTGCGAAATGCCCATGCACGGGTGATGACGGCCTGCGCAATGGAACAGGGACTGTATTCTCTGTTTGCCGGGTATGACAGAACACTGCTGGGACAGTACGAGCTGTTTTTTATAACGGCGGGGATAAGAGCGGTGTCTGGAAACCTGAAACCATGAGCAGAAAAGTCGCAGAAACTGCGGGAGAAGTTCTGTCCCCCACTGCATCGGGGATGGGAATTCTATCAGGCAGTTTATCTGGCGGACAGGTTACAGAAGTTTATCTCGCGGCTATCGTCTTGCGACAGACGAGGAGGGAAGTGTTTTCTCCCGTCAGATCTGTGAGGCAATGAAAGCCAGCCTTGGAACTTATGGAATACAGCAGCTTTCCCAGAAATTAAGAGGAGAACAGGAAACCGTGAAACGTCAGAAGGACGGACAGAGCGGTTACGAGGAAGAGGAGGTTTTAAAACAGTATGAAGAATCCAAACAGCCAGAAGAGGGAACAGAAAAAACAGAAGGTGAAGGAGAATCTGGAAACGGCACGCCTTCGGAACCGGATCAGAAGCAGCCGGTACCGGAAGATTTTGTGAATCCGATTGAGGTCATTCAAAAAGTAATGAAAATGGGAATTTTAGACTGGTCCTCCCGGAAGGGCAGGCACTGTCGCAGGGGGAAACGGATGTATCGTTTCTTGCATCAAAACGGGAGCTGCAGAGCGGGTTTGGCATGGCAGAGTGTGGAAAAGAACTGAGCTTTGTGGATAAGATGCTTTCGTCCGAATATATTCTGTGGAAATTTCCGTGCTTTACCAGCAAGGAGAAGAAGGAAGGGCTGCAGTGCCAGGTGGAATATGTGCTCTGCGGAAAAAACAGTGACCAGGATAATCTGGCGGGAACCGTGAACCGTCTGTTGGCGCTGCGGGAGGCGGCAAATCTGGTGTATCTGGCGAAAGATGCGCAGAAGCAGGGCGAGATGGAAGCAATGGCGGGGGTAATTGCCGCGTCGTTTGGAGTTCCGGCGGCGATGCCGGTTGTGAAAATGGCACTTGCCGTGTGCTGGGCATTTGCAGAAAGCATTCTGGATCTGCGGGAACTGCTGGATGGTGGAAAAGTAGCATTGTTCAAAACGGCAGAATCGTGGCAGCTTTCTCTGGAACAGCTTCCGAAACTGCTGGAAACAGGGGATCAGAGCAGAAAAAATGCACCGGGCGGCATGGAGTATTCCGATTATCTGCGGCTGCTTTTGATGCAGAAATCGGGAAAAGCGGTAACGTTTGGAGCGATGGATCTGGTGGAATACAATATGCGGACAGAACAGCAGCAGCCGGGTTTCCGACTGGATTGCTGTGTCGATGAACTGGAAGCCGGTTTTACGGCGGTAATTGGGAAACGAGAGTATGAGATTACGAGAAATTATGGATATGAGATGCAGGGAGCAGCCTGAAAAATGGGATGACTCCGGCAGGGATACAAAAGGGTGTTCTTCTGAACGGCACATTTATTTCTGGAACCTTATCAAAAAACTTATCCACTCTTCCGGGAATTTTTATAAATCCGGATCAGGAGAGCAGCCTTTTGTAAAACGAAAATGGAACAGGGCAAGCCTGACGGTGGAAGCTTCACTGGCACTTCCTGTTTTTCTGATCGCGGTTCTTGTGTTATTAAAAATCGTGGATCTTTACCGGCTGCATGGAATGCTGACGGTATCTCTGCAGGAGTCCGCGCGGTATCTTTCCGTCTGTGCCTACGCGGTGGATGAGACGGGAAAAGAAACGTATGAAATACCGGAAACGGCCGCGTGCATTGCTTATGCAGAAGCAAAGCTTCCAAAAGAAATCCGCGAAAATGGAATGGTGACACTGGCAGGAAGCCGTGTGAAAAATGGATGGCTGGAACTGAAAGCGATTTACTGGCCGAAAATGGGAAACCGCCTCGTTCCGGTGCGGAACCGGGGAATTGCAGCGTGTGCGAAAGTGCATCTGTTTTGCGGAAAGACAGAAGAGGAGGCGGATGAAGAAGAGGGCGAAGCAAAACAGATGGTGTGGGTGACTGAGAACGGCAGTGTGTATCATACCGATTCGTCGTGCAGTCATATCAATCTTTCGATCCAGGTTTCCTCACCGGGTGCGTTTGCGTGGAAACGGAATCAGGATGGAGAAAAATATAAGGAATGCGAACAGTGCGTGGGAAATGGCGCTGCGGGTGCGGAAGTTTACTATACGAAATACGGAAACCGGTATCATAACAGTCTTTCCTGCAAAGGGCTGAAACGTAAAGTAAAACTTGTAGCACTGGAACAGACGGATGGACTGCCGCAGTGCTCGAAATGCGTGAAAAAGGCGGCGTAAGAAAGCCGGATATGAGCAGAGCAGGTGTCTTCTTTCCGGGTGAGACCGGAAAGAAGGACGGTAAACAGAAACTCGGGTTTGCGGAAAGGAGGCCGCGGCTGTGTATCAGGAAGAAGTAAAGAGTGCAATTATATTGCTGTATCTGGGGATTCTTGCCGGAATGGATGTGAGGAAACGGCAGATCAGCCTTGTCCTGACCGGTGTTTTATTCCTTGCAGGCATTGGATGGCAGATTCTGGTGGAACAGACATCGTGGCTGGAATGGCTGCTGTCCCTGCTGCCGGGAGCGGGATTTCTGACGCTCAGTTATATATCACGGGAACAGGTGGGATACGGGGACGGCCTTCTGCTTCTGACGGTTGGAATCTGGCTGGGATTTGGGCAGACGTTCGGCGTTCTGACGCTGGGACTCATTCTCTGTTCGGTACTCTGCGGAGTCCTTCTGATGCGGAAGAAAATACGGAAACAGGATTCTATACCGCTGGTGCCGTTTCTGTTGCTTGGATTTGTGGGGAGGTGCGGAATGCTTTGAAAGTGAAAATGAGAAAAGCAAGTATTACGGTAGAGGCAGTTCTGGTCGTGCCGCTTGTTCTGATGGTGATTTTTCTTCTGCTGTCGCTGACATTTTTTGTGCACGCACGGAGCTGGTATACATTTGCGGCATATGAAAGCACAATGCTTGCCGCCAGTGAAGGCCGCCTGTCTGTGGAAAAAGGAGAGGCAGCCGCCCAAAGCCGGATGGAATGGTGGATTTCCCAGATACCGCTTCCGGCTGAACCGGTGACCGTACAGACGGTGTGCAGAGAAAAAGAGATTCAGATAAAAGCAGAAGGAAACATTCTGCCAATCTGGAGCCGGAACGCGTGGGAATATTCGGTTTTGAGTGAAAGCAGGAGAAACAATCCGGTGAAAACGATCCGGAAGATACGGGCAGTAAAACAGATCTGGAACCAGAAGTAAGGACGGAAGCGGAGAAATGCAGATTGATTATAAAAGAGATTTGAATCATACATATGTTATTTTACAGGAGGAAAAAGAGCCGGACACGGCGTCGTATCAGATCCGTATGCTGCTGACAAACGCAATCCCAGGGCTTTTGGACTGCAAAATCGGGAAAATGGATGATAAAACATTGTTTTACTATGAGGTGACATCAAGGCAGTCACTTCAGAGTGTGTTTGAACAGCGCTCGATTGGGGCGGAGGCGCTGCGGAAACTGTTTGAACAGCTGCTGGATCTTCTCGAAGAACTGGGGCAGTACCTGCTTGCACCGGACGGCCTCGTTCTGCAGCCGGAGCTGGTTTTGCAGATGCAAATCTGGAGAACTTTTCCTTCTGTTATCTGCCGGGAAAGCAGAGACACACAGGCTGTTTTCAGAAGCAGATCCGGGAGCTGATGGAATATCTGCTGCCGAAGCTGGATCACCAGGAGCAGGATGCGGTGGTACTCGGGTATGGACTGTATCGGGAGATTTCAGCGGAGATCTTTTCGGTTGAGATGATTCAGGCACTCTTATATCAGACAGGGAAAGAGAAGAAAGAAACGACGGAGCAGGAGGGAAAAGAGCGTCCCAGAGAAGAAAATCCGCCTGTACAGATGGAGGAAACACTTTGGGAAGAACAAGAAGCGGCGGAAAATTTTTTTATGGAAGCGGAGGAAGAAAAGGATGAGGGACGCTGGAAAAATATTGTGGAAGCAGTGATCTGCATCGGATTTTTGGGAGGTGTGCTGGCACTGCGGTGGACACAGGCCGAAACTGTTTGGTATCTGGTGCTGGGAGGAGCAGCGGCTGTTGTGGGAATTGTAAGTCTGGCATTGGAACTTGTCAGTCGATGGAAAAAGCGGCAGTCGGGAACAGAAACCGGAAGCTATGGGATGGCCGCAGGAATCCGGAAACAAGGAGAAACAGGAGATGTATTTTCGGAATATCAGAATCGGAAGGGCTTAAAACAGAAAGATGGAACATGGAATCCGCAAAGCGATACAGAACAGCAGGGATGGAGAAGAGATTCCTCAGTCGAAAAAGAGAAAACATGGGAAAAGAATGAAGAACAGGAAAACAGAAAGATGCACAGCCGGATGGAATTGGAGGGGCATGAAGAGGATCTGTTTGGAAAAACGGAACTGCTGACCAGCCCGGAGGATGAGGGAAGGGCATATCTGATTCCGATAGATCCGATTGATCTTCCGCTGATTCCGATTGAACGCGGAAGCACATTGATTGGAAAACTGTCAGCGGCGGCAGATGTAATTCTGCCATACCGTACGGTAAGCCGCCTTCACGCAAAGCTGGTCAGTACAGAAGAGGGAGATTATCTGCTGGATCTGAATTCGCGGAACGGAACAACGGTGAATGGCGTTCCATTGATGGGCGAGACAAAAAAGAAGCTGGAGGATGGAGACGATATCTCATTTGCCGGGAAGAAATACCGGTATAAGGCGGGAGAGAAAAACAGAAATTAGAGAAAAATGACGCATTACACTTTTTCGATTTGGAGAAAGTGGTGGATGCGTTATTTTTAATATGGCAGAATGATCGAAGAAAAAAGTTATGCGAATGAAACAAAAATATTATAGAAAAGAAAATTATGCATAAAACTAAAAAAAGAAATAATGGAAAAAATAACGTCATAAAACGTCGAAAGCTGTCGTGAAGCGTCAATAATTGTCGAAAAACGTTTATCAAAAAGAAAAAAATTTGACGATTTCTTGCATTTACAAGTGAATTAAATTATAATAAAAAATAGCACAGATAAGGAAATGATGTAATGGAAGAACAAAGGAAAACAGTTACGATCCGAACGAAGATATCGTGGACCGTATGTGGAAGAGATCAAAAAACAGCATCAATCTGGTCATCGTCGTATGCAATATTCTGGTATTCCTTGCAGTCACACTGACCGGAGGGACAGAGAGCTCCAGACATATGATGGACTGCGGTGCGGCGTATGCGCCGCTGATTGAGAGCGGAGAATACTATCGCCTGTTTACGAGTATGTTTCTTCACTTTGGCATCCAGCATCTGATCAACAACATGCTGCTTCTTTTGTTCCTTGGGGATTACCTGGAACGCGCAGCTGGAAAGATCCGTTATCTGGTCATCTATCTGGGCGGCGGACTCGTCGGAAATCTGTGCTCGTATCTGCATGAACTGTCCCTGATGAAAACAGGGGAAGCACCGGCAGTTTCCGCCGGCGCTTCGGGAGCGATTTTTTCTGCAGTCGGAGCGATGCTTGTTCTTCTGGCATTTCGGAAAGGAAGGCTGGAGGATCTCACCTTCCGGCGGATGGCCGTCATGGCTGTCCTTTCGCTGCTGGTCGGATTCCAGTCTTCAAATGTGGACAACTTCGCACACATCGGCGGTTTTCTGGCAGGTGCAGTCCTGATGGCGGTTCTCTATCCGAGAATGGCAAGGATCAGGAAAAGGGGAAAACAACCGTAAAGGTGCTTCCTTCCCCGGGAACGGAAGAAACGGAAATCGTGCCGTCGTGTGCGGTTACAATTTCCTTGCAGATGGCAAGTCCAAGGCCGGTTCCGTTTTTCTTATGTGTGACAAAAAGGTCAAAGAGAGTCGGCAGATCCTCGGCGGGGATTCCGCAGCCAGTGTCCTGCACACGGATGGTCAGAAAGTCACCGTCGAAACAGAGAGAGATTTTGATCGTTCCGCCGGAAGGCATTGCTTCCGCCGCATTTCGGATCAGGTTCAGAAAAAGCTGACGAAATTGCGTGGTATCAAGGGCAAAGCGCGGAATGGCAGATTCCTTGACAAGTTCAATGGAAACCTGTTGTTTTTCGAGGAGAACGCCGGTATCGGCACAGAGATTCTGGAGCAGAAGATAAGGATTCACGTAAGCGCGTACCGCCCGATATGAATGATTATAGCAGGAGAGCTCATCGAGCAGGGAGTTCAGAAAAGCCATATTTTCCTGGATTTTCTGAAAATAGAGATCGTTGGAAAGCTCCGGATGTGCTAAAAGAAGAAGCTGATGAAAGCTGTGGATAATCGCAACAGGATTTCGAACCTCATGTGAAATCCGGGAAATCATAGCGTGACATTCTTCAGATAAGCCCTGTGAATTGGTTGTTGGTTCTTTTGACATAGCCGTATCCTCCTTATGATGCGTAGGTAATGATTTTTGATTAGGCAAAAGTTTAGCATTGAAAAGGGGGAGCGCGCAACAAAAAGCGTTCTGCATTATTTGACATTTTTCGACAAATAGTGAGAAAATAGAGTTGTCCGGAACCGTGCGAAACGGGATTCGGAACAACAAAAAAATCAAAAAAAGTAAAGGAGAAAAAGATCATGGATTGTATTTTTTGTAAATTAGCAAACGGAGAAATTCCAACCGCAACACTGTATGAGGACGATGAGTTCCGTGTCATTCTGGATCAGGGACCGGCAACGAAAGGACATGCGCTGATTCTTCCGAAACAGCATTTTGCAAACATTTATGAGATTCCGGATGAAACCGCAGCAAAAGCAATGATTCTCGGCAAAAAAATGGCAACAGCCATGACAAAAGCACTGCATTCCGATGGCTTCAACCTGGTACAGAACAACGGCGAGGCAGCAGGACAGACGGTATTCCACTTCCATATGCATCTGATTCCAAGATATGAAGGGGACAATGCCGGTATTGCTGCATGGAAGCAGGGAACTCTCGAGGATGCGGTAAAAGAGCAGATCATTGAGAGCGTGACGGCAGAGCTGAAGGCCTGAGAAAGCTGGCAGCAGCCAGAAAAAGAATCAATGACAGACGAACAGGGGCGGAGAACAATGGACAAAAATAACTTTTCAGAAATATATAAAAAGTATGTAATGACAGCCTATTCAGCCGCAATGCAGGCGGTGCACAATGAAGCCGATGCGGATGATATCGCACAGGAAACGATGGTGAAACTGTACCTGAATATTGATGCGCTGGATGAAGACAGAGTAGAAGGCTGGGTCCGTGTTGCTGCAAAGAATCTGGGAATTGATTATCAAAGAAAAGCACAGCGTTTTGACTGGAACGAACTGGATGAGGATCTTCGGGCGGAAGAGATGGAACTTCCGACGCTTGTAGAGGAAGAAAAGCAGGAGAGAAATCATTTTTTTCGGGAAATGATGGACGCACTGAAAGATCATGATGAATCGGGTTACTATATTACGCGTGAAATCAAGGTACATGAGCGTCCGGAAAAGGAAGTAGCATCCGAAATGGGTATTACCATCGGAAATCTGCGGGTGAAAATGACCCGGACGAAAAAATGGCTTTGCCAGCACTTTGCTGACAAAGCCAGAGAAATGGGATTTCTGTAGTTACTATTTGCGTTCGCATTCCTGGATCAGGGAAAGGATGCGGCCGATGGAATCGGTGTGGCTGCTCTTCTTCATCGCATTGATGTAGGTCTGACGATTTTCGTAAACCTCACGGATTGCGGACTGAAGGGTCTGCGCATTCACGGATTCTTCTTCCAGAACTTTACTGTAACCCTGACGCTCAAAGGAACGCGCATTTAAAATCTGGTCTCCGCGGCTGGCATTGGCAGAAAGCGGAATCAGAATGTTTGGTTTTGCCAGAGCACTGATTTCGCAGATCGCATTTGCGCCGGCGCGGGAGATGATCAGATCTGCTGCGGCGAAGAGATCCGGGAGCTCATCTTTGATGTACTCGAACTGAACGTAACCTTCGGTACCATTTAAGGATGCATCCAGTTTATCTTTACCGCAGAGATGAATCACCTGGAAATCTTTCAGAAGTTCTGGTAAAATAGAACGGACCGCATTATTGACAGCGACGGAACCAAGGCTTCCTCCGATGACGAGAATAACCGGTTTTACGGCAGTGAAGCCGCAGAACTTCAGACCTTCCCGTGCATCGCCGGACAGCAGTTCCTGGCGGATGGGCGTTCCGGTCAGAACGGCTTTGTTTTCCGGGAGACATTTGACTGTTTCCGGGAAATTACAGCAGACCTTTGCAGCGGACGGAATACACAGTTTATTTGCCAGACCAGGCGTCATATCCGATTCGTGGATGAGCGCCGGGACTTTACATGCTTTGGCGGCAAGGACAACCGGTACCGAAACGAAGCCGCCTTTGGAGAAGACAACGTTTGGTTTCAGCTTTTTGAGCAGTTTTTTTGCTTCAAAGTAGCCTTTTACGACGCGGAATGGATCGGAAAAGTTTTTCGGATCGAAGTAGCGGCGCAGCTTTCCGGATGAAATTCCGTAATACGGAATGCCGAGATCTTCGATCAGCTTGCGCTCCATACCGTCGTAGGAACCGATATAAGAGATTTTATAACCTGCTTCCTTTAATTTTGGAATCAGGGCAATATTCGGGGTAACATGGCCGGCGGTACCTCCGCCTGTCAGAACAATATGCTTCATGAGAATTCCTCCCTGGAATTTGATAATATCATTTGGCTTTTATTATCCCCTCAAGAAGAAAAAAAGTCAAGAGCGGTTACAACATGGAAAATGCCGAGGAACGGAAGAAGATGAAAAAGATAGAAAAAGAAGAACAGCTGAAAAAGAAACTGGAGCAGACGATGGAAGAAAAAATGGCTGCGGATTCGAAAACGGTGGAAGGGGAATCGGCAGTTGTAAAGGCAGAGGAAGGAAACACAGCAACAGAACAGGAGCCGGAGCTGCGCCTGCACTTTCAGAGGAAGAACTGAACGCAATGTACGAGCGCTTCCAGCAGCGACTCCAGAAGGAAGGACTCGCGGACGCGGAAGGCAACCCGACAGAAAAAACACTGGAGATCCGCCGCCAGATCGTGGAGAGAAAGGCAGAACGCGAAAAGCAGGCGGAGAGACAGAAGAAGATTGCGAAGAGAGCGAAAACAACAAAACACTGGGTACGGACGGCAAAGGCAGCTGGTGTTGTGTTGGTTGTGGGGGCGTGCGTTTTTGGAGCGAGTATGACGAGCGAGGCGAATCGGATTCGGTTGGTGGAGACGATTAATGGAGTAAGAAATACGGGTGATGTGGCTAAGATGAATAATGGAGAAGATAGAGAATATTCAGCGGGAAGTTTTGAGGAAGCAACTCAAGAGATCAGGAATGTTTTACATATTGCGGTTCCAGAACTTTATTATATTCCAGCGGGAATGGAGTATAGTAGAACATATATATCTAAAGAAACAAAATTAGCAATAATACAATATCATTATCGAGAAAAAGAAATTTATTTTCGATTGTCAGCAAATGATAATGATTTATCACAAAGTGATTGGCAGGATAGAGAAAAGATTCAGGTGGAAACGCTTGATAGTGTATTAGATATTGAAATGGGAACAATCTCTGAAAACGATGAAGAAAATTATTATGCAAAATGGTGTTATAGAGATGCCTACTATGAACTAAGTGGACAAATTGATAAAGAAGAATTGATGAAGATTTTAAATGAAATGCAGTATAATTTGTAATTATTATAAAAAGTGTGCGTATATAAGATGTAGGTGAAGACGAGGGGAAAGAGGAAGTATGAAAAAGGTTATGAATTTAAAAAACTTACTCTTTTGTGCTTTGTTCGCTTTAACCATGTCATTGAATGCTGTAAATGTACAAGCCGAAACACTGGATTATTTAGGTCAGACGATAGATGGATCTATTTTAACGGATAAATTGGAATCGAGTGGAGAATATTTAAGCGTAGCAAGAAGTACGTATTTGCATCAAGGAACTGTAAGAATTACTAACAACGGAGGTGGCTATGTAGGAATATTTGGCGGAACGGAATGCAATGTAAGTTGTAACACTGTAAAGCTGAATGTGTATTTGGAGCGTTCGAATGGAAACGGAAATTTTTACAGTTATCAAAAGTGGGAAAATGTTGAGTATAATACTAATTCAGTGTATATGAGTAAACAGGTCAAAGTGGAAAAAGGTTATTATTATCGTTTGAGAGGCTATCATTCATGTACAAAAAATGGTGTGATCGAAAATGGTGGTAGTGTAACGGACGGTATTTACATTGGCTAGTGAAAGTTTCTACATAACGTAAGTAATTAGCTGCAATATAAGCGCAAAAGAGGTAGCGTAAACGAACGGACAAAATTTCTAACCCAGCTCAGTTTACACTCCCTCATCCCCTTTCGGGGCCAGTCCCCTATAGAAACCTTATAACAATGAATATATTAAGACGAAAACGCAGATCTTTCAGGATTTCAACGCGTCGAAATTCCTTTTTCCAACCACAACACAGATCTGAGTCATCATGTGTTACTATGTTCAGCGTGTGAGTGATCATACGGAACATCGGCTGGCCCCGATAAGTGAGGCATCGGTATTACTGCAGGAATACCGGTGCCTCTTTTCTGTACGCTTCTACAAGCCGATGCCCATAATTGAACAAAAATATCAAGATTGTTGTGCAATCTGCTTTAAAATTCCGTTGGAATCTGCCAGATATTATGCTATAATAATCAAAAAAGAGAGAATAAGCATAAAACACAAAAGAAATTTCAGATTATTTTCGCGGACAACGCGTCAAAGACCATGCTGGCATGGGAACTTGACGACTGCTGGCCGCGATAACGGGCCAAACGTATAACGCGTGTTTTGACCCACAGTGACAACATTTTGTCCCCGAACAAAACGGGAGAACAGGAGGCATCTTATGCGTCTTACATTTCTTGGAGCAACACATGAAGTGACGGGCAGTTGTTATTATCTGGAGGCTGCCGGAAAGAAGTTTTTAGTGGACTGCGGTATGGAACAGGGACCGAATATTTACGAAAACAAGCCGATTCCGGTCCCGGCATCCCAGCTTGATTTTGTATTGATCACGCACGCGCACATCGACCATACCGGAAATCTGCCGCTGCTGTATGCGCACGGCTTCCGCGGCCCAATCTATATGACTCCGGCGACGGTAGCGCTTTCGGACATCATGCTCCGCGACAGTGCACACATTCAGCTCGCCGAGGCCGAGTGGCGGAACCGCAAGAACCGTCGGGCGGGAAAAGAAGATTACGTCACACCATACACAATGGAGGACGCCCTCGGCGTGATCCGCTTGCTGGAGGGCATTCCGTATCATCAGCGTGTGACACTATCGGACGGCATTCAGATCCGTTTCCTCGATGCCGGTCATCTGCTCGGCTCCGCATCCATTGAGCTGTGGCTGACAGAGGACGGTGTGACGAAAAAACTGCTCTTCTCCGGCGATATCGGAAATATCCATCAGCCGCTGATCAACGACCCGGAGTACCCGGAGAGCGCTGATTACGTGATTATGGAATCCACCTACGGTGACCGGAGCCACGGTCCGAAACCGGATTATGTACCGGAGCTGGCAAAAATCATTCAGGAAACGCTCGACCGCGGCGGCAACCTCGTGATCCCGTCGTTTGCTGTTGGAAGAACGCAGGAGATGCTGTACTTTATTCGTGAAATTAAGGCAGAGCATCTGGTTCACGGTCACGGCGAATTCCCGGTTTACGTGGACAGTCCGCTTGCCGTTGAGGCAACCAATATTTTCCGCGATCACCAGAAAGAGTGTTACGATTCCGATGCTGCAGCGCTCCTTGCACAGGGCATTAACCCGATTCTGTTTCCGGGCTTAAAGCTCTCGATCACATCCGATGAGTCGAAAGCCATCAACTTCAACGAAACCCCGAAGGTCATCATATCCGCGAGCGGCATGTGCGATGCAGGACGAATCAAGCATCACCTGAAACACAACCTCTGGCGGCAGGAGAGTACGGTTCTCTTCGTCGGCTATCAGGCCGTCGGTACACTGGGACGGGCGCTGATCGGAGGCGCGAAGGAGGTGAAACTGTTCCAGGAAGAGGTTCATGTGAACGCGCACATCATCCAGTTCCCGGGCATGAGCGGCCACGCAGATCAGGAAGGACTGCTCAAATGGGCGGGCAGTCTGCGGGCAAAACCGGACCGCGTTTTCGTAACGCACGGCGAAGATAAAGTGACGGAAATTTTTGCAGAAAAACTGTGGGACGAATTCCGCTACCCGGCGATGGCTCCGTTCTCCGGCACGGTATTTGACCTGAAAGAAAATGAATTCATCGAAAAAACCGTTGGCATTCCGATCCAGAAGGAAACAACGGCAAACGCTGGAACACTGCGCACGAGAAGCAGCGGAAATGCCGTCTTCGATCGTCTCGTTGCGGCTGGTCAGCGGCTGCTCACCGTCATTACAAGAAACAAAGGTGGTGCTAACAAAGACCTTTCGAAATTTGCCGATCAGATCAACAGTCTCTGCGACAAATGGGACAGATAAAGCAGTCCGGTGGCTGGAAGAAAGACTGTGCTATTAATATAGAAGAAAAACTGGAAGAAAGCAGGCGGCAGGGAAGCTGTGCTGCATAAGAAAAGAAAAAACAGAAGTGGATAAATTACAAACTCCCCGGGGTGAGCATTCCCCAGGGAGTTATTATAATAAAAAAGAGCAAGCGTAAAAAAAGTTATTTCTGGATAGCCTGTTCCAGTGCTTTTGCAAGCTGGTCTGGACATGATGTTCCGCGTCCGTTGCAGTCGATGCCTTTCATGCGGGAGATGGCTTCGTTTACGTCCATGCCCTCAACGAGTCTTGCAACACCCTGTGTGTTTCCGTTGCATCCGCCTACGAACTGTACGTTGTGTACTTTACCGTCTTCTACCTCAAACAGAATTTTTCTGGAACAGGTACCTTTTGTTGTATATTCCATCGATAAGATCCTCCTTTGTGAATAAAAAATTAGAACATTATCGTGAACTTCAGCCACGATAATTCTTCGGTTCCTGCTATTATATCATAGATTACGAAAACAGCAAAGAAAAAAGATACCACAGATCCAAAATTTATTGTATACTGTAACAGGAATTACAAAGAAACCAGAAGGAAAAGAAAATGGACTCCCGGAGTTTTCCGTTCTTACTTTAGTGGCTGACCGCTGACAAAAATGATTTCATAAAAGCAAGAACAGAAAGAATCGGGGAGTACATGTAAAGTTATTGGAGGATATCATAAACATGAAGTTAATTGGAATTATCGGTGCAATGGAAGTTGAAGTTGCAAGCTTAAAGGAAATGATGACGGATGTTACAATCCGCACGAAAGCATCCATGGAGTTCAACCACGGTTACCTGAACGGAAAAGAAGTGGTTGTTGTGCGTAGCGGAATCGGCAAAGTAAATGCCGGTATCTGCACCCAGATTCTTGTGGATGATTACGGCGTGGACTGTGTCATCAACACCGGAATTGCAGGCTCCCTGCGGAATGAAATCAACATCGGCGATATCGTCATCTCGACCGATGCTGTTCAGCATGACATGGATGTGCGCATCTTCGGATACCCGCTCGGCGAGATTCCGCAGATGGGCGTTTTGAGCTTCCCGGCAGACGAGCATCTCGCAGAGGTGGCAGAGGAAGTCTGCAAGAAGTCAATCCGGAAATCCAGGTATTCCGCGGACGCGTGGTCAGCGGTGACCAGTTTATTTCCAGCAAAGAAGTGAAAAACCATCTGATCGAGGAATTCAACGGTTCCTGCGCCGAGATGGAGGGCGCTGCGATTGCGCAGGGCGCTTATCTGAACAAGATTCCATACGTCGTACTCCGCGCCATCTCCGACAAAGCAGACGACAGCGCAACAATGGACTACCCGACCTTTGAGAGCGAGGCAGCCCGCCACTGTGTCAACCTGCTGCAGGAAATGGTAAAACGCCTGTAATCTAAAAAAAGCAAGAAGAAAAAATCGACAAACGGGCAGGCGAAAACCAGCGAAACCACGCGAACCGGCACGAAAGCAGTCCCCTGAAGGAACGAAAAATAAAAATTCACGCGAAAAAGCACAGAATCACAAAGAATTTGACGAACGTTTTTTGTTTCCAAATTTTTCCGGCAGTGCTATACTGTGGCACATCGGAACAAGAAGATGCTCACTACGGATTGCTCAGCAGTAAAACACTTGCTGTTTTGCTGCGTAAGAAAGTGATTCAGGTGTGAGCAGCCCTCCTTTTGCGAAGCAAAATTTTCAATGAGGGCTGCGAATGTTACAGTTCTCAGGTACCTGTGAACTGTAACACGTCTCCACTGCCGATATGCCAGCGGAAGAATCCTGTGCGCGCAAATTCTGCCGCGGCATCCGCCGATGCACCGCAACGGAAGCACCGGCATATGATCATGACAGGCAAATTCAAAAATCATCAGGGGGAATAAGAATGCTGGAGTTTTGTGTGAAACAAAATGTGTTCTTATACGCAATGATAGCAGCAGGAATCGCCGGTGTGTGGTGCCTGTTCTGGAATAACCGTTTCTACACCCGGGCCATCCGCGATCTCGGAAGGCTGAAGGAACCAAAGTCGAAATGGACCAGGTCGGTGCTGGAAACGTGTCAGAGAAAAGCGCATCCCTTTTCGAATGCCGGGGCGTTTATGCGCAGCCAGATTGCACAGGGCAGGTCAGCGGGAATGGCAGTCCCGACGCTTCTGCGCGGAAGCCAGAATATGATCCTCACGGTTCTGGCGCTGTCGATTCTTTCGCTGTGGGCGATCTACCGATACCGTTATGGAGAGGCGGACTGATGCGCTACCTCGGAACGGGCACCGCGCTCGCCGGATGCCTTGTCTTTTTCCGGCTCTGTCTGGATTTCGGCGGAAAAGAGGAAATTCTGCTGAACGGCTGGACAGACTATCTGGAAAATGAGTTTGCAGCGACGAAACAGAGTGCGGTGCTGGAAACCGTACAGCAGACCGAACGGCAGCCGGTGCAGGCGGAAACCATGGCACAGGCAGGAACCGGAGCGGCGAAAGCAAAAGCGCAGACTGCGGGAAGCGAGTCCGCCAAAGAGAGGAATGAACTGTTCGCAGATCCGGAAAAAGAAGCGAGGATTTCGAAAGTCAGGGAGGGCATCCGCCAGACCGCCGCGGCCGAGAGCAGGTTTGCCGGAATGCTGACGCCCGAGGAAGAGAAGCTGATGAGGGAGATTATCAGCGAATACGTGTAAATACCAGGGGATCAGGCCGGGGAGCATGGCATATCGACATGACCATATTTCCGAATCGGCAGTCCGCAGGTATCTAAGATAAAAATATTTCAGGCAGTGCCGTCTTTCAAAACAGACAGGCGGCACTGCTTTCCCGGATAAAGCAGAATCATCATCTGCAAAAGGAGGAACCAACATGAGACTTGTAATTCTTGAGGCAGAGTCACTGGGAAAGGACATGGATCTGTCCGGCTTTTCCCGTTTTGGAGAAGTGACAGTATATGAAAAAACAACGGAGGAGGAATGCCCGGAGCGTGTGCGGGAGGCGGATATCGTCATCTGCAACAAGGTGCGCATGTGCAGCCGCACCCTGTCCGGCGCGGAGAACCTGAAACTGATCTGCGTCACCGCAACCGGCATCAACAACATCGATCTTGATTATGTGAAGCGCCACAACATCGCCGTGACGAACGTCGCCGGCTATTCCACCGTCAGCGTGGCCCAGCACACCTTTGCGATGTACTTCTATCTGGCAGAAAAACTCCGTTATTACGATGATTACGTAAAAAACGGCAGCTACGCCGCCAGCAGCCTTTTCACCTGCATGGACAGACCGTTCACCGAGCTGGAGGGCAAGACGTGGGGCATCATCGGCCTTGGCGCGATCGGCAGAAAAGTGGCTTCGATTGCACAGGCATTCGGCTGCCGTGTGATCTATTACTCCACCTCTGGTGCACACGACGATCCGGACTACGAGCGGGTCGATCTCTATCGTCTGCTGAAGGATTCTGATGTGGTTTCCATCCACGCCCCGTTAAATGAGGCGACCGAGAACCTGATGAATATCGAAACGTTTGCCAACATGAAGCGGAACGCAATTCTGATCAACGTCGGCCGCGGCTCGATCGTGAATGAGCGTGACCTCTGCTGTGCCCTGCGCGAAGGCCTGATCGCCGGAGCAGCGCTCGATGTACTTTCCAGCGAGCCGATCCGCAGTGACAGTCCGTTGCTGAAAATGGCGGACGACGACCGCCTGTACATCACGCCGCACATCGCCTGGGCATCGAAGGAAGCCCGCACGCGCCTGATCGGACTGGTGCAGAAAAATATTGCTTCGTACCTGGAAGGCGGCATGGAAAACCGCGTGGTATAAAAGGGATACAAAGCCAGGGACAAAATACATAAAAAGAGCCGGACATCCGACGGAACCGCAGAGGGGGCTGTAAGAACAGCCGCTCCCAAGTTCCGCCGGATGCCCGGCTTTTACATTTGCTTTATTCGCTGCAAAAACGAGAGAACATTATTCCTCTGTAATCTGAATTTCCAGATAATCAAACTCCAGCGATTCAATAAAATTATCCTGTGTGAACTGCGTTTTCGATCTCCGTTTAAACTCCGAAATATTCGTATCGAGCCAGATCGGCTTCGCCAGATTCCAGGCATCACAGATTTCATCGAGCGCACGGAAGACCTTGTGCGTTCTGGTATCCTCATCGTCGATGCAGACGGTAAGATCCTGAAGAATATGATTGTTTTCCACTAATTTTCCCCACATCTGAAACATATTAAAAATCCTCCTGAAAAGTACAAAGTGAACAGTGCATTTGGAACGACCGTGTTAATCGCTGGTAACGGTATGCAGTTCTTTAAAATCCTTCGGCGAGATCCCGTACTCTTTTTTAAACGCGCGGTAAAAACTCGAATAGTCGTGAAATCCGAACAGCAGATACACCTTTGTGACCGGTACATCGCCGAGCAGCGCTTCACGGCACCTTGCCAGCCGCTTTTTGGAAATGTACTGGTGGATCGACATGCCGATTTCATCCTTGAAAACGTGTGCAATGTGATATTTGCTCACAAAAAGTTCCGCCGCCAGCCGTTCGAGCGACAGATTCTCGGACAGGTGCTCATCAATATAGAAACAGAGCTGTTCATACAGCGAGAGCTGTGCTTTCCGGGTGAGCGGGTGATGCTGCTCATACACCGTTCGGTTGATCTGCATCAGCAGGTCGCTGACGTAGAGAAAAATCTGCGTCTCTTTTCCAAAATGATCGGACCGCATTTCTTCGATCAGGCGGATGGTGCGGTACTGGATCGTGTTGAACTCGACGGAATCGAGCGGGAACAGATATTTCTGATTTTCGGCAGCGTATTCCATCAGGTAAACGTAGTCGGCGGAACGGGCGCAGAGCTGCTCTGCAAAAGAGGTGCTGACCCAGAACACAAAGCGGCGGTACGGCACAGACAGGTCGTGCATCACCAGATGATGCGGCACGCCGGGCGGAATCAGAAGAAGATCGCCGGGCGTCGGTGTGTAGAGCACTCCGTCGATTTCCAGTGAGATCGCCCCTTCGAGAAAGAGATAGAACTCATAATGCGTATGCGTATGTTCTTTTACGCCGGGCACATCGTCGGTGCTGTAATAGTATAACTCAAACGTATCCGAAATCATGTACTGCCGGGTGGCAAATTTCGTCTGCAGTTTTTCTTTCATAATAAAAGCATCCTTGCAAAAAAATGATATTTTTGAACCATAACAACAATTCCCAGCATATCACAAAACAGCAAGTTTTACAATGTATTCGGCAATTCGCACAATAGAAAAAAACAACTTGTCCGGTTATGATACAAGGGAATAAAATAAAAACAGAATGCAGAATAAATTTCAGATAAAGATCAAAACGGAGGAACAGCTATCATGAATCAGATTCTCGAACAGCTTGGAACATACGGCATTGTGCCGGTTGTCGTTTTACAGGATGCAGCAAAAGCAGAGCCGCTTGCCAAAGCTCTCTGCAAGGGCGGACTTGCCTGCGCCGAGGTGACCTTCCGCACCGATGCGGCAGAAGAATCCATCCGCATTATGAGCGAAAAATTCCCGGAGATGCTGGTGGGAGCCGGAACTGTGCTCACAACCGAGCAGGCGGACCGCGCCGTGAAAGCCGGAGCAAAATTTATCGTCAGCCCGGGCCTCAACCCGGAGGTAGTAAAATGGTGCCAGGCACACGAAGTACCAGTGATCCCGGGCATCGTGACCCCGACTGAGATGGCGCAGGCAATCGGTCTTGGGCTCACCATGGTGAAATTCTTTCCGGCAGAACCGGCAGGCGGACTGAAATACATCCGTGCCATCGCAGCACCGTACACCATGATGAAATTCATGCCGACCGGCGGCATCAACCCGCAGAATGTAAGAGAATACCTGGCATACGACCGCATCGCAGCATGCGGCGGAAGCTGGATGGTAAAAAATACGATGATTGAAAACAACGAATTCGACCGCATTGAAGAGCTGGTGAAAGAGGCGGTTGAGATCGTAAAGGAAAGCCGGACGTGACGACATCCTTCCCGCAGCCGCTGGGCACCGACCGTTGACCTCGAGCGTGATCCGAGATGGGGAAGAAACGAGGAGGGCTACGGCGAGAACCCTGTGCTGACCGGAAAAATGGCCGGCGCTTACATCGAGGGAATGCAGGGCGACGATCCAAAATATCTGCGCTGTGCATCAACCCTGAAACACTTCTATGGAAACAACACCGAGGTCGGCCGCGGCTGGAAGAACTCTTCGATTGACCCGCGGAATAAATATGAGCTGTATCTCGAGCCGTTCCGCAGATGTATTGAGGAGAGCGGTGCAGAGGGCATCATGACGGCGTACAACAGAATCAACGGCACCGTCGGCGGAATGGTCCGGGAAAACATGGAAATCTCGGAATCCGTCATCATGAAACAGGCGGACCAGAAGATGTATGAAAATAAAAAAAGTTCACGGTGAATCGCCGCAATGGATTGTCCCCGCGGGTCTTTTTCGTGGTACAATGAAACATAACCGATAAAAAGAAAAACGAGGGCAGAACATGAACGAATTATATGAAATGATTGAAAAGAAAATCAAAGAATCCGGCTATCCGCGGCCGATTTCGGGAAGCGATGTTTACGATGACATCTGCGACCAGATCGAGGGAAAAGAGAACGGTTCCTATGTGGTATTATCGAAATTTGATGATGATGTGATTTTCGAGTACCACATCACGGTGATGGATGATGAATTCAACCTCGGCGTGCTGACGATGCGCACCCCGGAGGGCGTGTTTGAGGCTGATTTTGACCAGTAAAAGAGAAAAGAAAGAGGTTGTTACTTATGCCGAATGTTGAAAAAATCACAAAACAGACGGAAAATCCGTTCGTAAATCTTTACCTGGTGGAAGGGACAAACAAAGTAAACCATCACTTCCGCTATTACGTGGCTTCCCGCGCAAAATCCATCGAGCAGATGAAGATTAAAACAAGGAAAAATACGCCGGACGGTGTGCTGATGTACAGTCTGTACGGGGAAAAACGCGACAAAATTGTCCTGGTGCGCCAGTACCGCGTTTCCATTGATGACTACATCTACGAATTCCCGGCAGGCCTGGTGGAACCGGGCGAGGAGTTCCATGAGGCTGCCGTGCGCGAGATGCATGAGGAGACCGGTCTTACGTTTCACCCGTTGAAAGTAGATCCCTGCTACGAGAAACCGTTCTTCACCACAATCGGCCTGACCGATGAAGCATGCTCTGCCGTTTACGGCTGGTGCGAGGGCGAGATCAGCTGCAAATACCTCGAAGAGAGCGAAGTGATCGAAGTTGTCCTTGCTGACCGCGAGGAGGCAAAGAGAATCTTAAAGGAAGAAAATGTAGCAATTATGTGTTCTTATCATCTGATGCATTTTATTCATGATGAGGAGCCGTTTGCATTCCTGAAATAAGTGGAGGGGAGCCAGAAAAACACAACCCCTGGAAGTTCTTAGCACGAACTGCCAGGGGTTGTGTTTTTCTGACTCCCATTTACGTTGTGGGGGACGGGAGGGTGAGGACTCAGGTGTAGTATTGGGCCTGGGTTTCGTAAAGATTGGCGTAGATGCCGTGGTTTGCGAGGAGGGTGTCGTGGGTTCCGTCTTCGGCGATGCGGCCGTGGTCGAGGACGATGATGCGGTCGCAGAATTTGCAGCTGCTCATGCGGTGGGAGATGTAGACAGCGGTTTTGCCGGCGGTCATCTGGCTGAACTGTTCGTAGATTTCAGCCTCAGCGATCGGGTCGAGGGCTGCGGTCGGCTCGTCGAGGATGACGAACGGGGCATCCTTGTAGAGGGCGCGGGCGATGGCGGTGCGCTGGGCCTCGCCGCCGGAAAGGTCGACACCGGAGCCGTTGTTGTTGTAAAGGCGGGTGCGGACGCTGCGGGAGTTGCTGTACATGGTCGGTGAGACCGACTTTTGCAAGAGAGGATTGCAAAGCAGCTTCATCAATCTCGGTTCCGGCGGCGATGTTTTCGTCGAGCGGGAGGGAAAACAGGTGGAAATCCTGGAAAACGACGGAGAATGCCTGCGTGTACTCTTTGTAGCTATATTTGCGGATGTCAATGCCATTCAGGGTGATGTAACCTGAAGTTGGCTCATACAGGCGGCAGAGCAGCTTGATGAGTGTTGTCTTTCCGGCTCCGTTACGGCCAACGAGGGAGGTTTTTTCGCCGACGGCAAAGGACAGTGTCACATGTTCGAGTACCGGAATATTCGTACCGGGATAAGAGAATGAGACATCGTGGAATGCAAATTCGTACTGGCCGTCGTCGCGTTTCTCAATCGGCAGTGTACCGTCGTAGGCCATAGACGGCTGCGCAATGAAATCCTCATAGGTCGAGAGATAGGAATTGATATAGTCGAACTCCGATCCGGTTGCGAGAAATGTCTGAAGATCACTCATGGCGCGTGTCACGGAACCGGCATACAGAAGAACATCCCCAATGGGAGAACGCCGTACAGAGCCTGGCGCCGATCACAAGGTACGCAGCGAAATTGGAAAGGAGCGAAAGCAGCGCGTTTTTTCCGTCTGTGATGGCGGAGAAGCGGGCGAAGTCGAGGTACATCGGCAGAAAGTGTTCCATGGCTTTTCCAAACTGTACGTCGAGAAAATGATCGAGATGACCGATGCGGATATCGTCCGCGCGCCGTTCTTCAAGCATCACATTAACGAGATAATTGGCAACCGAGTTGGAATGGTCGTTGCCCTGGTTCAGCTCTATCTTTTTCTGCGTACTCCTGCGGTTGATGCGGGAGGAAAGTGCAAGCTGCACACCACAGAGCAGGAGCAGTGCAAGCATCGAAAACGACGAGGTGAAAAAGTTATTCCTGCTGCTGTCGGACAGAAGAAACAGACGGAGCAGGAAAAACAGGGCATAGAGAACCGAGAGCAGGGAAGTGATCAGCGTATGAATGACAATGAGCTGGTCACCCACATTTCCCGATCCCATGGAGGAGACGTTGGTGCGCCGGATGGCATCCATCGTCTCTGTTTTTCGAATTTCTCAAACTCCAGCTCCAGCGCCTTTGCGGTGATTTTCTGTTCCGTGCGTGCAAGACAGAGTTCTTTTTGGCCGTCGAGATACTGACGGCAGATTTTTTCAAACAATCCCAGCCCATACTGCGTAAGCAGAAAGACGACAACAGTATACAGACAGGCGCGGTACGACTTTGCAAGCAGTAAATTCAAAATTCGCGCCGAGAAAAACAAGGAGAGATACGGCAGCGTTGCAGCTGCAAAAGCGCTTCCGAGAAGCCAGAACAGCACGCGGTGATTGCCCTGGCTCACCATAGTTAAAAAGCGGCAGATGGCATGAAACCGTTCTTTCATTTTCATCAGATATCTTCCTCCGTTTCCTGATAATACTGGCTCTGCACCTCAAACATATGCGCATACGATCCGCCAAGGGCAATCAGCTCATCGTGGGTTCCGCATTCTTTGATCTTTCCGTTTTCGAGAAACAGGATCGTATCGCAGAAGCGTGTCGATGCAAGACGGTGCGAGATGAAAAGCGCAGTCTTATTTTTCAGCAGTGTGCTGTAGGTTTCGTACATTTTATTTTCCGAGATTGCATCGAGCGCAGCCGTCGGCTCATCGAGCAGGAGCAGATGGCAATTTTTATAGAGTGCCCGCGCCATCATCAGTTTTTGCATTTCACCGCCGGAAAGCGTAATGCCGTCGTCCGCCATATCCTTGCCAAGATAGGTTTCTTCTTTCTGCGGCAGACTTGCAATTTTTTCCCAGAGTCCGGCGCGGATGAGTGCTTCTCGGCAACGGTTACGATCGGTCTCTTCCAGTGGGGAGCAGCTCACATTTTCTGCAATCGAAAACGAGAGTGCAAACGGGTCCTGAAAGACCGCCGCGATTGCTTTGTAATACTGTGCCGGATTCAGACTGCCAAGGGGAATGCCGTTGATGGTGATATTCCCTTCCGTTGGCTGATATAGCCCGCAGATCAGCTTGACAATGGTGGATTTTCCGGCGCCGTTGATGCCGACAAGTGCCGTATGCTCGCCCGCATGGAGTGTAAAACTGACATCATCGAGGATCCTTTTATCGCCGCCCGGATGGGAAAACGAGACGTGGGAAAAGCAGATTTCCAGCGGTTTTTCCTCCGCAAGTTCCGGCCGGAACGGCAGCGTGTGGCCTGCAGGGAACGGGAGATCGAAGAATTCCCGCAGCCAGCGGATCTGCTCGAGACAGAGCACGGATTTGGAGAGCGCGGCGGTGATCTCGTTAAAATATGAAGAAAAACCGGAGACGGCACCGAGCGCAAGCACAAAGCCGGATACGGTCATCGTGCCGTGGGATAGACGGTAAATCAGAAAGCCATAGCAGATTCCGTCGCGCAGAAGCTGTAGTGTAAGTGTCAGCAGATCATTTGCAAAGTAGGCGCTGCGGATGCGGAACAGAATTTTCTGATACCGCTTGTTGAGCTGGCGATAAACACCATCGAGCCATCCGTTCAGCTGATACAGACGGATATCCTTTCCGGCGGATGTGTTGTACGACTGTTTCTGGAAATAGCGCTGCGATACTTCAATTTCAGACAGATCGTCTCTGCGGCGGACTTCGTAAGAAGCCGCGCGGCGGTAGCTGAGAAACTGCAGAACCGAGAGCACAAGCAGCAGAAGAATGATAGCCGGATGGACGGTTCCGATCAGTCCTGCGTAGAGAATCAGCCCAAGAAACGAAGAATAAATTGTGACATCGTATCGGAACATGCCTTCCACGCCGACCCAGTTGCTGCAGGTGGCTCCGACGGCTTTTTCGGCGAGCTGCAGCGTTTTTGGTTCTGTCAGAACCGCATAATCTATCTGCATGAAATGACAGAGAAGGCGGCGCGTAAAAAAGCCGGTCCGGAATTCGGTATACTGCCAGGCGTTCCGCGATTGCAGAAAGGTGTGGCTGACAAAAACAACGGCATAGCAAAGAAAGAGAACGAGCGTTCCAAGTGCAAATCCGGAAAAGCCGCTGCTCTGTTCCAGAAACAGGAGAATCCCGGCAGGAAGCAGAATCCCGAAAAAGCCGGTGAGCACCTGTGAGACGATTTCGAGTGCCTGAAAGAGAAACGGCTTTTTGCTGTAATGCCACAGCTCCCGATGAATATAAATGTAGTTAGACCATAATGAATACATAAAGACCTCCTCTGTCACATGTCTTTCGTGAACTGTAGTTATCCTACCATATTCATGCAAAACACGGGGGAAAAGTACGTAAATGGAACAAAAAAGAACGCGAACAGCAAAAAAAGTGTTCACGTTCTGCAAAATTTTTCTGTAGAATCATCGGACAAAATCAAAAAATTCTGGAAAGAGCTTTTTACAGCGGCAGCATAATCTCCGTCACGAAAACGCCGGGCTCGTTCTGCCGGTTGATATATCCTTCGTACTTTTCCACAACAAGATTGATCCGTTTCAGCCCATGCCCGTGATTTCCGCGCTTCGTGGTGATATACTCGCTGTCCAGCTTCCGCACAGTATCCTTTGTTGCATTCGTAACGGAAATATACAGCTGGTTTTTCAGCACACCAATATAAAGCCGGATATAGGGATCCGCAAGGCCCTCGCATGCTTCCACCGCATTGTCAATCAGATTTCCGATCAGCGCGCAGAGATCAATATCACTCACCGTAAGATTGGCCGGGCAGGCTGCCTTGTAATCCACGCGGATGCCGTTCTTTTCGGCGAGTGAAATTTTGGAATTTAAAATCGCATCGAGATTCACATTCCCCGAGTCGCAGAGCTGGTTGACCTGATCGAGATCATTTTCGAGCAGCCCGAGATATTCCTGCAGCTTATCATACTGTCCCATCTCAACATATGCCTTCATTGACTGCAGATGATTGTGGTAATCATGGCGCCAGCCGCGCATTGTCAGATAGATATTCTGCACTTCCTCGACCTGGCGGGCGAGAAGCTGGTTCTGGTATTCGATATTTTTGCGTTCCAGATAATGGGATAAAAATGGAATGTGCGCCATGAAACATCACCTCGGTTCGTTCGGAATTGGAAATTAAAAAATGCAAAACCTTTAAAACGCATTCGGCCGGTAAAACTGCAGGAACGCATGGTTGAGTGATGCATAGCATCCGCGGCTGACCGGAATTTTTGTTCCGTCCGACAAGAGACATTCCGTCCGCGTGATCCGCTCCACATGAGCGAGATTCACAAGATAACTCCGGTGTGCGGCCGCAAAACATTCCCCCGTCTCACCAGAAGCCTGCCATGCGGCAGAAAGTTCTTCGCGGAACTCCGACAGATTTTTCTTAAAAGTTTCCATTCCGGCGGCTGTATGCAGCGTCAGATAATGATTATCGGATTCCACAAAAAGCAGGTCGGAGAGAAACAGCTTCTGCGTCTCCCCGCCAAGTGAAAGCAGCAGATGCGGCTTTTCCTGTCCGCGCATCGCCTGCAGCTCCTCGAGCAGCGGAAACAGTGTATCCTCTGTCACCGGCTTTAAGAGATACCGGAACGCCTGCACCTCATATCCTTCGAAAACATATTCTTTATGATTCGTCAGAAAGAGAATCGGCACCTCACTGTCCGTTTCACGGATTTTCCGCGCCAGCGCCATGCCGTCCATTCCGCCGAGATCAATATCGAGAAAGATGAGATCAAACGGATACGAGCCGGGATACTGGAACAGAAAAGCGGCGGAGTCTGAAAAGGCTTCCACGGTCAGAGGAAGCCTTTTTCGCTCCGCAAAGGTGCGGAGCAGCAGTTCCATCCGGGAACGCTGCGCCGGTTCATCTTCGCAGTAAGCAATTCTCATGTTATTCACCCAAACATTTTTTGAAGAAGTTATCGTAAACGGTAATCATTTCCTCGGTCCAGAATGCGGCACCGCCGTGGTCTGCGCCGCGAAGAAGATACAGCTGTACATCTTTTCCGGCATCCTTTAATGCGTGGTAGAGATCGACACTCTGCTGGCAGAACACCATCGTGTCCTTGGTGCCGTGTGCGATCAGCATCGGCGGGAAATCCTCGTTCACGTATGTTTTGGAGCAGGCTGCCTTAGCCTCCTCAAGATGCTCGGTAATGTCATAGCCCATCAGCATGCCCTCCGGGCTGTCTGGTTTCTGATGGTTCAGCGTTATCGGATAGCCGTACGGCAGTGTCACATCAACAGCTCCGTACAGATCGATAATACCGCATACCTCGCAGCTTTCCTCATTGATCGGCTCGTCAAGTTTTCCGCTCTTTGCGGTCATGCCGGCAACGGAAGAAACCTGTCCGCCGGAAGAATCTCCCATCAGGAACATCTGCGATGGATTCAGCTTGTATTCCTCCGCATGCGCACGCAGAAAACGTACCGCATTTTTTGCGTCGATGATCTGCGCTGGGAAATGTGCGATTCCGCTGTGACGGTATTCGACGATTGCAACAACGTAGCCGCGCTGCGCCAGACGGGCGATCATGCCGACCTTCTGGTAGACATACTGTTTCATCCAGCGGATCCCTGAATAAATGTGATGCACGGCCAAGTGCGCTCCGGGTGCGCCATCTGGAATGGTGTGAAAATTTCCAGATGAAGATTGTGCGCCTCGTCGTAGACAACTTCATGCGCATAGCGGATCTCAATTTCCTCTCCGGTCACCGGAATTTCCACGGCGCCGTCTACCGCGTCTGTGTAGTCCGGCATTGTCTCATACGTGTAGTTTGATGGTTCAATGATCATGTGTAAAAACCTCCTTTTTCAAAAACCCATTTTTCGGTCCGAAACAGCAATCCACAGGATTTACGATTTCTTCGACTCCTCATATGATTTTAACTCGGAAAGCGCCTCACCTGCAAGTGGATACAGTGCAATAATGTTGAAAATTGTCATCAGCCCGATGCCGACATCACCAAGATCCCACACAAAAGTGTATGCGGCAATACCGCCGATAAACAGCATTACAAGTGCAAGAACCTTGTAAGCGGTCTGGAAACACCACTTGTCACCGAACAGGTAGGCAACGTTGCTTCTGGCATAGAACAAAATGCCGAGGAACGTGGAAAAGCTGAACAAAAACAGCGTAAGTGCAATGAAAATCACACCGAATTTTCCCAGATGATACTGCATGGCGGTCTGCAAGAGATCCATGCCGGAAAGGCCATTAATCAGATCCTTTGGTGCAAGCAGCATAATCATTGCGGTGCAGCTGCAGATGACGATTGTGTCAACAAAAACGCCGAGCGCCTGTACAAGGCCTGCTTTGGCCGGGCGGTCACATTCTGCGGCGCAGCGGCGCATGGAGCGGAGCCGGAACCGGCTTCATTCGAAAACAGACCACGCTTTACACCGTTCATCAGAACAGCACCAAAACCGCCGGCTGCCATCTGACGAAGTCCGAAGGCTTCCTCAAAAATGCGTGCAAACACAGAAGGAATCTGACGGAGGTTGACTGCGATGATAAACAGTGTGATAAAGAAATAGCAGACTGCCATGACAGGAACTATAAAATCCAGCACCTTTACGGTTGCATTTTTCCGCAGTACGATGATTGCAGAAAGAATCACCAGCATGATACTGGTGTAAAGCGGCGGAATGGAAAATGCATTTTTAAAAGAAGAAGCCACGGAGTTGCTGATTACCTGACTGATACCGCACCAGCAGATCAGACCGGCAATGGCAAACAGAACAGCCGGCAGAACGTATCGTTTTTTCTTCTTGAGGTGGTCTTCAACCAGATCGTGAATGTAGTAGGCAGGACCGCCGCGGTAGCCGCCGTACAGAGGATCTTCTTCTTTGTGAAGCTGTGCGAGCGTAGCTTCGATAAACGCGGTAGACGAGCCGATGATAGCCGTCACCCACATCCAGAACACAGCACCTGCGCCTCCGGCGGAGACTGCAGCGACAACGCCGACCAGATTTCCCATACCGACACGCGTTGCGGTGGAAACGATCAGTGTCTGAAAAGAAGAAAGGCTGCTTTTTTCATTTTTCTTTTCCGACAGGGCACGGATCATGTCCGGGAACAGACGGATAGGAAGAAAACGTGTCCGGATCGTAAAATAGATGCCGGTTGGGATCAGCAGAAGAATCAAAAGGGAGATTCCGAGACTGCCGCCCGCCCGGAGCGGAATCGTAAAAGATCGCCCCAGAGAAAGTTGTAGACTGTGGTGATGAGATTGACAATCATGTTTTCAAAAACCCTCATTTCAAAATATTTGCGGCACTGTGAAACGTCAAAGCATAAAAGCACCGTTACCTGCTATTATATCGGTTTCTGTTTGGAATGTAAAGAAGGGAAGAGAAAAGATAAGAGGCAAATATCAGCTTTTTCCGAAACCAGAAAAAGTTGATATCTGCCTCTTAAAAATTTTTCAGTCGTATCAAAAGATCAGCCTGCGAGATGCAGCATCTCGATCAGGAACAGCCAGCTCAGGCCATAGAATGTAACGACAGCGACAAGGTCGTTGACCGTCGTGATGAGCGGACCGGAAGCAACCGCCGGATCGATGTGGATCTTTTTGAAGAACAGCGGAATGCAGGTGCCGACGGCACTGGAAATCAGCATTGCCAGCAGCAGTGCGATGCCGATGCAGGCGGAAACGGAAAATGCGAACATCATGGTCTTTCCCTTGAATAAGAAGATGAAAAGTCCGATGACAGCAAAGGACAGAACACCAAGCAGAAGACCATTGCAGAAACCGATGCGCATTTCCTTGAAAACAAGCTGTAATTTCTGTTTTCCGGTCAGGGACTCATCCATCAGGACACGGATGGTAACAGCCAGGGACTGGGTACCAACGTTTCCGGCCATGTCAAGGATCAGGGACTGGAAGGTCATGATGATCGGAAGGGTTGTGACAACCTGTTCGAAAATACCGACTACAGAAGAAACCAGCATGCCAAGACCGAGCAGGATGATCAGCCATGGAAGACGTTTTTTCATACTGTCTTTTAACGGCTCTTTTAAATCCTCCTCTGCGGTCAGACCTGCGAACATCGCGTAGTCCTCACCCATCTCATCATCAACCAGGTCGATGATGTTTGATGATGTGATGACACCGAGCAGGCGGTTGTCATTGTCGAGGACCGGAATAGAATCCTCGGAATAATCCTTCAGTTCTTCGATACACTCGTTGATCGGCTCCTCTGCATATACGTACGGGTAAGAAGTTACGGTCAGATCCTCGAGCGTCTCGTCGCGTCTTGCGATGATCAGGTTTTTCAGATCGATCGCTCCGTAAAATTTCTGCTGCGCATTGACAACAAAGATGGTAGAGATGTTGTCGTTCTTTGCGGCCTGATCGATCAGGCTGCTCATCGCCTGTTTGACATTCAGATCCTCGCGGATGATGATGCAGTTTGTCGTCATGCGGCTACCGATTTCATCTTCATCGAAGGAGGCGATCATCTCAATATCGTGGCGTACTTCCGGATCGAGCAGTTCGATCAGAAGTTTTTTCTTTGCTTTGTCGAGTTTCTGCAGAACCTCGGCCAGTGCATCGGTCTCCATTTTGGAGAGGATGGAAGCGGCTTTTTTGACATCCATCTCTTCGAGGTACTCGGCTACGTTGTCGGATTCAGCATACTCAAAAATATCGGACAGCATGTCCGTGTCCAGAATGCGGTACAGTTTGCATCGCTCCGGAACCGTTAAAAGCGGCAGAACATCTGCCAGGTCATTTTCGTGGTAATCTTCCAGGCGGCTGCCCATGACAGCCGGAGAAGAGTTACTGCGGATTGTATCCAGGATCTCCTGGGTATAATCCTGTACTCGTTTTTCCATTTTTTCGTTATCCTCCATTCTTTTTTTTGACAGCAGAAAAAACATGCGTGCTGTCGGTGCGAAAAAGCATGTTGGAACCCTCACAGGGCAGTAAAAGCACACGAAAAAAGAACCAGAGAATTACGTTTCAAAACTGGTTTGGATCATGTGTCTTACTTCGGGTTTTCATAGGATAAGAAGGGAAAATATTTAAGATTAAAGCAGGACAGAAGGATGGCCGTCATCCTGCATATTTTCCGGTTCCCGTCCTATGCTGGTACTTCGCCCATGAGAATCACAACTATCCATTCTGTTCACCTGCCTTTTTTTAGAAATTTTTTGATCAAACAGCCGTTTTTGCCGGTCTGTTTCGCTTGAAATACGGGATTCAAAAATCATCCCTCAAGTATTCTAACTGCTTTCCAGAAAAAAATCAATTCCTATTTTGGTAAAATTTTCGCAACATTCTTATCTCGTTTCTGTTTCTCCTCGTAAAGCATTGCATCCGCATGCGCGAGCATCTCCGGAAGTGTGGAATCCATGTCTTTCGGAAGCAGATAAAAGCCGGTGGAAACGGTAATATTATATGCTTTTTCGTTCGTTCTATTAAAAATGTCGAATGCGGAGTGCAGCGTCCGGTACAGATCCCTGGACATTGTTTCGTCGGAACACGGAACAAGATATGCGAATTCATCGCCGCCGATGCGTCCGCAGACACCGCGTTTGCCGATGGAATCCTGCAGAAACTGTCCGACAAGGCGGATGGAGAAGTCCCTTTCTTCATGCCCGTATCGGTCGTTGATGATCTTTAAATTATTGAGATCCGCATAGACGGCAAGCAGGATGTGCTAAGAAAATAATTGCAATTGTCTAAAAAATGTTTGAGCTCTGAATTCACAGACAAAACTTTATAGAAACTTAAGATTTTCCTTTGCGGACCTAAAGATTCCTTTGGTACAGTAAGGATGAAAACAAAAGACATCTGGCAACTTGAGGGAATTTGCGGTACAATCATCTTTGAATCATGTGGGAGGTCCGGCGCGGAAAAAAAGTGCCGGAAAAGAAAAAATGAAAGGTGGAGAAAGAAGAAATGTACAACATTTTAGTATGTGATGATGATAGAGAGATTGTAGACGCCATTGAGATTTATCTGACCCAGGAGGGCTATCATGTGCTGAAAGCATATGACGGCATGCAGGCCATCCAGATGCTCGAGAGGGAGGAGATTCAGCTGCTGATTATCGACGTCATGATGCCGAAACTGGACGGCATCCGTGCGACGCTGAAAATCAGGGAAAAGAGCAGTATTCCGATCATTATTCTGTCCGCAAAATCAGAGGATGTGGACAAAATTCTGGGACTGAACATCGGCGCGGATGATTACGTGACGAAGCCGTTTAACCCGCTCGAGCTGGTGGCGAGGGTGAAATCTCAGCTGCGGCGCTACACGAAACTTGGAAATCTTCCGGCGGACGACGGAGAAAATGTGTATCAGGTCGGCGGGCTTCTCGTCAATGACGATTTAAAAGAAGTCAGCGTCGAGGGTGAACCAGTCAAACTGACCCCGATCGAATATAACATTCTCCTGCTGCTGGTAAAAAATCCAGGCAAGGTATTTTCGATTGAACAGATCTACGAGAGCATCTGGAACGAGGAGGCGATCGGTGCGGACAACACCGTTGCGGTCCACATTCGTCACATCCGTGAGAAAATCGAAATCAACCCGAAGGAGCCGCGCTATCTGAAAGTTGTATGGGGAATTGGGTATAAGATTGAGAAACAATAATAAGGAGTGAATAATTGTGAAAGAACGAAAACTCTACAGCCTGACGGGGAAGCTGATCGTTTTTCTTCTGCTGATCGTTTTTGCCGCCAGTGCGCTGTTCGGGGGCATTCAGACACTGATGCTTTCCAGCGTCGGCCTGACGCCGAATGCGGCAGCAAAAAAGTATGCGTTTGAAGAAACCACCGCATGCGGCACACTGGTGCAGCGGCAGCTTCATAACGTCATGAGCTACTATAATGATATGAGTAAATTCGGCACAAACGTCGATACGACGGAACAAAAGAGATTGATTACCGTGCCTTTGCAACCGATGGAGAGGGAAGCGGCGGGATAAGTACAACGTACACCATTGACCAGCTTGTCAAGATGTACGATGACGGCAGCAGCGCAGACCTCAATGAGGTGGCAGCGTATACTGCGGACAATTATGCGACGAACGATGCCGGAATTGACAAAGAAGCCTATCTTGCATACGAAGATGGAACTGACGTGAGCCAGGAAACAGAAGAGACGGATGTAGCCGCACTCACCGAAGAAGTGAGCGCGGCAGATGCAGAGACGTTTGACAGCTTTTCCCCGGACGGCGAGGTCTACTTTCCTTCCGATAATGCAGTGAAAAGCCTGAAAGAGAAAAAAATTGATCCTGCTGATGTTTCCTCCCAGTTTTTGTATCTATACGATCAGGGAATGAGCCTGGAAACGCAGAAAACGAAAGCGGGAACGTACCTCTATGAGTACGCGGCGGCAAATCTGAAAAAGGTATCCATCCGCGATCTGTATATGACACTTTCCGGGGTCACGGAAGAAGTTGCTGCTTTTAAAAACCAGGAGAGCGGCATCAGCGTCGATGCGGACGATGCCAATCTCTGGTACTGTCTGGAGGATAAAGAAGGAAATATCTATACGAATGTGGATTCCTGGAAAAATGGTTACACAACAGCCATTGCGCAGAAATCGCCCTATCCGTTCGCCTTTGCTGTTGACCGGACCGGCGGTGCCGACAAAGTCCGTTCTTATGCAACAAGAAAAAACAGCCCGGCCGTGGAAGCAGCGAGAAGCTATCTACTGAACAATCAGATTGCAGATAATTATCAGAAGATCTTTGTTGCACTGGATCCGGATCTGGCAGCAAGCGACTATTTCTCCCAGTACAGTGAGATCTACAGCCAGTGGCTTCCGAAAATGCAGCTCCTTCTTCTGATGATTGCAGTTGGCGGAATCGGAACGCTGGTCTGCCTGGTCCTGTTCACACTGCAGGCAGGAAGAAATGGAAAAAACAAAGAAATCCGCCTTTACTTTTTCGATCAGTGGTACACGGAAATCGCAGCTGCAGCCGCCATCCTGATTGTGATGGGAGCAGTTGGAATCGTTGCTGTCTGCATCGAACTTTCCTACGGCGGCGTTCATTATATCCAGAATTTTGACGGAAACTACATCTACAGCGGATCCTATGGAAATGAAGCAGATACATGGCGAAGCCTGGTGGCCGCATCGGGCATCCTCGCCGGATTTCTGATCACACTGATTCCGTACTGCTCACTGGTGCGCCGGATCAAAGCACGCAACGTCTGGAAACAGTCGTTTTTGTACTGCGTCGGCCACCGGATCGTGTCTGCCGGAAGAACCTTCTATGAAGGCAGACAGGAGTCGGAGCGAACGATCCTTATGTTCTGCGTTTTCTGCGGCGTGCAGATCATTCTCTGCTGCGGCTTCGGAATGTTCGGCGTATTCCTTACCCTGGTGATGGATGCCGCAGTGCTGCTTCTTCTGCTGCGCGAGGCATCCGGAAGAAAACAGATTGAACATGGCTTAAAAGAGATTGCTGCGGGCGATCTGGATTACAAGATTGACCTGACGGAGCTGCAGGGGGAAGACAACCTTCAGCTTGCCGGAATTGTCAATTCGCTCGGAGAGGGAATGAAAGCGGCAGTGCAGGAGCAGATGAAGAGCGAGCGCTTAAAAGCGGATCTGATCACCAACGTATCCCACGATATCAAGACACCGCTTACTTCTATTATTAATTATGTCGATCTGCTGAAACGGGAAAATATTGAAAACGAGAAAGCGAAAGATTATATCCGCGTACTCGACGAAAAATCACAGCGCCTGAAACAGCTGACGGAGGACCTTGTCGAGGCATCGAAGATCAGCTCCGGAAATATTAAACTGGAATTCATGAACCTGAACCTGAATGAACTGGTACAGCAGGTGAACGGAGAATTTGCGGAGCGGTTCGAAGGCCGCAATCTCGACCTGATCTGTATTCTCCAGCCGGAACCGCTTCTGATCCGTGCGGACAGCCGCCGCATCTGGCGCGTGCTTGAGAACCTGTACGTAAATGTCTGCAAATATGCCATGCCGGGAACACGGGTTTATGTGGATGCCATCAAAAAAGACGGAAAGATTCAGCTCTCGATTAAGAACATTTCCGAGAACCCGCTGAACTTCCAGGCAGATGAACTGACGGAGCGTTTTATCCGCGGCGATGTCAGCCGGAGCACCGAGGGCAGCGGCCTGGGTCTTTCAATCGCAAAGAACCTAACGGTATTGCAGCATGGAAGCTTCAACATTTATCTGGACGGCGACCTGTTCAAGGTTACGATTACGTTTGATGAAGCTGTAAAGGAGAAAAAACCGATGCCTCCGATGATCGTACCGGAAGCGGTACAGGAGGAAGCACAGCAGGATGCCTGAGAAGTGTTGAAAAATAAAAGAGAATAGAAAACGACAACTCCCCGCCGGGAAACACGCAGCAGATGCGGTTCGCGGGGAGTTGTTTATGAAATGCAGTTTATTTATTCGTTTGTTTCGTCTGTTTCTGTCTGTTCAGCCGGGCTTGCAGATTCCTCTTCCGAAGCAGTTTCTGCAGCATCGGTAGTTTCAGCCGGAGCAGCGTCATCGGAACGTTCAGTCAGCGGGCTTGGTCTGTCCATTGCTTCGAGTGCCCGTAAGGATTCTTCTTCCGGTGTCAGAACCTCGTTTTCTTCCTCAGGCATATAGAATGGGAAGATTTTGTTTACGAAGAACCAGGAGCATCCAAGCGCTACCGTGGAAAAGCCCAGAAGGAACATCAGAAGAATCAGATAGCTGACAATCTTTGTCGTGGAGAATACATAGATCAGCAGCGGACAGAGATTGACGAGCAGGATCATGATGGTCCACGGCAGGTGGCGGATTGCCATCAGGATGGAGTTCTTGATCGTGTTTTTTACAGTATTGTCAAAGCGGCTCAGTACCGGAAATACATAGGAAAGTACCATGGCCTCGAAAAGGATCAGTACCAGGAAAACAAAACGCAGGTAGGTGATGGTACCCGGCATTCTCATGACCAGCAGAAGATCAAGAATCAGAACAATCAGAACCGCCAGCAGGATGAGCCAGATGGCAGTTGCCTGCTTGAAGTTTTCGCGGAAGGATTTCCAGTAGGTACGGAAGATATACGTCTCCTCATTTTTGATCATCTTCAGCGTGACGTAGTACATTGCTGTGAAATTGGCGCCGATTGTCACAATCGGGATACACATAATAAGGAAAATAATGTTCAGCATCATCAGGTCGAAGACACGGCCCATAATCTGCGAGAACTTACTGTCCAGGCTGAAAAAACTCATAATTTGTTCCTCTTTTCTGTTGAATTAAGTGTGCCGCCGATTAACGTTCCGGCTGGCAGACATCATAGAAAAGTATAGCGAATTTTTCAGAAAAATGCAATGAAGAGAATATAAACTTTTCGTTTCGTCATTTTGTATAAGAGTGAACATTTTGTTTGTGCAAAGTGGACAGAAGAGAACGGTTCGAGAAAATCCGAAAGCAGAATTGCCAATCTGCCGGAGGAAAGTTTGTGTAATTGTGGCATGGTCGAATGCGGGTAGAAAAGGTATACTAATCCCATAAGCAAGAGAGATGCAAATGCAAAACTCATAATAAAACGCATGATGTTCATTTAGGGAGGATTCAAAAATGGCAAGTTTATCTTTACAGCACATTACAAAAAGATATCCGAACGGTTTTGAAGCAGTAAAAGACTTCAACCTGGAAATCGCTGACAAAGAGTTTATCATCTTCGTAGGACCATCTGGATGTGGTAAATCTACAACACTTCGTATGATCGCAGGTCTTGAGGAGATCTCCGATGGTACTCTGAAAATTGACGATAAAGTAGTAAACGATGTAGAGCCGAAAGACCGTGATATCGCAATGGTATTCCAGAACTACGCTCTGTATCCACACATGACCGTATATGATAACATGGCATTCGGTCTGAAACTGAGAAAAGTTCCGAAAGATCAGATCGACAAACAGGTTAAAGAAGCAGCTAAAATCCTTGACCTGGAGAAACTGCTTGACCGTAAACCGAAAGCTCTTTCCGGTGGTCAGAGACAGCGTGTTGCTATGGGACGTGCAATCGTACGTGATCCTAAAGTATTCCTTATGGACGAGCCTCTGTCAAACCTGGATGCAAAACTTCGTGTACAGATGCGTACCGAGATTTCCAAACTGCATGAGAGACTGGGCGCTACCATCATCTACGTAACACATGACCAGACCGAGGCTATGACACTTGGTACCAGAATCGTTGTTATGAAAGACGGAGTTGTTCAGCAGGTAGATACCCCGCAGAACCTGTACAACGCACCGGGCAACCTGTTCGTTGCAGGATTCATCGGATCTCCGCAGATGAACTTCCTGGATGCAAAAGTAAAAGTTAACGGAAACGACGTTACTCTTACTGTTGGTAAATACAACATGAAACTGCCGGCTTCCAAAGCAAAAGCTGTTATCGACGGCGGATATGACGGAAAGACCGTTGTTATGGGTATCCGTCCTGAGAACGTACATGATTCTCAGATGTTCATCGAAACTTCCAAAGACAGCGTAGTTGAGTGCAAGATCAACGTATACGAGCTGTTAGGTGCAGAAGTTTACCTGTACTTCGATTGCGAAGGCTTCCCAATGACAGCCCGCGTAGATCCTCGTACAACTGCAAGAAGCGGTGATACCGTTAAATTTGCTCTGGATATGGAGAAAGTTCATCTGTTCGACAAAGAGACAGAGATCACCATTACCAACTAATCCATATGAACATCAGCGCGTATGCGCAAACATAGAGAAAAGGATCGGCATCCGTTCGGATGCCGGTCCTTTTTGCATATGCACCGCCCTCCTTTTGCGAAGCAAAAAATAGTTGCCAATGAGAAAAAAATAAGCTATAGTTATAGATAAGACGCACCCTGGAGTAAAATACGCCAGGAGAAAGGAAGTGGCAGATTTGGTATCAAGTCAGGTATTACAGAAAACCCTTGATGAATTAAGAAATATTACAAGAATTGATTTATGTGTGACGAATACGGATGGTGTTCTGCTGGTGACCACATTCCCGGAAACCGCGATTGATGCAGAAAGCATCCGTTCTTTTGTATTATCCGCTGCGGACAGCCAGATTGTACAGGAATATCATTATTTTAAAGTATATGACAACCAGAACGTAGAGTACATTCTGATCTCCAAAGGCAGCAGCGATGACGCTTACATGATCGGAAAAGTTGCAGTATGCGAGATTCAGAACCTCATCATTGCATACAAAGAGCGTCTGGACAAAAACAACTTTATCCAGAATCTTCTTCTTGACAACCTCCTTCTGGTGGATGTCTATAACCGTGCGAAAAAGCTGCGCATCGACACCGACGTGCGCCGCGTTGTTTTCATGGTAGAAACGAAGATGGAAAAGACATCAGCGCGCAGGAAACCGTAAAGAGCCTGTTCGCATCGAGACCGAAGGATTTTATCACCGCGGTCGATGAGAAGAGCATTATTATTGTAAAAGAACTGAAAGACACCGACACCTTCGAAGATATGAACCAGACCGCAAGAATGCTGGTGGATATGCTGAATGCGGAGGCCATGTCCCAGGTGCGCGTTTCCTACGGAAATCCGGTCAACGAGATCAAGAGTGTATCGCGTTCTTACAAAGAGGCGAAGATGGCACTCGAAGTAGGAAAAATTTTCTACGCAGACAAAAACGTGGTACCGTACAACAACCTCGGCATCGGCCGTCTGATCTATCAGCTCCCGATTCCGCTGTGCGAAATGTTTATGACCGAAGTCTTCGGCGAAAATCTGCCGGATACGTTCGATGAGGAAACACTGACCACAATCAATAAATTTTTTGAAAATAACCTGAATGTGTCCGAGACATCCCGTCAGCTCTATGTACACAGAAATACTCTGGTGTACCGTCTGGAGAAGCTCGAGAAGAGCACAGGACTCGACATTCGTAAATTTGACGATGCGCTGACCTTTAAAATTGCCATGATGGTCGTAAGCTACATGACGTATATGAACAACAGCGAAAATCTGTAAAACCGTTCAGAGCCGTACAGGATTGCGGGAGTGCAAAGCACGGAGCAATCCGGGTATCGAAGGGGTCAAAAGACTTTTTGACCCTGACATTTTATCAACAACAAGAGGAGAGGAACGACATGATTGAATTACTGAACACAGGTGCATACCTTGTCAACGGAATCGATATCATCCCGGATACAGAAGAAGGCCGCGCGGAACTCAAAGCGCGTACCGGCGCTGTGCCGTGTCCGGCGGATGCTGCAAAAGAAACCATTGCCTATGGAATCTTAAAAGACCACAATGTTTCCGGCAACATGGAAAATCTGCAGATCAAATTTGACAAACTTACATCGCATGACATTACTTTTGTTGGAATCATTCAGACCGCGCGCGCGTCAGGACTGGAAAAATTCCCGGTACCGTACGTGCTGACCAACTGCCACAACTCCCTTTGCGCAGTCGGCGGAACCATCAACGAAGATGACCACATGTTTGGTCTTACCTGTGCGAAAAGTACGGCGGCGTCTATGTACCGCCTCATCAGGCAGTAATTCATCAGTTTGCCCGCGAGATGCTTGCCGGCGGCGGAAAAATGATCCTCGGATCCGACTCCCACACCCGTTACGGTGCACTCGGAACCATGGCCATGGGCGAGGGCGGACCGGAGCTGGTAAAACAGCTTCTCTCCAAAACATATGATATCGCTATGCCGGGAGTGATCGCAATTTACATGACAGGCGCACCGCAGCCGGGCGTAGGACCGCAGGATATTGCACTTGCCATCATCGGTGCAGTCTTTGCAAATGGTTACGTAAAGAACAAAGTTATGGAGTTCGTAGGACCTGGCGTATCTTCCTTAAGCGCAGATTACCGGATCGGTGTGGACGTTATGACAACCGAGACAACGTGTCTGTCCTCCATCTGGAGAACCGATGAGAAGATCAGCGAGTTCTATCAGATCCACGGCAGAAGCGCAGATTACAAAGAGCTGAATCCTGGCGCGGTTGCTTACTATGACGGCGTTGTAAAAGTAGAACTCGACAAGATCAAACCGATGATCGCGATGCCGTTCCATCCGAGCAATGTTTATACCATTGAAGAGCTGAAAGCAAACCTCGATGACATCCTGAACGATGTAGAGAAGAAGCAGCCATCAGCCTCGACGGAAAAGTTCCGTTCACTCTGAAAAATAAAGTACACGACGGAAAACTCCTGGTAGACCAGGGAATCATCGCAGGATGCGCCGGCGGCGGATTTGAGAACATCTGCGACGCAGCCGATATCCTGAAAGGCCACAGCATTGGCGACGATGCGTTCACCTTAAGTGTTTACCCGGCAAGTACCCCGATCTATATGGAGCTGGCAAGAAACGGAAAACTGGCAGATCTTTTGGAAACTGGTGCGATCGTAAAAACCGCATTCTGCGGACCGTGCTTCGGCGCAGGCGATACTCCGGCAAACAATGCGTTCTCAATCCGTCACTCCACCAGAAACTTCCCGAACCGCGAGGGATCCAAGATCCAGAACGGCCAGATTTCTTCCGTTGCCCTGATGGATGCACGTTCCATTGCAGCAACCGCAGCAAACAAGGGATTCCTGACCGCAGCAGACGAGTTCACCGGAACATACACGAAGCCGGCATACCACTTCGACAAGAAGATTTACGAGAACCGTGTCTTCGACAGCAAGGGTGTGGCAGATCCGTCTGTAGAAATCCAGTTCGGACCGAACATCAAAGACTGGCCGGCTATGCCGCAGCTTGCCGAGAACCTGATTCTGAAGGTTGTTTCCGAGATCCACGATCCGGTTACGACAACCGACGAGCTGATTCCATCCGGCGAGACTTCTTCCTTCCGTTCCAACCCGCTCGGACTGGCAGAGTTCACCCTGTCAAGAAAAGATCCGGCTTACGTGGGACGTGCAAAAGAAGTACAGGTCGCAGAGAAAGCCATCCAGGAAGGAAACTGCCCGGCAGAGGCACTTCCGGAACTGAAACCGGTCTTCGCAGCCATCCATACCCAGTACCCGGATATCGACAAGACAAACGTCGGTGTCGGATCCACCATCTTCGCTGTAAAACCGGGCGACGGCTCTGCGCGTGAGCAGGCAGCTTCCTGCCAGAAGGTATTAGGCGGCTGGGCAAACATCGCCAACGAGTATGCAACGAAGCGCTACCGCTCCAACCTGATCAACTGGGGCATGCTTCCATTCCTGATCCCGGAGAGAGATCTGCCGTTTACAAACGGAGATTACATCTTTGTACCGGAGATCCGCAAGGCAGTGGAAGAGAAAGCCGATGTGATCAAAGCGTACGTTGTAAAAGACGGAGCACTTGTTCCGTTCGAGATGACGTTAGGCGCGCTGACCGATGATGAGAGAGAAATCATCCGCAAGGGATGCCTGATCAACTATTATAGAGGATAAGTATTTGAGAAAGAGCTGTGTGGCAGGAGAAAAGTCTGTTTCATAGCTCTTTTTCTGCGCACTTATTTGAAACAAAATATCAGAAAACAATATAAAATTCAGAAAATAAACACAATAATTAAGAAAAGGAAAAGCGATATAAAAAAACAGTAAAAATATTTTAAAAATGTGTTGACAAATGCTGACGGATCTGTTATATTAAAATCACAAAGAAACAAGAAAACAAAAACCTAACCAAGAGGTACAAAGAGAAAGACTTGGGACCCCCTTTTCAAGAGAACAAACCATTTTCATAGAAAGAGACGAGAAATCTTCTATAGAAGAATGGAAAAAAAGGGAAAAGGAAGATGTTCTTAAGATGAGAGACTTCCGAAAGGAAAGAAAACCTGAGATAAAGATCCATACAAAAGAAGTTCGAAAGAAAACCTTTTGATAAACATGAGATCAGAGCAGATCTTAGGAAATCCTAAGGAAAAGATTTTCGGAGTGGAAATCTTAACCGCAAAGGAAAAGCCTCTGAAAAAGAACATCTTCCCGAAAAAAAGAAAATCTACAACAGGGAAATGGAAGAGAAACGATCTTTGAAATATCAAACGAAAGCGAAAACAAAGATCACAGATCGGTAAAGAAAGAAAACCAGTGAAAATCCTTGAAAGTAGAGAAAAAACTGAATATGGAAAATAAAGAAAAAGCGGTCGCTGTATCAGAAAAAATGATTGGTATGGCGATCGCTTTCTGTGTTGTGTAATTCGTCCGCCGGGCATGTTTTTCTTGACAGATGCGGCGGAAATGGTGCATACTTCTTAAAGCATAACAGCGGAGAAATCCGTGTATCGAAAATAAGAAGTCAGAACAGGAGAAGAAAGTGGCTGGATTTTGCAGAGAAGATATTTTAATGGAAGATAACGATATTCTTGTTGTTCACAAGCACGCGGGTATGGCAGTGCAGAATGCGCGGATGGGACAGATGGATCTGGAGCATGCGTTGCTGAATTATTTGGCGAAGCAGACAAGGGCGGAAACACCGGGTCAGGCGCGGACTCAGATTCCATATCTGGCGGTCGTTCACCGGCTCGATCAGCCGGTTGAGGGCGTGCTGGTGTTTGCGAAAAACAAAGACGCCGCAGGAAAACTGGGACGGCAGGTGAAGGACGGGACGATGAAGAAAGAGTATCTCGCCGTCTGTGAGGGAAAATCGAAAACAGGGCGTGCAGAAGTTTGAGGATTTCCTTGTAAAAGACGGACGGAGCAACACATCCCGCGTCGTACAGCCAGGCACCGCCGGAGCGAAAAAGCGGTGCTGGAATATGAAGTGATAAGGACACAGGAGAACCGAACCCTGGTGCAGATCCACCTCGGAACGGGCCGCCACCACCAGATCCGCGTCCAGTTTTCCCATGCGGGATATCCGCTGGCGGGTGATGCAAAATATGGGGCGAAAGAGAAAGGATCTCTGGCGCTGTGCGCGCATCATCTCGAGCTGAAGCATCCGCGGACAGGCAAACGGCTTTCGTTTACCGTAAAACCAGAAGGTGAAATCTTCCACAGCTTTGTGTAACTATTCAGAGCTATGTGAAATTGCAAAAAAGTTCAGAAAATCATAAGAAAACAGGACTGGACTATTTTTACGGTTTGTGTATAATAGAGAAAGGTTATGTAATAAAACTGTAAAAAGTAATGGAAAATGATTCATCAGGCAAAGCAGAAAGGGAGAATTATGAAACGCAGAATGATTGCAGTACTGCTTTCCGGAATCCTGCTGTGCTCGGCAGCTGGATGCGGAAAAGAAGCAGTGACAGACAAGAGCACCGCAGCATCGTCGTCTCAGGAAGTGACAGAAACTCCGGCGGCAGAAGAAAGCCCGGAGGCCTCATCGTCCAGCGCAGATTCTACAGCAGAGTCAGCCAGTGCATCCACATCTTCTGAAAGCTCTGGAGATGAAGGAAAAGAAGCAGACAAAAAACGAATAGAAATCACCGTTCCGCACAAGGACGGCATGGAAGCATTGTACGACACCGTGGATGGACTTACCGTTGAAAAAGGCTCTTACATCGCCGTGGTTGCAAAAGACTTAAGTGCCGGTTTCTGGAAAGCCGTAAAAGCCGGTGCACAGCAGGCACTTGACGATCTGAACGCCTCGCTTGGCTACAACGGAAACGACAAAGTTTATATGACATTTGAAGGCCCGGAAAATGAAAGTGACACCAACTCTCAGATCAATATCATCGACTCTGTCATTTCGGAAAATCCGGACGCGCTGATCCTTGGCATCATTGACCAGCAGTCGGGACAGGCACAGATGGAAGAGGCTTCCGACAGCCAGATTCCAGTCGTCATCGCGGATTCCGGTATCGAGAGTGATCTGATCACCTCGACATGTGCGACTGATCACGCAGCGGCAGCAAAGCTTGCGGCAGATCATCTCTGCGAGGCCATCGGCAACAGCGGAGAGGTTGCGATTGTTGCACATCAGTACAACACCGAGAGCAGCGTAGAGCGCGTGGAAGCATTTAAAAAAGAGATCGAAGAAAAATATACCGACGTGAAAGTGGTTCAGGTGAATTACGGAGATGGAGAAGAATCCATCGCGGACATGCTGAAAAATACACTTGAAACCTACCCGGCTCTGAAGGGCATCTTCTGTACGAACGAAGACATGGCAGACCAGACGCTGGATGCGCTGGCGGATATGGAAAATACTGAGCAGATTCAGATAGTCGGTTTTGATTCCGGTGAAAAACAGCAGAAAGCGATCCAGGAGGGACGCGAGTACGGTACCGTAACGCAGAATCCGTACGGTCTTGGCTATGCGGCAATCGTGGCGGCCGTCCGCGCGATTCAGGGACTTCCGGTAGATCAGAAGATCGATACGGGATATCAGTGGATCGACAAAGACACGATCGATCTGGAGACGAATCAGAAGTATCTTTATAACTGAAAATCAGGATAAAAAATGAACCCGGCAGACAAGGGAATGTTCCTTTGCCTGCCGGGTTTTCTGCGCTGCAGTGCGGATTACGAGTTCTGATCGTCTTCGTAAATTCTCTGTACCTCTTCGGAAATCTGCTGCCGGATCGCGGAGAGATCGACATCCGGGATGCCGTCCTCGGTGATCTGCGGTTTGGAAGGAGAGGTATACGGCTTCGTGTCGCCCATGGAAGCTTTTGGGGATGTTTCTTCTTCGTCAAACTCCTCCGGAGCGGCCGGTTTTGCGGATGGCCGGCGGCGGATGATTTTCGGAAGATCTTTCTCATCGTCGTCATCGTCAGGTTCTTCCGGAACAAAACGGAAATCGTACATGGTGTTCTGCGAAACACGGGTACGGTTCGACGGTTTCTGATAGCTGCGGTACGGATCTCTTGCGTTGCCGGAAGAAGAGGAAGAGGAGCCGCGGCGTTTCTTTTTCTTCTTTCTGGATGGAAGAGGATCGAAACTGGATCTGCGCTTCCGTCTGGCGCGCGCTTTTGCACGGTGTTCGCGTTCTTCTTCGTCGTCATCCTCCCAGTAGTCCGCCTCTTTCCACGGTTTAAACTGGAAGAGCATGCCTGCTGCGGCGAGAATGGCAGAGGCAATCCAGAACATCATGTTCAGATCGAGGTCCTTGAAGAAATATGCCATGCGGATCGTCGTGAGGGCGCCGCAGATGGAGGTGACCAGGATTACGGAAATGCGTTCGAACGGAACGCAGATCAGGCCGATCACGAAAGCGACGAGGGCGACGAGTCCATAACCTGTGGTATCGTTTGGATTAACGAGATGCCAGAGGCAAAAGCCGACGAGCCCGCAGATCAGAAGAAAAAGTCCGATCCGGTAGAGGACGAAGGCAATGATTGCGGTCAGAAGACCGGTGCCGACGGCAAGCGCCAGGGTGATCGTCGTGGTCTGATTCGTGTAGGTACCCGCTGCATAACCAGCGGCCGCGCCGAGAAAAAATCCGGGAATGACGCTCCAGAGCTTGCGGAGCGCATAGCCGAAGAAACAGTTCAGCAGGGCAAAAACAATCACAATCAGAAGAAGCTGCTGCTGGTAAACACCCATGACGTCCCGGACTTTATCGAGACCGCCAAGCAGCGTGTTGATGTTAAAAGCTTGCATATTCAGATTCATGATATTCACTCCTATATGATGTATCGGAAAAATAGATACAGGTTGTATTTTAGTACGGAACGGCGGTTTTGGCAAGTGAAATTGTGTTTGAGATCTGGAAAACGGCAGAATGGCGGCGGTGTGCATATGGTATAAGGAAGAGCAAAAAGGAAATAAAACAGGCATGAATCAGGATAGAGTGTATGAAAATAGAAGAAATTCCTATCAGGGAAATCCGATGGAGCGGCCGGAGCCGTTTTTTGCGGCACAGCCTTATGGGGAAGAAGTATGGCGGAGCAGCAGGAAGCGCGGGAACGGCAGCGGATGCAGTCGTATTATTCCCGGACGGCATCTGATCTGCAGCGGCTGGTGGAGGCAGAGTGTGACCGCATGGATTACCGCGGCAGCATGATGTACGACGAATTCCCGGACCGGCTTATGATGGAGCACACCTGCCGGAATATCGCACGTCAGTACGGCAGGGAAAACGGCGGGAAGGATGAGAAAACGGCAGAAGAGGAACTGCTCGATTTGATCGGTGTTCTTTTTTATAATGAAATGTTCCGGAGGCGGAGCAGGAGGAAACATTATTACAATCTGTGGCTTTAAACCGCGCCATAAAGTAATAAGAGGGTAACACATTTTTAATAATTTTTTTGTTGTGGTTTTGCGGAAAACAGATTACAATATTAGCGGGGTTGTAAGGGGCTTTATTACACATGTTTACAAACGATTCAGGAAGTTTGGAGAGTATAAATGGAATTACAGAAATTATTACAGGATGAAATCCGGGAAGGGCTGTACCGTATCACGATCAGCGGCCCAAGAGGGGACAGTGAAGTGTCCAAAGTGAGAATACGCCCGGTTGAAATAAAAGGAAAACTGCTCTTTCAGTGCCAGGAGACCGTCGGCACGAAGGAGTTTCATAAAAATATGACAAAAGACGACGTGATCACCCGGATCAGAGACTGGATGAACGGAACCTTCAAGCAGATGCAGCTCGAATCCGACACCTGCACAGCATCCGTTCTGGTCAGCAAAAAGGGAACGATGACGATCAAAAAGAAACCGCATATGAAAGGAACCGGCAAACCCGTCAATCTGGCGCACAACCGGAAGAAACGGTATATTCTGGAAGAAGGAATCCCGGTTCCTTTTTTACAGGATCTCGGTGTTATGACAAAAGAAGGCAAAATCGTGCGGACCCGCTACGACAAGTTCCGCCAGATCAACCGCTTCCTGGAGTTCATCGAAGATATCCTGCCGCAGCTCACATCGGACCGCGAGATCACGATTCTCGATTTCGGCTGCGGAAAATCGTATCTGACGTTTGCGATGTATTATTACTTCCGCGAACTGAAAAAACTGGATGTCAATATCATCGGACTTGACTTGAAAGAGGATGTCATCGCAATCTGCAACGGACTGGCAGAGAAATATGGCTATGAAAAGCTGCATTTCTACCAGGGTGACATCGCTTCTTATACCGGCCGCGACGAGGTCGATATGGTGGTGACGCTGCACGCGTGCGACACGGCGACTGACTATGCGCTGGAAAAGGCCGTCAAATGGAATGCAAAAGTTATTCTTTCTGTTCCGTGCTGCCAGCATGAGCTGAACCGCCAGATTGCAAACAAAGAACTGTATCCGATCATGGATTACGGCATCTTAAAAGAGCGCATGGCGGCGCTTCTGACCGACGGAATCCGGGCAAAGCTTCTGGAGAATGCAGGCTATGAGACACAGATTCTCGAATTCATCGACATGGAGCACACGCCGAAGAACCTTCTGATCCGCGCGGTAAAACGCCAGGAAGCTCGAAAAAACTGCCGGAAGAACTGAAAGCGTGCATGGAAGCGTACCATGTGAAGCCGACACTGGCAGACCTCCTCACAGAAAAGGAGGAGCCGTGATGAATAAAAGAGCAGCAAGGATTCTGATCCTTTTTCTTGTTTTTGCCGCATCAGTCGGTGTGTTCACACACCTGATGAGCCACGAGACGACGGAGAATGCGACCGATCTGGACGCAGCGAGTCTTCCGGTGCTGTACATGAAGACCGCGGACACGACAGTGAACCGCATGTACGGATACTGCCAGGAGATGAACGGCGTAACGACAAGAGAAAACCTGACACCGCTGCCGATGGACCGTTCGCTTACGCTGGAAATTGATGCGAAAGGACAGAAAATTAAAAACGTGACCTATACGGTGGAAAGCACAGACGGCGGAGCGCTGATTGAAAACTCGGTGCTGAAATCGTTTGACGAGGACGGAAGCTATCTGAAAGCAGACTTCCAGTTAGAGACCGCGATTCTGATGAATCAGGAATATACGCTGAAGCTCGAGGTTGCCTACGGAAACGGCCAGTCTGCCTGGTATTACACCCGCATTGTACAGCGCAACGGCGTGGAGGTCGGCGATTATCTGGCCTACACGCAGATGTTTGCGCAGACATGCCTGGATAAAACGCAGGCGGAAGCGCTCGTTCCGCAGCTTGAGCCGGATGAGACGGGGGATAATTCTTCGTTCCTCAATGTCAACATTCATTCCAGCCTCGACCAGATTTCCTGGGGAAGCCTCGCACCGACGATCGTACAGCAGCCGGTGCAGCAGATCAAAGAAGCGAATGAGACGACGACCAGCATCACACAGGAGTACATGATCAGTGCGCAGGATGAGAACGGACAGACGGAGTATTATACCGTAAGCGAGTTCTACCGGATGCGAGAGTCCGACGGAGAGATTATTCTGCTGGACTTCGAGCGGAGCGCACAGCAGATCTTTGATCCGGAGCTTGGTGTTCTGACGAAATCCGGCATTAACCTCGGTGTGACCGGCGAGGATACCAAGTATGTGGCGAATACGGCAGGTGATATTGTCGCATTTGTAGTAAACGGTGATCTCTGGTGCTACAACCGCAGCGCCAACAAGACGATCCGCGTTTTCAGCTTCCGTGAGAACGGCAGCATGGATGACCGGGAACAGCACGGAGAGCATGATGTCAACATTGTACGTGTGGATGATGCGGGCGATGTGACGTTTGTTGTTTATGGCTATATGAACCGCGGAAACCACGAGGGTGAAGTGGGAGCAGCCGTTTACTATTATCGCGCCGAGCGGAATGTGGCAACCGAGGAGATTTTCGTTCCGGCGGATATTTCCTACGAGATGCTGAAAAAACAGCTCGACCGCCTCTCCTACGTCAACAAGCAGAGAGAGATGTATCTCTATCTGAATAAGAACCTGTGTAAGGTAGATATTGAAACCGGCACGACGACGGTGGTCCGGGAAAGTATCCCGGAGGACTGCTTTGTAGTATCGGAAAGCCAGGAGAGCATCGCGTGGATGGATGCGGACAATGCAAGCAGTGCGATGAACATCACCGTGATGAATCTGGAGAGCGGGGAAACGCAGCGCTTTGCGGCGGATGACGGACAGAAGATCCGGGCACTTGGCTTTATCAATGAAGACTTTGTCTATGGTATGGCAAACGACAGCGATATTTTAAAAGATATTTCCGGCAATGAAGTTTTCGCTATGCATACGGTGTGGATTGTCAGCATCGACGGAAACGTGAAAAAAGAGTATCACCAGGACGGCTATTATGTGACAGGCGTGTCGATTTCGGACGGCCTTCTGGAGCTGGACCGCGTGGTACGCCAGGAAAACGGCTATGCGGATGCGCCGGAGGATCACATCATGAACGGCGAGCAGCAGAGCCAGGAACTGGTGACGGGCCGCCTGGCAACGGTGGACGACAGAAGAGAGCAGCAGTTCCTTCTGGAATTCTCGACGAGCGGCAAAACACAGTCGCTTCTGACACTGACACCGAAATATATCTATTCAACCTTACGGACCGATCTTACGATGTCGTACGACACGGGCAGCGCAGATCTTTACTATGTATATGGAAAAGGAAAACTGATCGCCATTTTAAGCTCCCCGGCCGAGGCCGTACAGCTTGCCGATGAGAATGTCGGCGTTGTGCTGAACAGCAGCCAGTCCTATGTGTGGGAGCGCGGAAACCGCCAGCAGGGCATGCGCCTCGACGAGACAACGATGCCGTCGGGATTCCAGAGTGCATCTCTGGACGAAAACGTGCTGAAAGAGTCACTCGGTGATGATTACGAACTGCTGAACCTGACGGGCTGCACAAGAGAAGAAATTCTCTACATGATCAGCAGCGGCTGCGGCGTTGTTGTAAAGACCGGCGCGAACGAGAGTCTGCTTCTGACCGGATACGATATTTTTGGAAATTCCTGGCTGTATAACCCGGCAACGGGCGAGACAACTGCACTTTCTGACGATGACAGCGATGCATTGTTCGCACAGAACGGCAATGTCTTCATCAGTTATATTAAAAAAGTAAAGATCGAGTGATTTGCGGGGTTTTCTAATGACGCAAAAAGTGTTAGAATAAAGAAAGCACTATGAATATTTAGGGAGAAAAAAGACAATGAAACTTACAACCATCCGAGAGATTTATAAAAACCGGGAAGCATACCTGGACAAAGAAGTAACCGTAGGCGGCTGGGTGCGCAGCGTACGTGATTCCAAAACCTTTGGTTTCATCGTTCTGCACGACGGAAGCTATTTCGAAACCCTGCAGATCGTATACCACGATGAGATGGAAAACTTCGCTGAGATTTCCAAAATGAACGTCGGCGCAGCCATCATCGTAAAAGGTACCCTTGTTGCTACCCCGCAGGCAAAACAGCCGTTTGAGATTCAGGCGACAGAAGTTACCGTAGAGGCGTTCCGCACCGGATTACCCGCTGCAGAAAAACGCCACTCCATGGAATACCTTCGTACCATTTCCCATCTGCGTCCGAGAACCAACACCTTCCAGGCAGTATTCCGTGTTCGTTCCCTCTGCGCCTATGCGATCCATCAGTCTTCCAGGAGAGAGACTTCGTTTATGTCAACACCCCGCTGATCACCGGAAGCGACTGCGAGGGAGCCGGCGAGATGTTCCAGGTAACCACCATGGATCTTGACAATATTCCGAAAACCGAGGACGGCGCTGTTGATTTCACACAGGACTTCTTCGGAAAGAAGACAAGCCTTACCGTAAGCGGACAGTTAAACGGCGAGACCTTTGCACAGGCATTCCGCAATATCTACACCTTCGGACCGACCTTCCGTGCAGAGAATTCCAACACCACCCGCCATGCAGCAGAGTTCTGGATGATCGAGCCGGAAATCGCTTTCGCTGATCTGGAGGACGATATGGAGCTTGCTGAGGCAATGCTGAAATATGTCATCCGCTACGTTATGGAGCATGCACCGGAAGAAATGCAGTTCTTCAACAGTTTTGTGGACAAGGGACTGATCGAGCGTCTGAACCATGTCGTAAATTCTGAGTTCGGCCGTGTAACCTACACCGAGGCTATCGAGCTTCTGGAGAAAAACAACGACAAATTCGATTACAAAGTATACTGGGGATGCGATCTGCAGACCGAGCATGAGCGTTATCTGACCGAGCAGATCTTCAAGAGACCGGTTTTCGTTACCGATTATCCGAAGGAGATCAAAGCGTTCTACATGAAGCTGAACGATGACAACAAGACCGTTGCCGCTATGGACTGTCTGGTTCCTGGCATCGGAGAGATCATCGGCGGAAGCAGCGTGAGGACGACTACGAGAAACTGCTTGGCCGTATGAAAGAGCTGGGACTTGCTGAGGAAGATTACGGATTCTATCTGGACCTCAGAAAATATGGTTCTACCCACCATGCAGGATTCGGACTGGGATTTGAAAGATGCGTCATGTATCTGACCGGAATGGGCAATATCCGCGACGTCATCCCGTTCCCGAGAACAGTAAACAACTGCGAGCTGTAATTACGAAAAGTGATATAGAAACTTAAAAAATACGGATGCCGGGTGCAGTGGAATCCAATGTGGATTTGGTGCACCTGACGTCCGTATTGTAGTAATAGAGAAAATGAATACAGAAAGGGGTATGCGCCTATGCGGTTTATTCATATTGCGGACGTGCATCTCGGCATGCAGCCGGATGCGGGATTTCCCTGGAGCGAGGAGCGCGGGGAGGCCATCTGGGAGAGCTTCCGGCGGATCATCCGCCTGGCCGGTCGGGAAAAGACGGACTTTCTGCTGATTGCGGGAGATCTGTTTCAGTGCCAGCCGCTTCTGCGGGAACTGAAAGAGGTTAATGATCTCTTTGCTTCCATCCCGGAGACGATCGTCGTGCTGATTGCCGGAAACCACGATTATGTGAAGCGGGAGAGCTTTTACCGCGGTTTCGACTGGGCAGACAACGTGGTAATGCTCCTGTCGCCGGAGCCGGAGTGTGTTGAAGTCCCGGAGAAGAAGACGGCGGTGTACGGATGCAGTTACGACAAAAAGAGATTCTGGAAAACCGGCTGGACGGCGTGCGGCCGGAGGGAAAATGAAATATCATCTGCTGCTCGCGCACGGCGGCGATGCCCGCCACATGCCGTGGAATCCGGGCCGCATGGCGCAGGCTGGGTTTGATTATATTGCGTGCGGGCACATTCATAAGCCGGGGATTCTTATTCCCGACAAAATGGCATACGCAGGCGCACTCGAACCGACGGATGAGACGCAGTTGGGGCCGCACGGCTACATCCGCGGAACGGTGGACGAGCACGGCATGCGGATTCAGTTTGTGCCGTTTGCCAGATATGAGTACGAAGATCTGGTGTTGAACGTGACGGAGGATCTGACACAGTATGCGCTGGAGACGAAGCTGAAACAGGAGCTGGCGCTGCGGGAGGATGGGAAGATCCGAAAAATCATCCGCCTGAAACTTGTGGGACACCGTTCCGCCGAGCTGGAATTTTCTCCGAAACGGCTGCTGGACTGCGGCAGAGTCATCTCCGTGGAGGATGAAACACGTCCGGCATACGATCTGGAACAGATGAAGAAAACGTATGGCGCTAGTCTGATCAGCGCCTATATTGAAGCATTTGAAACAAAGACGGATGCGCAGTCACAGAAGGCGCTCGACTATGGTCTCGAGGCGCTGCTGGCGGCACGCAGGAACGGCTGAAAAAAGATTGCGGGAGGCGTAGAAGATGAAAATAGAAAAACTGGAAATCCGCAATTTTGGAAAAATGCAGAACCGCACACTGGAATTTTCCGATGGGATTCAGCTCATCAGCGGGGAAAATGAGAGCGGAAAATCGACCGTCCATACCTTCATCCGCAGCATGCTGTTTGGCATGACACGCGGCCGGGGGCGGGCGGCAAAAAATGATGTCTACAGTCGTTATGAGCCATGGGAAAATCCGGCATACTATGCGGGAGAGATGGTGCTTGAAAGCGGCGGCAAACGGTTCCGCCTGACCCGGAATTTCGGGCGGCAGAACGCCAATGCAAAGCTGGTGTGCCTGACGGACGGCGAGGTGCTCTCCGTGGAGGACGGCGATCTTTCCATGCTGCTCGGCGGTGTCAGTGAGATTGTGTATGATAATACGGCTTCGATCGGGCAGTTAAAAGGAAGAACCGAGGAAGGGCTTGCGGATGAGCTGCGGAACTATATGGCAAATTACCAGGGGAGCAGCGATGGAGAGCTCGATGTGGCGGCGGCGCTGGATCTGCTGAAGCAGAAGAGAAAGCGCCTGGAGCAGGAACAGAAAAAGACGCTGGCGGGACTGGAAAAACGGAAGGAAGAACTTGAGACGAAAATTTCCGTTTTTACGGAGGAGTGCCGTCAGAGCGAGGAGAATCTGCAGCAGGCGAAAGAGCAGATGAAGCGGGATATTTATCAGAAGGATGTGCCGATCGAACGGGTGCGGAAGATGAAAAAGAATCTCGGAAGAGCCGCAAATGGGGTGCCGCGTGCGTGGCGCTGGCTGGATTTCTCTTGTTCTTATGCATTCTGCAGTTCTTCCATATTGATTCGCTGCTGACGAGAACGGGACTCGGGCTTGCGATTGCGGCGCTCTTGTATCTGGCGTACAGTCTGTTCCGTCACCGGAAAACGGAGGTCGAGCAGGTCGTGACGGAGCCGGAGGAGCAGGCGATCCGCCGCCAGCAGTGGAATGTGGACCGCCTGAAGCAGGAGCTGGGGCAGAAACAGACGGTGCTGTCGAACTTGCAGAGTGAATACGAAGAGCTCTGCATTTCCATGACGGAAAAAGATCATCTGCAGGAAGAACTCGATGCGCTTTCCATGGCGGGGGAGACGATCCAGAGTCTCTCCGTACAGATGCAGAGCCGGATCGGCGACCGCTTAAAACAGCAGATGTCAAAAACGCTGTCATCGCTGACGAATGGCCGCTATCTGCAGGTGAATATGGATGAGAATCTGCGGATCGGCCTTCACACCGCAGACGAATATGTGCCGCTTGAACAGGTCAGCCGCGGCACGATCGAGCAGGCGTACTTTGCGCTCCGCATGGCGGCGATGGATGTGCTCTGCGGCGAGGAGGAGCTGCCGGTGATTCTCGATGAATCGTTTGCGTTTTACGATGAAAACCGGCTGAAAGAAACTTTGAAATGGCTGGCGGAAAACCGGACGCAGGTGCTGCTCTTTACGTGTCAGAAGCGGGAGGAGGAAGCACTCTCGGAGATGGGAATTCCGTACCGGAAAATTGTGCTTTAAGTAATGCGGCTCGCAGAGAATCGGTGAGTTGTGGTTTGGAAATAAAGGAGAATAGAAGTTATGCTGACAATAGGATGTCATTTATCATCGTCCAAAGGATATCTTGCCATGGGAAAAGAGGCGGTGTCCATCGGGGCGAATACCTTTCAGTTTTTTACAAGAAACCCGAGAGGAAGCAAGGCGAAAGCCATCGACGAGGCGGATGTCGCAGCGTTTCTTTCTTACAGTAAGGAGCATGGAATCGAGCGCATTTTGGCACATGCGCCGTACACGCTGAATCCGTGCTCGAAGGATGCGCACACGAGAGAGTTTGCATGGATGACGATGGCGGATGATCTGAAACGGATGGAGTATACGCCGGGAAACTGCTACAATTTCCACCCGGGCAGTCATACCGGACAGGGGGCGGAAGAGGGAATCCGTCTGATTTCGGAGATGCTGAATGAAATTTTAAAACCGGAGCAGACGACCACGGTGCTGCTTGAGACGATGGCAGGAAAAGGAACCGAAGTCGGCCGCTCGTTTGAGGAGCTGGCGGCGATTCTGGAGCGCGTGGAATTAAAAGACCACATGGGTGTCTGCCTGGATACGTGCCATGTGTACGATGCGGGATACGATATTGTGGATCACCTCGATGATGTGCTTGAGGGGTTCGACCGCGTGGTAGGACTTTCGAAGCTGAAAGCGGTTCATCTGAACGACAGCAAGAATCCGTTTGAGAGCCATAAGGACCGCCATGAGAAGATCGGCGAGGGATCGCTGGGGCTTGCGGCATTTGAGCGGATTGTGACACATCCGGCGCTGGCGGGACTGCCGTTCTATCTGGAAACACCGAATGAGCTGGACGGATATGCAAAAGAGATCGCGCTGCTGCGCGGGTTTGTGAAATAGAGGAAGAAGGTAAGAGAAAGTGGAAAACACGAGAGAGAAGAATAAAAGAGCTGACGGAAGAAAAAAGACGTATTTCGACAGGGAAAATAAAAAGAAAGCCGCTCGTACCGAGAAAACAAAGAGCGTGGCACCGGAAAAAGGAAAGCAGAAAAAGAGTTCATCATCGTCGAAATGTCCTTATCAGAAAAAATGCGGCGGATGCACATATCTGAACCTCTCCTACGAAGAGCAGCTCGCGAAAAAAGAGCAGTTCCTGAAGAAGACTCTGAAGGGCATCGTCCCGGTCAAAGGCATGGTTGGCATGGAAAATCCTTATCATTACCGGAATAAAGTCAATTCCGCCTTTGCACGCAAAAAAGACGGAACGATCATATCCGGCATTTATGAAAAGGGCACACACAAAGTGGTTCCGGTCGATGAGTGCCTGCTCGAGGATCAGCGTGCCGATGCCATCATCCGCGATATCCGCAGTCTGCTGAAGAGCTTCAAAATCATGATCTACAACGAGGACAGCGGCTACGGCCTCCTGCGCCACGTCATGGTGCGCACCGGCTTTGCTTCCGGCGAGATCATGGTCGTCCTCGTCTGCGTATCACCAGTCTTCCCGTCAAAAAACAACTTCGTAAAGGCCCTGCGCAAACTCCACCCGGAGATCACCACGATCGTACTGAACGTCAACGACCGCACCGACAGCATGGTACTCGGAAAACGCGACATTGTCCTCTTCGGACGCGGTTACATCGAGGATGAACTCTGCGGCTGCACCTTCCGCATCTCCCCGCAGTCCTTCTACCAGGTCAACCCGGTTCAGACGAAAAACCTGTACGAAAAAGCCATCTCCCTGGCCGGTCTCACCGGAAACGAACGCGTCATGGACGCCTACTGCGGAATCGGAACCATCGGCCTCATCGCATCCCGCGATGCCAGAGAAGTCATCAGCGTCGAACTGAACCCGGACGCCGTCCGCGATGCCGTAACAAACGCCAAACGAAACCAAATCAAAAACGTCTCCTTCTACCAGAACGACGCCGGCGCCTTCATGGTCTCCATGGCCGAAAAAGGCGAAAAAGCCGACATCGTCTTCATGGACCGCCAAGAGCCGGCAGTGATGAAGCCTTTCTGTCCTCTGTCGTAACCCTTTCACCGAAAAAAGTGGTCTACGTCTCCTGCAATCCGGAGACATTGGCGAGAGCCTGCGGTATCTGACAAAACACGGATATAAGGCAGAAGAGGCATGGGGGTATGATATGTTCGCGTGGTCGGAGCATGTGGAAAGTATCGTGTTGCTTTCCAAACTTAAATCAAATAAGTTGAAGCATATCAATGTGGAATTAGAGATGGATGAGCTTGATTTGATGGCGGCGGAGAGTAAAGCGATCTATGCGGAAGTCAAGGATTATGTTTCTGAAGCAAAGCGGATTGAAAGTTAGCAACTTGTATATCGCACAGGTGAAGCAGAAATGCGGCATTATTGAGAGGGCAAATTATAACCTGTCAAAATTGGAAAACTCTAGACAGCCGAAGTGTCCGCCAGGGAAAGAAGCGGCTATAAGGGAGGCACTGGAACATTTTCGGATGATATGACGATATCGTAGAAATAGAAGAATCCTTTTTCTTTGACTTGGTTCTTTAAGTCCCTTTGTTAGTTTTGGTTAGTGGGACATAATTTTACATTTGAAGAAACGTGAATACGTATCGGAAGATAGATGGAGAGTTCAAACAGATACGAAGGAGTTTTGTTCATAAATGATAGAAAAAAATAAGATTTTAGAATCATGGATAATGGTGGAACATTTATCGGAGGGAGACATCGGTTTGAATGATAAGGCTATTCTCACTCTGAATGATTTGCAGGAACAGGATTTCTATTCTCTGTTTCTGCATAAAATTGAGAAAAAGAAATGGAATCGACGGCAAAAAGGAGGAGTCGTTGTCTATTTTGATATTTTTAAATTTCAGGAAGTTGTGGACATACTTCATGCAGAGTATGGCTTGGAATCGACGGATGAGGATATTCGTTTCGGAGACAAGTTCAGTTTCGCGCTGTATTTCGATAAGAATCTTAATTTTCTGGAGGATATGACATTCTTTACAGAAAGTGCTTACATACGGAAATTCAAAAAAGTTCCCTATGAGAAAGAGTTTCGGGAATTTGAGAAAGATTTTAAAAATCAGCTTGCTCAGGATTTTGATGAGACAGCAGGGGATTCGGCGAAGTTTAATGCTGCGATGCAAAAGGAACTCCTGCAACATGAGGTTGATATAATAAATTGCCGGATGAAGATTCTGGGAAATATCGAGACTGAAGCGACGAATCTGCATTCTTTTTTCATCGATGATCTGGAAAAAGCAAAAAAAATCGAAACGGTTAATTTGAATGCTTATTTGTATGGAAATAAAAAGGAACGCATGAACCTTGACAGCAAAAAAGATTCAGTGAATTTTCATCCGCATCTGTTTGAACAAATTCTGCAGCCGAAGAATTATCCCCTGGGAAGGTTTCCAAGCAATACGACATATGCGCTTTCTCTGATGCAGCAAGTTGCGGTAAACTTATCCATCGGCTTTGACAACAATCAGATGAGAAGTGTCAACGGTCCGCCTGGAACCGGAAAAACGACGCTTTTGAAGGACATATTTGCGCAGTTAGTGGTACAGCAGGCGTATAGTATTGCGAAACTTTCGGACCATTTTATCAAAGGAACAGAGAAAACAATTTATTTTAATCATGCATCGATTGGAGAGATCCCGGAACATATTATCGAAAATAATATCGTGGTTGCAAGTTCGAATAATGGTGCGGTTCAAAACATTGTGAACGAACTTCCGTTGAGTAAGGAGATTGACAATTTTCTAATCGATGAACTGAAAGAAGCGGACTATTTTTGTGAGATATCGAATGCGAAGGTGTCGGTAGAGTGGTTGGAAGATGAGAACGGGAAGAAAAGAGAGGAACTGGTAAAAGAATCTGTCCCGGGAGAAGAAAAGTTTTGGGGAGTATTTTCACTTGAAGGTGGAAAAGCGAATAATATGAGCAATATCCTCACGAATATGAAGCATATCCACAAATATTTGGAAGAAGATTATCTGCCGAATCAAGGTATATATAAACAATTTCTGAGTCATTATGAGGAAGTAAAAGCGATTCGAACAAAAAGGCAGGAATTTGCAGATAGCGTTCGGATGTATCAGGAATATACTCAAAAGATGGAACAGGTTCGTGGCAGCTATCAAGAAAAATTAGAGAAGAAAGAGCATGAATTGTGCGTAGAACTTAAGAAGCTTGCAGAAAATAAACAGGAATGCGGGCAGCAGTTGGAACAGTTACATCTCAGTTTGAAAGAGGTACAAAACAGGGCAGAAGCTGTCCGAAAAAATATGGACAGTATGAACCAGTGCCTTCAAGTACACAAGGAGCAACGTCCTTGCTTCTTTGCGGGAAAGAAAAGAAAGAGGAATATAGGAGCAGATTAAATGAGATTACGGATCAGTTAGTAAAATTAAATGATGAAGATATAGAATGCAGGGAACAGGAGAAAAAAATTAATGAAAATATTCATTTGCGGCAAACAAGGCTGAGTAAAAGTAATGAAAAACAGGAGAAGCTTAAGCAGGAGTTTAACAGTTGGAAGACGGTGGAAACAGGTAAAATTTCAAATTTGGAGAAAAGAGTCCGCGAATATGAAAATATAAAAAACGACAGTAAGACAGAACCGCTGAATATGAATCAGGAGTATGAAGATTTACAGATATCAAACCCGTGGTTTGACGAAGCGTATCGTGTCGCACAGTCAAAATTGTTTGTTATGGCATTACGTGTTCGAAAACAATTTCTTTATGAGAACAGAAAAAATGTAAAGGCGGCCATTATCGTCTGGGATCAGCAGGAGAAGTATTTGGATCGAAAGCATGTGATTGAGGCGGCATGGAACTGGATTAATATGACAATTCCGGTGATTAGTTCTACGTTTGCCAGTTTTTCGCGTATGTGCAAAAATCTTGGAGCTGAGACACTGGGGCATCTTTTTATCGATGAAGCAGGACAGGCGCTGCCACAGGCGGCTGTCGGTGCAATCTATCGTAGCAGGCATGTAATGGTGGTCGGTGATCCGTTGCAGATTAAACCGGTTCTTACGTTGGATTCTAATACCTATATATGTTGGGGGAGCATTTTGGAGTGACAGAAAAATATTTATCTGCATCTGCATCCGCACAGATTTTAGCAGATGCGGCAAGTCAGTACGGGTTTTATCGAAAACAGGACAAGGCGGAGGATTCATGGGTTGGAATTCCGCTATGGTGCATAGAAGATGTCGGTATCCGATGTTTACAATTTCGAACATGATTTCCTATGACGGATTTATGGTGCAGGGAATGGAAAAGTACGGAAAAGCAGACTGGTTTGATGTTGGTGGAATGGCGAACAATAAATATGTCGAGGAACAGGGAGAATTCCTTTTGCATAAGCTCAAGGAGATGATAGATAAAAATCCGAAAATCTTAGATAAAAAAGAAAAAGATGTGGTTTATGTAATTACACCGTTTTCCAATGTGGCATATCAGCTTTCTCAGAAATTACGGAAAATTCACTTTACCCGATATGATGAACAGGGAAAACCGACAAATGTCGGAACTGTCCATACGTTTCAGGGGAAAGAGGCTCCAATCGTATTTTTGTACTCGGTGCCGACAGGCAGAGCAGCGGAGCGGCACGCTGGGCAGTAACCGAAGCGAACATAATGAATGTTGCGGCGACGAGGGCCAAAGAGGAGTTTTATATTATTAGTGATAGGAAATTGTATCTTGGGCTTGGGTGTGATGTTGCAACAGATACGGATCGGATTATCAGAGAATATAAAAATCAGTATCTTGTGGATGATCATGCACACAAGAATGAGTTGCGCATGCAGGTTGACGAGACACGGACACTCATTATTGATGCGGATTTTAGACGCATTACAGGAACGGTCAAATATGTTGGAAAGGGAACAGAAAGTTTTTATGCCTATGTAGTTGGTGCTGATGGAAAAGAATATTCCATTACCGAAAGTATTTATTCTAAGACAGAGAGTGCAATAGAAGTGATTCAAAAGGGTAAAAAAATATCTTTTATTCCAGGAGAAGGGAATAAGAAACTATTTGCTACAGAGGTGAAGATAGATGTTTAATTAAGAGAGAGGTTATCGGGAATTTAATGGAACGGTAAAGGGAGGGGTAAAAGATGGAGGATCAAAGAGACAATCCTAATATTATTGGGAGTGAAATCATCATATATCAAACGGAAGATGGATATACAAAAATTGACGTTAAATTTGAAGACGAGACCGTTTGGCTTACACAGGCACAATTATGTGAGTTGTATCAGACAAGTAAATCTAATATCAGCGAGCATATCAAGCATATTTTTGAAGAGGAAGAATTGGATGAAGAGTCAGTTGTTCGGAAATTCCGAACAACTGCAGCTGATGGAAAAAACTATAATACAATTCATTATAATCTTGATATGATTATTTCTCTTGGATATAGAGTGAAATCCAAGATTGCTACAAATTTCCGTCGGTGGGCTGCTGAACGATTAAAAGAGTACATGATAAAAGGCTTTACAATGGATGATGAACGGCTAAAAAATCTGGGTGGGGGTAATTATTGGAAAGAGTTATTAGACCGTATTCGGGATATTCGCTCATCTGAAAAAGTGATGTACCGACAGGTACTTGACCTTTATGCAACAAGTGTTGATTATGATCCCAAGAGTAGTGAATCCATTGCATTTTTTAAAATGGTACAAAATAAATTACACTATGCAGCACATGGACATACAGCAGCAGAAGTTATATACGAGCGTGCGGACGCCAGTCAGCCTTTTATGGGATTAAAAAGTTTTTCTGGTGATTTTCCTGTATTGAAAGATATCAGTATTGCCAAAAATTATCTCAATGATGAAGAGTTAAAGATCCTAAATAATATTGTATCGGGATATTTTGATTTTGCGGAGATTCAAGCTATGCGTCACAATCCCATGCATATGGAAGATTATGTGGAACACCTTGATAATGTTTTGAAAACTACAGGTGAAAAAGTGTTGCAAGGAGCCGGAACGATTAGTCATGCACAGGCAATTGAAAAAGCAACAGAAGAATATCGGAAATATCAGGTGCAGAACTTATCGCCGGTTGAAGAAGAATATTTGGAAAGCATTAAAAATATTCACAGTACAGTAAAGAAAAACAGTAAGAATTAATTTTCATAAAAGAGATTTTTAGAAGTTGGTAAAAATACGAGTTTGGACAATGATGAGTATGTCGAGACGGTCTGTTTGCTGTCAAGAAAATAAAATCAAGTACTGAAAAGTAGCGTATTTCCGAGCTTTTTGTAAGGTTGGTATCATCAGAGAAGCCTTGCGGAAAGCTCGGTTTTATTATATGGAAACATATCTACTTTTTGGTCTGATTGGAGAAAAAGTGGATGGCCGGAAAATTGCGGTAGGGTTTAGGCTGTGGATTAGATGTTAGCATTTCCGGATTTGGTTCATCGTGAATCAGTCGATACAGCGGATGTTTGATAGTTTTTTCCTCGCCACGGTACCGGTGTATTGATATACATGGACTCTGTGACCTGAACATAAAGTTTGTCATCTACTTTTGTTGCGATAAAATCCACTTCGGAATTATCCACTTTACCAATAGAGACATCATAGTCTCTACGTAGCAGTTCAAAGTAAACAACATTTTCTATTGCATGTCCGCTATCACGATCCCTGAATCCAAGCAGATAGTTTCTAAGTCCGATATCAACGATGTAATACTTTCCAAGAGTACGTAAGAATTCCTTTCCTTTAATATCAAATCTCTTGATGTCATAGAAGAAGTATGCTTCCAGTAGCGCATTCACATAGGCCTGAACAGTGTGAGCGCTTGGAGTTCATAGTGTTCGCCGGTTTTATCAAATGCTTGCTTGCGTGTGCCACCTAACGCACTTTTGGTTTCTCTTATTTCAAAATCATGGAATGTTAAAAATTCAGAGAAGGACAATGGAAGCATCTTTATTTCTACGCATCTGCCTGATAAATAGGTAGCATATTCAGAGGAGAGCATATAAGCATTCGAACCAGTAACATAAATATCGCAATTGAAATCAACATGGAAAGAGTAAGCATAAACTCATGAAAAAAATTAAGTTTATGCACTGAAATGCAGAAACTATTAAAATTTGACAATTTTTGTATTTTACAAGAAGAGAATGCCTCTATCATTGTAGACAGAAGCACCGGTATTATTTCCACAGCGGATAGCACGGTCGAGCTCATGATGGGGAGATTATTTGATGAATTATGTGCTAATATTCTGCAATTCTACTGCTGGTCGATTGATTTATGTACACTCTCATTATAATATGTGTGCAGGAGGTGTGCGCCAGTTCGGTGCCGAATATATAGTTGGTGGGAATCCAGTCTGGTAAGACCTAGCAAGTCGCCAGTACCGAGTCCTTGGAGCATCGAAGGCTAACAATGATGTTTAAGCGTAGGACAGGGAACAGGAACGCCGTAATGCGAAAGCGTGAAGTGATTGAGCTTCGTTAGAATTATCGATTGTGTGGGGTGGTCTGCTACCTCCTTGGGTCACCAATAAGGAATAATCGCTAAGCGAGATTATGAAAACACACCGGAGTCCCAGAGCACGGCATACCTGATATAGTTATATTCGACATACCTGGGAGACCTGGACAGTTCTGGACATGAGCCAGTAGGGAGTATCGGCCAATGCAATGGTGAGTACGAACGAAGACTGTTGAGGAGTCGGATTCATCCATAGTACCGATGAAGGAAGTAATGACTCTGGAGGGAAGGGATGGACAATAAGTCGCTTTTGCAATCAAAACATAGAAAGCACAGGAGGCAGACATTCTATGGAAAAAGAGAAAGCAGAAATAGCCAGTCTCGTAGAAAAATATGGAAGAGTCCAGTCGTTAATGAAATACGTCAACAAGGATACGCTCAAAGAATCTTACAGCAAACAGCCAAAAGGTAAAGCGGTGGGAGCAGACGGAGTTACAAAGGAAGAATACGGGAAGCGGTTGGAAGAAAATATTGAAAATCTGATAGTAAGAATGAAGAAATTTTCCTACAAACCATACCCGGTACGCAGAGCCTATATTCCAAAAGGAAATGGGAAAATGCGAGGACTGGGAATCCCGTCATTTGAAGACAAAGTGGTTCAGGGTGTTTTCAAGGAAATACTTGAGGCGATATATGAGCGAAGTTCAAAGAGTTTTCCTACGGTTTTCGTCCAAATAAGAGCTGTCACGACGCAATCCAGAGGGTAAATAAACATATCATGGCAGATAAGGTAAATTATATAGTGGACGCTGATATTAAAGGCTTCTTCGATAACATAGACCATGAGTGGATGATTAAATTTCTGGAACACGATATAGCTGATAAGAACTTTATACGATATATCAAAAGATTTCTGATAGGCGGAGTCATGGAAGACGGAAAGCGGCTGGAAACAGAATCAGGAACGGTACAAGGCGGGCTGATTTCGCCAGTGCTTGCAAATGTGTACCTGCACTATACGTTAGACACATGGTTTGATTATGTGAAGAAACACGAGTTTAAAGGAGAAATGTATATGGTACGCTACGCAGATGATTTTGTTTGCCTGTTCCAATACGAGAATGAAGCACGAAGTTCTATCAGCTTCTGATTGAAAGACTGAAGAAATTCGGACTGGAAATCGCAGAGGACAAAAGCAGGATACTACCCTTTGGCAGATACAAGGGAACAAAAGAAAGCTTTGATTTTCTGGGTTTTACGCATTACAATGCGAAAAGCCATTGGGGGAAATACTGTGTACTGCACAGAACAAGTAAAAAGAAGCTGAAAATAAAACGAGAGGAAGCCAAGAAATGGATATGGGAGCACATGCATGAAAGCATAGCCGACACGGTAGAGACACTGAATATAAAGTTAGCAGGGCACTATCGCTACTATGGAATCTATGGGAACTATATAGGACTCATAAAATATTTTGTGTATGTGAGGCAGGAAGTCTGGAAGAGTAAACGTCGCAGAGACCAGTCTTATTGGCTGACATGGAAAAAATATCGGGAGATTTTAAAGATACATCCATTGGAAACTCCGAAGATATATGTAACAAGTGCTTATTAGGCGAAAGGCTTATTGAAGAGCCGTATGCCTTAATAGGGCATGTGCGGTTCTGTGAGGGGCTTTTGAGACTTGAACCTCTCATCGCAAAAGAATATAGATGAAAGGAAGTGAAAAAGTCGAGACAAAGTCTACTCGACGGATATATGTATCAGATTAGTAATGAAAAATTCGGTTTATTTGTAACCGAATTAAGAAAGGAAAAGAATTTAACTCAAAAGGATTTGGCTGAAAAATTATATGTATCAGATAAAACAGTTAGCAAATGGGAACGTGGTCTTAGTATGCCCAATGTCGTATTACTCATACCAATAGCTGATATATTAGATGTTACCGTTACAGAATTGTTACGTGGAGAAAAAATAGATACACAGAAAAATATTGATAAAAAAGAAATCGAGGAATTGGTAGTAGGCTCTCTCGATATGGCTGTTAGGGATTCTATTCACCAGCATAGAAAAAACTGGATATTAGCATATTTGTTATGTTTTTTTATATCTATTACAGAAATTATTATGTTAGTTGTATCTGGAAGTTCGTTAGCTGAGATGAAAAGGGATATATTGCTAGTTACCGGGGGAATGCTTTTATTTGGTGCATGGTTTTGTTTCTTTGCAAAAGACATATTACCAACATATTATGATGCCAACAAGATAAATTATGTTTCACAAGGAATTTTTAGAATACATCTAGTTGGTTTATCTTTTAACAATGGAAATTGGATATATATCTGCACAACTTTAAAAATATGGATACTTGCAACAGTTGTTTTATATCCTCTTGCAGGTATTATAATAATCAATTGTTTCAATATAGCTTTATGGGATATTTTGAATAAAATTTTCCTAATTATGATATTAGGCGGTATGGTAGTTTCGATTTACATTATCGGGAAAAAATACGAATAATTAAATTACCTGTTATCGTTGTGGATAGTACTAATTTACAACATTCTTCATGGGAAATATGGAATGATGCAGAAGAGGTTGTGTTAAGAGAATTAGTGTACATTTAAAACGTGGAAAGCCCCTTCGGGAGCTTTTTTCTGTTTATAAGATAATTTCTGCCGGAGATTTTGATTTAATAATTTGATTTATAAAACTGGCAATGATACAATTAGCGTAATTTGAAAGAAAGCAGAGAAAATATGAGTGAAAACTTACTGATTGTTGAAGATGACAAAAAATTAAATGATGGAATACGTCTCGCATTGAAGAATGATTCCTATTTCTTTTATCAGTGCCAGACTTTGCAGGAGGCTAGAGAAATCTTGAAAAAGGAAGATATCACATTGGTTTTATTAGATGTGAACTTGCCGGATGGGAATGGGATTGATTTTGTAAGAGAAATAAGGAAAAACAGTCAGGTGCCGATTATCCTGCTTACAGTAAATAACATGGAAGTAGATATCGTAACAGGATTGGACGCTGGGGCAAATGATTATATTACGAAACCGTTTAGTTTGATGGTTTTGCGTGCAAGAGTGTCTGTGCAGCTTAGAAATAAAGATGCAGTAGTTAAGAATTCTATGGAGTTTGATGGATTCGAGTTCTATTTCGATAAAATGGAATTTTTCAAAAATGGAGAACTTATTGAACTGAGTAAGACAGAACAAAAACTCTTGAAAGTGCTGTGCGAAAACAGAGGAAAAGTAGTGAAGCGAGAATACCTGATTGACGAGGTATGGCAAGGAGATACAGAGTTTGTGGATGCTCATGCTCTGACTGTTGCAGTTAAACGTCTCAGAGACAAATTAGAAGATGATACGCAGAAGCCTAAATATATCAAAACGGTTTATGGAATTGGTTATACCTGGGCGGTGAATGGATGATAGAAATAATTATATTGATTGTAGGAATATTTGTTTTAAGTGGAATCTTCTGGCATAGCATTTTTTATCAGAAAGAAAAAAAGCTTTTGAACCGGCTGCAGCAAATGCTGGATTGTGCTATAGATGGAGAACTGGAACGGACAGAAATATCAGAAGAAAAGTACTCTGCTCTTGAAAACAGCATGAAACAACATTTAGACAGTAGCTTTCTGGCAAGAAAGAACCAACAGGAACAAAAAGAAGTGATACAGAAACTTATTTCCGACATTGCGCATCAGACGTTGACTCCTATTTCAAATTTGAAAATTTATGGTGAAATACTCTCTGAAACAAATCATGAAAATCAGGAGGAGATAGATACCATTTTGGAGCAGACAGAGAAATTAGATTTCCTGATACAATCATTGGTCAAATTATCACGGATGGAGAGTGGAATTATCGCAGTACATTCGGAGGATACTACTATTACACAGATGCTTGAATCCATACAGCAGCAGGTTAGCGTGAAAGCAAGGGAGAAGAATATTACTCTGAGCCTATGTGACACGGATTTGCATGTTCTATGTGATCCAAAATGGACTGTGGAGGCACTCGGAAATATTGTAGATAATGCGATTAAATACACAGCATGTGGGGGAAATGTTCAGGTAAAAGCTGAGCAGAATTCTTTCTTTGTAAAGATTGATATTATTGATGATGGCATTGGAATAGAAAAAGAAGAAATACCAAAGATATTTGGAAGGTTTTATCGGAGTCTGTCAGTGGCAGACCAGCCAGGAGTAGGAATTGGCTTATTCCTTGCAAGAGAGATTATTCAGGCACAAAAAGGGTATATAAAAGTGACATCAGAGAGAGGAAAGGGCTCTATCTTTTCTGTGTTTCTCCCGATATCAAAAAAGGAATAGTATCAAAACTGTGATATTTCAGAAACCGGATAGAGACATTGTTGTGATAAAGTCTGTATTGTAAAGAGCAATACAGGCTTTTTTAAAATATAAGACAGGGAGGAAGACATGAATATATTAAAAACGGTAGATTTACAAAAAATATATGGACAAGGAGAAACAGAAGTCAAAGCCCTTGATGGTGTAAATTTAGAAGTGGAAAAGGGGGAGTTTGTAGCGATTGTTGGAACTTCCGGGAGCGGAAAGTCTACGATGCTTCATATCATTGGAGGATTAGATAATCCAACATCTGGGCAGGTAATTGTGGATGGACAGAACTTAAGCCATATGACAGATGAAGAGCTTACCATTTTCCGACGCAGGAATATTGGTTTCGTATTTCAACAGTATAATCTGGTTCCGATGTTGAATGTATGGGAGAATATTATTCTTCCCGTGAAGCTGGATGGAAAAAAGATTGAAAAGAAATATGTAGATGAAATCATTGATACACTTGGTATTCGAACAAAATTGGAAAATCTGCCAAGTGCTCTATCCGGCGGACAGCAGCAGAGAGTGGCAATTGCGAGGGCTTTAGCTGCAAAACCTGCCATTTTGCTCGCTGACGAACCGACTGGAAATTTGGATTCGAAGACAAGTCAGGATGTATTAGGGCTTCTGAAAGTAACCAGTAAGCGTTTTCACCAAACCATCGTTATGATTACCCATAATGAAGAGATTGCCAGATGGCAGACCGGATTTTACAGATAGAAGACGGAAAAATTGTTTCAGACAGTGGTGTGGTATAGCAGGGGGCGATTTTATGGTAAAAGTAGAGAATAAAGAGACGTTACGATTATTAACGAGTCGTTTTATGAAAATGAATCGCGCCAGGAATGCTATTGCCGTTATTGCAATCATTCTGACTTCCCTTTTATTCACAAGTCTCTTTGTGGGAAGTGTATCTATGATTCTTTCCAAAAGAGCAACGGAAATTAAGCAGTTTATGGATTCTGCCCATGCCAGTGCACAGAATCTGTCAGAAGAAGATGCAAAGCGATTGCAGCAAACAATCGAACAGAGTGAAGATGTTAAGCGATATGGTTCCGGTATTTTTCTGGGAGCTGGAATGGACGAAAGGTTTGGTTTTTCCGTAGAGGTCCGATATGCAGATGAAAATACGGCAGAAAGTTTTAATTGTCTGCCAACCACAGGAAGACTGCCGGAGAAAGAAAATGAAGTAGCACTTAGCAGCATGGTATTGGAATCTCTGGGAGTTACACCAAAGATTGGGGAAGAAGTAACGCTGACCTGGGAAGTAAATCCCATGCTGAAACAATATAAGACAGATACGTTTAAGATATGTGGATTCTGGCAAGGAGACAAAGCTGTTTTAGGTCAGATGGTCTGGGTATCCGAAGCCTATGCAAAGGAGAATCGTTATCCCGTTACGCAGGAAGAATTAGAAAATGGTATCTACAATGGAGGAAAAGAGTATTTTCTCTGGTACAAGAACCTTTGGAATCTGGAAAAGAAAACGGAAAAGATATCTAAAGCAGCGGGATTTACGAGAGCTGGGACAGGAATGGAAGTCAATCCGGCATATAATCTCTTTGAAGAGGATTCATTTTCATTTTCTTCCTTAATTATAATGATTCTATTTGTTATATTAGCTGGATACCTGATTATTTATAATATCTTTAACATTTCTGTGAAACTGATATCCGGGCTTACGGATTGTTAAAGAACGTGGGAACAACGGGAAAGCAGTTGAAAAAAATTGTACGTATGCAGGCGTGGAGATTATCAGCTATTGGTATTCCAATCGGATTGCTTTGTGGTTATCTTGCAGGTCTTTGTATGGCTCCGTCCTTGACAGCAGATGCTGAAATTAGTGCACAGGCAGGACAGACTGCTCAGACAGTAGTATCAGCAAATCCTTTGATTTTTCTTGCAGCAGCGCTTTTGACACTTTTAACGGTGTATCTCTCTAGTCTGCAGGCTTGTAAAATGGTGGAAAGGGTATCTCCTGTGGAAGCTCTGCGTTTGGCAGAGGGAGAGCAGTCACATAGGAAAATAAAAAAGAATACTTCTGTAACCTGGTGGGGAATGGCAGTTCAAAATGTGTTACGAAATTGGAAAAAGGGATTGATTGTTATGCTTTCTATCGCTCTTTCTATGGTGGTTGTCAACTGTATCGTGATGCTGGTGCAGGGATATGATTTTGATTCTTACCGAAAAGTGCTTTTAGCTTCCGATTTTCAACTGGATCAGATGACGGGAAGTTTGTTAAATACGAATTTCAACGGTATTACACCTGAAATCAAAGAGATTCTGGACGAATGTCCTGATAGTGCTAAGACAGGATATGTGTATTATTCTGAGGAAACCCACAAGATGGAGCCGGAACTTCTGAAAACATGGGAAGCATTCGCAGATAAATATGAAAAAAACTGGAACGATTATGAAAAACAGGTTTGGGAAGAGGCAAAGGCTTCCAATACAGTAAGTGTTCATTTTCTCGGAATCAGCGAGTCGGTGTTTGACAAATTAGAATGGAGAGGGGAAAAATGCTCTTGGGATACATTTAAAAGCGGAAATTATGTGCTTGTAGATTATGGTAATAAATATGCAGAGCGTCCGGTTTCTTATTATCAGACTGGGGGTATTTTTCAGATGGATTACAAAAATGGAAACCAAAAAGATTACGAAGTCATCGGAGAAGCACTGATGCCATATGCATTGGATTATCCGTATGCGGACTGTATCTATATCACGGTATTGGTTCCCGAAGAGGAGTATATCACCCAGACAGGAAATGAATCAGCCATGTATGCTGCCATTGATGCAAAGAAGGGCGAGGACAAGCAGATAAAAGAATACATTGATAAAAATATTTTGAAAGAAAATGATATGATCAACGTGTTTTCTGTATTGGACATGAAAGAGAGCTTTCAGCGGTATGTCAGTAAATATTATATGATCGGTAGTTTTCTTGTTGTTATTTTAGCTTTTATTGGCATTATGAATTTCTTTAATACAACAGCAACCTCTGTAATCAGCAGAAAAAAAGAACTGGCACTTTTGGAAGTTGTGGGAATGACGAAAAAACAGGTATCGAAAATGCTAGTGACTGAGGGATTCCTATATTTGGGAGGCGCATTTGTGATTGCAGTATTGCTAATTGTATTTGGAGCAAAGCAGATTTTAGTAAATACGCTCGGTACGGCATTTTTCTTCCGGCTGCATCTTACAATCGTGCCATGTGTGCTTATGATTCCAATTTTGGTTGGGATTGCGTATGTGATACCAAAGTATCAGTTGAAAAGATGAGTCGGGAAAGCATTGTTGAAAGGATTCGGAAAGAATAATAACAATATGTAAATTAGGCGTATGGATTTGATGAATCCATGCGCCTTTTTAGAAAAATATAAATAAAAACAAAAGAATCCTAACTTTTTTTATAGTAGGATTGTTATATTATTTAGAAAACAGAGGGAGCAAATTTGCGAATGGAATACAAAACTGATTCTTTGTTAGTACATCTAGCAAGAGCAGGAGATGAAGATGCGTGTGAAAAACTGGTCAAAAAATATTACTCAAGTATATATCAATATTGTTTGCTACATATCAATGATCCCTATGAGGCAGAGGATTTGACACAAGAAGTGTTTACACGTTTCTTTTCCAATTTATATAGATATAAAGAATATGGAAAAGTTAAGAATTATCTTTATACAATTGCCGGAAATACCGTTAAAAATTATTACAAAAAGAAAAAAGATATTCCATCAGAGGAACTGCTAAAATCAGAGGACTGTAGTAAAAATCATGTAGAAGAGCTAGGAGTCCGATTAACTATTGAACAGGCAGTGAGAAAGTTACCGGAAGAAATTAGAGAAACGGCAGTTTTATATTTTTTTCAGGAATTGAAGCAAAGAGAAATTGCAGAATTACTTCATATCAAACTTTCTCTTGTAAAATATCGAATCGGAAGAGCAAAAGAACTTTTAATGAAAGAGTTGGAGGTGAAAAAAGATGAAGAATTATAAGCAACAAATAAAGGAATATAAAGAGGAGATTGAAGAAAAGTATGTAAGGGCTGAAGCAGAGAACAAAATAGTAAAAGCATGTCAGAATATTTTGTCAGAGTCGGTTTTATCGAAACAATCGCATAGAACATCTTATTTTGAATTTTTGTATGAGCAGACAAAATTCATAAAAAAAAGATGGTGGATTTTACAAGGTTGTGTTCTTATGTGTCTATGGATATGGTTGAGTAATTATACGTCAGACATAAAAGATATGATGAGGATTATGGGAATATCTGCCACAATATTTGTGGTTCTGATTATCCCGGAAATTTGGAAAAACAGAAGAATGGTGCGATTGAGATTGAGCAGGCGTCTTATTACACACTGCGTCAGATTTGTACAGCAAGAATGTTAATGTTTGGAGTAGTGGATCTGGTGATCGTTATGGTGTTTTTGGCAATTACATATCAAACAACAATACTCTCGTTAAGTGATTTGGTGGTTAATTTTTTGCTTCCGGTAAATGTTTCATGTTGTATATGTTTTCGTGTATTGTACAGCAGATGGGAAAAATCAGAATATATAGCAGTGCTTTCTTGTCTGGTATGGGTTGGTTTATGGATGATGATTGTTGCAAATGATGTTATTTATCAGAAAATTGTAACTCCGGTATGGGTGGTTATGCTGATATTGACTTTTGTATATTTTATTTTTTGTGTTCAGAAGTCATTGCTATTTGATGAAAAAAATTTTGGAGGATTACACGTATGAAATTAGAATTTAAAAATGTAACAAAACAATACGGAGAAGTAAATGCTGTTAATAAAGTGAATTGTGTTATGGAAAAAGGAATTTATGGACTGCTTGGAGTAATGGAGCAGGAAAGACCACATTAATGCGTATGCTTTGTACGATTGTTCAACCATCAGCAGGACAAATATTATGGAATGGTAAAGATATATGGAAACTAGGAGGTGAATACCGAGAAGTTCTGGGATATTTACCACAGGATTTTGGATATTATCCAGATTTGACCGTATATGATTACATGATGTACATTTCTTCTATAAAAGGGTTAAAAATACCGTTTGCCAGAAAAAAAGTGAAGCAATTGTTAAATCAAGTAGGAATGGAAAAATTCAGTAAAAGAAAAATGAAGAATTTGTCTGGAGGAATGGTTAGACGTGTAGGAATAGCACAGGCGATGTTAAACGATCCGCAAATTCTTGTCCTGGACGAACCTACCGCTGGATTAGACCCGAATGAAAGAATACGTTTTCGTAATTTAATTAGTGAATTGTCGGAAGAACGTTTGGTGCTCTTGTCTACACATATTGTATCGGATATTGAGTACATTGCGAATAATATTATGTTAATGAAAGATGGAGAACTTTTTTATGCAGGTACCGCGGAAGAATTAGTATCTTCTATGAAAGAAAAGGTATGGCAATGTAATGTTTCGAGAAGTATGATAGACAAATATATGAGTGAATATTTGGTTGGAAATATAAAAACAACAAAAACCGGAGCAGAGCTTAGAATTATTTCAATAGAAAAGCCAACAGAAGATGCTGTGGCTGTAGAAAAAAATCTGGAAGATGCATTTCTATTTTATTTTGGAGAAAAATCGGAGGAAAAACAAGATGCTTAAATTAGAATTAAAACGAATTTTTTCAAAGAAAATTAATGTATTTGCAATCGGATTGGCATTGATACTTGCTGTCATTTTTAGCGGATTTGCAGTTACAAGTAATCGCTATGTGGATGAGAATGGAAATGCTAGTACTGGAATTATGGCAACAAGAAAACTTACAGATAACAGACGAGCATGGAAAGGTACATTGACAGAAGATGAACTTGGAAAAGTTATAGAACAAAATAAAAATGCGATGACACAATCCTCAGAAGAAAATGCGATTTACGGAACGACATTACAACCGATAGATGATATTAGGGGTTTTATAATATCGGTATTAACACCGGATGCAGAATATGATGAAAGTGTTCTGAATCAAATTACAGAAGAAAATGTGCAAGAGTTCTATGACACTTATCATAAAAATATGGAAAAGATGGCAGAAGAATATGGAAAGACTTCTGTACAGAAAAAATACTTGGAAAAGAAATATAATGAAATAAAATTACCAGTAGAATACGAATCTTATAGTTCATGGGATACTATGATTATGTATGTAGAAACGTATTCTATTATTCTGGCAATCATAGTTGGTTTTATTTGTGCTGGAATATTTGCAGATGATTTTCAGACAAAAGCAGATGCAGTATTTTTCTCTACAAAGTATGGACGTACAAAAGCTGTTAAAACAAAAATACTGGCAGGAATAGTTACGACAGTTATGATTTATTGTATGGGAATTATATTACTTAGTGTGATTTGCTTTGGAATTATGGGAACCAGTGGTATGAATACACCCTATCAAATGTATCAGGCATATAGTATTTACATTATGTCATATGGACAATACTATTTGTTGACAGTTGTATGTGGATTTATAGCCAGTATGCTGGCGGCTTCAGTGTCTATGTTAGTAGCGGCTAAAATGCATACAATTAGTGTCGCTGTTTGCATTCCGTTCTTTTTATATTGCTTATTGCCATTTATAGGACGGGCACTTTCTGGGTATACAACGCTTTTCAATTTGATACCAACAATTTTGACAAATGTACAGGCAAGTGTAAAAGTCCCACTTATTTATCAGATTGGGAATTGTGTATTTCGACAAATTCCGCTTGTAATGGTAATGTATACAGTGATGGCAATAGCCTTACTGCCTTTTATTTATAAGAGTTTTCGCAGATACGGAAAGAAGTAAAAATTGTATTCATACTTATGAAAAACAAAGTAAGTAAAATATTTTCTGGAAAAATCAAAGCATAATTTAAAGATTTAAGGCGGGCAAGTTGCCCGCCTTTTGACGCTGTCTCACGATACCAACAAATATATCGGCGAACTGTACTGCAGGAGTTACAGCAGAGCCGACAAACAAAGGCATTGGTTCTTTGTTAATGGCGTGTACCTCAGCAATATCAAGGTAAGCCCCATATTTTCTTTTTCTGCATCGGCACGCTCATAGATTACTTCGGCGGCGGTATGCTTGTGGGCAGCCCAGTGCATTTTGTTTTGAACCTGTTTGAAGAACAGAACAGAGCTTTCAGCATGGGGATCATAATCAATGCTGGTTGCATAGATTTCCAGAACCTTTCTCCAGAATACTTTTTCTGAGAGAAGTTAATGAAATACAAAGGCTTTACTATTACGGTTTTTATTATCGCTTCATCCATGAATGTTGTTTTGTATGTGTATATAGGAAATTATGAGATAATGAATGAGATTTGTAATTATATTTCCTTTATTGCAGGTATTCCGGCACTGATTTGTATAGGAAAAATGTATTTAGATCATACAAATGAGATGTACAGTTATTGCTCAGGATTGTCTTATTACTTTTACATTGTTCATTTGCCGGTTGTTGTATTGTGTCAGTATTTTATTTCGTTAACAGGTATTGGATGTATATATAACTTTGTGCTTTCTTTTGTAATATCAGTAATTATAACATGTGGCATGTGCTTTACCTTTTGCGGAGGAAAAATAATTTTTGAAGTGAAATAGCAACGATACGGAAAACTTCAATCGGTCATCGTCTAATGCAAATCATTTTTTCATGTATTCTTTTAATATTCCCATAGTCCAGATACGGAACTGTGTACCACGATGGGATTTCACTCGGTAACCTACGGAGATAATGACGTCAAGGTTATAGCAATCTACATTATATTTTTTGCCATCTGTGGCAGTGTAGGCAAATTTTGCCAACACTGAATTTTTATCTAATTCCCCCTCTTTGAAAATGTTACGTACATGTTTTACTATAACACTGAGGTCACATTGAAACAGCTCTGCTATCTGGTCTATGGACAGCCATACAGTATCTTCATAAAAGGTAGTTTCTATCTTGGTTAAGCCATCTTTGGTTGGGTACATAATTATGCTTGAATTTCTCATATAATCAGTCATCCTGTGCTGGTGTATTATTTTTCTTAGCCCTGCTCTTATATACATTGTACTGATTCTTGCATTGTGGAGAGCAGAATTCCATGTTTGATCTTGTGGCAGCAAATGCCTTACCGCAGTGTTTACATACCTTCAGGCTGGAATCGTCATCAGTCAGCATAAAGGAAAACATCATCTGTATGCATAACAATAAGGAGTTGAAATCCCAAACTAAGGTAGGGCGTTCACGCAGTTCAATGTGATAGGTGGGAGCCACACCGCCAAACGCAGCCATTCCCTGACGATAGAGGCTTCGTTCGTTTTCATCAAGTTTGTCATAGTCTTGATAATACAAAAAGCTTGAGAAAAAGGTAAATGCCCAGTCACGGAATACTTCAATCA